>Ga0210003_1004032_pt1 | contig 11726 bp, 23 predicted proteins | sample LantaG_FD_182804 | JGI IMG/M metagenome (GOLD analysis project Ga0210003, IMG submission 182804) | Deep subsurface microbial communities from Baltic Sea to uncover new lineages of life (NeLLi) - Landsort_02402 metaG (SPAdes) (version 2) | ecosystem: Environmental > Aquatic > Marine > Oceanic >...
CATTCCTTTATCCCCTCCTGTTCTTTGAAGGCTTGCCACCTTTTGAATCCTTGTTTAATCCAATGGCTTTCTATAGACCAGCGTTTTTCACCATCTTGTAAGATATGCTGCACAAAAGGCTCTAAAATATACTTATACTTAGACTGACATTCATCCTTGCCCGATTCGTAACCAGAGTATCTAGCATCCTCTATTGCTTAAACACACGGTAGCTTTTTATTGCACGGAAAACCCTTATCTCCTTGATGTGGACAATCTTCACAAATCAATTCGGCAACTCTTATCTTCTTTACTTCTTCCAATTTACTCATTTGATACCTCCTTAATGGGATAATTTAGCTGCTTTATGTTCTTCGGCAATACATAGTTCAGCATACCGCTGCAAAACAGCCGTTGACTCATTCCGCCAGCCTTCAACTTCCATCTTGGCTTGTTCCAACAGACACTTGCCTATCTCACGACTCGCCTCATATTGGCTGTCTGCCGGATATAAACTCTCAATCTGCTGTATTAAGTGTTCCCTGAGTTCCATTTTAATCACCTCCTATTACTTGCCAGATAGGTCATCACTCCTCCTTTAGAGAATAGACCTGCCTATAATTGCCTAGCATTTTGGAATAGTTAATAGCACCACGTTTTAGATAAGAGCGATATTCCTCTTTGTCATATTGAAACTCAGGTATCTCTGGCAACTCCGCACTCTCATCTGCTATGACTACACCTAAGCTAGATAAATTCTCCAGAATAGTGTTTGCTACGTGCATCTTAATTTCTCTGTCGTCTATATAATCGCCCAATAAGTAGTAAAAGTAGTCATAAACTTCCAAACGTTTCTTATCTATATCCACCTCTTACCTCCTATCTTCACATTCCTTTAAGCGGGTAGCTATAAACCTGAATTTCCCCTGTGCTAATACTTCCCATTCCTCCCACAACTTTTTCCACTTATCTAATACATCATCGCCATCGCAGTTAGAACAAACCTTGAAATTGACTAAGCCTATTTTACCCGCATATACCCATCTCCAAGTATCGCCTTCAATAAACGAACGACCGCATAGGTTGCAGTAAAAATGGCTACCATCCTTATAACCACTCCACGGAGCAATCAAATCATCCTTAGTAGCGATTCTTGGTTTTTGGTCAGTAAAACTCATCCTAAGCACCTCCATCTATTACTTGCCATTTCATCTTTTCACCTTCCTTTGGTAATACCTTCCTCCATACTCCTGTCTTATCACCCTTGAGCTTCTTTTTTAACCAAGCAACTCCATTTCTCCACCCATCAGCGTAAACATCTGTGATATATGAGGTCGATTGAAATTGCTTGGGTATTCTAGGTAATTCCTGATTCTCAGCCTCTACCCTTATACCTGGGATAGATAGGATTTGGTCAGCCTGCTCTAAATATTCATCTTTCACTACTTGTGGCTCATCATCCCAAGTGATTTCCCAATGTTTAGCCCGACAGAATACTGCATATAGTCTTATTGCCACCTGCTCACGTATATCCATTTAAGTTACCTCTAGCTAAAACCCTATTTCTTCCACTAGAAATTCCCTTGTAGGTAGAAGCGTAATATTGAGTTTATAACCGCATTTGCATCTTATGTTTTGTGCGGCACCGCCCCTCGGACCTAGCTGGAATTTGGTTCCTCCACACTTGGGACACTTCAATTCTTTAACCAACTTCATTTCTCTTTTACCTCCTTAAAGGTTAGCCTCTGCTTGTCTCATCAGTTAGCAAGTTCCAATCTTGCTAAGACTGGGGGGTAAGTTAGCCCTCCAGTTTCGACTTCAGACTTTAGATTAGCTCTTCGGCCACTGAGCTAGCAGTTACCGGTATAAGGCTTTCCAGCTTGGCAATCACGCTGGGTGGCTCGGCATTAGTCTCACGACCAATCCAGACACCCTTAGCATGCTTACCGGGGAACAGGTCGGTGTCAATCTGCGCTTTGTCTTTCTCGTCGTAGGTAATAGCCTCAGGTACACCAAAGGCAGCAGCAGCTTCCTCTATCTTGAAAGCAGCCTTGGCTGCAATACCAGCATAGTAGTCGTACTCCTTGCCTTTGTCTATGCCTTCCTCTATTACCTTGACGGGGAATTTCATGGAGACACCTGCCGTATACCAGTCAGGCATCCCGCACTCAACTTCCCTGATAACGACAGCACCGACCTTCTGCTTACCGGTAGCCGGGTCAATGGGCAATACAATAAACTTACTGCCTAGCTCATCACGCTCTTTCTTTGTGTAACCTAGCTTAATTTTGGGCAATGTAAACCTCCTTTTTACTTTGGGTCAATTTTAGGTACAGGCTACTGTTAACTTTACATCACCTCCCTTTTGTCATTCTGTGGTCGCTTGAGCCTGCCAGTTTCGCCTGGACTACTGGCTGGGGAGAAAGATAACCAGCGTTACTAATCGCCGTCCAGTTACCCAGTTTCTCACTCAAGCGGCCACCTTCTCTCCTAAATCCTTGCCCATAGAGGATAGACTAGAAAGTAGTATTTAGGTTCTATCATTAGGTAGCTCCTGCCTTAAAACGGGATATTTGCATTGCACCCATTCCTTCGTAGCCCATTGAGCACTTACCATACCTTGACTTTCAATGAGAGGCTTTAGATTATCCTTCAAGAACACCGCCACTCCTGCCTTATCACACGCCCTCACGATTTCCTCTACCCGCTCAATCTTAGGCGGTTTATATGGTTTTGTCTGAGCACCTATGATTAATTGATTGATACCTACCCCACTTTCCAGCCATTCCTGTAACCACAAACCACCAATATAGTCTAAAAACGGCTCAAGGCTAATATATTTAACTTTGGCTTCTATTTGCTCTAATCCTCGCCCAGCCATTAGAAAACTCTTTGCATCAGTAGCCGTCACACCTACCCAGCAGTTATCGGGAAACGGACTCCATTGTGGCAGGTTCTGAGGTTGCTTGGTGAGGAAAAGGAAAGTATGCTGGGGGCATTGTCTAATGGTGGTAAAAATCCATCCCTTGAGGTTCATCCTGATAGAAGCCTTTTGCGAGGGCATCATCGCCTCTATTTTTTCTTCTGGATTAAACCAAAACAAATCGCCCATAAAGGCACACAGTATTCTGCTCGGCCTCTTCAGATATATGGGTGAAACGAAGGCCTCTGGATAAGCAGTCGGCTTAAAGCCATTGGGATAGTGTTCACCAAAGCGTTGTGTAATGGAATATGCCCAGCAATTAAAATCGCCAGACTTACACTTGCCATCAATATTGTTGCCACATCCACTGACGAAATTCCAAGCATAATCCCCATATTCAATACCTGTCTTACTTAGTCTTATTAACTTGTTCATCTCTCTCCTTTGTGGCTTAGGTGGGGCTACCTCGCTGCTCACACGGGTCTAACAACATTGACCGCCAAGTTAGCGTATGGGTGCTTAAGCCTTTCACCCCACCCTTCACCACTGCCAGCTAGTAATCGCTTTCCCATTACAGGCGTCCCTACTAGCACCTGAGCAACGATGACATTCGGGTAGCTGGCTCCTGCCGATTCAGGTGCCATCTGATTTGAATCTACGACTTGGCATCATTGTCAATACCATATAGGCAGTAGATACCAGCAAGCTATTAGCTGTAACCTCCTATTATTCCCAGTCTAACCATAGCGTCTTGTGCTGACTTACCTCTCAGCAATAGCCTATTTAGCTTATAGTCTCTGCGCCATGTAGGACAAAACAGATACCTAAACCAGCTAAGTATCTTAATCACCCGAACTTCTCCTTCAGCTTCTTAAGTGCATCCTCAAAGTCTGTTATCTCACTGAAGCTCTTGACTTCTAATGTAGGAAATACCTGCTCGCTATAACTTAAATCATTGTCCTTAATATATTTAGTAAGTTTTGCCTTCGGGTCGTTAAGCTCTTCCTCATAGGCCTCATAATCTTTGCTACCATATATATCGTTGGCGATACCAAAGTAGCTGAGGCATTTCTTGATGCCGTCTGAATAAGCAGCTTTCAGGTCGTCAAACAGGCTGATAATATCACCCTTATTGTGTATAATGACAAGTTTACCTTGTGCATCTTTCACCTGGCTTCCTTTCTTGTCCATCTGAACTATAGTTGAGCTATACTTGGCTACCTCTTTGCCTCCCCAGCTAATGTGGCTGACCTCGTTGCCACTACTGTCTAGTAAGGTGACTTTCATCAAAGCACCTATCTCTACCGGGTCTTGCTCGTTGGGTCTGAACTGCTCCTTAAGACACTCGCTGCTCCACCTAAAGCCAGTGACTAAGCTAGCTTGTCTGGTCATATAATAGGTGTTAACATACTTGGCTATACCGCCACCACGTGCTGGTCGCTCTAGTATATACTTCTCAGGGGTCTTGCCGGTAAGCAGAGCTTTAATAGCCTCTATCCTTTGTTTGTCGGGTATAGCCTCAAAGATGGTGACGGCACCCTCGTTAATTTCTGTCTCCTCCTGTTCCTGCTCTTGCACTCCTTGCTTCTCAGCTTTCCCTGCCATCTTCTGTCTCCTTACTAACATGAGTAGTGCTATGTTTACCACAGGCAGCTTTGTCCAGCTTACACTCCCTGCCATTCAGTATTTTTAGTGATTCTTCGCTAGGTTTCTCACCAATGAACTCTGGCTCTCCCTTGCAGTAACCGAACATATCATTCAAGCATCTATACCACATTTAAGCCTCCTTGTTTTCTAGGTCGTCTAATCTCAAATAGTCATAAGCTTCTTTAACCTTAGCTACATCAGCTAGCTCTTGCTCTCCATACTTAGCCAGCAAAGCCTCTTTAGGATAGGTAACATTCTCTTTAACATTCACTAGCAATATAGCCAGGTTGTTATACTTCCACTTGCGCAGGTTACTAGCTTTGGTATGATTCTTGAGTATAGCCTTGCCTCTATCGTAGAACTCTTTGCCCTCAGCTACGAACCTGTTACCTAGCCTAATATCCTCTACTGCCTTGTCTAGCTGCTCCTTAGTAGCTTTGTCCAGCTCAGTAGGTTCAGGTATGCACAGGCTCTTATAATCACAACGTCTGCACTCTATGCTCATAATGTCAAACTCAGCAGGAAATAGCTTGCCTTCTGCTACTGAGTTAGCTACCTCAGTTAGCCTGCTAGTAATCGCATTTATGTAGCCTTCCATCGGCTTGATAACTCGCCTGTCTACATAGCCACTACTACGGTTTTTAACTATGTATAAGCACTCAGGTAGTTGCGTAGCTTCCATGTAGCAAGCCACCTGGTCTAGGTACTGAGGGAAGCCGTCAAAGCCCGTTTTCATCCATCGGTCAAACTCAAACTGGCTCATACTCTTTATCTCTAGCAGTTGCACATTCTTATCAGGAGTTCTAACCTTACCGTCAATATGTCCCACTAGCTCAATTTCTGGGTAGCCTATTAACTGGTCAAAATTGCTGTTTACCATTTTCACTTCTAGTTGCTCATCAAACACCTGATAGCCCTGCTTGAGTAGCTCTTCTTTGAGTCTTAGCTCATGCCAGTTGCCTTCCTCTGCTGCTATCCCTAGCCACTCAGGCTTGGCTTCACTCTCATAGCCAAGCAACTCAGCACTCAAGGCTCTGGGACATTTACCGGCACTACTCATTCTGAACTGTATCTTGCTCATTCGACATATCCTACAGGATTACTGGACACAATGTGTCTGTCAGCCTCCTTGAGTATCTCTTTAATGGTAACTGTGGTGGCGTTAAATACCGCTAGAGTTCTTTCCCTACGCCTTATACCACAGAGATGGTCATCTAGCTCAAAGAACTCTAGTCTCTGTGCTCTGTGTATCGGCTTCAATATATGTTTGACAATCATTACTCCTGTCTCCTTACCCTAGCTCTAGTCTCCTTACGCCACTCTCTAAGGCGTTTTTGATAAGCTGTGTTACTTTCTCTTACTCTGCGTCTTGGATATTTCATCTCATTTCCTTTATACACAGCAGGTGCCAGGCTACTACAGTTCCCAGCTTTATTCTTTATTTATCTCTCTGGCGTTAGCCTGCCTAGCACCTGCACTCTGACCGTTCCCTTACAGGAACAGTTTCAAACTACCAAGCCTAAATCGCCAGTGGTGGCGAGTGCCTTGCTCACCTTTGAACTTGTAAGCACCTAGCTTTTGTCTTAGCTCAAAGTTTTTAAGGTAGGTATACAGAGTAGGCATTGATACTCCTATATACCTAGCTGCTTCGCTGGCAGTTAGAACTTGCTTTAATTTCACTATATGCCTCTCTTTAGTCCGTGCAGTTTGTCGTCTATTATTGATAGGTCTTTGTAGTAGCCACTACTCATTCTTATCCAGCTACTATCACCCTGCGTGTATACAACTTTAACTTCATAACGAAGTGATGTATCAGATAGCTTAAAGCGGAACTGCTTACCTTGATGTTCCTTCTGTAAGTGCCCCCACTTGTCTAACTTCCAGCCTCTACTGGTTGCCCAGTCTATTATCTGCTGTTTGGTCAGTCCTTTCATTCGTATTGCTCCTCTAGCCAAGTTATCAAGTTAGTTATAGCCTCAGCTTTGTTGTTAGTATTTCTCTTTTCAGCTTTGCTAGCTGCCCTAGTAGCGTCCTTTTCCCAGGCTCTATTATCGTGTCTCTTAGCTTGCTCTTGCTTGACAGAGAACCTATCTCTAAACATTCTAGTCTGGTATTGCTTAATGTGACGCCACTCATGAGCGGCTACACTGAAAATTAAACTGGCTATGTTTTCTGGCTCAGCTTGGTGAGCTTCTAACCATCTAGGGTAAATATCGCTATTCTTAATCCAATCCGGTATTTTAGGATAAGGCACAGTAAGTCTAAGGTATCCGCCGTCAGTCTCTACTATGCCTTCTTTGAGTTTGTGAGTTCCTTTTCTGTAAGCTCTAGTGTCTAAGAAAAAGCGTTTAACATAGTCGCATTTAGTAGCTATGCCTCTACAATGAACATACCCAGGCTTGGCACTAGTAACCTTAACTATTACCTTAGATGTTCTAGCCCCTACTGCCCTGCCAGCCTCGACCAGTACAGCTTCTAGTAGTTCATCTGGGTATTTGGTCTTGTTGTAGAGTTTCATTTTGCTGTCCTTTTTACCGTAGTATCTGTAATCAGCTATAATCTTTTATAATCTACTATAAGTATAAGCCCTACAAACATAGAGGGCAACTCTGCCCCTGCTTGTCTACGATGCCTCTCAGCAACTTGCTCATACTCCTTACCCTGCTATTCTAGTTCAATCAGCCTTTCTCTAGCTTTTTCGCCAATTCTCTCATGTTCTCACCAGTACCTAGCTGTATGCCTCTGTAGCCCTTACGCCATTTCCTATAGCACTTAGCACCTACTCCCCTTTTAATGGAGAGGCTATTGGTGATTGTCCTGTCACATACTCTACATCTGGCCATTATATACATACACCTTATATCCGTGTAGTATCCGTTTTATCCGTAAGTTAGCTACGAATCTCTTACGGATACTACACAAAGCCACTATTTCACGTCTAGCGTAAAATCTCTTTTTAGTGAATAGCACCTTGCTACCTTGCCGTCCACCTTCAGGGTCCGCTGGATTATACCTAGTGCTTTTAGACTGAGTGCCATGTCCCTTTGTGAGTTAAAGCCCTCTTTCTGAAGGTGCTTGAATAGCTCACTAGATGTCCAATATGTTTTATCTGGACTTCGCTCTATCAATAACTTGATTACCTTTATTGCTCTACTGTTCAGCTCTGCTCTGTAACTTTTTATCCAGTTATTCATTTTTTACCTCCTGCTACCAATTATAACACATAATAACAGAAGTGTAAAGTTATTGTATACGTTACGCTTACTACAACTACTACAATAGAAAAGGTGCAAGTTAAGTTTATTTTCTTACGTAAGTTACACTTACTACCTTTACATAATGTTAGCAAAAACCTATCTGTAAGAAAAATCGTAGCTAAAATAACGCTTGCTACAAACTTACAGATACTACAGCGAAAAAGGTATATATGTAATAAAGTGTTTATCATCGGCTCTCATAGATTGTCCTAAGTCTAGTTGGTAATAGCTCATAATACCTGGCCTCGTTACCATTCCTGTAAAGTATCCTACTATGTAATCCTAGCCTGCCTAACATCAAGCCCAAGTCTCGTTTGGAGCTAAGAGCCACTTTAGGCTTCATATAGCCCATCAACTCATCAGGTGTAAAATAACCAGCTTCTTCGTGTCCGTTGGTAAGCTCTAACAAGCACTTAATCAGCATCTTAGGTCTGGCTGTATCCTCTTCTATCTCGGAGTCTATAAATTCCTTATTCTCATTAGCATAGCCAGCGATGTTTTCATATACCTTCTTACCACACAGGTTAGCTACTGCCAGTATACCTTGCCAGATTATCAGCACCCTGCCGTTAAGCCCGTGCGGAGGTAGATGGTAACGAGACTCAAGCACCTCTTCATATCTCTTAAGACACAACCTGTATAGCTGGTTTCTAATATCCTGCCACCTTTCATCACTTTGCTCTACTTCTCTATTGCGCTTAGTTCTGTCCTTAGTACCTATAGTTACTACCCGTATTATTCTAGACTGCAAGGCTGGTATCTCAATACCTGCTATATTAGCTATCACCTTTGGCGAGAATACCTTAAAGCTCTGAGTTCTAAAGCTATCATCTAACATTTTCTCCTGCCTGAACGTCTCCCCTGACCTGCCAGTACCGGCTAGTAGCATGTTCCTAATCTCTTTGGTTCTCTCACTAGTAGATACATCCTCACTCTCGTCTAGCAACACAGTTGCTCGTCTTGATTCTACTAGTCTGAATACGCTACTACTACTGATATTAGCTGAGTTAATCGGGTTAAAACACATAGCCTCCATTAAGGCACATAGCTTGGTCTTGCCTGTCTGGAACTCGCCCCATAGCTGTATGATGGGGGCACCATTGAACAGAGGATAGAAGTAGGTGTATATAATAAAGGTAGCGAATATGTCATAGTGGCGTTCATCCATGAAGTCCATGTAGTGGTGGATAACTTCTTTAACATTGTTAAACACCTGCTGGACTGTTAGTGAGATAGGCTCCTGGCTAAAGTGGTCAATGTCATTAAAGTCCCAGCGTCCTGCCGGTATGTCCAGGTAGCCTGTATGATAAAGCCTCCTGTTGGCCAGCTCCTTCTTGCTATACTCAAACTTCTCACCATCATCTAGCACACATAAAGGCTTGGTTACAAAGTCCACACTGGTGTCCTCATAGGTCAGTTGCCACTTGGCACCCACAGCTACTATTGCGCCGCCTGTCCAGAAATCCAATGCTGGGTGGACAGTCATGTAATCATTGACTGGTGTCTTGCTTCTAAGACTTCGTTTTGCCATTATTTCTCTACTGAGTCCATCATTGAGGTTATATCAGTCATCAACTTCTATTCTTCCTATTAATTTAACTTGACCGTCCTGATAAACGTGGAAGCCGTACTCACCGCAGAAGTTGCCGTAAACGAGTACGATAAAAGCCCAGAAAGGTATCGACGGAGGCGGATACTCACAGTAGATAGCGGATTCGTACGCGAATATACTGGTGGATTTATCGCGATACCACGCCTTGAGCGTTCGCTTGGCGACCTTTTCTGAAAAGACAACAGCTACGTCAGTCATAAAGGACTATCCCCCACTACGTTATTAGGAAATTTTAGTTGCTTAGGGCTGCCTTTTTTCCTAAAGATTTGTATGTGTTTTTTCTCCCCGATTTTGTGAAAGAAGGCTTTAATCTTTCCTTTTTGCCAGAAGTTTCGGGCATAATCAGAATGGTCATATTCATAACCAATAGCCTCATAGAATCCAATAGGCGTAGTGAAGTTCTCTATCTGTTCTTTGCTCAGGTGTCCTACTGGCGTGGCTTTTACCCTTATTGTGTATGGCGAGTGAACTTCAATTAACTGCCTCCCTATCCCCATACCACGATAATTGGGGTGGACAACTAAATTGTAAACTTTATTTATTCCTACTCTTACCCCAATAACTTTATCAGCATTAATCAACCCATACCGCACCACGCTTGACCTCTGTTTTTATTTGTGCCGATGTGACAAAGCCGTAGCCCTCTTTTGTGAATGTGCTATCAATAAAACGAACTATATCCTTAACCATTGGCACACTAGCGCGGATTATTTGGTATTTCTTAACCATCTAATCCAGCCCCCACTACGTTATTATTGTAGCTCTCCAGCTCTTTTATTAAATTGCTATAGCCATCTCTACTGGCAAAAAACTTGGTGAATAGCATATGCTTAATATCACCAGGTAAGCTAATGTCCATAGCTCTACTATGTAACTTAACTAACTGCCACCTACAACCTAAGCATAACTCCCTGCATCCTTCAAAGTTCACAGGACAGGTTTCAGCCGCAGAAGCGCACTTAGAGCATTTATTCTTTGCCATACAATCTCCGCTCACGCTGAGCAATAGATACTAGCTTACGGTAGTTATCGTAGAAAGGGTTAATAGTAGCCTGTCCTAAGTTGAATAGATGTACAAGCTCTAGTAGCTTGGTAGAGGAATTGTTGAATAGCCAGATGATATGCTCGGGGTTAGTAGTGTCTTTGCCGACTAGCTCAAATCCTTCAGACATAAGGTAAGCAGCTAGGGCAGTATTGGGTGTGTTGAAGACAAGCTCTTTTTCGGTAGGACTAATCTTAATCTCCAATGTAAATGTTAATAGGTGACTATTATTATAAGCCCTTATGGCTAAAAAGTAAAAGTATAGTTATAGTAGCTAAGAGCTGCTTAGCTAGCTGAAGCTCTATTATTCTCCTGTTATCTAGCTATTTTGTAGTTTCTTATACCTATACAAAATACTACTTTACTTTTCACTATTTTTATAGTATACTTACAGTAGCTACTAATACTACGGGCAATGTAAACCGAATAATACTAAGGGTCGCTAAATTGAGGAGGTAACTAACCTGAAAAAGAAGCGACTAATACTTGTTGTTACGTGCATTGCTATTTTTACAATGCTACTTACCGGCTGCACCTCACTCACAGGCAAGAAGGCTACAACTACTCCTACTACCACTACCACTGCTGCCCAAGCTCTCCAAGACCGCATTGCTGCTACTGAGTCCCGTGTTGCTGGGCTGGAGTCTGGAGCTAACTCTACCAAGTCAGATATTGACTCGCTTATTGACAGGGTGACTGTGCTAGAGGGTGACACCACTGAGGCTACCGATTACAGCACCGACATTACTGACCTACAGGAACAGATTGATGCCCTGACAGATGAGATTGATGCCTTAGCTGATGAGGAAGAGGGAAACTCTACGCCGTCTGACAACGAGGCTATCAGGTGGCGATTTGAGCAGCCAGCATTCTATAGCAAGACAGGTTCTTATTTACCAAATCTGGAAGGCTACTTGAGAGAAGACACACGGGTAAAAGAAGAGGACATCTATTACATAGACCTCTGGATTAGAGCAACTACCGCTATTACAGAAAGAACTCAGCTCTACATTACTTTAACCCTTAAGCCGTCGTCTACCTCTGACTATGCTTTGCTTGATGAGAATACCTACCTTGATACCGATGATGTAGTACTAGTTGAAGGTGGTACGCCTGAGCGCATATCAGAACCTGACTGGGATGCTGACTTCCAAACTAAGACTCGTGAGGGTGCTGATGTTACCAGAAAGGTAGTTTTTGAGAGTAGTATCATTACAGTTGACATCCTTCCGCTTGGTAATGCTCAATTCAGCGACAACTATATCT
>Ga0210003_1004036_pt1 | contig 11715 bp, 9 predicted proteins | sample LantaG_FD_182804 | JGI IMG/M metagenome (GOLD analysis project Ga0210003, IMG submission 182804) | Deep subsurface microbial communities from Baltic Sea to uncover new lineages of life (NeLLi) - Landsort_02402 metaG (SPAdes) (version 2) | ecosystem: Environmental > Aquatic > Marine > Oceanic >...
TCCATGGAACGTTCATACCACCCAGAAAGCTCCGGTTCTCGTCCGATCACCGAAGATAAGCTGGGTTGGGCCCGATTAGTACTACGTTGAGGAATCACGCGGGAACCCCGGGTGACGTTCTGTTTTTGCATTTTTTTTGGCTCTCAAAACGACCAAAGAGGTCACTTCGGAGATCTTGGAGGTGGACAACGGGAGAGAGGGCTTTCGCGTCGCCATCGCCGTCGTCGTTTTTCGTTTCAATCGAGCGGCCGCCGCGACCCCGACCAAAACGAGGTTTCTTTTCTCTCTCTCTCTCTCTCTCTCTCTCTCTCTCTCTCTCTCTTTCTCTCTCTCTCCCTTGTCGTCTTGCTTAGTTCTTACCTTCCTTTTTGCTTAGTGTTACATGTATCGACGAAAAGAAAAAGGAAACAGAAGTGGGACGAGGAAATCAAGCAGCCCTGGCGCGCAACACGCCGCCGCTGCCGCCGCCCTCCCGCCCCCCTCTCCCCGCCTCGTCGAGCGGCGCCACCCGCAGCACCAGCGCCTCCGCCGGCGCGTGCTGCCTCGTCCGCACCCCGGCCAGCGCCAGCAGCGTCCTCGACGCCGCGTACGACTCGGCGGGCAGGATCCCCCCTCCGGCCCCCGAGGGCGGGCTCGAAGGCCTGCTGCTGCCCCCCGCTCCTCCTCCGTTGTCGGCCGCCTGCTTGTCCTCGTAAAAGACGACCTCGCCGATCCCGGCCTGGATGAGCAGCTTGGAGCACTCGTTGCACGGGAACATCGTCACGAAGAGCGTCGCGCCGGCTACCGAGGCCGCGTTCTTGTTGAGCACGGCGTTCATCTCGGCGTGGCAGACGTACGGGTATTTCGTGGCCAGCGCGCCGCCGCTCACGGCTTTTTTGGCCCAGGGTAGCTTGGAGTCGGCGCAGCCGCGCGGGAAGCCGTTGTAGCCGATGCCGAGGATGATGCGGTCCGGGCTGACGATGCACGCGCCGACCTGCTTGTTCGGGTCCTTGGAGCGCTGGGCCGAGAGGAAGGCGAGGGCCATGAAGTAGTCGTCCCAGGAGAGGTAGCTGCGAGAGTTTTTTTTTTTTTTAATTTCGAAACGAGAGGTGGGGTGAGAGGGGGGCGAGAAGAAGAAGAAACTTTCTTTTCTCCTTCCTTCCTTTCTCTTTCTTCTTTCGTACCTGCTCCGAGGTCTGGCGTCGAAGGGGTCGCCCTTTGATGCGGGCGCAGCAGAGGAAGAGCTGGGCGCGGCGTTCTCGTCGTGCTCCTCGTGCTCGCAGCAGGGAGCGACCGCGGTGGCGGCAACGGGTTTCGTCGTCGGAGCGAACGGCAAAAAATCCGCCTTTTTTTTCTCGGCGATGACGCTCTTCCTCCTCTCTCCGGTCAACAAGCCCAACGCTGCGACCAACGCAGCTCCCAGCGCGGCCGAGGCGGCGCACGCCAGGGCCAGCTCCATGGCGCTTCTGGAACAGAGGGAGTGCAGGTCCGCGGGGAGCGAATTCATAAAGGCAAGATTGGAAGATGATTTCGATCCGGCGGAGTTTGACGACTAAGGGGGAAAAAAATTGCAATCGGCGCAAGCTGCTCAAGGGGCGTCTCCTCTTTTGGTCTTCCGGAGGGAAGGCGAGCGATCGATGGAAGCTCGCGAGCGAGCGTGTGGGGCCGCGATCGAGACAGAGAGAAAGAGAGCGCGAGGTGTGTTTCGAGCTGAGAAAATGAAAAAAAAACTCGATCTTCTTCTTGAAGAATCTTCTTCATTTCCTCAACTCCCACTCGAGCAAAACACTCGCTGTCTCTCTTCCGCCGCGCTTTTTTCTCGTTTCGCACGCACTCTGCGATCGCAGCGATGCGTCACAGCGCCCTCCTCAACGTCTCCAGCTCGCGACGAGCATAAAACGAGCTCAAAAAGGAAGGAAAAGGCGTTGCTCGTTCTCTTGCGATGCCGCCGTCGATGCAGCCGACACCCTCAACCTCGACCTCTCCTTCTCCTTCTCCGATTCTCGCCGTCGCCATCCACGCCGCGTCGGCGCTGCCCTCCGGAGACGCGGATGGATCGGCCAAGATCGTCCAGCGCCTCCTCTGGGGCGGCGTGCGCGTCGCGCTGCTGGTCGGAGGAGGAGGAGAGGAGGCAGACGAGAGGCTGCTCTCGTCCCTCCGAAGCGTCTCGGTCGCTCCGGGTTCCTCTCTCCCATCTGCTTCCTCCTCCTCCGCCACCGCAGCCTCCGTAGTGGAAGTGAGGCTCTGTCCGATCCAGACGCGACGACAATGCTGGAAGCGCGCCCTTTCAGACGCGGCGTCGTCGCTGGGCCTGCCTGCCGAGAGCGTGGCGTTGGCGGTGGGAGCTCGCAGAAGCAACGGAGACGGCGACGACGGCGACGACGGCGACGTCGGGTGCTGCGCTTGCCGCCCTTCTTCCGAGGCTGCGGAAACGACGGAGGAACGGAGCCCGCGAGGTCCAGCCGAGGCAGCTGCTCGCGATCTAGGCTGCCTCGTCATTCTCGTCGAGCAAGGCAAGGCGAGCGACGACGGCAAAGGCTCCATCGCGACGTCTTGGACCGCCATCGAGCGCGCCGTCGCTCGAAGCCACGCCTCGAAGCCAAAAGCGGCAGCGGCGGCAGCAGCAGCAGCATCAGCCCTCCTGGTCGGCGTCTGCATGCGTGCCTCCCGCGAGGAGGACCTGCTCTCGCGCGGGATGCTCCCTCGCGTGCCGCTGCAGGAGAGGGACCGGGGAGAGAGGAGAGGCGGCGAAAGCACCAGCGCCGCCGTCGCCGCCGCCGTCGTCTTCGAGCGAGTGCTCGCGTCCGAGCTCGAGGAGCGGTGCTCCCAGGCTCCGCCCCTCGATGCGATCCTGCATAAGGTTACGGACGAGCTCGGAGAAGGAGATGACGACGAGGACGACGACGATGACGACGACGGAGAAATCAGACGGAAGCATCCTTCTTGGCCGCGGGCTGCGCGCTCGCTGGTGGCGCTCTCTTCCGCTTCTTGTTCTTCTTCTTCCTCTTCTTCTTCTTCGTCTCCGTCAACCTCCTCCCTCGTCGTCGTCGACGACGTCGCGTCGGTCATGCGCCTCTCGGACCGGTTCGAGACCGCGGAGGCCCTGCTCGGGGCTCTGGGAACCGCCGCCGCCGCGGTCTCACCCGCTCCGTCTCCGTCTCCGTCGCCGTCGCCGTCGCCGTCGCCGTCGCTGTCGCCGTCGCCGTCGCCGCCGCGGCCGCCCCTCCTCCTCGCCTGCCCGCCGCCGTCGCTCTGCGTCTCGGCCGGTGACGAGGTCGAAGCCTTCTTCGGCCCCTTGAGAGCAACGGCCGCAATTCTCTCCGAGAGGGGCCTCTCCTTCCCGGTCATCGTCAAGCCGCGAGCGGCGTGCGGCGTCCCGGAGGCGCACAGGCTCGCTGTCGCCCTCGACGAGGGCGGGCTCGAGGCGGCGCTGCGGGCTGTCGTGCTCGGCGGCGAGGGCGAGGGCGAGGGCGAGGGCGAGAGGGAGGGGAAACGAGAGGAGGCGCTTCCTCCTTCTTCCTCTTCCGATTCCCGGAATCGCCGTGCTCGCCTCCCCGCCGGCGCCCTGATCCAGCGCTACGTCGACCACGGCGGTGTCGTCTTCAAAGTCTACGCAGCAGCAGCCGCTGGGGGCGGAGGCGGAGAGGAGGGAGGAGGCGGCCGGGAAGCGGCGAGAGTCTTTGTCGAGCGGCGCGCCTCGACGCCCGACCTCGCGCCGCCGGGGGGAGGCGGGAGCTCCGGCGGCGGCGCCGGCCCGGGCTGGCTCTCTTTCGACTCCGCCGCGCCGCTGAGCGACGCTGTCCCGTGGCCTCTTTTGATCGTCGACGCCGGCGCCGGAAAAGAGGAAGCAGAAGAAGAAACCCAACGTCCCTCCCTCGACCCGCGCGTCGCTCTGGCGACGGCCGAGGCCCTCCTCTCCAACCTCGAGCTCTCGCTGCTGGGCTTCGACGTCGTCGTCGAGCGCGGAACCGGCCGGTGCTTCGTGGTGGACGTCAACTACTTCCCTTCGATGAAGAGCGGGGGGACCCCTCGCGGGGTGCTCGCCGACGCCGTGGCGGCGCGGGTGGCGCAGGCGAGAAGGAAGGAGAAGGAGAAGAAGAAGAAGAAGAAGAAGGGAGGAGGGGAGGCCGCCAAAGAGGAGGAAAAAAGCGAGTGAGAAAAAAAGAAAAGCTCGTTTTCTTCTCTTCACTTTTTTCCCTTCCGATTCTTTCGCTCTTTTCTTTCTCTCTTCCCTGCGGGGGGAAGCAAAGGCGGAATGTCGCCGCGGCAGGGCCTCGTGCGCGGCACGCTGGCGTACCTACGCCGCGACCTGCGTGAGATCGTGGCGCCGACGTCGCTGCCTGACGACGACGGGAAAGGAAGGGATGGCGGCGCCGACGGCGGCATTGACGGCGATTCTAGCCGCTCTTCTTCCTCCTCCTCTCGGCGCCTCGCGGGGCGCCTCCGCGCCGTGGCCTCTGGCGTGAGCGACTACTGCGACAGCTGGAAGAAGCCAGTCGAGACTGCGAGCAAGTCAGCGGCGGAAGCAGCTCCCGAGGAACCCGAAGACGCCGCTCTACGAGAGGCCGCAGGCGACGCAAGGGACGCTCTCGCCTCGGCGTCGCGGCAGGCCGCCTCGGTCGCCGTTGGCGCCGCCGCCGCCACAGTCGCGGGCTCCGAGGCGCTGAGGCCCGCCCTGCGCCACCTGTACCGGACCAGGGCCGCGGCGTATCGGGACGCGGTCTTCAGCTTCGTCGAAGGCTACCGGGAAGGGGTCTCAGGAGCAGCGGTGGCAGAGGAAGAAGAAGAAGAAGAAAGAGAAGGAGAAAAAGACGAACGAGAGCGAGGGAGCCAAGCGCGCCGGCCGAACAGAGAAACGACAGCAACACCGCCGCCACGAAACAACGAAAAGAAATGAACCATATTCAAAGAATTTGTAACAAATCGCGCAAACGCGCACAAACAAACTGCTCGCTGAAAATTTCGAGAGAAAATCGTAAAGAACAAGAGAAAAGAAGGCGAAATTGAAAAATTACCGGAGCGTCGGCGTCACCCGGAACGACCGCACCGCCTCCCGCATCCCTTCCCGCCTCGCCTCCCACGCCGCTCGCCCCCTCGCGGACCCGGCCACGACGTAGATCTTCCCGGCGCGGGCCACGGCGGCCAGCGTCACGAACAGGTCCCCCCTCTGGTCCTCGAACTCGTACAGGTACGAGGTCTGCGGCGGGGAGGCGACGACGCCGGCGATGCTGCCCGTGTCGCGGGCCGGGAGCTCGACGCTCTCGGTCGAGGCCCGCGTGACGGTCACGCCGCGCGGGAGCAGCACGGCGCCCACCGCGGCGGCGTCGCCCCACTGGGAGATGTCGGAGACCATGAGGAAGGTCGGCTTGATGCCCGCAGCGTCGCGTACGATGACCGAGAGCTCCGACGAGCCGACGCCGCCGGCGACGCCGCCGCCTTCTGCGGCTGGGGCCGTGAACCTCACCTTGACGGGAGAGTCGGGCGCCGCGATGCCCCTCCCGCGGGCGCCGCGCTCCTCGGCCGTCGTCGGGGTGTAGCCCGCCTTGGCGACCTCGGCGAGGCCGAAGCCCGCCGGGACCGTGAGGGAGAAATCCGCGGCCTCGAAGCGCTCCGAGGAGGAGGAGGAAGGAGAGGAGGAGGAGGAGGAGGAGGAGGAGGAAGGGGAAGGCGGTGCTTTTGCGGCGCTTCTGGAAGCTTCTGTCTCCGTCGCCTCTGCAGCTGCCACCAGAGAGGGCCTGCAAAAGATGGTGGTGGTGGAGCGGGGAGAGGCGTGAGGGAGAAAGAGAGAAGAGGAAACGACGACGGCGAACGACGTCGACGATCGAGACTGCTTTGAGACAAGAAAAAAACGTTTCCAAGCCTCTCTGGGCAATTCTCGTGCTCTTTTACTCTTCATCTGTAAACTAGAGAAAATATGGCCAACTTTTTGAAAGCTCACCGAACAAACGCGAGCGACAGAGAAGCCGCAGCGGCGAGCGCGTCGCGGCGGCCGATCTGCAAAAATGACGACGATGGCCTAGACGTCGACGCCCCTTGCTCTTCTGCGCCACTGTCGCTGCTACCACTACTCGTGCTCGCCCGCAGCACGCGATTGCTCGTCGAGGACGACGAGGAGATCGACGATCTCTTCGCCTCCGCAGAGCCGTGACACGTCGATCGAAATCGTGGCCGCTGCGCGAGCATGACGTCCATGTTTGGTCGATTTTCGAAGAAAGTGTTTTTTCTTATTTACAAAACTCTTCTACTCGCCTGCTGCTGCTCCGGAGCTCCGCCGCCGCCGCCGACGCCGTCCCATCCATTCCCGCCGCCCCAAGGAGCCGCCTGCCGGTAGTAAGGGTCCTTGAGGTCGAACGTCGCCTTGGCCTCGGTTGAACCCGACGACGACAGCGACGACGACGACGGCGGCGGCGGCCCAGGCAGCGACAGTGACAGGTGGACGTTGTAGCTCTGCCGCTCGTGCGCCTCGAGGACGAGCTCCCCCTCCAGCACGGCGCCGGGACCCGAGACGATCAAGGGCTTTCGGAGGACGCACCGGAGCTGGAACCAGTGCGTCGTCGGGAGTCCAGGGGCAGTGGAGAGCCAGCGCTGGCGTGAAGACGACGATGGTGATGATGAGGAGGGGGCTTGTTGCCTTTTCGGTTTCTTCGTTCGGAGACCGTTTTCGTCTTTTTCTTCGCCTTCTTGAGCAGCAGCAGCAGCAGCGACGTGGCTCCCGCTGCCGTCAAACAGAACGTCAAACCACGCCGCGACCCCGTGCACCTCGCATACGCCCGCAGTCGCCATCACCAGCCTCAGCGGGACCACCACGCGGGTCAGCTCCTCGACCGTCGCGCTCCCGAAGTCGACGACGCGCGTCTCGGCGCCGCTCACGAGGCATGCCGGGTCGACGGCGTCGACGACGACCTGCCTGAAGTAGCCCGAGGCCGCGGGCTCCTCGAGGCTCGAGAGGTCGACGCCGTAAAAGTCCGGCTGCCCCCAGAAGGACGCCTTCGAGGCCATCTCGGCGTGGAGTTGCGGGTCGGAGAAGGCTGCGACGTGGATGCGGCCGAGGGCCTGGAGAGTTTTTGAGAGATTTGAAAAATTAAACAAGTCAGGGTTGCTGCGTCTTTTAGTCACTCTGCTTCTCGCTTTCAAGAAAAAAGCCAAAAACTCGCTTACCGGAAACATCCGCCCGCCGGGCTTGAGCAGCGTGTCTCGCGCAAACACGTAGCTCTCGAGCATGCGCTCGTTGAGCAGCAGCGTGCCCATCGGCTCGCTGACCAGGACATCGGCGCAGTGTCTCGGCAGGGGGGCGCTCTCGACCCTCGACCGGACGACCGTCACTCGGTCGCCGCCCGAGCTCGCGTTGGCGGCGCAGAGCCGCTCCGCGTGCTCGGCCATCTCGCTCGCCTCGACGGCGTAGACCCGCTCGGCGCCGGCCTGCGCCGCGAACAGAGACAGGATGCCGCTGCCGGCGCCGACGTCGACGACGACTTTGTCCCTGAAGTCGGCCTGAGAGTTTTTTTTTTTGAGTTGAGAGCGAGGGAAAGAGTTTTCGTCTTTCGTTTTTCGTCTTTCTTTCTTCTCTCAATCTTCCTCCACCCCTTCAAAAAACTCAACTCACGGAATTTTCGTGGATCGCGGCCCAGTAGGTTCCCGTCCGCACGTAGTCCTGGAGCATATTTTGCTGGTGCTGGAGCATGCCGTAGTCTGTTTTTGTTGTGGGTGTTTCGATTTGTTTTTTTGGTCGAGTGAGAAAGGAGGAAGAGAGAAACGAGCGTCGTTTTCGTCAAGAAAAGAAAGGGAAAACGTACAGTGGAAGTAGAGCTCCGCCGACCCGGCGTCGGTCTTGCGCTCGAACGCGTCCTTGGCGACGATGCGATTTCCTTCTTCTCCTCCTCCTCCTCCAGCACCAGAAGAAGAGCAGCAGCAACAGCAAGCGTCGAGCACGCGAGCGAGCGCGGCTTCGTCTTCGGGTGTCGCGGCGCGCACGGCAAAGGCCGCGCCCGACTGTTTTTGTGTGTGCTTGTTAATGCAAGATTCAAAAAATGGACGAGGCTGAGAGAGAAAGAGAGAGAAAGAGAGAGAAAGAGAGAGAGACGGAGCCGAGCCAGCTAGAACGAACGAAAGAAAGAAAAAACCAACCTTGCCGTCGCGGACGAAGGCCACGCTCCCCGTCGCCCGCCACGCCGCGCCGCAATCAACGATCACGGCGCCGTCAGCGTCAACGACTCGCGCATCGCGAGAGTCGACAGAGGCCGCGATGAGTCCATGCAGGGACGCTCCTGCTTGACGGTGTGGTTCGGTTTTGGAGAGAGGAAGAGGTTGAGTTTTTTCTCTTGCTTCCTCTTTGTCTCTTTTTGTCTCTCTCTTTCGGCAACTAGCGCACCCCAGTTGCAGACGCCGTCCTCAGAGAGCGAAGCTACGACCACGATGGCGCTCGGAAGATTCATTGGAAGGGGGAGAGAGCGAGGGAGAAGCTTCCCGAGGAGACGAGATCGAAAGAGAGAGAGAAATGAATTAATGCCTTTTTTTGAAGAAGAGCGAGCAAAGCGAGTTTCTCTCGCTAGCTTCATCGAACCGATCCCTCCTCGCCTCGTCGCCCTCCCTCCGCTCTTCTCTGAACCAGCCATGCCCTCTCCCAAGCGACTCAAACCACAAAAAATTCCCGTCCAGACGGAAATGCAGGCTGAGAAACCGTTTCTTTCAAGCAGGTGCAAGGGGGCGGCATCCGCCGTCGCCGACCGATTCGAACCGTCCCGAGTCGAACCTCGACTGTCCCCCTTGTTTCTCCCTAAAAGCCAGTACCTTTCCTGTCAAAGATGCTGCGCTATTGCCGCTTTTGCCAACAGCTTTCTCCCGGTGGTCTGCCACCTATGGGAGCTGAGAAGAAAGAAAAAAAGCTTCTCGGGAAAACAAGACGCGGCAGGTCGGGGGAAAAAAACGCAGTCGTCCTCGAGAGGGCGTCATGTCTGTTTTCTCCTCCAGTCCGTCTTTTTATTTCTCGAGTCGGTTTTTCGCCTTTCTTTTCGTTAAAGCACAAAAAATCCCCAGTGACAGGCGTTGGCCGACGCATTAGCCGCCATTCCGTTTTCCTCGAAAGCGGCGTGGCGGGGCGTTTTCATTTCCCTCCCGGGAAAAAGAAGCGTTCGTTGGTCTCGGCGCCCAGTAGCTGATGAGTGACAGTCCGGCCCGACGCCCCGCGTCCGGGAGCTGCTGCGGCGGCCCCCGGGGCGGTGCCTCGGTGTACCTACACCGGCATCAACGACTGCCCCACCCGGAGACGGGTGGCGGCAAATCTTTCACGCTCGATGATCCCACCCGGCGCTTTATAAAAAAGGCGGCGTGGCTGGGGCGCGACGGGAAGCTCGCACCGCTACGCGATGCGCAAACTTAGAACCCAAGCCATTGGCCAGGTCCGGCCCCGAGCCTGCGACCTGCGAGGACGTTTTCGTTCTCGCAGTCGACGCAGTCCCTGGGGTCAGCTGGCGATGCGCCACCGCCGGCGGGAGGCGAGGGCTCGGTCTTTCGACCGAAATCAGCTCCTCATTCCTCCGCTCCGCCGACGTTTGGCGGGAGACGGTTTTCGGACCGGATTCGCAGCAAGCGTTCCGTTCGCCGCCGCGACCTCTTTTGGTCGCAGTCGGATGATCGGCGCAGCTATTCTAAACACAATAGCCCTTTCTTCGCTCCAGCCTTAACGGGCTAGGGACGGGGTGACGACCGAGGAAAGCTCGGGCGCGTACCGTCAGGTCGCGCCTTTTTTCACGGCCGCCGCTCTCGAAAGGCAGCTACCTGGTTGATCCTGCCAGTAGTCATATGCTTGTCTCCTTTTGATACAAAACTTTCGGAAGAAGCACCCCAGCAACGAAAACATGAGCCAACAACAACAAAGCACTGTTCCTTCTCCAGTGCCCGTTGCAGAAGTCGTGGAAAATGAGCCTGAAGAGGAGGAGGTCGATCCTCCCTCTGAGACGCAGTTCCCCGCACAAGTCGTCGTCCCGTATTTTAGGTACGAGGATCACGTCGACGAATTTCCACCAATGCTTCCCTGTTCAGACCCGAGGCCTAACAATCCTCGGGGACGCGAGGCCTTTGCTCGTCGCGATCGAATGGTCAACATTCTGTCGCCGGCTGGTGTTCGAAGCGTTATGGACCAGTTGACCCAGACGGGGATGCTGGTTCAGCAGGCTATTCGAACAGGCCACTCACCTTCACGCAAAAATGCATGGGTGAGCCGCTTCACGACTGCTCGATATGCTGCAGTGACGCCGTTTGCTACCGGACTAGCATCCCAAGAGATTGGAAATTTTTGGACAGCGTACTCTCAACGCTACAACAACGCCTCTGCGGGAGATAAGGAGCTCATGACGAAACCTATCAGTCATGCGCGAAATTATCAGCTGCAAGTGTCTCATGTAGTGTGGAGGTATACCCATGAATTTCGGCTCTTGTGTGTAGGCCTGGAAACGTCTCACCGAGCCGCGGCTTATGATGGTTTCGACTTCGGTCAGCATCGTTTGGACTCTGTCCCCTCTTTGAAGGGATCGCAGTTTGTGAACGGTCCTCGACCAGGAGTGACCAACTGGCTGCGATTGAGCACTCGCGGACCTCAGGCTTCCGAGCAGTTCCCATTTTTGGGTTACATTCCGACGCCAAGTCAACGAGTTGAAGAGGTCGAGCTAGAGTCAGAAGACGTTCAGGAAACTAGGAAATATTGTGCGAGTACATTTGCAATGTGGAGGAAAGGAAGCGATGGCAGTGTGATCCGTGAAGACGAAGACTTCACAGGTCAGACAATGTGCCCGCATCAGATATATGGAAAGATTTGTTTCGGACCATATCCAGTGTCCGGCGCTGACCAGGTCGTCCTGGCTCAGTCCGGAAGGGAGCCACCTACACGGAACATCAAGTCGCCTTCGGAGCAATCCGCGAGGCGACAGACGGGAATGCCGACTGGAGGAAGTCAAACTCCTGACAAGAAAGCTGCCCCAATGTAATGTGTCAATGCAATTGCTGTGTCCAATGCTTATTCCGAAATGTTTATCTCTACTTTGATGGCAAGTGAAAGGGGGCGGTGAAAAGCCGCGACTTATCCCCTAGTCTCGCTCTTCTCTGTCCAGAGAAGAGAGGGGCGACACCCTCGAATTGCCGGGACGCCTGAAAATGTGCCAAGGGGTACCGTCCCTCCGCCGCAAGGCGGAGGTCTCGACACCGCGGGGAAACTCGCGGGCATGGTAACAATCCTTCTTGGGCTTGCAGGTAATCGGCAGCCAAGTCCTTTTCTCTCAAAGGATGCAGTTCACAGACTAAGTGTGGGTGGATCTCGCGTTTGAAAAAACGCGCGGTTTAAGATATAGTCGGCCGCCACCGTGAGGTGGTCTCGCGGAGGACGGCGTCTCGTTCAGAGACGCCCGAGAGCCGCGAGAAGCCCGTCCATAAATACTGCTCGCCGCGAGGCGGGTCCAGGGTTTTCTTCCTCCGGGAAGAAAACCGGACGGTCGCTCGATCAGCGCTCAAAGATTAAGCCATGCATGTCTAAGTATAAACTGCTTTATACTGTGAAACTGCGAATGGCTCATTAAATCAGTTATAGTTTATTTGATGGTACCTTACTACTCGGATAACCGTAGTAATTCTAGAGCTAATACGTGCGTAAATCCCGACTTCTGGAAGGGACGTATTTATTAGATAAAAGGCCGACCGGGCTTGCCCGACTCGCGGTGAATCATGATAACTTCACGAATCGCATGGCCT
>Ga0210003_1004037_pt1 | contig 11715 bp, 23 predicted proteins | sample LantaG_FD_182804 | JGI IMG/M metagenome (GOLD analysis project Ga0210003, IMG submission 182804) | Deep subsurface microbial communities from Baltic Sea to uncover new lineages of life (NeLLi) - Landsort_02402 metaG (SPAdes) (version 2) | ecosystem: Environmental > Aquatic > Marine > Oceanic >...
GGAGGATTTATTATGATGGCACGTGAAGCAGGATCTTGTCCAAAATGCGGAAAACCTTACTACGAGGATACTAGGAAAGACAATGAAAGAATTTATACCTGTGAGTGTAATAAAGGTGAAAGGACTGAGGTATTGTACTTAGCTTTTAAGGTAATGTCAGACCACGAATGGTATGGGATGTCCTGTTATCTGCCAGCTTTGTTAGAACGAGAGGAAGAGCATAAATGACTACACAGTATGTGGGAACGTTCAAAATAGTCTTGGGGATCCGGAGATAAATGTAATAAAAGGCATACTAGAGGACCAGAGGAGTAAGCAAACTGAAGAAAATACTTTTGAGGATCCTGATGATACGAAAACCATTACGACTTAGGAAACGGCAGAAGTGGAAAGCACTTATGTTTTTTTATAACCATAGCTTACCCTATGCTAGCAGTGGTCTTCTTAGAGTTAAGAGTTATAGAAAGAGGTGGAATAGTGTACGGAAACTAGATTTGAGATATCCTAGAGAGCTTATGGAGATGAGAACGATAATACAGTATGGGGTGTGGGAGAGAAGATAATGGCGGCACGGCCTAGATTAAGACAATTATTTAAGGCCTTGGCTATGATACGTATTCACCAGCATCTTCCTTATCCTTATGCACCAAATCGGAAGAGGTATAAAAAATATAGAAGGGCTATCAGAACCAGGGTAGATCTAAGACGTGGCTATAAAAGAGAATCTCTTTTTACAAAGGCTAGACGAATGATTATACAGGGAAAGAAGTTTATGTGATGACAACACCAAGGATAAGACAACTAGAGAAAGCTCACGTACTCGTTGAAGGGGCCTGGATACACACTAAGGACCTAAGTTTAAGAAAGGCCTGTGTAGCAAGAAGGAAAGTATCCAGAAAGCTAATTAAGAAATGGAAGATATGTAATAGAAGAAAACTGGATGTAACAATGAAGTACACTAGCCGTAGACTTAAAATACTTGGGAATGGCCTGTAATGACAACACCAAGAAGAAGGCAGCTAAGCAAGGCTTATGAACTTCATGAAAGACTGTGGTTACAAAGCAGGGGCTTAGTTAAGAGAAACGCACGAAGAAAAAAGGTAGTTAGGAAGGGATTGAATAGGTGGAAGATAAAAAGTAGAAAAGGAATAAATAGACTAGGGAAGTACTGTAGATACAGATGGAAGATACTTGGGATCGATCTGTAATGACAACACCAAGGTGGAGACAACGGAGAAAGGCACATGACATGGGAGGTAACTAATGATACAGCGATCGGAAGGAGAACTAAACACAATCATCGATGATTGGCATGACGGCGCGTACCCAGATCATGTGAGGCTGCATGAAGCTATGGGTATGACCATGGAAGAGTATATCTTTTGGACAGACAGGAATGTACTGCCTGAAGAAGGAACAAAGTGCCCCAACTGCGGAAGACCATTTAACCAGGTTGGTCTGGACTACACAGAGTACAAGGATGTTTATATCTGTTACACGTGTAGTGTTCAGGTTAAAAAGGAATTTATTAGACAGGATACTGCCTGTGATGACTGTAAGAGGAAAGACAGGATAATAGCTAGTCTACTAGAGGAAGCAGGTGGTTGTGATACATGCTCTGAACCTCAGGGATACTGTGCGACTGAGTGTCCATATACGTTAGCTGTAATAGCTGCCGAGAGAGAAATACCAGTAGACCAGGAAGGCCTTTGCAATTAAACGTAGTGTAGGTTAGACTGCTAACCTTACTAAGGAGGAACCTATGAAAATCAGAGCCGGATTCGTAAGTAATAGTTCGAGTAGTTCTTTTGTTGCCTTTGGGTATAAGGTAGACAAGAAGAAGTACAGTGACTTCCGTGACTTCATTGTAAAGATGGTCGGTCAGAAGAAGCTGGAAGCATACTGTCTGAAGACACTCAACAAGTCTTTTGACTCTATGGATGAGGACGATCAGGAAGATGCAGTTATGGAGTTTGTCTATGATTGCCGAAGTAGCGACAAGATCTTTATTCTCGACAGCGATGATATTGATTGCCTGCAGGACAAGTGGTACTTCGTTGGTGTCAAGCTTGGTGAGATAGATTGTGACTCCTGGGATGAGGAGCAAGCCTTCACTGTCTCTGATCTAGATAAAAAGCTAACTAAGATGGTTCCCGAACAGGTTGTCGGTACTCAGAAGCCTGTAATCGTCTTAGGCACCAGGGAGTGTTGATATGAATAAGATGATTAAGAAGTTTTTCTATGTACATGAACTCCAGATGCCCATGCTGTTTTGTATAGTAATAATAAACATACTGGCATGGGGTGCGTCCTTAGGGATAACCCTAAGAGAGCTAGCCAGGTTTGAAGTAAAGCATGCCCAGGTGGAATACCTAACTAACAAAAGGATCCTGGAGAAGCTTGACATTGATACTAACTCCTGGGAGATGGAAGTCCGGGATATAATGAATGGAGATCGCAAATGAAGTTTGTTGTATCTATTGAGAATCAGAGCTATATCACATATGGGATTGTCATGAAGGAGACAGAGAAGTCTGTTAAGTGTGTCTGTGAATCTTTATTTCTTAGTGAGCGTGGTACATCTGCAGATAAACTAGTGGATGAAGACACTCTTATAGAGAGAAGTCAGCGTGAGCGTGCCCAATACAGGCTGGTCAATAAGACTAGCTATATAGTCAAGTACGGGCTGTTTGACACCTATGACGAAATGGTTCAGGCTGTATGTGAGGTGGAGAAGACATATCAGGCACACGTAAAAACGACCTGCCCTATTAAATCTAAGCTTCAGCAGCTTAACTTAGAGTATTCAGGTAAGGTGAAAGTACTGCTCCCTGAGGGCCCTGCACGATGAAAGGTGTCATTGACTAAGTAGAGGATCCTATGACAGAAGAAACATTAGTTCGTTTACGGCTAAAGAAAGAACGCGATGATCGGTTCTTTGGGAATGTCAGTAGAGCACGTGCTAACCCTGAAGGATATAAACAGTTGGATGAGTTTGACCTACGTGCTATGAAAGGTACTAAGTCTACGCCATACGCCATAGTGCTCAGGAATGGAATTATATGTAAGTCTGCTACTTATGCTAATGCCAAAACTAACGAGTGTAGGATGACAGTATACGATACCGGTAGGTTATATTTTGATGCTTCTGAAGAAATAGACGGTATGTTCCCGGTCGCATATAATCCTATAGTTACCTGGGTTGACGGAAAGGCAGAGGTACTAGAGATTACGTTAAGGGATGCAACCATTCATATCTTTGAACTTCACCCAAGCACACTTAATGTAATCCCTATATATACGTTTAAGCTAAAAGACTTTACCAGTAAGGAAGAGTTATGATAGAATTTATGTACGCACAAGGTCCACACGGACAGGAGGTTTCAATGCTTATTTTTTTATTCTTTGTATTAGCACTAGCCGCTATAGTTATTGGGTGTCTTATCTTTAGCTACAAACCCTCTGAAGAAGAGAGTAACCGTATCGGTCCATCTGAAACGATCGTTATGAGGATAATTGGTATCGTTGCTATACTAATACTGGCTAACAACATAATTAACATTGCAGACGATGTGCACAAGAGGGGTCCGTCTCCTCAGCTTAGCGCACATACATCAAAAGAAGTGGAGATTTACTAATGAAGATGCTTATAGCTGTACTTATAATTGCACTGTGCTATCTAGCCGGGGCACCGTCTGTTCAGGCAACCTCTGTAGACTATCAGAGTATGCGGGTAGTTGCTTATCAGATTGTATCTGGGAATACCAATGACCTCGCAATCCAGGTAACTGAGTTACTTAAGAAGGGATGGCAACCATTAGGCCCTCCTTTGTTGTTAGGAGCAGGCTTTCAGTACATGCTTGCTCAGGCAATGGTACAGTATGAATAAAACAGACCAGCTTAATCAGGACTTTGTTACTGCCGTCAAGCGTAGTGATATGAAGACGGCTAAGTTCCTGCTATTGGCTGGAGCAGACGTCGACACACAAGGCACACATGTTCTGGGAGTTACAGCTCTCTGGCATGCCGTTAAGAACAAGCGCCCAGACTTTGTTGAGCTCCTGATCAGAAAGGGCGCTAATGTTGATAAAGGGGGATACGACACAAATCTTAACGGGGACCCCGGCAATCCATTGTGCCTGTCAACCTGCTATAGTCTTAGCATAACAACAAACATGTTACTTGATGCTGGAGCTGATGTTAATCTATCCGGGGTTCGTGGATGGACACCACTACTGTATGCAACCAGGACACCGGAAATCTCTTTAATGAGAAGGTTGATTAAGCTGGGAGCAGATATTAATGTTGAGATGCACGATGGCTGGACTCCTCTTATGATAGCAGCGCTTAATGGATACTTTGATGCAGCTAAGGTGCTAATAGAAGCAGGTGCAAACCCCTTCATAAAGAATGCTGATGGTGATACTGCACGTAATGTTGCCAGTCCTAAGAAGGAGGCCCTCTATGCTGTTAAAGACTTAACAAGAAGGCGTGGTAAGGTAATAGGATACCTGAATGATGTAATGATGCGTCAAAGAAAGAAGTGCATGGAACACGAGAGGACCTGTATTATACTCAAGGATTATATAGAGGGACGTAATGCTATCTGAACATGCAACACAGGAGCTTAGCTCTGACCTGATTAATGCCATAGACAGAGGTGACACTAACACTGTTAAATTCTTACTTCTATCTGGAGCAGATCCTGATGGACTGGCTACCGATACCTATTCCCCGTTAGCACATGTAGTCTTAGCAAACAATAAATTAAGTAACAGATTCGGTTGTAATATGTTTCTTTCAAAGACTTTGGAGATAGCAGAGTTGCTGATTAAGAAAGGGGCTGACATTAATGCTTCAAAACAAGAGCCCTTCTCTATTCCATTAGTAATTGCTTCTGAGGAGCATGATGATGACTTTGTGCGATTCTTAGTAAAAGCAGGAGCTAATGTTAACGTAGCTGGACGTCACGGGTGGACGCCGCTAATGAACTATAGCGGAAGAGGGGATCTCCCTATGATTAAGTTTTTAGTTAGGTATGGGGCAAACATAAACCAGGAGAAGCATGACAAATGGACACCCTTGGCACTGGCAACATACAATGGATATCCTAAAATTGTTAGGTTTCTTGTTGCACGTGGAGCTGACATCTCACATAAAGTTAAAGTGGGGGATGGGGCCTCTAATGCCTTAGAGCTTTTGTTGAATCATATATACAGATCTACTGAGTATAAAGAGATAATAAGTTTCTTGCAGAAAGTGATGAAGAAGAAAGATAACTAAGGAGGAACCTATGAGTGTTAAGAAGTTTATTTACTTGATCTTTAAAGTAAAGCCGAAAGGTGCAGCCCACATAGCATCAGAAGGCACATACAGTAAAGCCATGGATGCTTGCGCTAAAGACTTCCATGAAGCCGCAGGCCGTAAAGCCAACCATCCCTTTGGTTCCGTACAGATAGAACCTAAAGCAGAAGGCAAGTGGTATTACAAATATGAGACTGATGGAGATAAAGCAGAATACATTATCCTGGAAATGTATCCTAAGCTCTTATTGGACAGGTGGGTGCTAAAGCCTAGCAGGGAATATCATCTGGCTGAACTCAGAAAGAATATTCCGAAGATCAATAAACTCCAGGATGATATTAAAAAGATGCGTGAAGGGGATCAGTAACTTGGGTATAGTACGACATTATATTGACTGGGATAACTGTACAAAGGCACAATTGAGAATGGTATTTGAAGCAATTGAAGTAGCTGACAAGACTGATCTATTGAACGAACACATCCCGCTGTTCGGACCAGTTACCAAAACATGGGAGGATCGGGTGTCGTTCTTCTTGGACTGTAAGCATATAAGCAAAGAAGAAAAGCAAAAAACCATAAAGCGATTGTTTGAGCTTGCATAGCCAATCGATCAAAGGTCACTGAGGAAAAAGGGTACGCCCTTTGATAAGAAGTCTATTCAAAGAAGGATAGCAATAACAAAAGAAGTAGGAGGAACAGAATGAAGCTAATCGGGTACATCAAATGTAAGCAGTGTAAGGAAAGGTATACCACGGAAAGGCAGTTTGTGAATGATCCTAAAGGAGGAGCCATTCATGATCCACAATGGCAGCTTAAGATGTTACTGCAGGAAGAGCATAAGCATCGCTGTGCTGACTCTTCTATCACTGGGTTTGCTGAGCTGGTGGGATATGAATTTGTAGAGGATGAGAAAAAATGACTGTAAGGGTTATGTTCGCATGGTATGATTTCTGGATAGGGTTCTACTGGGATCGGAATAAGAAGGTACTGTACATCTGCCCACTCCCAATGATGGCGATAAGAATTTCATTTCCATGGATAAAGACTTGTTGCAAACATTGCAGGTACTGGGATAGCTCTCCCAGATGGATGGAGGATGATCCATACAACCACTTGGAAAAAGGTATGGGTGAATGTGGTAAAAGAATCAGGCGTGGTGCTACGCCTGTTGGTATCAAGCAGCAAAGAAGAGCAGATCGTGTCACCTTTGATCAAAGGTGGGGCATAGTCACGACCACGGAGTCCTGTATCTGTGACAGGTACGAAGAGTACAGGACAGGCCATACCCGAGGTAGCCATCTAACCCCACAAGAAAGACGGGATGGAGCTGATGGAAAGTAGGAGATGAGCCAAGAATGAGCACACAGCTTAATGAAGACCTTGTAGATGCCATTGAGTGTGGAAATGAAAGTACAGTGAAGTTCCTTCTTCAGGTAGGAGCAGACCCTAATACCCTTTGTGAAGAATTTATGGAGGGTAGTCGTAGGATTTCAGTACTTGCATATGCAATTAGCCTGGACCTCTGTGGAAAAGCTCTCCTTAGTATAGTACGTATGCTTCTCACGGCTGGAGCAGATCCTAACTTAAGAAAGGGGCTCGGGTTTGTACCACTGATGTTTGCTTGTCGGGATGGGTACCCTGACGCTGTGGATTTACTTTTAGAAGCAGGAGCAGTCGTTGACATTAAAAAAGATGACGAGTGGACTTCCTTAATGCTGGCACTCTTTAACGGTAAACTGGACATAGCAAAAAAGCTACTCGATGCCGGAGCTAATCCTTATGTTGTGGATAAGTGTGGTCGTACTATGCTAGATAAGTTTAAGATCGAGAGGATGCATTCACATGTTGATAACTCTTATGCAGTTAATACGTTCCTGAAAGAGGCTGGGATTGATATAAAAGGTAACCATATGCTAGTGCTTGGTAATTATGGAGAGGAGTCATGAAGATTAAATGGAGAAAGGTTGCCTGGAACCTCTGTATGTGGGTTAGTCCTACAAACCACATCTCTGGCTTTCCTTGTTGCACTCTCTCCAAGACACCTTCTCATTGTATCTATAGTTGTAGCTGTCAGCACTTTATTTATTTTAGATCTACACGTCCAAGTGCTTGGTAATTATGGAGAGGAGTCATGAAGATTAAATGGAGAAAGGTACATTGGTGGTGTTGTGTTCACTTTAACTTTTTAAATCATATCACCCATAAGCCTGATTCTACCTGTACGGCTAGACACCCATGTGGCTGTGTTTATCGAGTTAACTGTGATAGCTTCAAAGCATTCCATCCACGTTTAACTATGTATAATGATTGGCCTAAAGGAGAGAGGTGTAGCCATGAGTAAGTTTAAGATAACATGGTCTATAAAACCAAACATTTGTTTTTACTGTGAGCATAGTTACTATGCTGGCTTCAACCACTACACGTGTCGCTTTATGGAGGAGGCATTCCGTAGTACGAAAGAAGGGTGTGAAGAGCTGGTTCCAGCTTGCATGGGCTTGCTTCGTAAGGAGTGGCCATGAAGATTAAATGGAGACTACACAGCTGCAGGAGCTGTCTAAACCAGTACACTATTATATGTGAGAAGAACTTACTACGCCGAAGAGGATCCTCATCATGTAAGGTATGTCCTAGGTATGAGCATGCAGAGCATCATATGATACCTAGGGTGTGGGGGGTGTGGCCATGAGTATTAAGTGGAGAAAAGCTACCTGCAAGTCTTGTACCCATCGCCTTGGAGAAAAATGTTTCGTAGCAACAACGGTAGGTGCTAGATGGTCTGACGGAGTCGGTATTGATTCTGATGTGAACTCTTATGTCTGTGATAAACATAGATCAAGACAGGATGGGATGCTTAGCCCCTACCGTCTTATGCTGTTTGGATGGAGTGGCCATGAAGATTAAGTGGAGAGCTAGGTTCAGATCAATTGTTCGTCATTCCCATGACTGCCCACGTATCAGCTATGTATGTGCTTGCCTGGGAATTACCAATATAAAGGATCTTATATTCACGGAGTACGAAGACATACCATATCCAACGGTTGATATATCAACTCCCTTCAGACCTTGGGGGAAACAATGAGCATTAAATGGAGAATAAAAGAATGTACGCGGTGTGGTCATTTTAATGACAGTTTTACAGATTCCAAAGATGGCAGGTGTGTACTAACACCTGCTTGCTCCCTTGAGTTCTCAATTGTATACGCTGCTAAGAAGGGGAGAGAAAGAAAGCTTAGAATAAATCCAAAGATATGCTCATACTATTATGACTGGGCGATTGTTCACTGGAAGAGGTGGAAATAATGATTAAGTGGAGAGTCAGATCTTGTGACCTTTGTGAGCTGAGTGGCTGTGCAGGTACACATCCTGACAACCTGTATAGCTATTGTGGGAAACGGGGTGATTCAGAATATCAAAGGATGATCCCATGTAATGAGTACGTACCAAGGTGGAGGCACGTTAATGCATCAGTTGGACCTCCCGGAAGGCCACAGTGGGCACAGTGGGGTAGCTATGATAAATGAACAAGTTCATTCATTAGATGAATTGGAAAAGATCTGGAATGACTTTAAGTCATCTGACGATACTTACGATTGTGAAAAGGTATGGAGTCTGCCGTACCCTTCAACTACAAGGCTGACAGCACTACTGGTTTGGCATTTGTATTATCCCTGGTGGGATGGATTTACTATCTGCCCCATAGAAGTAATAAGGGAACCAGAAAAGTTCTCTTACCATTATAATAGAATACAAGAAGCCAGCACACAGTATCCAATAGACTTGATGTATAACGGAAGACAAGGTAAACAATGTAAACTATTAATCCTTGATGGTATGCATAGACTGGCAAAGCTATATATAAACAAAATAGAAGTTGTCGAGGTTCGCATCATACCTAGAAGAGAGATACCTAATATAAGGTATGACTGAATCTTAGGTGGAGGGCCCAATGATTAAGTGGAGAGCTATTAAGTGTGAGGGTTGTTACTACTACGAAACCTTTTTTCATGGACCATGTGCACCAAAGTGTACTTTTCATGGCCATCTTATTTTAACCAACGGGTTTTGTGCCATGTGCCTTAAGAATCCAGAGGCTAACTGTCATGTTTATGATCTCACTACACGACGTACTATTACGAAGAGTGGTGCCCGGTTTAAGTTGTATAAGACGATGCAACCATGGATAATGTTTAAGAAGGCCCAATGATTATACGCTGGAAGAAACATAGTTGCCATTCTTGTGAGCATGAGTTAAACTGTTTCCTCAAGGCCTTTTATGCTGATACTGAAATGGAGGATGTAGTGTGTAGTTCATACAGTAGTTCATATATAAGTAGGCGTTCCTTACATAACTTAAAAATCTGGGGGATGTATGAGCATTAAGTGGAGAGCTATTACACCGGATGACTGTTTTGCTTATATAAAAAAAGGCTGTCGAAGTCCTAGCCGTGCTAGTGATTGTGGTACTCGTGCTCCCTATAATACTATCATCTATTGTGATACTCATGTTCCCTGTGATATTATCACCTGTCCATATAAAGATCTCCTTCCTCATACAGATAGATGGAGAGCTGTTAAATGATTAAGTGGAGAATATGTAAGTGCTATACATGTTTTTATCGGGAGGGATCCGGATGTCGCTTTGGGAAGTACTACAGTCTTTCTGGGGGACGCCTCCATTACTGGGAAGTATGCAGGCACTATACGGTAGATGAGGGTCGCCTGATGTCATCTCTAGAAGCTAGAGAACAGTTGCGGTGGAGGGAGCGGGTATGATAAAATGGAGAGAAATATATAATATAAGGAGAGGCAGTGAAAAGTAATAAAATAACAAACCAGAAAAAGAAGAGTAAGCCCCCTCTCTTCAGTAAAGTACCAAAGACCGAGGTATCCAAATCTAGACAGGTTACCAGAAATCTTGTCCGTATGCAGAAAGAATATCCTAAAATGTTTGAAAAAGCATGCCAGGCACATGGGACCAAGAACTTTTTTCGATTGTTTGATTTGGTAACTGGGAAGATGACATATACACTGGGCCCTCTTATTTGGAGATCTGAAGGGATCTTCCTAATGGATGAGGACGGACGGGAAGCTGCAGTTGCTAAGGCGGGTAACCCAGCATCGGCTCCTTATTATGAGTTTAGGAAGGTCTGTAACTACTATGGGGGAACAAGGACGGCATTAGAGTATAGTGGTACGACCAACCAAAGATATGTTATAATGCAGTATACGGGAATGGTAGCATTAGACATGTCACCCACGGCTATCTTAGAAAACAGTCGAGTTCTTAAAAAGGAACCTATTCGCTTTGGCTATGGTACTTTTACAACGGATTCGGTTGCTGAGGGAGACATTTATGCTATTGAGAAGGGCAACGAACTTGAGGTGGGGATTATAGGATGGGGGCCCGGACGTTTTGTATGTGAGGATAGGAAGAGTGTTGTCCAGGGTAAGGTAACCAGAAAACCAGGAACTGTTGATCTATATAAAGTTATTGACAGGCTTGTTAACGTAGGAAACATCTTTCAGAATTATGACGTCTGGAATAACCCGGGTCTTCTTATTAGCGTAGATGGGTCTAAAGAAGAGACAGCTGTCCAGCGAAAAGGACGGTTAACAGATAAAGAATATAGAATGATGTACAAGTTTTTAAGTGATGTGATCCATGGTAACCTCCAGGCTGTTAGGGAGCAAATCGATGCAGGCTTTGATATAAATACAAGATGTGGGATTTCAGGGGGCTCAGCCCTAATAGAAGCAGCCGAGAGGGATGAGGTGGAGATGGTAGAGCTTCTCCTTTCCCGTGGGGCCGACCTTGAGATAACAGATACCCTTAGTAATACAGCTCTTATGGTGGCAGTTAAAGAAGGATGTGTCAGGACAGTACGCATTCTTCTAGATGCAGGAGCGAACATAAATGCTGTTGGGAAATTAGGGGAGCCCATTTCCGATTATATACGGGGTAATTCGGAAATAATAAAAGAGCTTCGGCGGCATACAAAATATTTCTAGTATACTGACTAGGGGGCATAGGCATTAGATGAGGGAGAGGACATGATAAAATGGAGAGTCAATTCTTTTGAGACGTGCACATATGCTTATTACACTGACGATGACGCCATCTTTGATAAACGGATTTGTACCAAGGCTTGTGATGGAGTATGCCATGGTATATGTCAGCACTATAAGAGATGGCGGCTCCTGAAATACGACTGGGAAGGGAAATATAATGAAGGTACGATGGGTATACAGTGAAGTTACATGCCTGAGATGTAAATTCCTTAGTATGGATCCAATGCATGCTGAGAGGGGCGGGGCAATGCATTACTGCGTCCGACATAGGAGAAGGACCTTTCCTGAGGACGCAAAGACATGCTTAGCCTTTTCACCAGGGGGACACACTTTCCTAGTATC
>Ga0210003_1004039_pt1 | contig 11714 bp, 7 predicted proteins | sample LantaG_FD_182804 | JGI IMG/M metagenome (GOLD analysis project Ga0210003, IMG submission 182804) | Deep subsurface microbial communities from Baltic Sea to uncover new lineages of life (NeLLi) - Landsort_02402 metaG (SPAdes) (version 2) | ecosystem: Environmental > Aquatic > Marine > Oceanic >...
CTCTCTCTCTCTCTCTCTCTCTCTCTCTCTCTCTCTCTCTCTCTCTCTCTCTCTCTCTCTCTCTCTCTCTAGTTTATAAGTTTTTTCTCTTTCAATTGGTGAAGAGGAAAAAGGAAGAAGAAGAAGAAGAAGAAGAAGAAGAAGAAGAAGTAAAGGGGAGTGGAGAATGGATTTTGGGTTTTGGTGGTGGTGCTGCAGTGAAGAGTTCAAAAAAAAAAAAACGGCGAAAAAAAAGCAAAGCAAAACAATTTCTCTCTCTCAGAATCAAAAAAACGTTTTTGTTTAGACCTTTTTCTCCTCCTCGGCCTTGCCGTTCCCGTTCCCGTTGCCGTTCGTTGCTGCAGCAGCCGCCTCGGTCATCTCCACGTCGTTCTTGTCCCCCTCTGCCGCGACGGCGACCTCCTCCTTCTTCACGAGCTTCTGCTGCTGCTGGTTCCGGAGCAGCTGCTCCTTGTGCTCCTTCTGCTCCTTCTCTTCCTTCTCGCCGCCGAACGCCGCCTCGAGCGCCGTCATCTCGGCGTCGTGCTGCTTGGCAGCGACGGCGGCGATCGTAGCCTCGGAAGAGGTCGCCTGGGGCTTGGCTTGAGCAGCAGCAGCAGGAGCGGAAGGAGCTTTTCCCCTTTTCTCTTCTTCTTTTTCTTCGACGAGCGAGAGCCCGACGGCGGCGAGCGCCGCCTTCCTCAATGCCCTGCTGCCTCCCTTCGGCTTCTTCTCCCCGGCCTCCCACGCGGCCATCAGCACCGCGTCGACACGCTGCAGGAGCTCCTCGCGGCCGTCATCGTTGTTGGAGTCAGCGGCAGCCTTTTCTGTTTCTCCTCCCTCAACGTCTTCGGGCAGAGGCGCCAGCCTCGACGCCAGCGACGAGCAGAGGCGCTGCAGCCGGCTCGCGCCGCCCGCGCCGCCCCAGGCCCTGGCGAGCTCGGCGCGGGAGCCCTTGCGTCCCGCGTAGCGCGAGGCGAGCAGCGCGATGTGCTCCGCCGGGAGGTAGGAAGAGACGCGCGGGGGAAGAAGAGCAGCCGATGCCTTGTCGTCTTTGTCTTTGTCGCCGCCGGAAGCGGAAACCGAAACGACGACGGGGGCGGCGACGCCCTCCTCTGGCTTGATCCTCCGGGGCATCCCCAGCCCGGCGTCGACCACGACGCCGCCGGAGCCACCGCCGTTGCCCAGCAGGGCGGCGGCGGCGGCTGCGGCAGCGGCGCTGCGGCGGGCGGCGGCGGCAGCAGCGGCAGCAGCGGCAGCAGCGGCAGCAGCGGCAGCAGCGGGCTTTTGAGCTCCTCCTCCGGCAGCAGAAGAGTCCGGCGGCAGCGTCGAAGAAGAAGAGGAATCGTCGACGACGAACCAGGTGACCTCTGCGGCGGTGGACCTCCTGTTGCGGACCGTGTCGTAAGGGGAGACGATGGCGGCGACGAAGGGCGAGACGCGCTCGATGACGGGGGCGGCAGTGGTGGGTTTCTTCCCTCCTTTATCGCCGCCGTTGGCAGCTTCTTCTCCGGCTTTCTCGACCTCTTCTCCCGCCGCTTCTCCTCCTCCTCCTCCGAACTCCCGCGCGTGGGCCTGCTGCTGCGCCGCCTGGTTGGCCACGTCGATGCCTGAGGGCAGAGGGGCGAAGGTGGGGTGGGAGTGGTACCATCCGACCGCCTGGAGAGGGGGAGGACGAGGGACAGCCTTTTTCGAAGAAGAAGAGGAGGAAGAAGAGTTCAACAATGCAAACTCGTTCTTCGTCATCCCTCGCTCGGCCAGGGCGGCGGCCTCGGCAGCCTCGGCCGACCCCAGCCACTCGCGGACGCGCCACTCGTCCTCCGGGTCCATCTCGACGTCGGTGCGGCCGGGCTTGACGGAACCGTTGTTGGCGGCGGCGGAGGAAGCGGGAGCGCCGCGGGTCGAGCGCACCGGGCGGCCCTCGCTCTGCTGCTGCTGCTGCTGCTGCTGCTGCTCCCCCGCCTTTTTCTCGCCATCGCCTTCGGCATCACCATCCTCGTCGCCGTCGTCATCGGCGGGCGCCCCCAGTTCTCTGACGGGAGCGGCGATAAGAACGTCCAGCGTCCTGGACGCGTGGTCGTAGCGACCCCCCAACAACCCGACCACCTCGTGCATCGACAGGTGCGCGTGCAGGTCCATCGCCATCGCGGCAGCGGGGGAGACTCGAAGCCTGTAGGGGGGGCCGCCGGGAGCGCCGGGGGCCACGCCGGCGTTGAAGTCCCCGAGGGCGCGGAAGTCGTGGTCTCCCGGGGGAAGGGCCATCGACGAGGCTTTGAGCACGGAGGGTTGGTGGTGGTGATGGCTTCCACCTCCGCCTCCGCCACCAACTCCTCCGGGACTCAGCCCGGCGGCTGCCTGGAGCTGCTGGAGCGCGAGTGCGTTGGCGGCGGCATTGGCGCTGCGCTTGCTGTTGCCGTTGGGGCCGTCGCCGGCGTTGTTGTTGGCGTTTTTGCCCTTCTTCTTGCCTCCGCCGGAGCCGCCTCCGTCGCCGGAAGCGCCGCCGTCGCCGCTCGCTGCTCCTCCGGCACGCGGCCTCTTCTCCGCTCCGGCTCCGAGCGCTCCTCCCGCGCCAGCGGGGGAAGCCCTCGAAGAGGTCGCGGCAGAGGCAGAGGCAGCATTGAAAACAGGAGGCACCACCTCCCCGTTCGCAGCGGCAGCAGCGGCAGCAGCGGCGGCCCTTCCTCGGACGAAAGCGCTCTTGAAGTGCTCCAGGTACCTCCCTGCGAACTTGACCGTCTTCCACCCGTCGTCTGCTTTGCGAGCGGGGTTGACGAGCCTCTTCAAGAAAATCGAGAACGCGGAGGGGCTCTCAAAGGCCAAAGGCCGGCCCCCGACCACGCACAGAATCCTGCCGTCGGGGTCGAGCGTTCCCAGCGTCGTCGCGTTTTTGTACTCGACGCTCAGCACGTCCTCCCCGGGCCAGACCAATCCCGCATCGATCAGGGCCTTGAGGGTGACCCCCCCGGCGGCACCTCCTCCGCGGGCTCGAGGGGCTCCGGCCGGGGGCGGGGCGCCTGCAGCTGCGGCTGCTCCGGCGACGGCGGCGGCGGCGACGGTGGTGGCCCCGGGGGCGGTCGAGGCGCCTCCCGGGTTGTGGGTGTCGAGCAGGCCGATGCCCGGGAGCGAGGCACCGGGGGCCACGGAGCCGAGGGCGGCTGCGGCCGCAGCGGCGCGCGCCCCGGCGGACCCGGCGATGCCCGCGGTCCCTGCGGCGGTGGAGGCGTGCGGGGAAGCAGCGGCGGCGGCGACGGCAGCAGGGAACTGATGGTGCGTTGTTGGAGCTGCTGTCGCTGTCGTCGTCGTGCGCGAAGAGTTGGTGCTGTTGTTTTGCTGCTGCTGAGGTGGAGGAACCAAAGCGGCAGCAGCGGCAGAAGACGAACCGTTCTGGTTGTTGCTGTTGGCAGCAGCCAGCGCCGCCGCTGCCAGGTTGTTGGCGGCCATGGAGCCGGCGAGAGCGACGGCCGCGGGCATCCCAGGCCTCCGCTGCAGCGGGAGCGCCGACGGCGCCGCCGCTCCGGGCGGGCGCGGCGGGCGGGCGGCGCTGCTCCCGCCCGTGCCGCCCCCGAGGAGCGAGGGAGGGGCTGCCGCGGAGGCAGAAGGCACGACCGCGACGGGGATGGCACCGGAGAGGGCGCCGCTGCCGTCCCGGGGGCGCGCGCCGTAAAAGACGCCGCCGCCGCCGGAAGCGGCGAGGCGAGCTGCCGCTGCCGCCGCCGCTGCTCCTCCGTTTTGCTGTTGAGGGGCCGAGGAGGACGCGAGCCCTCCCCTGTTACTTCCGCCGCCCCCGTTGCTCACCCCTCCAGCGGCGGTGTCCATCAGCTCCGCCGGGCCAGGGGTGCCGCTGCCGCCGGCCGACCTGAATTGCTGCTGCTGGTTCTGCTGCTGCTGCTGGTTCTGCTGCTGGTTTTGATGAAGCTGCTGCTGCTGCTGCTGGAAGCGGCGGGCGGCGGCGGCGTTCCCGGCCGTGCCCTGGCCGATGCCTGTGAGGTCCGGGAAGGATCCCGGGAGAGAGGGGACGCCGTCGCCTGTTGTTGTTTTTTTATTTTGAGGAGGAGGAGAAAGCGGAAAAAGGTGAGAGAAGAAGAAAGAAAGAAAGAAGTTTCTTCTTCTTTCCCTCGACGAAAAACGCCGATAAGCGAAAGGAAGAGGAAGAGATCGCTGCGTTGCCTTTTTTTGTTCCACGATCCGCGCGGCGCGCACTCGTTCTCTTCGTCTCCTCTATGTCCCGAGCGCTGCGTCTTATTGAGCTGCCGCGATCCAGTGTATCGGAATCAATCAGCGAAGCGACGAGGCGAAGCGAGGGAGGGAGAGAGTGGAGAAGAGAAGGAAAGCGAAGAAGAAGAAAAGGAAAAAAGACGACGACGAGAGATAGTTTCGCGGTTCTTACCTGCGGACACAGCTGCCGAGTTGGGCGCCGTGGCGAGGAAGCCGTCCCCAGCAGACCAAGCACGGCCGAAAGAGATGTCCCTGGAGATGAGTTGGGGGAGTGAGACGGAGACGAGAAAGGTGGAGCGCACGTGAGAAAGAGAAAGAGAGAAGGGAAAAAAGGCCAATCGACTGTCGAAATAAAAAAAAGCCAAGGGGGAACAACTCGAGCATCTCGACCGCATTCCAACGCACCCAGCGATCCCGTCGAGCCCGTCGAAGCTCGGGGCGCGGCAAGGCTTGCCCTGGGCGGCGTCAGCCTGCGGCGCCTGGTTGTTGGCGTCTTGCATTCTTGGAAGATCAAAAGAAAAAGGTCTTTGAGAATTCGGAAAGCGCCCTCCTGCTTCTTTTCTGTTTCTTCTTCTCTTTTGCACCCCCCTGCAAGAGCCTCGCTGAGCACTCTGGAGCCCGCGGAGAGACGGAGCGCTGCCTTGACTCTGCGAGGAGTGGAAGAGAGAGAGAAATAAGGGAAGAGAGAAAGAGAGAGAGAGAAGCGTGGAGCGGGAGAGAGAGAAAGAGAGAGGGGCGATTCTTTCTGCTCCGAGAGGCGTCGTTGACGAAACGGGGAAAGAAAAAAGTGGAGAGGCTCGAGCGAAGAGGCGAGCGAGAGCGAGAGCGAAAAAAAAATCATTTCTCTTTTGCTCGACAGCGAGCGAGCGAAACCCCAATCCTTCGCGCCGCAGGCACAGGCCGAGCCGCGCGTCGGTTTACTTTGAATTCGCGCTGGCAGGCACCTGCGCTCTTGCGTCGATCCCTGCGGACTCGAATCTGACCCAAACAGCACGAGGAGAGAGAGCGCTAGGCGGGGGAGCGCGTGAAAATGCCACAGGCGGCATCTCTCGCTTCGACGGCAGCGGCGACGGCGGCGACGGCGGCGACGGCTAGCCGACCTCCTCCTCCTCTCCGGCCTCCGCTTCCTCGGTCTCCTCGGCAACAGCCGCGGCGGCGCTCGCAAGCAATGCCGAAATCGTCGTCTTCCTCTTCTTCTGCTTCTACTCCTACTCCTGCCCTGGACCAGCTCCTCCCTGCGACCGTCCGGAGGAGGCAAAACTCGGGGAGCCAAGCCTCGACTTCCTCTCCTTCTTCTTCAACTTCTTCCTCGACTTCCTCGACCTCTCCAGACAACGTCGACGACGACTTCACCGCTCTCGCCCTCGCCCTCGAGGGCCGGGACCTCTGGCTCCGGGACCGGGGGCGCGTCCTCTCCGGCTGCGAGCCCGTCGAGGTCACGGGTCAAAAGAAGCTCAAGATCGCGCTGCTTATGTCCGGAGGCGTCGACTCTTCGGTGGCCCTCCACCTGCTGACCGAGGCGGGACACGACGTCTGGCCGTTCTACCTCAAGATCTGGTTCGAGGAGGACTTTAGGAACTCGTGGTCGAGCTGCCCCTGGGAGGAGGACGTCGAGGCCGCGCAGGCAGTGCTGGACTGCGTTCACGAGAGGAAGAAGAAGGAGAAGGAGAAGGAGGGTTTGAGCGGGAATAACAACGACGGAGAGGAGGAGAAGCGGCCGCTGACCCTTGTCCCGCTGACGCAGCACTACTGGCGCCGCGTCGTCGATTCCGCCATCTCCGACTTGAAAAAAGGAAGGACGCCCAACCCCGACGTGCTCTGCAACTCCAGGGTCAAGTTCGGAGCTTTCGTGGAGATGCTCCGGGCAGGCGAGGTGGAGGGCTTCGCGAAGAAGAAGAAGAAGCAGGATGATGATGATGGGAACGGAGGAGGAGAAGAAGAGGAAGGGCTGCTCGGGTGCGGGTTTGACCGCGTCGCCTCTGGCCACTACGCCTCCCTGATCCGAGGAGGTCCCGATTCCAATTCTCCTTCTTCTTCTCTGCCTACTCCTCTCTTGGGGGTCGCGAAAGACGCCGCAAAGGACCAGACCTACTTCCTCGCCCGCCTGTCAAGCCGGCAGCTCTCTGCCGCGCTGTTCCCGCTGGGGGCGCTCGAGAAGCGCGAGGTCAGGGCGCTGGCTGCCGCGGCGGGCCTGCCCAACGCCGCGAGGGCGGACTCTCAGGGGCTGTGCTTCCTGGGCAAGGTGAGGTTTGACGAGTTCGTGGCTGCGCATCTGGGGAAGTGGCCCGGGCCGCTGGTGGAGGAAGTCGAAGAGGAAGAAGAAGTTGAAGAAAAAGACGACAACGACGAAGACGAAACCGAAACGACGACGACACCGAAACCCGCCCGAAAAAGGAAAACCAAGCTCAAGAAATCAATCGTCGGCTTCCACGACGGCGCCTGGTTCTTCACCCCGGGACAGCGCAAGGGCATCGGCCTCTCGGGGGGGCCGTGGTTCGTCACCCGCAAGGACATGAGGACCAACTCGGTCTTCGTGTCGCGCTCCTACAAGGTCCATGCGCACCACTCGGAGCTCGAGCGGGCGCGCGTCGAGAGGGAGGGCGAGCTGCTGGAGGAGAGGAGGAGGAAGTTTGTCGTGGGGTCGCTCGAGTGGCTTCCGGGCTGTGATGGCGGCGATGGTGATAATTGGAGCTGCAAGGAGGCCGCGATGGAGCTTTCGCGACGGGGGAAGCTGCGGGTAAAGGTGAGGCACGGCCCCTCGAGCTACTGGTGCACGCTCGAGGAGATGGAGGAGGTGGAGGTGGAGGAAGCGTCGTCGGGTTTTGGGAACGAGAGCGACTCTTCTTCTTCTTCTTCCCTCCGCCTCCGCGTCTCTCTCGACAGGCACGACCAGGGGCTGGCCCCGGGCCAGTTTGCTGTCTTCTACGACGACGAGAGGGGAGTCTGCGTCGGGAGCGGGGTGATAGAAGCGAGTGGCGGCGAAGAAGGAGAAGAAGAAGAAAGCGACGACGAGTGAAGAAAGTTGTTGCCTTTCGTCTTCGTCTTCTTCTTCTTCCCCTCCCACTTTCCATTTTTTGATACTATTGTTTCAGTACTTTTTTCTCTCTGATTGTTTGCAAATTTATATATGAAAAACTGGAAAGGGGACAAGGCAGAGTGGAACTGGGGGGTTGAAACTGAAGAAGGTGGGGAAACAAAAAACTTTCTGGAAAAACTCTCTCTCTCTCTCTTTTACTCTCTCTCTCTCTCTCTCTCTCTCTCTCTCTCTCTCTCTCTCTCTCTCTCTCTCTCTCTTTTTCTCTCTCTCTCTCTCTCTCTCTCTCTCTCTCTCTCTCTCTCTCTCTCTCTCTCTCTCTCTGTACCCTGCGAGCTTTCTAGATTTTTACTTCAAATTATCCTCTATGTTTGCTCTGTCTTTCCCGGGCTCAAAGGCGCTTCGGGAGAAGAAAAAAGGGAAACAGGGACTAGTTTTTTTTGTCGTAGATTTTTTTGGATTTTTTTCGCTCAAAAAGGTGGAGGAGGAGGAAGGCTAGCAGTCGAATTTCAAAACAAAAGTCAGCGCCAGTGCGCGACGGGCGTCGACGGCCCTCCGGAGCGCTCAACGCGGCGCCCTCGAGGGGCAGAAACGGGAGCAGGGCGGCGGGAGTTGGCGGCGGCGGCAGCAGCAGCACCGGAAGAAGAAGACGAAGAAGCCTTGTTCGCCGCCGTCGCGGCAGAGGCGTCGTCAAACAGCTCCGCGGTCCTCAGCGCCTCCGCGAGCGCCGAGGGGGAGGAAGAGGCCTCGATCTCAGCGGCGGCGGCAGCAGCAGCAGCAGCTGCGGCAGAGGCAGCGGCAGCAGCTTCATCTCCGGCGGAAAAGGCCGCCCCGCGGAAATAGGAAGCTTGCCTCTTCTCGTGCTCCGCGGCCCGAGCCGAGTTGCCCCGAGAGGAGCCGCCTCCTCCGCTTCCACCTCCGCCTCCGCCGACGGGCGAGCCCCACGCCCCTCCGTCAGAGTCGATCGACATCGCTCCGATCGAGAGAGCGGGGGAGCCGGGGGCGCAGCAAGGGGAGGCGGCGCCGCTGCTGGTGAGAGACTCGCCGCGAGAGGCGTCGTCGTCGTTTCCGACTTCGCGGTCGATGCTGAGACCCCCGTCGTCGTCGGAAGTGCGGCAGCTGCGGCGGTGGCGTGACGAGGGAGACAAATCGCCGCCTTCGCCTCCCCCGAGAAGGGACGACGGCGAAGAGCGGGAGAGGAACTCGCTGCTACCTGCTGCTCCTCCGTCCTCGGCGCGCCTGCGAGGAGCCCTCCTCGCGGTTTGCCTCCTGCCCGCCGCTGCCGCCTCCGCCGCCAAGGACGCCGCCGCCGCCGAAGCCCGGGAATGCGGCGCCGGCGGCGCGTAGGCGCTCCTCGCCGGTCTGAGCTCGAACTCGGCGCAGGCGTCGACGTAGCCCTTGACGAGCTCGTGGATGTCCTCCAGCGCGGCCAGGGGCCCGATGTCTGAGGAGGAGGAGGAGGCATTCGGGGAGGGCGTCGAGAGGGCGCGCGGGAGCAGGGAAGAAGAGGAGGTGAATGCGGTGAGCGAGAGCGACGAATTCGAAGTCGTCGAACCCGCCTTCCTCGTCGCGGCGGCCGCCTTCGCCTCTTCCTCTGCCAGAAGGGCCTCCTCGGCAGCCACCTGCTCGAACTCCGCGGCGGCGGCGGCGGCGGCAGCTGCACCGGCGGCGTCCGAGACGCAGCGGGCCAGCCCCCTCGGAGGAAGGTCCCCTCTGACGGCTCCGAGCAGCGCCGCGCCGGCGCCCGAGGCGGAAAAAGTGCGGGCCAGGGCCGCCTCCGCCGCGGCCCTGCGCGCGTCCGAGGCCGTGCGAGCCAAGGAGGGGGGCACGTAAGGCGACGAAGTGGAGTTGGAAGCACTGTTCCCGTTGCCAGCAACGGCGTTGTTGATCGAGCCAGAGCGCCCGAGCGGCGGCAGCGCCGAGCCCTGGCGCGAGGGCGGCGGCGGGCGAGGGTAGTCGACGCCGCCGCCGCCGGAGCCGAAGCCCGCATTGAGGGCCTGCGAGGCGTAGGACTGGTAGGAGGGGCCGAAGAAGGAAGACGACGAGGAAGAGGAAGAAGCGGGAGCACCGTTGTTGTTGTTGCTTGCCATTGCTGTTGTCGTCGTCGTTCCGGGCCTCACCGGCGGAGAAGGAGCGACGACAGCCGCCGGGGGCCTCCCCGCCGAGGCACCGGCTCTAGCACCCAGTGGTGACGGCCCGTGGCGGCCGTAAGACGCGAACGAGGGCATCGAAAGGGGAACAGATGGAGTCGAGTTCGTCGTCGTCGAAGAAGAAGCAGCAGAAGAAGAAGAAGCACCACCGCTCTCGGAGAAGCGAGCGACGCCCCTGCCCAGAGGGCCCGCAGAGAGCTCTTCCTCCTCGCTTCTCGAGGCAGAAGAAGGACCGCCGCCGCCACCTTCTTGCTCTTCTTCGAGCGGGGGGAGGAGAAGAGAGCGGCCGCTGTTGGCTCCAGCGGCAGCGGCAGCAGCAGCAGCTCGGTTCACCATCGCCGAACGGCGCACGACCTCGTTCGGCTCGTCGACGCTGCTTCTCCTTCCGCCCCCTGCGTTTGCGTTTGAACTGTTATCCTCGTTGTCGTCGTCATCGTCCTCGTCGAGGCTGTGGGGCATCATGAACGCCGCGGGCGGGGGCGCGGGGGTCAGGGCTCCCGTGGTCTCGTCCCTCGACGACTCGCCCAGCAGGAAGCAGAGCTCGAGCCTGAGGGAGCCCCGGGGCGAGCCGCTCTTGCTCCTCATCTCCACGCGGACTCCATCAAAGCCCGAGGAGACGGCGCGCTCGACGTTGGCCTCGCCCGAGGCCAGGAGGGTGCCTGCGCGGAGGACGAGCCCGGGGGTGCGGAGCTCGACCTTGATGACGGCCGGGGAGCCCTCGGCGAGCGTGCTTTGCGTTGATGTTGTTGTGTTTTTTTAGGTTTTTTTTGGAGTTTCAAAAGTGAGTTTTTTTAATGTCATCTGATTTGGACGCAGAAGAAGAAGAGGAGAAGAAGAAGATGAAGGCAGCGAAGGAGAGAAGGAGAAAAGGAAAGTCGAAAGAAAGAACAAGTAGAAGGCCGCGCAGCCCGGCTGCGCGGCCTTCTTTTCGTGTCCCTCCTCTCCTCTTTCTTGTCTCCTTTTCCCTCTCTCTTCTCTCAAAACCAAAACTCACAGCGTCAGAAAGTCGTTCCACGTCAGCGCATCGCTGTCCCTGCCTGCCCTGGCGACGCCCGTTCGGTGCTCGTTCTCGTCGTGCTTGACCTGTTGGGAAAGTTGGGAAAAGTGGGGAGGAGGATGAAAAGAAAAAGAGAGGAAGAAAGAAGGGGGTGTTGTGAGTGAGGGGAGGGACTCGGCGTCGTCGAGGTCGAGGTCGAAGGGGTCGGTTCGTTTTTTTTCCCTTCGATTCCTTGGACAGCGCGAAATCTGAATGCGGACGTCCCTTTCACGCTCTCGCCTAGCGAAGCACACACGCCTTTTGATTCTTCTCTTTCTTCTGAAAATGTCATTAAATGACGTCAACATGCGATCGATGCACTTGGAGCATCAAAATCAAGACTGCGTCATAGCAAAGTCGAGAGGGGTACGATGGCCCAAAAGAAAACAGATGGGGGTCGCTAGTTTTTCTTCTTTCGACGCACGCAACAACCATCATCGTCGTCGGCGTTTCAAAATCTCTTTTCTTCGATTCCCCGTGCCGCGCTCTCTCCACCTCTCTCTCTTGCTTGCAAACCCGATTCAACAACCGCAAACACGTACCACGAGGAAAGCCTCCTGCCTCCCCGGGATGGCCAGCGATCCCGTGTCCCTGAACCTGATGGTGAGCAGGCCCAGTTCCGTCGGCATGGTTTTTGTTTTTCGAAAGATTCGACGAGCAAAGAGAGGGGCAAGTTACTAGAAGTCCGATTTTTCAATTCGATTCGGGGTTTCTTTCCCCACGTCCGTCCGTTGCCGATTCGTGAAACGACGGTGGCTACGGCTCTCAACAGCAATGAGAGGTCGGCTGCGGGGAGGAGAGGGAGATCGGAAGACGTCCGGTGGTGGTGGTGGGGACTCGCGATTCGATGGGGGAAACGAAAGCGAGAGAGCGAGAAAAAGAAAGTGATGAAGAAAAAAAGGACTTGCACGAAAAAAACTCGGAAACGAAAAAAAAAAAACATCAGGGCAAAAACGGCGACCGCAGCCCCAGCGCCGCAGCAGCCGCCCTCGCGGCCGAGGCAGCCCCCTTCGCCGCGGCAATGTGAGGCTCGTCCTTCAGCCCCCGCAGCACCACGGGGGCCCTTCCGACCCCACACCTCCCAACCACCAGTCCTGCCGCCGTCAGCCCCGTCGCCAGCGCTCTCTCTTGCGAAAGCCCCTCTGCAGAGATCTTGTCCTCGACCCCTTTCACCCAGTCCCCGGCAACGAAAACGTTGGCGAAGCTGGTCTCCTGTCTCGGGCGGGAGCTCAGGGAACCCGGAGAAAAAGCCGTGACGGCCCCTCTGGCGCGGGCGACGCACGAGTCGATGAGCCTGGCG
>Ga0210003_1004041_pt1 | contig 11709 bp, 11 predicted proteins | sample LantaG_FD_182804 | JGI IMG/M metagenome (GOLD analysis project Ga0210003, IMG submission 182804) | Deep subsurface microbial communities from Baltic Sea to uncover new lineages of life (NeLLi) - Landsort_02402 metaG (SPAdes) (version 2) | ecosystem: Environmental > Aquatic > Marine > Oceanic >...
TACGACAAGGTTGGTCAGCGCGAAGGCCTGGGTTTCGGACCAGACGACGGAGGCGACAAGAACAAGGAGCGAAGACAGAACGGCCGCTTCGCGTCGGACGAGGCCGCCGACATTGGACGAGTTCATTCGGCGATCATCCCAAACCAGAGTTAGTCGTAGGCTCGTGGCATGACGCGCGATGTGTTCGACGACAAACTGTTGGCTGTGATCGCCGGAAACTCGCTGGGCGTGCTGGCCACGCTGAAGCGTGACGGCAGACCGCAGCTGTCCAACGTGGCCTATCACTTCGATCCTCGCGCGCTGAGGATCTCGGTGTCGATCACCGAGCCCAGGGCAAAAACCCGTAATCTGCGCCGCGACCCTCGCGCCGCGTTGCATGTCAGTTCTGATGACGGTTGGGCCTATGCGGTGGCCGAAGGCGACGCAGTCCTGACCCCGCCGGCCGCCGACCCGAGCGACGTGACGGTGGAGGGGTTGGTCGCGCTGTACCGTGAGATCTCGGGCGAGCACCCGGACTGGGACGACTACCGCAGGGCCATGGTCGACGACCGGCGGGTCTTGATGACATTGCCCATCTCTCACCTCTACGGGATGCCGCCGGGAATTCGGTGAGAGGGCTACGCTTTGCTGATGACATCCAAGGAGTCGGCAGAGCCTTCAGAGTCTTCGGGGTCTTCAGAGTCTCCGGAGGATGACACCAAGCGTAAGTTCCGGGAGGCGCTTGAGCGCAAGAAGTCCAATTCGGCCGCCGGCTCTGCGCACCGAGACGGCGGGGCCAAACAGTCACGTGCCCACGGCCCCGTCGAGAACCGCCGCGAATTTCGCCGCAGGAGCGTTTAGCCCGCCCGTCACGCTTCAGTCTGTCGCGACTCCTGTATGAGGATGGCCGCCAGACAGACCGTCGCTAAACCCGCGACAGCCACGGCGAATGTCACTCCCGCGGTGCGCAGCCCCCAGACGTCGGTGGCGAAACCCTCACCGACGACAGGTAGCGCGATGGCCACGTAGGCGACGACGAAATAGCTGGAGCTGAGCTCCGCGCGACGATCTGCCGGGGTGTGTTCCAGGACGGCGGCGAGCCCCCGGCTGAAGCTGATTCCTTGACCGATACCGGAGATGACGGCCGCGGCTATCAGTCCGGTCAACGACGCGAAATGCAGGGCGACAGCCAGCGTCGCCATACCGAGGACCAAGATCGCGCAGCCCACGGCGACGGCCCGCCGCGCGTTCATTTCCCTGGCCACGACCTGGGCGACAGCGGAGGTCAAGAACACCGAGCTCGACAGCAGTCCGGCGATCGCGTGGTTGTCGATTCCGACGACATTGGCCAGAAAAGAGGGTGAGACCGCGCCAAACAGTCCGGTCACTGCGAACCCGGCGAATGCGGCCAGCGACGCGATGACGAACATCGGACGGACCTGAGCGGGCACTGACATCCGTTGCAGTCCAAGCCGACCGTGGCGCGGTGAAGTCTCCGGTACGACCGCAACGGCAGTGGCGGCCAGCACGGCCATCGCGATGTGGACGACGAAGCTCAAGCGCAGAGGGTCGGGGGCGTACTGCACGAGGAAGCCCGCGAGCAAAGGGCCGCCGCCAAGGCCGCCCATGTTGGCGACCGTGGCGACCGCGGCAGCCCGGTTCCGCCACGCCGGTGGCGCAGCCTCGATCACCGCGGCGGTGGCAGTGCCGGTGAACACGCCGGCCGACAGTCCCGACAACACGCGGCCCACCAGCAGCACCGCCACCGAGTCCGCCGTAAGGAACACGACCGCGCTGGCCACAGCGAACACCACCCCCGCCAGCAATACCGGGCGCCTGCCCAGCACGTCGGACCATCGCCCGAACACCAGCAGCGCGAAAAGCACCCCGGCCGCGTACATCGCGAAGATGACCGTTGTGGTCAGGACCTCGAAGTGCATGGTTTCGGCATAGAGCGCGTACATCGGCGTGGGTAGCGTCGTGCCCACCATGATCGCGGTGAACGCGTACGCGAGCAGGAACATCGGGTAGCGGCGCACGTAGCCCCTCAACCTCCCGCGGTATGGACGTCGCGAGCAGACACAAAATCGCACTCGACCGCGTCAGTAGGTGCGATTTTGTGTCTGCTCGGCCAACCGAACCTTAGTGGGCAACTGCCTTTTCGGCGCCGATCCCGGTAAGTGAACGTACCTCCATCTCGGCGGCAAGCTTCGGGTCCTCGTCGTCGGGCGAGGTGAGGGTTCCGACGATGCCCAGGATGAAGGCCAACGGGATCGACACGATGCCCGGGTTGGCCAGCGGGAACCAGGAGAAGTCGACGCCCGGGATCATCGACGTCTTCCCACCCGATACCGCGGGAGAGAAGACGATCAGCACGATCGTCGAGATCAGGCCGCCGTACATGCTCCACAGCGCACCACGGGTATTGAAGCGCTTCCAGTACAGCGAGTAGACGATTGTCGGAAGGTTGGCCGCGGCGGCGACCGCGAACGCCAAGGCCACCAGGAATGCGACGTTCTGCCCGTTGGCGAGGATGCCGAGGCCGATGGCGAAGATGCCGAGCACCACCGCGGTGATCCGGGATACCCGCACCTGCTCGGCCTCGGTCACCTGGTGCGATTTCATTACGCTGGCGTAGATGTCGTGGGCGAACGACGCGGACGCGGTGATCGTCAGGCCCGCTACGACCGCGAGGATGGTCGCGAAGGCCACTGCGGAGATGACGCCCAGCAAGATCACGCCACCGAGTTCGAAGGCCAACAGCGGGGCGGCCGAGTTCACGCCGCCGGCCGCGCCGAGGATGCGGTCCGGTCCGACCAGGGCTGCGGCACCGTAGCCGAGTACCAGGGTGAACAAGTAGAACGCGCCGATCAGCGCGATGGCCCAAACCACACTTCGCCGGGCTTCTTTGGCGGTGGGCACCGTGTAAAAGCGCATCAACACGTGCGGCAGTCCCGCGGTGCCGAGCACCAGCGCCAGCGCCAGCGAGATGAAGTTCAGCTGGGAGGTCAGCGACCCGCCGTACCGCGCGCCCGGGGCGAGCACGTCGCGGCTTGCTACACCGGTTGTGGTCGAGCCGCTGATCGCCGATTGCGCCGCGCCCAGGATCTCGGAGAAGTTAAGCCCGAACTTGGCGAGCACGGTGACCGTCATGAAGGCTGCGCCGGTGATCAGCAGCACCGCCTTGATGATCTGCACCCAGGTGGTGCCCTTCATGCCACCGACCAACACATAGACGATCATCAGGACCCCGACGACGGCGATGACAACGGACTGCCCCGCCCGGCCGTTGATATTGAGCAGTAACGCCACCAGGCCACCGGCACCTGCCATCTGAGCCAGCAGGTAGAACAGCGACACCGTCAACGTGCTGGTGGCTGCCGCCAGCCGCACCGGTTTCTGCCTGAGCCGGAAGCTCAGCACGTCGGCCATCGTGAACTTACCTGTGTTACGCAGTAACTCGGCGACCAGAAGCAGCGCGACCAACCACGCGACCAGGAAGCCGATCGAGTAGAGGAAGCCGTCGTAGCCGTAGACCGCGATGGCTCCGGCTATGCCGAGGAAGCTGGCGGCAGACAGATAGTCGCCGGCGATCGCGATGCCGTTCTGGGTGCCCGAGAATCCGCGCCCGCCGGTAAAGAATTCGTCGGCGGTGGCGTTCTTCTTGCTGGCCCGGATCACCACGATCATCGTGACGACCACGAACAGGCTGAAGATGCCGATGTTGGCCACCGGGTCGCCGACCGCCTCGGATGCAGTCACAAGGGTTGTCAATTGATTTCACTCTCCAATTCGGCGCGAATAGCCCCGGCACGTGGATCGAGTTCGCGGTTGGCGAAACGCACGTAGAGACCGGTGATGAGGAACGTGGAAAGGAACTGGCCCAGCCCGATGATCAGGCCGACGTTGACGTTGCCCCAGACCTTGGTCGCCATAAAATCGTGCGCGAACGCGCCGAGTAAGACGTAGGTGGCGTACCAGAGGAGGAAGACCGCTGTCATGGGGAACACGAAGCGGCGCAACCTACTTCGGAGTTCCTGAAACTCAGGGCTGGCCTGGACTTCCAGATAGCGTTCGCCGCTGATGGCTTCGGGTCGAATGGGACGTTCGGTGTCGGACACTGGGATCTCACGCTCCTGGCTGGGTGAACCTGCTCTCCGATGAATGTAGTTGAGAGGTGAGTTACATACCCAGTTCAGCCCAGGTGACACGGTTGCCGGTGCGCGCCGTGTCTACAGGGGTGACGTCTTGTGGGAGGCTGACTACCAATGGCGCAACTGCAGCTACTTGAGGAACCTTTGACCGACGCGATGCTTGAGTGAGATCACTCCGAACGCGACCGCCAGTGACGAGCCGGCGCTCTGAAGGTGGGTCATGGCCTGGCTGATCCTGGTGGCGTCCGGTGTCCTGGAGGCTGTGTGGGCCACTGCTCTGGGGCGATCTGAGGGATTCACCCGGTTGGTGCCGTCGGTTGTCTTCGGCACAACCTGTGCGGCCTCGATGGTTGGCCTCGCGATCGCAATGCGTTCTCTGCCCATCGGAACGAGCTATGCGGTGTGGGTCGGGATCGGGGCTTCACTTACCGTGGGCTATTCGATGCTCACTGGCACCGAATCTGCCTCTGTCGTAAAGGTTCTGCTGATCTTGGGTCTGATCGGCTGCATCATCGGGCTAAAGATCCTGAGCCACTAGGGTGCGTTAACGTGCCGCGACGAGCCGAACAGCGCGAAAGCTACTGCTGCGCAGCGACTGTTCTGTTTCTACCTGCGATCCCAGGGGTTCCTCGCCACCGTATCGGCCGATCTGGACGGTCCTTCTGCGGCCGGCTTCTTGTATGACCGAGGCTACTTCCGCAGGCGCCGAGTCATCGGCGATGTGTCGGTAAGCGACGCTGTACTGGCAAAAGCAGTCAATGTCCTCCACCATCAGGATCGCGACCGGGTTCGCTTCCCGTATGTACCATGCCCAGATGAGCGCTCGTACAAGGTGCGAGCCGCCGTCGGGGCGCGAGCTTATCCGGGCAAAACCATAGCGACCAGGACCACAGCGAGATACGCGAGAAAAAGCCAGAACTGAGCGGCTTCGGGCATACGGTGCGAGATTCGGACACCAAGCGGTGAACCCAGAAGGGCGCCTGCGGTCATTCCGGCGAACGCCGGCAGGTACAGGTATCCGATGGCGGCGGCGGGAAGTCCGGTAGCGCCAAGTCCCCCGAGCATGTAGCCGGCACCTGCGCCGATCCCGATCACCGCGGACAACGCGGCAGCGATGGCGGATGCGCTCTGTATGCGGTACCCCGCCGCTTGCAGATACGGCACCGTGATGATGGCCGCGCCGGCGCCGAGCAGTGCACCAGTCAAGCCGGTGGTGACCCCAGAGGTCAGCCGGCTGGCACGGGATGGCATGACCGGGGCGGACTCGGTGCGCGCCGCCGCATCCTTGGACTTTCCGTAATGGCGGTGCAACGCGCGCGCGAGCATGTATGCGACGAAGGCTATGAAGAACGACCGAAGGATTGGGCCCGGCAGAATTCCGCCCGCGAACGCGCCAATCGCCGTTCCGAGCACCACCGGCGGCAGCAGGTGCCTGAACAGCGGCCAGTTCATGTCTCCGTGTCGACTACGTAAGAAGGTCGTGTATAGCGCCGTGAAGAACATCACCGCAAGCGACGTTCCGATTGCAAGGTGCATCACGTGTTCGGGCGCTACCCCCTGAAGTGGCAGAGCCACCGCAAGCGCAGGCACGATGGTCAATCCACCTCCGAGGCCGAACAAGCCTGAAAGCAGTCCGGCGACAACACCTGCGAGTAGGTAGACCAGGTAGATGGTGAAGCCGGTCATCGGCGGTCACGCGATGTGGAGCTGTCAGCGATCACTGGCATAAGAAGCCGTTGCCCTCAATCATCGGGCAATTGTCGCCCATCACTGGACGGTGTAGAGACTCAGCCCGAGTGTCGTATTCACAGCGCGGCGTTGTCATGTGGTTGTCATGTGGCTCAGGAAACGTGTCATAGCGAGGCGCCGCCTCGCAACCTGGACTCCGTTTCCGGGAATCGCGATTTTTTCGCGCCTTCTCGATGAGAATCGGGGTTCTACAGTTGGAGGTGCCGAGGTGACTGTCGGTGGCCACGGTGCCCCCTCGCCGGAGATTCGTGAATCGGTCATCGTCATCGATGATGCAGGCTTGATCCTCAGATTTGATGGTGGCGCGGAACAAACCTTCGGTTACACCTCCCAAGAGGTGGTCGGCAAGAACGTTCGATTGCTCATGCCGGAGCCCTACAAGACCGAGCATGACCAGTACTTAGCCAACTACCGTGCCACGGGCGACGCCCACATCATCGGTATAGGCCGTGAGGTCATCGCTGCCCGCAAGAATGGGTCTGACTTTCCCGCGCAGATCTCAGTTACCGAGATCGAATTCGATGGCGCACGAGCGTTTATCGGAATATTGCGAGACATCACTGCGCAGGTTGCTGCGGATGCCGCAAGTCTTTCCCGCGAAAACGCGCTCGCCGCGGCGTCCGAGACGGTGTCGGAACTACGTCGAAGGAAAAACAGGGCTGAAGAACGAGAGTTTCTGAACCAGAGGCGATTTGAGGCGGTCGTGGCGAACACGCCATCGGCGATTTCGGTACGTGATCTCGGGAACCGGTACACGCTGGTCAACGATGCGTTTTGCCAGTTGTTTGGGAAATCGGCGGTCGCGGACGTGATCGGAAAAACTGAGGATGAGATCCTGCCACCCGCTGCGCTGGAATGCTCGCAACGTGCTGCGGTTCAGCTCTTGGGCGGGGAGAATTTAATTGAGGAAGAGTCAATCCCATGTCGGGGAGACACCATCCCATGTCGGGGAGACACCATCTCGGTCATGACCCAGCGCTTTGCGTTGCGCGACTTCGCTGGGGCGATTACCGAGTTGGTGACGATCCGAACCGATATCACCTACCGCAAGATGATCGAGCGCGAAACCGCTGAACGCACCTGGTGGGAAGACCGTATCTGGACCGCGATCGGCGACGGGACGCTGTTGGTCTATTCACAACCGATCGTGGACATCGCCACCCGAGAAACGGTTGGACAGGAACTGCTCATACGTCTGGGTGCGGTGGACGCTGAGGCCGTCCTGACCCCTGATGAGTTTCTTCCCCAGTGCGAACAGCACGGGCTGATGCCGGTGATCGATCGATACATGGTCGGGCGTGCGATCGACTTGGCACACACCGGGAGGGAGGTTTCGGTCAACATGACCGGGCAGACAATCGGGGACCCCACAGCGATAAGTGAAATTCTGCAAGCGCTCACCAACGCGGGTCCAGGAGTCACGGACAAGATCCACTTTGAGATCACCGAAACAATCGCGATCGCTTCGCCTGAAATGGCCAAGACATTTTCCCAAGGTGTGCGCGATCTGGGTTGCCGGGTCGCTCTGGATGACTTCGGGACCGGGTACGGCGCGTTTACCGAGCTACGAAATCTTCATATCGACATATTGAAAATTGATCAGAGCTTTGTCCGGAACGTCCTTGAGAATCCTGCTGACGAACGCGCCGTGCAGACCATCGTGCTCGTCGCGAAAGCCTACGGCTTGACCACCGTCGCCGAAGGAGTCGAATCCGAAGCTGTGCTAGAAAAACTAGCTGAGCTGGGAGCAGATCGTGCGCAGGGGTATCTCTTCGGCACGCCGCAACCGATCGTGGCGGAGTCTATCCAACAGCGGAACCGCCCGACCGCAAAGGGCAATCCCGACCCTTTGAAGAAGTGACAAGATTGCGAGACAAACACAAGCTGAAATCGCCTGAGACCGAGTGCATCATCGCGGCTCAGAGGATCTCGATGTGACGAGGTACTTGAGAACCTATAGCCAGGCTACGGCTCGATTCCAATCCTCGGCTAACCACCGGATCGTGGGTAATAACCCCGGATAGGCTTAGCACTATGACTGGGAAGCTCTGCCTGGCCCAAGAACCCGCGGCCGACGCACTACTCGATGCCAACCCGTTCGCGCTCCTGGTCGGGATGCTGCTCGATCAGCAGATCCCGATGGAGGTGGCGTTCGGCGGCCCGAAGAAGATCGACGACCGCATCGGTGGGTTTGACGCGCAGGTGATCGCGGATTACAACCCCGCGGAGTTCGCCGCACTCTGTTCGCAAACGCCTGCGATACACCGGTTTCCGGGTTCGATGGCCAAGCGGGTGCAGGCGCTGGCTCAGGTGATCGTCGATGAGTACGGCGGTGACGCTGCTGCTCTGTGGGCAGCGGGACAGCCCGAAGGGTCCGACGTGCTACGGCGGCTCAAGGCTTTGCCGGGGTTCGGCGAGCAGAAGGCCAAGATCTTCCTCGCACTGCTCGGAAAGCAGTACGGCGCGAACCCGAAGGGCTGGCGGGTGGCCGCAGGCGACTACGGCAAGGCAGGCACCCACATGTCGGTGGCGGATGTGAAGGATGCCGGATCGCTGCAGGAGGTGCGCAAGTACAAAAAGGAAGCCAAGGCCGCAGCGAAGGCCGCCAGGCCTGAGTAATCAGGAACAGCGAAGGCCGCCAGGGGCTGCTTCCCTTTCGGATCAGTCCCATTGCGTTATCCGCAGGTGAACCGCTGTACCGCGCCATTTATGAACAGCACGTCGTGCAGCATCGATGATCTCAATCTTGCCCCATGGGGACGCGGTTGCTGTGCCATTGTGGGGAGATGAAGACTCACCTGAACTGCCCCTGCGGAGAAGCCATTACCGGCAAAGACGAAGACGATCTGGTGGAAAATACCCAGGCTCACCTGTCCGCCGTACATCCTGGCCTTAGCTACGACCGCGACGCGATCCTCTTCATGGCCTACTGATATTTAGGCTTGCCAATCCGCCGAGCGTGCACCTCTTGTCGTTGATCGAAGGTTCTGGCGACAACGACAGCACGTTCGGGGAACACCGCAACACGTCATGGGACGACGGTGGAGCCGATCGTCGGCATGAACTGGCACTGTTTCTCAGTCGTGGTGACCTGACCGAAGATCGTCGACATGATGCTGCCCGATCCGGTGTCGACGATCGCCGTCAGCGTTGTCGGTCCAGCGGGGTTGATATCCGCCTGTGGTGTGAGCGTCGCGCTGCCCGACTTGCTGGTACTGAGGTTCACCCAGGTGACGTTGAGCGGCAACTTCTGTTCGGCGGCGGGACCGGGAGTGCCGATCGCGGTGAAGACGTACGCGGTCTGGCCGGGTCCGGGGCCGGGTGCGGGAATCGTAGCGGGACCAGCCACCGATATTGTCGTGGCCAGCACGTTCCCGCCGTCTGCCAGGCAGCCGTTGCTGATTGATGGATACAGGAAGTCCTGTGTCACCGGGGCGTCCGGGCCGAAGTCAGGCGCACCTCCGGGGGCCGCATCGCCGGGTGCGGGTGCCGCGTCTGGAATCGGTGCGGGTGCCGCGGCGGGAATCGGTGCGGGTGCCGCGGCGGGGACGGCTTCCGGGACCTCGGGTGCGGCCTGCGGCAGCGCGTCGGGCACCGGGCCCACCGCGTGCGCCGGATTCACACCCGCGGGCAGGTGGGCCTGGGCGCCGGGCATTGCGCCGGTTGCCGGCACGTGGGCGACCGGCGCGGCAGCGAACTGGTTGACCGCGGCCGCGACTTCGCGGGAGGGCTGCGGGGCGACCGCGTCTCCGGCGAACACCGCGGCAGCGGCCATCAGCATCGAAGCGGCATTGGTGGGGTCAAGCGCCGCCTGCTGAATGACGGGTCCGATGCTCTGCATCGCCTGCAGGCCTGGGGCCTGCAGTCCGTCGATTGGCAGTGGCGTCGCCACGGGGTCGGCGTGAGCACCGCCCGTCACGCCGGCCATCAGTAACGCGGTCGAGGAGCCCACCGCTAGCGCGGTGGTGAGCATCGTCCTGGTCGTTGACATATTTCCCCAATGCTTCGGTGGGTCAGTTGGCTGGAAGCAGACCCGGGTCAGGGCAATGCCGACAGCGGCGTGAAGGTCGTTTCCAGCGGGACGGCCGGGGCCGCCGGAGCGATGGCCGAAGGAAGGGTCGGTGCGGCGGCATTGGCCGCGACTGGTAGCAGGCTGGCCAGCGAGGTGCCCCCGGGTAGCAGCGAAGCGAGACTAGCCGGGACGCCCAATTGCTCAGTTAGGCCTGCGGGCAGCAGCGACGGGCTCGCCACCGACGCGGGGACCGCGTCGGCGACAGGCACCGTGGTCGTGTTGCCCTGCACGGCCAGAGCCGGATCAGGCAGCGCCAGAACCGTCTCCGGCAGCGCCAGAACCGTCTCCGGCAGCGCCGTCATCGCGCCGGTCACCGCGCTGGGCAATGCGGATATCTCCTGGGGGACGGTGACTGAGGCCGTCGTCGCCGGTGGGGCCACCGGGGCCACCGGGGCGGTCGGCGTACCTGCGCCCAGGACGTTGGCGAACGTCTGCATGAACTGGGCCGCGGCCGCGGGATTCGCCGCGATCTGCTGAAGGAACGGCAGGCCGGGCATCTCCGGTGCGAGGACGGGTGCGGGTGCGGGTACGGGTACGGGTGCGGGCTGTGCGGCCGCAGATGTACTGAACGCCAGTGCAGTAGAGACTGCTCCCGCCGCCGCGATCATCGTGGTTGCAATCAGTTTTCCGGTGCGGTGCATGAAGTTTCTCCCAGGTTCCTTGATGGCCGTAAACGGCAGAGTTTTGCGCCTGCACCCGAAGCTAGCTTGTTGCTAGAGGTACTCAAGTGACACGTGTGGCATTTATTCAACCGTTACGGACACGAATGCCGATCGTGACGGCTCGATAGAGTCGGGCGTATCGACGCCATCACCTCCGACTCGCCTAGCTCCGGCTCACGGCTGGCTGCCCGACTGTCAGTCGCGGCGCCCGCCGTGTTGATCCTGAGCATCGGGTTACGCCTGGCGTGGACCTACTTGTTGCCCAACGGCGCGAACTTCGTGGACCTGCATGTCTACCTCGGCGGGGCCGCGGCGCTGGATCTGCCCGGCACCCTCTACGACTACGTGTACGCCGACCAGACGCCGGATTTCCCGCTGCCCTTCACCTATCCGCCGTTCGCGGCCGTGCTGTTCTACCCGTTGCACCTCCTGCCGTTTGGCCTGGTTGCGTTGGCGTGGCAGCTCGGGATCGTCGCAGCGCTCTACGGCGTGGTGCGCATCAGTCAGCGCCTACTGCCGGATGGCCATCGGTCAGCAGGCGGCACTCGGGGTGTCGCGATGCTCTGGACCGCTGTCGGTATCTGGCTGGAACCGTTGCGCAGTACGTTCGACTACGGCCAGGTCAACGTGTTGCTCGTGCTGGCCGTTCTCTACGCCGTTTACAGCACGCGGTGGTGGGTCTCCGGGCTGCTGGTGGGCTTGGCCGCTGGAGTGAAACTGACGCCGGCGGCCTCCGGGTTGTACTTCCTCGGCGCGCGGCGCTGGTCCACGGTGGTGTTCTCCGCGGTCGTGTTCATTCTGACGATCGGGGTGTCGGCCCTCGTCGTCGGTGACCAGACCCGCTACTACTTCACTGAACTGCTCGGCGACGCGAGCCGGGTCGGCCCGGTCGCGACGTCGTTCAACCAGTCGTGGCGCGGTGGGATCTCGCGCATTCTGGGACACGACGCCGGCTACGGTCCGGCGGTACTGGCAGGCATTGCCGTGACAGCTGTTCTGGCGCTGCTGGCGTGGCGCGCGGTAGGCGGCGCCCAAGACCGGCTCGCTGCCATCGTGATCGTCCAGTTGTTCGGGCTGCTGCTGTCGCCGATCT
>Ga0210003_1004043_pt1 | contig 11705 bp, 11 predicted proteins | sample LantaG_FD_182804 | JGI IMG/M metagenome (GOLD analysis project Ga0210003, IMG submission 182804) | Deep subsurface microbial communities from Baltic Sea to uncover new lineages of life (NeLLi) - Landsort_02402 metaG (SPAdes) (version 2) | ecosystem: Environmental > Aquatic > Marine > Oceanic >...
GATGAAAAAACAAATGAACTTTTAGTTTATTATGGCGCTGCTGATTCAGTAGTAGCTCTAGCTATCGCTAATTTAAATGATATCCTAACTTATTTAAAAAAATGTACCGAATATTAATAAAACCCACTTTAGCTTTTATTTGGGATAAAATTGGGAGAAGATGATTAATCGCTGTAAAGCAATTCGGGGTAATTTTAATTTTGCTGATAATACAGCTAAAAAATAGCAACATGACACTTGGAAGGAAAGAAGCTATAAAATGAAAATAATAAAAATTATTATTGATGACAAATAGAAAATATGATGACACAGTTTCATATACCAAAGGAAACCATTGAAGAAGATGAAGCAGATAAAAAAGAAGTCCAATGCCCAAATTGTGGGGAAGTTTTTAAAGTATAGCAAAGACGAGAAGAGCACACAGGCCTAAAGGCCACAAAAATAGAAGAGGAAGGAAACAAGAATGAAGAAGGATAAAGGCAAGAAGGATAAAGGCAAGGATAAAGGCAAAAAGGATAAGAAGAAAAAAGATAAACTCAAGAAATAATGGATGGTAAGGTAAAAGGAACGACGGGAGCATTAACGCTTGAGATGGTAAAGATATAGAAGAGCTTAAAATGCTCCCGTCAAATGCCAAGATACACAGCCAGGAACACATCGATAAGATAGTCAGGCTTAATATGAAAGTAAGAAAAGGTAGGTATTTTTTGGAGTGCACCCCTACAGTTGATGTAATTCAACCCTCTTTGTCTTAAAGTTAACCAGTTAGAAAGCTTTAGACATTTTGCTATATTAAAAACAAAGGATAGGCTATTAATTTTAGTATTTATTTATTGCAGAATGAAATAGGACAGTATTGCAAAAGAGATACTATTTCTTATAGGAATGTATATATGATAATATGATAAATAAAATATGTAAGGAGGTGGATGAAATGAATGAAGAAAATAAGGCAAAAGTGGTAGCACAAAAAGAAGAAGGGAAAAATTATCTATTAGGGATACTAATTTCTTTATTATCTGGACTGTTTATAGGATTTATTGTAGGTATCCTATTTGCGCCCAAACCTGGAAAAGAAATTAGAGAAGATATAAAAGATAAAAGCGAAGAATTTGTTAAAAGGAGTAAAGAAGGCGTAACAGATACCATAGACAAAACAAAAGAATTCATAGGAAAAAGCAGAAGCAAATTTGAAGAAGTAAAGGGAAAAGGAAAAGAGATAATAGAGAAAAGTAAAGAAAAAGTAGAGGCACTAAAAGAAGTAATTATACCTAAAAAAGAAGAGAAAAAAGAAAATAAAGAGAATACAGAAGCTTAATGATATTGTACCTAAACTAATTAAAATCCGTTATATAGACCTCTGGTATAGGGCTCATTGCATAGCCTCCTCGCATTTAACCCTTTTTTGGTCGATAATTTTACGATAAACCTCTAAATAATCTTCCACCATGCGCTCTCTTGAAAATCTCTCCTCCACTATCTTCCTGCACTTCCGGCGCGATACCATATCTAGGCTGCGCACCGCCTCTGCAGCGGAACAAACGTCGCACACCAGGAAACCGTTGGCCCCGTTTTCTATGATCTCCGGCATAGAGCCTCTATTGAAAGCCACGACAGGCGTTCCGCAGGCACCTGCTTCCACAACAGAGAGCCCGAAGGGCTCGTTGAAATTGATCGGGTGAAGTAGCGCCCTCGCTCCGCCAAGCAGCTTGTTTCTGATCTCCGGCCCCGCGACACCTATATACCTGGCACTGACACTGTCGAGGTGGGGCTCGACCGCTGATCTGTAATAATCCATGTCCTGGATAAAACCCGCTAGAATCAGCTTCATCCCGGTCTGCCTTGCAATTTGGATAGCCTCTGCGGTCCCCTTATCGTGGTGAATGCGGCCGAAAAAAAGCAGATAGTCCCCTGGTGTCTCCTGAAAAGTAAAGTTCTCAAGGTCGATCCCGTGGTAGATCGTGGCGATGTAATCAAGCTCCGGCGAGCGGTTGGCGTTGCTTATTGATACGTAGGAAGTCTTATGGTTGTATTTTCTGTATACAGGAAGGATCTTCGGTGATGAAAACCCGTGGATGGTAGTGAGCACCGGGGTGTCCGTCAGACCGGAATAAGTGAGGGGCAGAAAATCAAAATGATTGTGAATTAAATCGAAATCCCCCGCTTTTTCAAACAACTCGGATATGTGAAGGCACTCCCAGACCTTTGGGTCAAGCGTTTTGTCCTCCTCATAGGGCCTTGGCACGATGGCGTGGAGCTTTGCCTGTGTTACGGAGTCAGCCGTGGCGAAAAGAGTCACGTCAATCCCCCTGACGGCAAGTCCCTCTGTCAGCAGCGACACCACCCGCTCCCAGGGGCCGTACCCTAGCGGGGGAGTCCTCCAAGCTATGGGAGAAAGCATGGCAATCTTCATCGCTTTAAAACCTCAACCTGAATTATTTGAACCCTTTAATTTTCCACAATAGATGTATTAATTTTCATATAGCATACTATTGATTCAATTATACCATGAATTTTATATTCACCCATGTTAGCCGGAACCATAATACTACTGCCTTTTGTTAAGTGTATTAAACCATCCTCATATATTGGCTATTGATCTGAACCCCAAAAATCGGACTTATGAACTTGATAATACAAGTTAAAAACAAAATAAACATAACCATTAATACGGTCAAATAACAGGTATTAATACCATAGACTAAAAGAGGCTAAAAGTTGCTTAGAACGGCTTCTAAGAGGCTTTTTAGCTATGTTTTGATGTGATACACAAAAGAACCTGGAACGCTGATAATACAGCGAAATAACAGCAATATTATACCTGGAAGAAAGCTTTTTTTATTATAGTAGGAAGATAGTAGGAAACATAATAAACTTTAAGTCAAATTACGAAAAAATAAGCATAGTCTACTGCTTTTTCAAGCATTTTATCCCACACAAAATCTTACCACTTATTATTTATCTACTATAAGAAATTGGATTAGAAGTTAACGACGACCTCCTCTTCTTGGTCCTCGATCGTCTCTTCTGGGACCCCCTCCTCTATTGTCAAATCTTGGTCTTTCTTCTCTTGGTCTTGCAACATTAACAACAATCTTTCTTCCTTCCATCTCAGTGTCATTTAACTTTTCGATAGCTTCATCTGCTTCTTTGTCGTTTTCCATTTCTATAAATCCGAATCCTTTGCTCTGACCGGTATCCCTATCTTTAATTACGTCACAGGAAATAACTTTACCTATCTTAGAAAAAATATCTTCTAATTGGGAACTTGTTGTGCTATAAGGAAATCCTCCTACAAATAATTTCTTTGCCATTTATTATCACCACCTTTCTTTTTTACAGTACTGTCTCTGTCTGGTGGATAGAATAATCTTTTGAGGATATCTTCTTATCGAACTAGAGGAAACAGATGTAAATATATATTTCTTATTTAAAGAATATGTTTTTATTATAACACATTATTCTTTTTTATTATGATAAAATATTACCTCAAAGTCAAACAAAATTCCATAGCTATGGGTCATGAAAATTCACTGAAATTTATAATTCTGAATCTTACACTCATAAATTTGGAGGTAAAAAAAGTATAGAGCGCCTAAGGCGATATTCAGATGTCCTTGCTAAATTACGAAATGGTAATTTTCCATTTAAATTTAATGAAGAAGACAAAACTGGCTTATATGATTTTTCTTATGAACCATTCTATCAATTACTTCGAATGACTCTACTGGCAAAAATGACAACACCATTAAAATTAAATTCAGTCGAAATTGTCGACTATAAAATAATTCATTTAACTCACTCAGAAAATAATGATTTGAATATTCTTTCAGAAAATCATTTAAAATATTCTCCGGGTTTAATATAATATAAAGGTAAGTCCTTGTATGATACTTGGCTTGATTTATTAGATAATGATGAAAAACAGCATCATTTCATGGCATTTTGGAATAAGGCTCTTAAAATCTTATCAAATAATAATGATAAGGATTATTTAATTCAGAGATATGAATAAACGCGGCACAGCATATAACAGCGGCTATGCGGTTCGCTCCGCTTACCCCAAATGATCGGCTATGCCTCGCACTTCGCATACACCGAAACCGTTATATGAAATAGCCCTTCGCCCGCTAAACGAATATAAAGTGGCGAGAATAAATAAAATTATGAGGGAGTCAAAATGAAAGAAGAAGAAACAAAGAAAGCCGTGAGAAAGGGCTATGCCAAAATTGCCAAACAGGATAGTTCTTGCTGTACTCCTGTAAGTCCCTGTTGTGAACGCCGTGACTTGGCAGAGCATATCAGCAAGAAGATAGGATACAAGGATGAAGAACTCAAGTCCGTTCCCGAAGGTGCAAATCTTGGCCTCGGGTGTGGGAATCCTATCGCTTTGGCATCCTTGAGAGAAAGAGAAACTGTTCTTGATCTTGGCGCAGGTGCTGGCTTCGATTGTTTCCTTGCAGCAAACAAAGTTGGTAAAAATGGAAAAGTTATTGGTGTAGATATGACGCCAGAGATGATTGAAAAGGCAAGAGAATACGCCAAGAAAGGCAACTACGGAAATGTAGAGTTTAGGCTCGGAGAAATTGAAAATCTACCAGTTGCTGATAATTCTGTTGATGTAGTCATCTCTAACTGTGTAATTAATCTCTCGCCCGACAAAAGAAACGTCTTTAAAGAGGCATTTAGAGTTTTAAGACCTGGTGGAAGGCTGATGATCTCAGATATAGTTTTGTTGAAGGAATTACCTGATTTCATAAAGAACTCTATTGAAGCATATATTGGTTGTCTTTCTGGAGCAATAATGAAGGATGAATACATAGAAGGTATAAAAAAGGCTGGTTTTCATAAAGTCGAGATAATAGATGAAACATCTTTCCCTATTGAGTGTATGACTAATGATCCGACTGCAAAGGCGATCATTGAAAATTTAAAAGTACCACCTAAAAAAGTGAAAGAGATTACAAGTTCGGTTATAAGCATAAAAGTTTATGGAGTTAAACCAAATGAAAGAGCTTAGAATAGGCGGGCGAAGGGCAACTCTGCGGCACTTCTTGCCCCTATAGGGGTCGCCTAACAGTGGACATACGGCTACGCTTCGCTCCGCCTAAATGCCTTTGCTAACGTTTATATTATGTTAAGACATTACTATTGTCAGATGAAACGAGAAGCTGGCAAACGGCACTTCGTATGTCCGCGGCCGTTAGCAAAATTGCTTTGCAATTTTGCGTCAGTCAGCATCTGGGTTTTCTTGGTAGAAAGTTCTGACATCATCCAATAGGCACCACCATTTAAAAATAGGGTATTTTGCACCAATACTTACCGGATATAGTCTTTTAAATTGTTATTTCTAGAACTACTAGAAAATGTGAAATTATTTCGTATAATATACAAATTTAGTATATTGTTTTTATAAAAAGATTATGGAATTTAAGGGAATGGAGAAAACCCAATAAAGGTGCTTAAACTATAGATTTGCAAACGGTAAAGCAATAACATTCGAGCCTAATGGAAGCTGAATATCTCCAGGGTGTATTATATATCCTTTTGCTGAGCGGTTTTTAAAATCTTTTTGGAAAATTTTTATTTCCGATGCCATCGAAATTCTCGGTGTTGAAGAAAGTTTAACCTCTATAGGAATTAATTTTCCGCTGTATTCGATAATAATATCTATTTCTGTTCCTGCTGTTGTTCTCCAGAAATATATTTGTGGTTCTCTCCCGCGATGTATGAAAGTTTTTATTAATTCAGATAGTACTGCTGTTTCAAAAATAGCACCACCCATTGGACCGGAAGCTGCATGCTCAGGATCTTTTAGACCAGCAAGATAACAAAGTGTACCAACATCTGTAAAATATACTTTAGGAGTTTTAACAAGACGTTTTCCGATATTAGCGAAATATGGGCGTAGTACGATTATCTGATATGTAGCTTCTAATATTGACAACCATGCTTTAATAGTATTGACCGCTACTCCAAGATCTCTTGATATATCTGTAAGGTTTAAAAGCTGGCTGCTTTGTATTGCTATCATGCGAAGGAAATTTTGAAATAGTGTAAGATTACCTACCTGCCGTAAGATACGTACATCCCGTTCAAGATAGGTTTGTACATAGCTTGCATGCCATAGTGTAATATCGCGATAAGGTTCAGTGACAAGTTCAGGATAACAACCCCGGATCAAACTTTTCCATAAGTAATTATAAGAGAGTTTACAATGCTTATGGGGTGTGCTTATTGATTCCCATGGTAATTGTGAATGGGGATTATTCATAATTTCTCTATATGAAAGTGGAAGAAGCTTTAGTATTGCTGCACGTCCTGCAAGAGATTCAGTTACATGTCTAATCAAGAGAAGGTTATGTGAACCGGTTAGAATATATTGTCCATGTTTTCTTCGATTAGAATCTATATATTCTTTTATGTAAGATAGAAGATTTGGAGCATACTGGACTTCATCAAAAATTACGGGTGGGGGATACATTTTAAGAAATCCTCGTGGATCATTAACTGCAGAAGCATTAATATCTGGTAATTCAAGTGAAACATATTTGTGGCTTTTACTGAACAAGTGTTTAAGAAGGGTAGTTTTACCGGACTGACGAGGGCCTGTAAGCACAACTGCTGGAAATTCAGCGGCTGCTTTTTTTAAAATCAGTTCAAGAGTTCTCTTAATATATTTATTTTTTGTATCCATGTTAAACCTCTATCAATCTAAATTATGCATTATAAATGCATAATGTCAAGTGCTTTATTATTATTTCATTAATATCGGACATTGATTGGAAGGTAAATTCGAATATCAGCTGGGATATGGAAAACCACCTGTCCCCGAGATTACCTCACTTTGTTTGGCAATCTCGGGAATCAACAGAACTTAATATGAAATTGTAAATCTTTTTAAAAAATGTTTTCTATAATTCTCAATCTATTTTTTGAAAATAGTGAAAATATGATAAACTCATCAATAAATATGAAAAACCTGAAGGTATATGGAAAACCTCCTTTCAATGTAACTGTAATTCACGGCGGACCTGGCGCACCTGGAGAAATGGCTCCTGTGGCAAGGGAACTCTCAACCGGCTGGGGTGTTTTAGAGCCGCTTCAAACAGCAGCATCACTCGAAGGACAGGTCCAGGAATTATATGACGTCCTGAAAAAGAATGGAGCCCTACCTATCACATTGATTGGCTGGTCATGGGGTGCGATGCTCAGTTTTATTTTTACAGCCAGGTGCACTTCAATGGTAAAAAAACTAATACTTGTTGGGAGTGGAGCCTTTGAAAAAAAATATACTGAAGAAATTATGAAAACCAGGTTAAATCGCCTTAGTGAAGCAGAAAGATTGGAGATCCGGACCCTGATGGGAACCTTAAATGACTCCGCCATTGCAGATAAAAATATACCCATGTCCCGGTTTGCGGAATTGATTTTCAAGGCTGACTCATATGACACCTTGCCTTATAAAAGCGAGATATTAGAGTTTCAGTATCATATTTTTCAAAGTGTATGGAAAGATGCTGAGGAATTCAGAGCTAGTGGAGGACTTTTAAATCTGGGAAGACAAATCCAATGCCCGGTAGTTGCGATTCATGGTGATTATGACCCTCATCCCTATCAGGGAGTCCGGAAACCTCTCTCGCGCGTCATAAAGGATTTCCGCTTTATCCTGCTGGAAAAATGCGGTCATTATCCCTGGTTTGAACGCGAGGCAAGGGGCAGTTTTTATGATATTATTAAAAAGGAACTAAAGCAGTAAACCCTTTTAAATTTTATTTTTATTTGATCAAAGGAATTATATTATTATGAAAAAAATATGCATTATAGGAGCAGGCATAACAGGCCTTTCAATAGGGTGTTATGCGCAGATGAATGGATATGATTCGGAAATCTATGAGATGCATAATACTCCCGGCGGCGGTGTGCCAATGTGTATGGCTCAAGCCAGGAGACTTGTCAAATATTTATGTAAAAAAGAAAAAAGCGAATTTGTTTCGATTATATAAATTATTCTTTTATCTGGCAAAGCTGAGTATAACTGCATCCAGTCTTCCGATAAATTAAAGTTCCTCACGAATTGACCTATCACAGGGATACTAAAATTAAAAGAAAGAGTCTGTCGTAAAGATTGGCGAAATTATAACCATATCTAATTTATCATAACTTTACGGTGAGATTATACTATTAATAAAATAATTTTTTAAAATATTTTCTGAGTGTTATGCAAATCAATTTTAATACTTAATATTTTAAACTTATCTGATACAATATTATGAATTTTACTATTGCTGCATAAAAAATAGCTTGAGAAGTTGGAAAAGAAGGTATAAGTAAATTGTTTGATCATAAAATTTTATATAATTCGGAATCTATTTCTATTGATTATGCGAAAAGAGATTATCTTGAGGGTGCCGAATCTGCCATAATTGAAAAACTCGGTAATAGGCTTAAAGAAATGGATATGCTTGATATGGGTGTGGGAGGAGGACGTACTACTAAATATTTCGCTCCTCTGGCGGGAAATTATATAGGCGCAGATTATGCTCCGGCTATGATAAGGACATGTAAAGTCAAATACAGAGATAAATATTGTTTTGTGGAAAGTGATGTAAGGTCTATGGATATATTTGGAAGCAGTATGTTTGATTTCGTGCTGTTTAGTTATAATGGAATTGACAGCTTTTGCCATGAAGATAGGCTTACCGCCTTTAAGGAAATAAGAAAGGTACTTAGAGGTAACGGATATTTTTATTTTTCTTCACACAATTTGAACTGGGAAAATCTTTCTGATATTTTTAGCTTTAAATTGAATAGAATAGGAGTGGATGAAACAAATGGTTTAGTGGATTTTATAAGGTTATTCAATAACGGTATAAAATCTGTATTCGGAACACTTCGCTTGAATATATTGAATAGGAGCCTTTGGAGGAAAAATTTTATTCAAAAATTAAGAGAAAACCAGAGAAGTTTACTTTTTGATAATTCACTTAAGGGTAGGGCGAGTGTTTATTATATAACCAGGACCGAACAGATAAAGCAATTGGAAAATATCGGTTTTAAAAATATAACTACTTATTCCAGAAATGGAACGAATACTGAAAATAAGGATGAATTAAATAAAGACGGCTGGATATACTATCTTTGTCAGGTAGATAAATAAAATCTTTTAAAAGCCGGATGGTTTAATGAATGCATTAAAACTTAAGTGATTTTTTATTTTTATTTTAAAAATTATATAATTAGTAGATTAAAAAACTAGAAGATTCATTAAAGTATTTAATTTTTAAGATTGCTGCAGGTTTAGAAGATATTAGTAAATAATACAGAAAGAGTAAAGTTGGATAATAGAGCAATAGGAGTATTTGATTCTGGTGTTGGTGGCATTACTGTTCTACGGGAAATAATAAGGGTTGTTCCTGATGAAAGCACTATATATTTCGGGGATACTGAAAGGTTTCCGTACGGCCCACGCGATTTAGGTGAAGTTAAAAAATTTGTTTTTAAAATAACCAAATTTCTTTATGATAAAGACGTAAAACTTATTGTAATTGCCTGTAATACTTCTACTGCCGCAGCCCTGAATGATTTAAAGAAACATTATGATATACCAATTATAGGAGTAATAGAGCCAGGAGCCAGAACTGCTGTCTGCAATACCAGAAATAAAAGGGTGGGAGTTATTGCAACCAAAGGCACGGTCGAAAGTAATGCATACGAGAGAGAGATTGAAAAGATAGATCCTGATATAAAGACGTTCTCTACACCTGCTCCTTTACTGGTGGGCTTTGTAGAAAAAGGTATTCTCGAAGGCGGGAGTCTTAATAAGGCGATTTACGGTTATCTAAAACCATTGTTTGAGGCTGGTATTGATGTACTGATATTAGGTTGCACCCATTTTCCGTTAATTGAAAAGCAGATTTTGGCCTGCAGCGGTAATGGGATCAGGGTAATAAGTTCAGCGGTGGAGACTGCAAAAGATGTAAAAAAAATGCTTAAAGAAAGAGGATTATGCGCCGGTAAAGGTAAAAAACCGGAGAGGATTTTTTACGAAACCGGTATGACGAGCAATTTCTTTGAAGTGGGAAAGATATTCCTGGGCGAAGATATAAGGGAAGTTATAAGGACAAAACTGGATATCTGAAAGATAATAAAAAGAAGATGCGCTAACGTTATTAAAAGGAAAGGTTGACAGCAATGTTTGAAAGAATAGATGGCAGGGAAAAAGATGAAATTAGAAAAATAAAGATAACCAGGAACTATATATCACATGCTGATGGTTCAGTATTTATTGAGATGGGAAAAACCAGGATTGTATGTACAGCTACTGTTGAGGATAAAGTTCCAAGGTTTTTGGCAGGCAAGGGGTCAGGCTGGATTACTGCTGAATATGATATGATTCCTGGTGCTGCTCCGCAGAGGATAGTCAGAGCTCAAACCACGGGTAGAATTAAAGGTAGAACTCATGAGATTCAGAGGCTGATTGGTAGGTCGCTGAGGAGTGTTGTTGACTTAAATAAAATTGGTGAAAGAACCATCTGGATAGATTGTGATGTAATTGAAGCAGATGGTGGAACCAGAACTGCATCAATAACCGGTAGCTTTATTGCTCTTTTTGATTGTATGCATTCACTAATTGAGAGAAAGATTATTGATATAATGCCAGTAGAAGATTTTTTGGCAGCTGTAAGTGTAGGTATTGTTGATGGGGAGATTCTTGTAGATCTTTGTTTCAAAGAGGATTCAAAAGCACAGGTTGATATGAATATAGTTATGAATTCCAGGAGTGAATTAATTGAAGTCCAAGCTACTGCAGAAGTTGCTCCTTTTAGCAGGGAAGACTTTGATAAAATGTTGGAAAAGGCGGCTGCTGCTATCAAAGAAATTATAGAAATTCAAAAAAAGATATTAAGTTAGAATTTGTAATTATTATTTTTTTTATTATTTAATTATTCAGGTGCTAATCTATTGCAGATAGTTATTTCTTCAAAAAATATTGGAAAAATTAAAGAGATAAAATCATTTTATTATGATTTACCGGAGGTAGAATGGCTAACTTTTAAAGATTTTAAAAAGTTTCCGGATGTAGGGGAGAAGGGGAGCAGCTTTTTAGAGAATGCAAGACTTAAGGCCAGAAATATTTCTCTTTATACAAATAAAATCACTCTTGCTGATGACTCGGGGCTGGAGGTTGATTTTTTAGGAGGCAGACCTGGAGTAAAATCATCAAGATATACAGGAGCAGATGCCACAGATAAGCAAAATAGAGACAAACTGATTAAGGAAATGGAAAATGCAAAAAAGATTTCCGGCAGGGCAGCAAGATTTGTCTGCAGCGCGGTGATGTGGGACCCGGGGAAGGGTTCTATTTTTGAAACCAGAGGTGTTTGCGAGGGTTTTATAGGTTTTGAGGAAAAGGGTACTGGTGGTTTTGGCTATGATTGTATATTCATTCCGACAGGGTGCAATAAAACAATGGCGCAGTTGACCCCAAAGGAAAAAAATAATATCAGCCATAGGGGAAAAGCTCTTAGCGCCCTGCACAAGTTTATCTTGACAAATCCCTACAAATAAATACATGGGCTTCTGCAGCATTTTTCTTGGTAAAATTTTAGAATTATGATATTATTCTTTCTGCTAAAATGTTAGCTATTATAATCGGGGTGTAGCGCAGTTTGGTTTAGCGCACCTGCTTTGGGAGCAGGGGG
>Ga0210003_1004046_pt1 | contig 11701 bp, 12 predicted proteins | sample LantaG_FD_182804 | JGI IMG/M metagenome (GOLD analysis project Ga0210003, IMG submission 182804) | Deep subsurface microbial communities from Baltic Sea to uncover new lineages of life (NeLLi) - Landsort_02402 metaG (SPAdes) (version 2) | ecosystem: Environmental > Aquatic > Marine > Oceanic >...
AGATAAATCACTTTCTTCAATTTTTCTTAATGTTAGACCATTTTTGTGTATATACATATTACCATCCTTTCTTTATACAATCAACAATGTATTCTCTTTGTTTTTCAGTGACCCACCAACCAACAGGGATTGATACAATCTTACCTATAGTTCTATCTAATTGAGGTAGAGCGGTACTATATTCTCTAACACAAGTATGTTTATCATTTCTTTCATGTACTTGAGATACTGAAATACCACACTCATCCATCCATTTATAAAAACCGTCTCTATTTTCAACTAACATTGAGTAAATCCAAAATGCCGAGTCATGACCTTGTTCTCTTTTTAAAAGAGTAACTCCTTTAACATTTTGCAGTTCTTTATCATAAAACTGAGCATTACTTTTATGTTTACCAACAATATCTTTAAAATGTTTTAAGTTTTCAATTCCAACAGTTGCACATACGTCATTCATGTGGAACTTATAACCCCACTCTTCAACATCTGCCTCACACCTAAAGTCTTTTCTATCACCATCACGGTCAATACCATACCAACGAATTAAACGACCTCTTCTATGTAATTCTTTATGAGGTGATAAAAGTAAACCACCATCAATAGAGGTTATGTGTTTAATCGCTTGTAAAGAGAACATTGTTAAGTTACCATGGGTACCAATTGGTTTTCCTTTATATTCAGAACCAAATGAATGCGCACCATCTTCAATAACGGCAGGTTTAAATCCAAATCTAAAATATGCATCTTGTTGAATTTTTTTAATCTTATCTAAATCATTTGGATAACCACCCCAATGTACCAACATAATTACCTTAGTTTTTGGCGTGATTTTTCTAGCTAAATCATCTAAGTCCATGTTTAATGTTGTTGGGTCAATATCAACCCATTTAATTTTTAACCCATTAGCCAAAATCGGCCAATTTGATGCTGTACATGTCATAGGTGTTGCCAATACCTCATCACCAGGTTCCCAACCTGGCCAATTTGATTCAACAGACGCAACACCATGATACGTTTGAACATTTTTAGACGGTTTTCTTAATAGATGTAACGCCAAGTGTAATCCTGACGTTCCTGAATTAAGAGTTGAAATATAATCATGATTAAATAATGATTTTAAATCATTTTCAAATTCTTCAACTTTAGGTCCTTGACCTATATATCCACTATTTAACACTTTGGATACTTCATCCGCCGCATTGGGGGACATAAATACTTTAAATAAATCTATTTTCTTTTTCATTTTATTAAGGTTTTTCAAAAATTGTTATACTATCTGTACCATCCCATTGACCTAAAGGTTTAAACATTATAGTTCTTTGTTCAACAACTTTCATATTATGTTTTTCAACTAATGATTTAAAAACTTCAGGTGTCATACGAGCTCTACCAGCATAGTTTAAGAAAGATAAGTCTTCACCACCTAATAACCAAGAGTGGTGTATAAAAGATTTTCCTCCAGGTTTTAAAACTCTGTATATCTCACCAATATAATCATCAATTACATTTTGATGCATATGGACAAAAGAGTCAAATGAAAATACTAAGTCCTGACTGTTATCTCTAATGTTCGGTAAGTCATTTCCATTATTAACAAAATAACCAAGAACGTGATGACCTAATTTTTCTTTGGTTTTTTCAATACAAGTTGGATTTAAATCAACGACTAATAACTCGGAAGCTAATATTGAAAGAAATTGTGTTATTCTACCATGTCCTGGTGCAATTTCTAAAATTTTCTTACCTCTAAATTCTTTTATATCATCAAAAATTTCTTTATTCCATAAATTTTCTGTGGTACCAAAAGACTCTGACCATTCGTGACCACCTTGAGTCCACATATCATTATCATTCCATCTACGTTGTTCTTCAATGTTTTTAAAAATTTGTTCCATTTTCTAATTATAATAATAAGTTTATTATTCTGAATAATCCAATAATTAATATCTTTTTTAGAGTACAATTAACTATATTCCTAATATTCGTAATAAATTATCTTTGTCTTTAACAACATCTCCCGTTAAAAAATCTATATTTTCAGTATTATTATACTTACCCATATAGGTTGATAGATTGAAAATCATCGTGGGTTTTGAATACTCCAACGATTCCTTAATAGATAACGGATTTAACTCTAGTCTTGACGTGAATAAGTGAATATCACAAGCCTGAATCCATGAGTCGATATCGTTTCTTTCACCCCAAACTATACAATTATCGGGTTTGGTTTCCATAATTGGTTTCCAATAGTCAATAAAATTACCTGCTTGATTCCCTAAAAAGTGAAATTTAATTTTATTATTTTGTAATAATCTAGCAATCTCAAAAGCATATCCTTGATTTTTACCATGAATAAACAATCCAATATTAATTATATGTTTATACTCAGGGTCTAAACCAAGTAGTGATTGGTAGTGTTGTTTATTAGATTCTCTGAACTCAATTGGATATTCAATCAAGTTCATTGGGACTCCCATATCTTTAAAAACATCTAAAGAATATGGTGATACAAAAATAAATTTATCAGGTAAAAATCTTTTCCAATTTGGTTGAGTGTGAGAACTATGAGTAGTTTCATATATTTTATACTCTCTATTTTTTGAATATAATCTTTTCATTATATGATTTGGCATAAAAGTTTCCGAAAATTCTTCAATCATGATGTATTCAGGTTTATAATCCTCAATCACATTAAATAAATCATATTCTTTATTTTCTGATAGGGTAATAAACTTATCACGAATCATATTAATCACTTTATTTCTTTGTACAACAAATAACCAAGCAACACATTCCCACTCAACAACAACTACATTATAATAGTCTTTTAAAAGTTCAACTTTTTTTGCAACAACCTGTGGACAACCACCTGTTGACATATGTGGTGTTATAATTAATAATGTTTTCATTTATCGTCTAACACTTTTTTAATTCTTTCTAATTTTGTTGGTGTACTACCACCGGCATGATATACATATTTTATTTCACCATCATCCCAACATCTATGATATGAATATGGTATAACTTTAATATTATCTAATATAATTGTATTTTCAATATCTGTAGTATCTCTATTTAAGATATTTTCACCACCAACTATTTCAAATTTTGGTCTTAAAATTTCATCTAGTCTTGTTTGTTCATGAAAAAACTCAAATCTAAATTCTTTTGGATTATTCCATAATTCGTTTAATGTGTTTTTTGACCACTCACTATTTTTCCAAATCATAAAACCAGTAGTTGTATTAGTCCATACGTTCCCACTAACTCGGTCCAATTCTAATTTTGGTATTACTAAATCAATACCGTCTTCAATAAAATCTTCAATTTTAATATCTTGATTATAAAAAACAGCATCAGCATCAATCCAAACAATATAGTCAAAAATTGGTAAGTATGTTTTTAAAACATCAATTTTAATCCACGTTGGGTGCCAATTTTGATAATCATCATTATTGACTATTTTTTTAACATATGAATAACCATGTTTGTTTGCATATTCGTGATGATTTAGTGACGCAAAATCCCCATAATCACACTTACCGTAATTATCCCACCTAATGTGGTTTGTGTATGAAGTTATAATTCCAATATGTTTCATTATTTAATATGTAAAAATTGATTATGAATTAATTCACCAATATCATTAAACACTTCAATTCTAAATTTACTAAAATTATCAATTAAGTAAAAATTTTCATGAGGAAAATTATAAAAGTAATTAAGGTTTTCAATCAAGGATAAAGTAATTGTATTCAATAGTTCATTATTATGACCATTAAAAGTTTTAATTGTAATGGTTTGAGTTTTACAAACATCTCTAACAAAAAAAGTGTTTTCAGGTCTTGTGAAATTAAGGGTAAAGTCGTGTGAAAAAATATCAATTTCTTCTGTTAATACTGGTTTTTCTTCGTTTAGTTTTGTGAAATATTCTTCATTATATTGTAAACAATCTGATTGATAATTCCATTTAAAATTACAGCCATTGACAAATCTATAGTTTTGATATTTAATTTTGTCAGGAGTTCTTGGGTCATCAGATAACCAACTATAATGATTAATCCAAGCAACATTTCTAGGTATTGATAAATTTAGACGTTGGGTTAAATCACTACCATCATTATAATTAATGTGATTATCAAAATAAAATTGATTAATACCACCATTTCTATCTGTTCTAAAAATTCTTGGAGGACAAAAACCGCTGATAAATAATTTATTTGTGAATATGTAGTTTTTAAAATTAATAGAATACCAATCTACGTCAGGTGTAGAGTTGACATAATTTAAAATATTTTCAATATCAGATTCCGTGTAAAATTCATCACAATCTAAAACCCAAACAATATCAGTTTCTTTTTTTACTAAATTTAGAATTAAATTCCTACTAATATTCTCATCCATTAATGTATTTTCACCTGTTGATATTAAATAATCAATATCATAATTAATAAGTTTTTTTAAAGTTGACTTATCTTTTTCAGGTTTAATTCCTAAATCAATATATTCTTTAAACATACCATTTACACAACCTATTGTAATATCATAGTTACTCTTTAATTTAACCCATGATGACATACATTCATCAACGTATTCTGATGTGTTGTATGCTAATAATATTACACCTATTTTCATAATAATTTTTTATTTACTCAAAATCGCAATAATTACACTTACCGTAATTGTCCCACCTGATATGGTTTGTGTATGAAGTTATAATTCCAATGTGTTTCATTCTTTCCAAAAATTTAAAGTTCTTAAATCACCATCTCCGTGATATAATATAAAATATTTAAAACCTAAATTCGCCATTCTATTAATAAAATTAGATTGAAACGTTTCAAACTCATCGTATGTTTTGTGAAATTCCGCAGCTAAACACCTTAAAGATGATAGATTATTATCAGTAATATTCGTTAATACATCAATCTCACCACCTTCAATATCTATCTTCATAAAATTTATTGTTTTATTATATGACTCAAAAACATCATTAATATTTATTGTAAAAACTACTTCAGAATGTAAAACATTTTCTTCATTTAACTTTAAATCTTGTTTACTTGTGGTAACACCACCCAAGTTGTTAAGTTCACCATGTAGTTTAAATGTGTTAAAACCTGACTTACCACCAACAGCATTTTGGTATGTCACAGTTTTGTTACCAACATTTTTAATTAAACACCCATAAGTTAAGGACATTGGTTCAAATGATATTACTTTTGACGCTCCTCTTGTTTCAGCTCTATGAGCAAAAACACCAATATTCCCACCTAAATCTAATACGACATCACCTTTCTTGATGTAACAACCATATCTTTCATAATCACATCCATTATCATCATAAATGTAGTGATTAAAATTTTCTTGCCATTGGTAGTTATATGCATCAAAGTCACCACTTAGATACCTTTCCATCGTAAAAAATTTACCTTCTCGTTCTAAATCTCTTAATTCAGTAGAACCTTCAGAATTTATTGTGTGAAATTTTTTACCCATTTTTATTAATATCTTTAATTTTATTAATCACTTTATCAACTGTTGGGTGACATTCAAATGTCTTTTTATTTTCCAAACAATTAATTAGTGGTGGTACACCCTGTATATCACCCCACTCTTTAACACCATATTTCATATCTGAACAACAATGTAAGTCACAACCACCAAGAATATAAGACAATTTGTAATCTTGTGAACCATTTCGATATGGTTTTCTAAACTCAGGTTTTATAGCACTACCTAACATAATAATTTCAGCGTCTGTGGTTCCAGCTAAATGTAATAACCCCGAGTCCATTGTAACAAAAGATAAAGAATTATTAATCAAGTGCCAAGCTTGTGACAAACTTGTCTTATTCATAAGGTTTAAACCTTTTTTAATTTCAAAATTAAATGTGGGTTTGTTAATATTAAAAAATCCTTTTTCAGAACTATCTTTACCTATTGATACCACCGAAATGTCCATATCATTTAACTTTTTGGTTAATGACATCCAATTACTTGCAGACCAAGTTCTGTTTGACCAAGTTTGTACAGGATGAATTAAAACATACTTTTCAGGTAAACCTTCTATTATTTCATAATCTTTTGGGTAAAAATCACAGGTCATTTCATCCGGTGATAACATAAATCCTAAACTAATTGCATGGTACTGTCTAATATCAATTCTGGCATGTTTATATTCAACATCTCTTTCCGTCTTATTCCCTAAAATATCAAAGGTTGTGTGAACAATAAATTGGTCCTTTAAATAACCCAAGTTTATTGAATTTGCATGGTATGTTTTTTCAACATACGGGTTGTTATCAAAGATTTCAGGAAAATGTGTTACAATATAAATTTTTCTACCATAACTTTCATATAACTTACGAACCGTAGGTGTTGAACATAGTGTATCACCCATGGCATAACAATCTGATAAATTCAAAAGTACTTTTTTACTCATTTTAATTCTTAATTATAAAATGTCTAATATATGTCCACCAACTATAACCTGTATGTTTACCAATTACATTTGTGTATTTATTTACCTGATTTTGTAGTTCTTGGTCTTTTTGTTCGTTTGTTTGGTGATAATTTTGGTTCTGATAATAAAACAACATTTTTTTACCTTTTAACGTTCCTAATATTACATCCAAATCATTCTCATTAAAATAATTTAAAGCGAATATATGTATATCGGCATCACTATTGTTAAACTCTAAATCACAATCGTAGTATAATTTTCTTAACATTAATTTTTGACTTTTAGACAAAACTCTTGTCCATAACGAAACCGACTTTCCTTTTAAGTTTTCAAACTCATATGAACCAAGTGTCGATGTTTCAATATAAATGTCATTAAAACTTTTATCTACTCCACCATCAGATTGTTTTAATTTATTTAACGCAATATCAAAATTTGCATTGAAGTTTGGTGGAACTGATTTACTATGGGATTCTGAATCATCTCTGAGATACCAAAGGTATAAAGGTCTTGGTATATGTAGGTATTTTCCAAATGAATTTGACCAAAATACATGATAACTATCTTCCGCACATGCTAACATATCATCAACATCAAAAGATGGTATTACGTTTTTGAAAGCTCTTAAATGCCCAAAACAACTATAACTAATATTATTTAGATAATCACATGATGGATGATATTTTTCAATTTTTTTTGAAATATTATCATCGTTTAAAACATATGATAATGAATGTAACGACTTATCACTCTCATTAATTTTAATAAAATCAGAGGATACAAATCCAATATAGTTTTTACCTTCTAAAAAAGTATTGTAAACATTTAAAAAGTTCTTATCAAAATCATCATCAGCATCAACTAATACAATCCATTCAAACGTTTCATCAAAAAACTCATTGGGTTTCCAATACATCTGTTTTTTTTCTGATTGTTCATAATACTTAATTTTATATTTTAAAGGACTTTTTTCTAATCTATCTAATACCAAATTTTTTGTGTTATCAATTGAAAAATCATCAGTTATATGCCATTCAAAATTGTCATAATTTAAAGCCTCAATTGATGTGAAGATTTTATCAACAAATCTTTCACAATTGTAAAACGTTGTATATATACCAAATTTAATCATTTCAATTTAAATTAGTTGCAAATAATATATCACCATGTTTATGGACCTCAAAGTTTGCACTGACCAATTTATCATAAACAAAATGTCCGATTTCGTCACCGTGTGTTTCCACAACAAGTTTATTAATAGATTTTAAATTTTTATCAGTAATTGTTTTAAATATTTCAAATTCAGAACCTTCACAATCAACCTTCATGAAGTTAATTTTGGTATCAATTTGTTTTAATAATGTGTTAATATTAATTGAATCAACTATAACTTCTTCAGAATGTGTATCAAAAAGTTCAGAATAGTTTGTTAAACAACTTTTAGCAGATGATTCCTTGTTAATGAACATACTAACACTACCATCATTTTCGGAAATTGCAGAATTTATTGTTGTAATATTTTTTAAATTATTAGTTACCTTATTCAAATCGTCAAAAGTTTGTTTTATTGGTTCAACCACATAAACTTTAGAAGCTCCCTTTTGAATTGCGTTTAACGTAAAAAACCCTTTATTTCCTCCGATATCTAATACAACATCACCCTCTTCAACAACACACGATGGTTCTTTTTCATAATCACCATTTATAAAAATTTCCCAAAATGTTGGATAATCAAATCCATCCAAATAATCTAATATCTGTTTTTCACCTTCAATAATTAAATCTTTTCCACCCGAATAATACAATCTTTTTTTACCTTGGAATTCATTATTTAAATAAAAGTATAAATCAATATCTCCAAGATTTTTAACTTTACCAGGCATTGGTACCCACCAATAGTTTCCATCGATTAAACGTTCACATTTATTAGTAAACTTATCTCTGGTTAAACCTGTTCTAACATCCTTAACAACTATATCAACAATATCATTGGTTGTTTTTATAAAGTTATAATTAATCTTATCTTCATCCGTGTCAGGCAATAATTCAAAGAAATTTAAATATTTATTTTCTTCTTGAAATTGAATAATCTCCCCCAATTTTTTAATAACTTTATCCACAGGTGGATGACATTCAAATGTTGGTTTATTTTCAGAACATTCAGTAAGAGGTGCAACCGCGTTTATATGACCCCATTCTTGAACATTGTATTTTAAGTCACTATTACAGAATATGTTACAGGTTCCACCAACAAAATCATATTTATAATTTTGAGTGTTATTTCTATATGGTATTCTTAATAATGGGTGTTGTGCACTACCAATTTGAAGTATATGAGTATCAGTAGCTCCGGCAATATGTAATGGACCTGTATCCATGGTAATCAAAACCGTACCATTTTTTATAATTTGATACATCTCCTCAAGACCAATTTTATTACACAAATCTAAACCATATAAATTATCTAATTTAGGACATGCTTTAACTATCGGTTCAACACTAATTGAATCGTGAACTTTTTCACTATGGTCTTTTCCTATTAGAATTGTAAATATTTTATTTTCAGATAACCAATCAATTAATCTTTGCCAGTTTTGAGTATCCCAAGTTCTATTAGACCAATTTTGTGTAATATGACAAACAACATATCTTTCAGGAATATCGTATTCTAATTCAACATAATTTGGTATATAATCATATTCCATTTGGTGTGACATTAATTGAAAACCTAAATCCATTGCGTGTAATTGACGAGTGTCAATATGTGAGAATTTTTTTTCAGTACCATTATTGTCTTGTCTACCAGCGAATGTAAATGATTCATATTTTATAATGTTGTCTACATCCAAATCATAAAACTCATCAAATGATAAACATTTATTAACATATTGGTTGTTATTAAAAATGTGGTTTTGATGACTTACAACATTAATTTTTTGATTTTGAGATTTCGATATGTATCTCAAGGTAGGTGTCGCAGCCAAAGTATCTCCAAAACTGATACTGTGAATTAAGTAATATATTTCTTTCATTTTTTATTTTTTTATAACCCAAGTTGAATCAGGGTATTTAGTTATTGCGTGAGTTTTACCAAAAAAATGATTGACAGCGTCAAACACTTGAACACCTTCATGGTAATCATGACCAGCTAAATAACCACCTTTTTTTACTTTTGGTAACCATGTTTTTATGTCTTCAATTACATCGTCATACCAATGAGCTGCGTCGATATATACCAAATCAAAATGTTCGTCAGAAAACATTTTTGACGCTTCGTTACCTGTCATGTGTAACTTGTCTATATGAGAATATAACGACTTCATATTGTCAAACAATTCCATCGCTTGAAATATAATACCATCATTATTCCAATCTTCCCATGTATCAATACAATATAATTTTTCACAGTGTAATGCCAAAACTTCACTACTAACGCCAGCAAATGAACCAATCTCGGCAACAATAAATTCGGGTTTCATAATCTCTTCACACATCATAAAAAGTCCATGTGTTCTATTAACACCACCCTCATCATCATGAAGACCAAACATTCTGTAAGAATCTAATAGAATTTGTTTTCTTTCAACTTTATTAACCATATTATTTACTTTATTTACTTAAATGTACAACTATTTTTTTAATAAATGAATATATTAAAATAAAAATGTATGATACAAAATTTAATTTCATATGAAATACTTGATGATAATATTAAGTTTATAAATCTGACTGATAGAAATATAAAAATAGGGTTAATTTTAAGGTTACAAGGTACAAATTCACCAGTTGCTAATTATTTTCATGAGTTTAAACATAAAGGTGAATGGATTTTACCTTTTTTCAATTATAATGGTTGCGGTGTTATATCGGTTCATGAAAATTTATACAAACATGAAGAAACAGGTTTACCTGTCATGAGAGAATTATTAAGAGTAATTATTCCTAAACATTTAACTAATAGGTCTAATAAACAAAATTTAATATGTGTGGGTCTTAACAAAACAGGCACATCATCGTTATCTAAAGATATAGTAGAATTAGGATATTCAATGTGTCCTGAAAATATTTCACATCAATTTGCATTTCCTGATGTGTATCATAATGATTATCATACCACAATGTCATTATTAAATAACCCAAGATTTAACTTTTACGAAGATTTACCATTTTCCTTACCAAATGTTTATCGGGAAATTTATAAAAATAGGACCGAAGATTTGTATGTTTTAACAATAAGAAATTCCGTAGACGAGTTTGTAGAAAGTGCTATAAAATTTTATAATAATTATTTAATTCATCAAGATACTAAGAAATTTTCACACAAACAATATTATCATCATAACTACTATTATGTTGATAACATTAATTTATGTGGATTATACTATGGATTTTTTGAATTATGGGGTATTAATAACACTCAAAACATTGAACAAAAATTAAAAGATGTATATAACAAACACAACGATGATGTTATTGGTTTTTTTGATAAAAAAACCAATTCTAATTTTATGGTCATAAACGTTTCAAAAAAAGGTGAATTAAAAAAATTAACTAATTGGTTAGGTGTTGAAAACGATAAACAAGATTTTAGTTGGGAAAATAAATCAAAATAAATCAAAATAAATCAAAATAAATATATGAAAATAGAAGTATCAATAGGAGAAATTGTTGACAAGTTGTCAATCCTAAAAATTAAAACAGAATTCATCAAAGATGAAGAAAAACTAAATAACGTTAAAAAAGAATATGATTATCTTTACGATATCGTGTTTAATGAAATGAAAATTGAACAATCAGATTTTTCTGATATGGTATCCATAAATCAAGAACTTTGGGACATTGAAGATGATATTCGTGATAAAGAAAGGGATAAGGAATTTGATGAGGAATTCATCCGATTGGCTCGAGCAGTATATGTTACGAACGATAAAAGAGCTGAGGTTAAGAAGGGTATTAACTTAAAATATGGTTCTGAGTTTACGGAAGAAAAATCTTATAATCCTTATTAAACTTAGAAGTTTTTGTTTTTGTATATAAAGGTACCTGACAGGTACCTTTTTCTTTGCCCCCCTCATAAAATACTTTTTCATATTCTACTGGGAACCTTTCAACATTATAATCACTATATTGTTTATGAAAGTTTTCCCAATGAAAGTATGTAAACTTACCATCTTCTCTAAGTATGTTATCTACTAACTCAAAGAATTGTTCAGGTTTGTCTAAATAGGTATCAAA
>Ga0210003_1004047_pt1 | contig 11701 bp, 7 predicted proteins | sample LantaG_FD_182804 | JGI IMG/M metagenome (GOLD analysis project Ga0210003, IMG submission 182804) | Deep subsurface microbial communities from Baltic Sea to uncover new lineages of life (NeLLi) - Landsort_02402 metaG (SPAdes) (version 2) | ecosystem: Environmental > Aquatic > Marine > Oceanic >...
GGGGGGGGGGGGGGGGGGGCGGGGAAGAAGTTTTCGTTTGGCGAGCAAAGCACAGAGAGACGCTCCCCTTCTCCCTACCACGAGCTCCCGGCCCCCCCGCCGCCAGCGCTCCCCCCTCCCCCGAACCCGCCGACGGCCCCGAACCGCGCCCCCTCCTGTCGCCTCCTGCCCGCGGTCCTGCCGCCCTCCGCCAGCTGCGCCCTGCGGGCGCCCTCCCACGACGACAGCGGCGCGCCGCGTCGGGCCTGGCCGAGCCACTCCGAGAGCACCTCGGCGGTGACGACGGCGGGGTAGAGCCTGTGCAGCGACCCCAGGCGGAAGGCGAGCTCGTCGCGGTAGCTCGGGCGGGGGCGGGAGGGGGAGGAGGGGGGAGAAGCGGCGGGGGCCGCCCCCGCCGCGGCGGCCTGCGCGCGGGCGGCGGCCGCGGCGGCCAGCGGCGAGCGGCAGATCGGGCAGGTGTCGTGCCCTCCGTCCGTCCACCTCGCGATGCAGTCGCCGCAGAAGACGTGGCCGCAGTGCATGGTCAGCGGGCGCACGCAGCGGCGGCGGGGGGGAGGGGGGGCCGAGGGAGAGGAGGAAGACGCGGAGCGGAAGAAGCCGGGGAGGAGCGGCGCCGAGGGCGGCGGCGCGTCGCTGGCGTTGCCCCGGCTCCCTCCGAGGACGCCTCCTCCTCCTCCTCCTCCTCTTTCGCCGCCGTCGTCGTCGTCTTCAGCCCCCTCGACGGGTGTGAAGTCCTCCAGGCAGACAGGGCACGAGGGGCTCGCGAAAGGAGAGGGGGCGCTCGCTGCCCCCTCGCCGCCGCCGCCGCTCCTCGCCGCCGCCTCGGCCGCCGCCTGCTCCCTCCGCAGCTTCTCGACCGCCTCGCTCGCGGCCCGCTGCTGCGCGCGCTGCTGCGCCGCGGCCCTCGCAGAGGTCACCACGATCGCGAGCACGACGGCGAAGAAGAAGAGGGTGCTCCAGTCAAAAGAGGAAGATTTGATGCTCGGCGGAGGCGCGCCGGCGAGCGTGAGGCCGACGTCGACGACGATTTGCTTGAGCGCTCCCGCAAAGTCTCCGGCCCTCAAAAGAGGTTTCGCGGCTTCGAGGATTGCGGAGGAGGCCTTTGGAGGAAGCTTCGAGAGGGAGCCTCGGCCCGCGAGGATGTACGACTGTATTTGTTTTCGTTTTTTTTGTGTGTGTGGTGGTGGGGGTGGGGGAGAAAAAGTTGAGTTTTTTTCCCCCTCGGTGTCGGCGTCGAGAATGAAAAAGCAAAAGAAAAAAACGAAAAACCAACCTGCCGGTCCTCCCTCGAGAGCACGATGACGACGCCGTCGTCGCATCCTGCGTGCCCGACCCCCCAGAGGTCCATTATCCCCGCCGCAAACTCCTCCGCGGCGTCGCTCGCGGAGGAAGAACCCGAGGACGAGAGGTCGAGGCGGCCGAGGGCAGCGAGTGCGACCTGATAACCCGAGTGCTGTCCCGCGCACGCCGACGCCGCGAAGGGCTTTTTCGCCTGCGCAATGTCCCGCAGGATCCCCTCGATCTCGTCCGCGGAGCCCCTGGGGAGGAGGGCGTCAGGGTCGCAGAGCCAGCTGGGCCTTCCCGCGGGCCTGTTGCAGGCTGCCGGGTCGGACGTGGGGTTCGGGTAGTCCTTGCCCGATGGAGCAAAGGGCGAAGAAGAAGAAGAAGTAGAGGTCGACGCTGGAGGAGAAAAGCTGAAGAGATGTTTCGGCGCCGCACTTTCCGTCGTCGTCGCTGGATCCTGGAGTGTTGCTGAGCAGAGGCGTCCGGCACAGCAGAGAGTGACGACGGTGACGGCGAGGAGGAGAGTGAAAGCGAAGCCGTTGCGGCGGAAGGAGAGGCGCGGTGGCATCGCCCCCATCTTTGGCATGGCAAGCAAGCAGCTGCTGAGAAGTGCGCTCTCGACGACGAAAGAATGAAGAGAACAGAAGCGATCGCCTCGGTCTCTTTTTCTTCTCGCTTGCCCATCGAAACCGTTTTCGCCCTTTGCCGGCGAGCGGTCCAGCACTCGGTCTTTGCTGCCGTCTACCTGAGCTCGCGTTTCTCTTCGACAGCTCTCCCCCACCCGAGCGAGAGTGACCTGATGGAGGCGCCGGCCCGGGCGCTGCTCGCAGAAGGAGCGAGTCGGGTTGTTGCGTGGAAGAAAACTCCGACCTCTTCTTCGAGCGCAACGGTCCTCTTCTCGTCCTTCTCGCCGCCTCCCACGGACGACGAGCTCTCTTCGCTCGAGAGGCTGTTCGAGGACCGGGAGGCGGCGATCAGATCCGGGATGGTGCTCGAGGGGAAGAGGTTCGAGGTGAGGAGAGAAGGACGAGGGAAAAGAACGAAAACCGAAAACCGAAAGAAAAAAAACTCGGGGGAAGAAAGAGAACTTGTCTTGCCCATTTTTTTCAAAGCCCAACCCGAAACAAAACGACCTCAAAAACCAGGTCCACCGCCACCACCCCCCTCTGGTATACGGCCGAGAGATGGGCACTGATCCCGCGCAGGCGGAAGGGGCCGCCGTGTGCCGCTTTGAGGGAGCAGGGAGAGGAGGAGGAGAAGCAGCGAAAGCGGCGGCGGAAGAGGAGGGCGAGGCGGCGGAAGAGGAGGGCGAGGCGGCGGAAGAGGAGGAGCAGAGGGGGGGGGCGACGACGAAGGCCTTCGCCGCGATCTCCTACAGGCTCCCCCACGTTTCGGCGAGGATGGTGCCGCTGCTGCAGGGGTTCTGCCACGAGGTCTTCGGGGGAGGAGGGAGCGAGGAGGAGGGTGGCGCCGTCGGAGGAGGCGCCGCCTGAAGAGGGGGAGGGAGGGAGGGAGTGACGTCTTCTCTCTCTCTCTTTCCTTCTTTTTCACCCCCCCAGCACGAAGAATCAAAAAAGAATCAAAATTGAAGTAGAATAGCATTGTGACACAAAAAAATAGAACGAATTCTAAAAACGAAAGAGAGAGGGAGAGGCAGCGCGAAGTGGCGGGGAGCGTCGGGCGAAAGAGCACTCGAGATAAAAGAAAAGAGAAAAGAGAGGAAGGAGTTTTGCTCTCTCTCTCTTACTTTCACGCATCGGCCGTCGAAGCAGAGAGCTCTTCCTCTCTCGCGCATTCACTCGCTTCGTCCGTGCTCTGTTCGACTTTCCCTTTCGCGCACGAAGTCCAAGACGACGCCTCTGACTGCTCCGCGACGCGCCTCGGGCGTTGGACGCCGGTGAAGCGCGGAGAGAAGGGATAAAAAGCAAGAAGAAGGGCTTCTTCAAACGCTTTCACGTTGCTCTTTCTCTACCGCCCCCATCAATCCCTCGACCTCCTCTTTGAGAGAAAGAAAGAGAGAAAAAAAAATGTGGTTCTCGGGCGCCAGCCCGCCGACCGCCAACGCCCCCGCGGCCCGCCAGACGCCGCGCCTGACGCTGGAGGCCGCCCTCGAGCGCTCCTCCAAGACTTTTTCGACGCCCGAGGACGAGGAGGCCGCCGTGGGGGCGCTGCTCGACGCCGAGGGCTGTCTGGCTTCTGCCCGCACCGCCGCTCTGATCCCAGGGAGCATCACCTCCCCGGGGGCGCGCGTCGTCGCGGCGCTGAGCGCGAGGCCCGAGGTCCTGGTCAGGCTCGTGACTGAGCCGCCACCGCCCGGGGCCACGGCGGCGAGGCGGTTCAAGCGGCCGTTCCTGGCGACGGAGCTCGTGGCGAGCGTGCCGGCGGTCGCCGCGGCGGTGGCAAGGAGCGACGGGGCCCTGCGGCTGCTGTTTCCGGACCCGGATCCGGATCTCGCCGAGGAAGAAGAAGAAGAAAAAAAGAAGGAGGAGGAGGAGGAGGAGGAGAGCAGCAGCAGCAGCAGCAGCAGTGGGAGCAGCAGCGACGACGACGGGGGAGAAAAGAAACCGCCGTCGTCCCCCATTCCCGCCCCTGCTCCCGCCGCCTCCGCCGGCGCCACCGCCTTCCAGCTCGGGCGCGCCAGCAGGATAACGCGAATCGTCGACGCGGCCTTCGCCGCCGCGCCGCGGAGGCTGGAGGCGTGGCTGCGCGCCCGGGGCCCGAGGAGGTTCCTGGCGCTGGCGGCCCCACGGGCGCTCGCGTCGCAGGGCGCGGCGGAGATGCTCGCCCGCCTCGTCTGGGCCGGGCCCGAGGGCGCGCCGGGAGCGGCAGCCGGGGGCGACGACGGCGGACCGGCGGGCGCGGGAGCGGCGGAGCGGGAGCGGGAGCGGGAGGCGCATGCGAGGTGGCTGGCGTCGAGCGGCGTCCTCGGGGCGCTGCTGTCGCTGGCGCTCGCCGACGGAGGAGGAGGAGGGGGAGAACACCCGGCTCCCCCCGCTCCCTCCTCCTGCGCCTCCTCTGTCGACGCCGCCTCTCTGGAGGAGGCAGCGAAGTTCGCGTCGCTGATCGTCGCCGCTGTCGCGCGGACGCCTCCGGAGCTCTGCCCGCTGTCGCTGCCGCTCGCGAGCGGCAGCTCCGTCCCGAGGCTCGTCGCCGCCGCCGCCAGGGGGGCCGGCGCGCCCGCGGCCTCGCCGGAGAGGGAGGCGGCGATGCGGGCCGTCAGCATCCTGATGGCTCTGCTCGGGGGCGCGTTCGGCGGCGAGGAGGAAGAGGAGGACTGGGAGGAGGAGGAGGAGGAGGACGGCAAGGAGGACGGAGGGGAGGCCTCGCCCCGCGGCGTCGGCAAGGTGGAGAACTCGGCGCAAGAGAGCATCTCGGGGAGCTCGGTCGGCGCGGGCGAGGACATGATGACGACGACGGAAGGCGGCGACGACGGCCGCGGCACCGGGGAGAGCGCGGGCCCCGCTGCCCCCGCCGTCGGCGGCGGCGAGATCGAGAGCGGGAGCGGGAGCGGCGCCGCCGCCCCTTGGCCCTCGGCCCTCGACTCGGCCTTCGCCTCCTCCGCGGCCTCCCGCACCGTCCTGGCCCTCATGCCCCACCTGACGACGCTGGTCTCGACGCTGGAGCTCCGGGGGGTGGTCCCCGTCGAAGAGGAGGAGGAGAAGGAGGAGCAGGAGAGGGAGAAGGGAAAGGAGGAAGGGAGCGACGGACCAGCACCGGCTCCGGCGGGAGTCGGCGAACACCGCTTCCTCCTCCGGACCTCCTACGGCCGCGCCCTCTCCCCTCCCCTGGGATGCGCCCGCCTCGCGATCGTCGCGGCGCTGTGCTCGTTCCTCAGGGCCGCCAACCGGGTCGAGGCCAGGGCGGCCGCGGCCGCCGCCGCCGAGGGCGCGAGGGGCGACGCCTCGGCCGCGGCGGCCTCCACGGCCGCGACCGCGGGGACGGCGACGGCCGCGGCGACCTCCGCGGCCGAGCGCGCCAGATCCAGCCCGGCCACCCCGCTCCGCGCTGCCGCGGTGGCACTCGTGGCGCCGACGCTGCTTCGATTGGTACTGCGGTACCCCTTCAACGCGGCGCTGCACCATCAGATCGGGGCGTTGGTGGCGGCTTCGGTCGACGCCGCGGCGTTCGGCGGGGAGCGGCGCGCCGGGCTGCTGGCCCTCCTGCTCGCCCCTGGGCCCGAAGAGGCGGAGGAGGAGGAGGCGGAGGAGAAGAGGCCTGTGGAGCGGCACAGGCGCGTTTTCCACTGCTGCGGGGACCGGGAGCAGGAGCAGGAGGAGGAGGCGGCAGCGAACGCGGCCGAGGGGAGGGGGAACAAGAGGAAGAAAGCCTCTCGCGAGTTCTCCCCGTCGTCGCTCTTCGCGCGCTTCGCCGGAGGCGGGGGCGACCTCGTGTCGTGGATCCTGGACGCTCCGATGGAGGTGGAGGCGACCCAGAGCAGGGGATCGAGCAGCGGCGGCGGCTGCGGCGGTGGCAGCGACGGAGGGGGGGGCGACGGCGAGGGGAGCGAAGAGAGCGAAGGAAGCGCTTCCCGCCTCCGCCGCCGCCGCCGCGGCAACTGGAGGGCGGGCTACACGGGCATGCTCACCAACGTCGCTTCGGCCCTGTGCTCCGCGGCCGAGGCCGGCGTGAGGGTCGCGGTGGAGGCGACGGCGGCGGCGGCGGCCGGGCCCCGTTCCCTTCCTCCTCCCGCCGCCGCCGACCTCGAGGCCGAGAGCGACGGTCCGCCCTCCTCGTCGGCGGCTCCGTCAAAGTCCCTCGCGCAGCGCTGGGCCGAGCTCGTCGCGGGCCCCCTGCAGGAGAGACAGGCGCTGCAGGATCCCGACGCGTGGGAGTGCGGCCGGCCCCCGAGGGCAGGAGGGATGGCAGGGATGGGGTCGCTGATGATGCAGTCCGCCGTCGGGAGCCACGGGGAAGAGGAGGAAAGCGACAGCGACGACGACGAGGGTTTGGCTGCGTCGTCTGCGGCAGGGGAGGGAGGAGATGCAGCCGCTCCTTCCTCTTCCTCGTCGTCGCTGCGAGGGAGGAGGCTGCTGCCCGTGGACTCTTTCGAGGCCCTCGACGCGGCGCTCGCCGCGGCGGAGCTGGCAGCGGGGGTGCCGCCCCGCCGCTCGGCGTCCGATTCCTCGAGCAGCAGCAGCGGCAGCGAGAGAAGCGAGGACGGCGGGGGCAGCGACGACGGCAGCGGGGAAGGACCCAAGGCGGCGGCGGCGGCGGCGGCGGCGGCGGCGGCGCGGCCCTCCTCCCCCGTCCCGGTCGCCTCGCCTCCCCGCAGCGCGCCTCCGGCGGCCCCCGTGGGCAGCCCCCCTTCGAGATGGGAGGAGCAGCTCGTCGGAGAAGAGGGAGAAGAAGAAGGGGAAGGCGGGGGGGGGGAGAGGTCGCTCGCCGCCGTCGCCGCTGTCGACCTCGCCAAATAGGGAATTTTCAGCTTTTCGTTTTCTGTGCTGATTCTGTTTTTTTATTTACATCCAACGTGCTGTTCTGTGGGCCTGCGCGCACCGCTGATTAGTAGTGGGGGTAGCGAGAGAGGGAGAGAGAAAACTGTTTCCTCTTTAAGCAAAAAAATGAAATGCAACAACCCCAGAAACAAACATGACATAAAAAACTCAACCTGTGTGTTTCGATTTTTTTGATCAAGAGCGAATGATGAGCGCTCTGAGCTGTCCCGTTCTGCCTTGTAACTTCTGAGCGGACTTGAGCCTTTCGTCGCCGAAACCTGTTCAAAGGGCGGGGAGAGAGAGGGAAAAAAGGGGAAAGAGAGAGACTCTCATTCTCTCTCTTCCCTCTCTCTACTTGTTGTCCCGGCGCGTTTCAGTTGATCCTTCTTTTTCCCCCGTTAAAAAAGGGGGAAAAAGAAGAACGAGGGGGGTAAAAAAAAGCTGGACGCTCTCCTCCACGCGTGAAAGATTGCGTTTCCCCCTCTCTCCGAAAGAGAGAGAGAGGAAAAGAAGTCGTTGGATTTTATTTTTGTCCGACTGCCCAGCTCCCCGCTTTCCACGTCGGTTTTCTTTTTCTTTTCCAAATTATCTCTCTCTCTCTCTCTCTCTCCTTCTCTCTCTCTCTCTCTCTGTCGCTCTCTTTAGATATTACCTGTACCTTTTCCTTCTCTCTGCTCAGATCCCGCGCACTGGCCGAGAGGGCATCGCGGCTGCCTGAGTAGCGATGACGCACGCGGCGAGGCGCGACGAGGCGGAGCTGGAGGAAGAAGACTGAAGCAAAGGCGTCGCCGTTGTCGCCGCCGCCGCCGCCGCAGCCGCCGCAGTCGCTGCGGAAGGCGCCTCGGAGGGAGGAGAAGAGTAAGAGGGCGCCAGGACGATCTCCCTTCCTTTGGAGGTCCTCGCGACGACCGTCACGAGCTCCGAGAAGAGCGGGTCCAGGGCCGCGACGGACGAAGCGGCGGAAAGAGGGGCCGCCTTGGCGGCAGCGGGCCTCTTTGCCGCCGCCGCCGCCGGCATTGCTGCCGTCGCCGCTGAAGCAGCGGCGGCAGCAGCGGCAGTGGCGGAAGCAGCAGCAACGACCCCGGGAGCTTTCGCGACCACTCTGAGAGCGGCCCTGGCCCTGGCGGTCACCCTCACGGCGTGCGCGCCGTAGGTGGAGGCGAGGAGCTCTTCCTCCTCCTCTTTTTGGGCGTCGCCGAGGGCGCCCCCTCCTCCTCCTTCCAGGAGCGAGGAGCGTTCGTCCGCCGCCGCCGCCTCTCCTTTCGCTCCCCCTCCTCCTCTCATCCCCCTCCCCGAGAAGGCCTTGCGCACGGGAAAGCCCTCTCCGTTGACCACAATCGTCGCGTTGACGCCCGGGATCGACCCGAGGGGAGAGACAGCGTCCGAGACGGACAGGGGCGGTGCTTCGGAGGAGAAAGTCATTTTTTCTATTTTTATTTTTTCGTGCGTGTGGAAGTCGGACGGTCGCTCGAAAAGAAAAGAAAACCCTCTTTCTTTCTTCATTTCGAAACCACCAGCGGCTCCTCGGCTCCCTTGGCCATCACCATCGGCCCGGCCACCTCCTCGGCCTTCTCTCTCCCGAAGAGCATCCCGACGAGGCACAGCGAGAACTCGAACGCCGTCCCGGGGCCGCGCGAGGTGACGACGTTCCCGTCGACGACGACCCGCGAGCCGGCGGCCGACGCGTCCCTGAGCTTCGACGAGAACGCGGGGTGCGCCGTCGCCTTCCTCCCGTCGAGGAGGCGCCTCCCGGGGGCGTCGAAGACCACCTGCGGGGCGGCGCAGATCGCGGCAAGGACGATGCCCGAGGAGGGGTCGGCCTCGGCGGCGCCGCGGTGCCTCTCGAGGACCCGGGCGAGCCGCTCGCAGTCGCGCAGCCGCTCCGCGCCGGGCATGCCGCCGGGCAGCACGATGGCGTCGAAGAGGGGCGCTCCGTCGCCGGTGTCGATCTGGCTGAGAGCCTTGTCGGCGACGATGCGGATTCCCCTGGAGCAGACGACCTCTTTCCTGGGGCTCTTCCCGTCGTCGCCTTCCTCGACCGAGGCGAGCGTGACCTCGGCGCCGGCGCGGCGGAGCACATCGGCGACGATGACGGCCTCCATCTCCTCGGTCCCGTCGGCGATCGGGACCAGGACGTGCTTCTTCTTCGTTGTCTTCTGCGGCGACATCGCGGAGACGGCTGCGGACGAAGCGAGGGCTCGGGTGCGGAGGGAGCGAGAAGAAGAAGCAGGGGTTGAGAGCAAAAACGGCGGCGGTGAGAGCAAGGATGGCGGCGAGAGCGAGAGCGAAGAGACTGCGATTCGAGAGCTGCGGGGCGCTCTCGATGCAGCGACTGTGACGCGTACCCTGCGAGCGGGCAGAGAGCGTGCCGCGACGGCGGAAGAAGCAGAGGCGCGGAGGAGGAGGAGGGCCTTGGATGAGAGAATCGTCATCGAAAAAATGATTGTTTTCCCCCTCGTCGTTACTTGTGGTTTCGATGGCCTGGTTCCGTCGAGGAAAGAAGAAAAAAGAGGAAGAAGAATTCGATGGCGTCGGCGCGCTCGCTGTCATCATCCCTGCGCTCAACGAGGAAAAAAACATAGCTGCCGCGATCAGAAGCGCCCTCGAGGATAGAAATCGGGGCGAAGAGAAGAAAGGAGGAAGGGATCGAGGCATCCTTGGGCGTCCAGATCGAGATCGAGACGGCGTCGAAGTCGTCGTCGTCGACGGCGGGTCGAGCGACGCGACGGTCGCCGCCGCCCGGGGGGCCGGGGCACACCGCGTGCTGCGGTGCGCAACTCGAGGGCGGGGCGCGCAGATAGCCGCCGGAGTCGCCGCGGTCGGCGTCGGGGGAGGACGAAGCGCCGCCGCCCTTTCGTCCCCTCCCTCCGACGACTCTTTCTTCCTGCCCCCTCGCAGGAGGCGGAGGAAGCCCGACACGCTCCTCTTCCTGCACGCTGACTCGCGCCTCCCCCGCGACTACCGAGCCTCCATCTCCAGGGCCCTGCTCCCGCCACCCTCCCCTCGGGGCGCTTCCGCTCCCCCCCGTTCCTCGTGGGGGGCCTTCGAGACGGTCAGCCCCACGGGGCTGCGCCCGGCCGCCGCCGCGGCGCTGCTCTCGGCGGGTGTCGCTCTGCGGACGCGGCTGCTCGGCCTGCCCTACGGGGACCAGGCCATCTTCGTCAGCGTCGCGGCCCTGGAGCGCGTCGGCGGCGTGCGGCCGCTGCCGCTGATGGAGGACGTCGACCTCGTGGAGCGGCTGACGCTCGCGGGCAGGGAGGAGGAGCGGAGGGAGGCGAGGGGGAAGGGGAGGAAAGAGGAGGGCGGGGGAGGTGGCGGAGGGAGGGTCAACGCGCGGCCGGCGGTGGCCCGAGGCGCCGTGGTGACCTCCGGGAGGCGCTGGGCCGAGAGGGGGCTGTTGAGGACGACTCTCCGGAATCTTTGGACCCTGGCGAGGTGGAAGAGCGGGAGCGCCAGTGCGGAGGAGCTGGCGCGGGAGTACTATCGGAGGTGAAGAGTGGAGGGAGGAGAGCGTGCTTGAACACTGTAAACACAGAGCTCACTTGTTCGATGCACGAAAGGCAGATGCCGGCTGTCGTCGCTGCTCCATCGGCCGTCACCGCCGCCGAGCCGGCGCCGGAGCAGGAGATGCCGCAGCAGCAGCAGCAGCAAAGTATCGTCGACGATCCCCCGTCGACCTCGACCAGCAGCAGCGAAGACGACGACGACGGCTTCGACAGAGACAGGAAGCGAAAAAGGGCCAAGGCGAATGCGAGCAAGCCGCGGCCGCCGCCGGCGCTGCGGTGGATGCGGACGCCGCTCAACGCCAGCGACCCCAACGCTCCCTCCCCGCCCGCCAGCGTCCCCCTCGGCCGCGTCCTCGGGCTCGACCCCCGCCTCGCGGCGCACCTGAGGGAAGCGCTGGGCTTCGAGTCGCTGCTGCCGGTGCAGGCCGCCGTCTGGGCCGCGGCGGCCGGCGGCGCGGCGGGCGCGGCGCACGACCTTGCCGTCGCGGCGCCGACGGGGTCCGGCAAGACGCTCGCGTACGGCCTGCCCCTGCTGCACTCGCTGCTCGGCGACGACGGCTGCCGCCTGGGCGCCGGCGCCGGCGGGGACCGGGAGGAGTGGCGGGGAGGGGGCGGCGGCGGGGGGGAGGGCGTGGGCGCGGGGGCCCCCCCGGGGGCCCGGGGGCGCCGCCTCGGCGCGTCGCTGGGCGCGCTCGTCGTCGTGCCGACCCGGGACCTGGCGCAACAGGTCGCCGCCGTCCTGGGTCCCGCGGGGGACAGCGTGGGCCTGCGGACCGCTCTGCTCGTCGGCGGCGGCGGCGGGGGCGGCGGCGGCGGGGGCGGGAGCGGCGGGGGCGGAGTGACGGCAGCGGCTCCCAGCGACTCGAAGCCCCCTCCTCCCCCTCGCCGCCCAGGCTACTTCCACCCCGCCTCGTTCGCCGAGGAGGCCCTCGCCCTCGTCGGCGGGGGTAGCGCGCTCCGACGCGGGTGGTGCGGCGACTACTCCAGCCCGGCGCTGGGGGGAGAGCGGGAGGGGAGGGGCCGCGCGAGCCCCTCTGCGGCCGCCTCCGCCTTTGACGTCGTCGTCGCGACGCCAGGCAGGCTGGCCGCGCACCTCTCGTCGCTCGGCCCGTCGCGCTCGAGGGGGGCCCTCCGCGGCCTCCGCTTCCTGGTGGTGGACGAGGCCGACAGGCTCCTCAGGCAGGAGTACGGGGGGTGGGCCGCGGCGCTGGGGAGCGCGGCCCCGGCGGTCGGAGGGGGGGGCGGCGGCGGCGGCGGGGAGCAAGGGGAGGACGCCGAGGCCGGCGGCTTCTCGGCGCTGCTCTGGGCCTCCCGCCGCCGCTGCGTGCGCCTCGCCGCCTCGGCGACGCTGACTCGCGACCCGGCGAAGCTGGCTCGCCTCAGGCTGTGGAGGCCGCGGTTCGTGGCCGTGGGCGGCGGGTGGGACAGGGGGGAGGAGGAGGAGGAGGGGGGGGGGGGGGGCGCGGGGGAGGAGGC
>Ga0210003_1004048_pt1 | contig 11698 bp, 12 predicted proteins | sample LantaG_FD_182804 | JGI IMG/M metagenome (GOLD analysis project Ga0210003, IMG submission 182804) | Deep subsurface microbial communities from Baltic Sea to uncover new lineages of life (NeLLi) - Landsort_02402 metaG (SPAdes) (version 2) | ecosystem: Environmental > Aquatic > Marine > Oceanic >...
GGCAAATCCGCCAAAGGCAGCCCTTCCGGTAAAGGCGGATTTAAAGATTTCACCAATTGCCCAGGGGAGCATATTAATTTTAGCGATGATGATAATCAAGGCGCCGACAATATAGAAAATTGCCATGGTGGGAACTAATTTTTCGGTAACTTCACCGATTCTTTTAATTCCTCCGACTACGACTATAAAAACTAAAAAAGTTAAGACGGCACCTGTTAACCACGTTGGTATGTTAAAAACACTATTGCCTACCAAAGCCATAGAATTGGTCTGAACCGCATCTCCGATACCAAAAGCAGCGATTGCACCGAAAAAGGCGAAAAGCCAGCCCAGCCATCCTTGTCCCATACCTTTTTGGATAAAATACATCGAACCGCCTGCGTACGCTCCGTCTTTATCTTTGATTCTGTATTTTACTCCCAGGGTAGCTTCACACATTTTGGTACACATTCCAACCAATGCAGTAAGCCACATCCATACCAATGCACCTGGACCGCCAGCAGCTACCGCGGTGGCTACTCCGGCGATATTACCGTTTCCTACTGTGGCAGCCAAGGTTGAGGTAAGAGCTTGGAAAGGAGTAATTTCTCCTTCATCCTTTGCAGAATCATCTTTTTTGAGAGCACCTTTAAAGATAAGTTTCAAGGCATAACTGGTATGTTTAAATTGTGGAAAACCCAATCTAAAAGTTAGGAATATTCCTGTTCCAACAAGTATTATCATCATAGGCGGACCCCAGACAAAACTATCAATAGTGCCCATTAAATCCATTATAGTAGTCATTATAAATCTCCTTTCAATTTCTTAATATTTTACTAATAATAAAATTTAAAAAGAATATTTAAGTTTAGTAAGTAGGGTAAAAAGATAATAAAAATTGTTCTTATTCCTCACCTCCTTAAAAAATAGATAGATTTTTGTCATACTATTTTTTTGTTTTCTTCTTTTTCCCGGGTTCTTTTTTTAATAATTATCTCAAAGTGTTTCTTTTGCCTTTATAATGGCATTTTCTTGTTTTTCCGTCATTTCTTTTTCTTCTAATAACCACTTATAGAAAGCTTTAGTTTTTTTTAAAACCTTTAGCTTTACCCTCACTTTTTTAAATCACTTCCTCAATTATTATTTAACTTTTTCTATATCTTCTCTTAATTCTTTTTCCTGATTTATAAGCTATTAAAGCTATTATCGATTCAATTAAAACTGGAAATATAAAATACCACCACTTTCATTTTAATTATCCCTTTTTTTATTTATCCTTTATAACTAAGTATGCTATTATTCCACTATAATTCCTATGACCCACCAATACCACATATTCATTCAATCCCCTTTTTTAATTGAATTTTACGCTTAAATCTCTTTTAAGATTTTTTACATCATCCAGGGCCATTCCATATTTTCTGAACTCTTCTTCTATTGCCCCTTCGGACATTATTTCGCAATCGAAACTCATTGTATGTGCTTCGTCCCTTCGTGCTATTTCGTCTCGTATATCCACGCACCCGACATCAAGTTTTAATTTAGGATAGGTTTCGTTCCCACCTGTGCAGAAGATCTCGCCGGCCTTAATTTCATCCATTTTCATTATTTGATTCATCCCTTTTTTTCTTAATCTAAATAATATTTTTCTCTGAAATCACCTCTTTTTTTTTGTTTTTTTAAAATATCCCTGCCCCCCGGAAGCACCGACGAAACCAGGGAACAGGGGGACCGACAATCCGGTAAACTCTCGTGAAAAAAACCGGACCCCCGGGAATTTTAAAATCTACCTAAAATTTTTCCTGCTATAAAAATTATTATTACCAACACCTCAACTATAATAACCCATTGCTCTATCGGGTCTTTAAATTTTAGTTTCATAGTTATTTTTATTCCTTTTAATTTTTAAGTCGGAAAATATGTATCATGCACGACAAATTTACTACTATTCGCCCCTTCAAGTTTTTTAATCCTATTTTCAAAATCTTCTAAAGTTTTAATTAACAAGCTATCTTTGCGAACATTTGTCGGAGACTGCTCTTTAGTTTTGTCACTGCATATTTTTTTGAATTCTTCTAAATTTTTATTCACTTACATAATCACCTCTCCTTTAAAATTTCTTTTCTTACATACCTCCTAATACCGCACCAGTATACTTAAATTGTTCTATTAAAGACATTACTGCAGGATGCACCAGAATTTTTACTATAAAATCCGGGAATAATCCAAAAAATATTATGATACAGGATAAAACTGCCATAGCAAAGACCATGCTGTGTGGGACTTCTTTTACTCCGTTAAATTGGGGTAATTTTGGACCTAAAAATGCAGTAGCGAATACTTTCATAAATGAGGCTAGAGTTAAAATACTAACCATCATAGCTGCTATAGATAAAAGCGGATTGAATCTATATACAGATTCATAAATTAAGATTTTAGAAGCAAAACCATTAAAAGGTGGAAGCCCGGCAATGGCCGCTGCTCCAACTATAAAAAAGATAGTGGTATATTTCATATAATGAGCCAAACCACCCATTTTATTAAGGTCTTTTGTACCTGTCCTGAAGAATAAGGCTCCGGCAGTTAAAAACAGTAGACCCTTATACAAAGAATAATTTATGATATGAAATACTCCGCCCTCCATAGCGGTAATTCCATACTCTTTTAAAGCCTTAGGATTTGCTAAAACTGCTAATCCTACCCCCACTCCTAAAAGCATGTAACCAATTTGAGAAACTGAATGATAAGCCATAAGCCTTTTTATATCTTTTTGGATAATAGCCATAGTAACCCCTATAACCATAGATAAGAGGCCAAGGATAATAATTATCCAGCCTACGGTTAAAGTGTTTAATTTAAGATTATATAGAGAAAAACATACCCTAAATAAAGCATATAAACTTGCTTGACTTGCTACTATTAACATCATAGTAATTGGAGCTGGAGCTTCTCCATAGGCATCAGGGACCCACATATGCATAGGTACTGCGCCTGACTTCATAGCTAATATAGGGATTAAGATAGCCAAAGCGATTTTATCCATCTGGGACCCCTTCATAATACTAGCTATAGCTGCAAGATTTAAAAGATCATATTGCCCATAAAAAATACCAGTTACAAATAAAACCATTAAACCAGCTATCGAACTAACTATCATATATTTAAAACTTGCTTCTACCGGTTCACCCAGTTTTGTCCCTCTAAAGGCGATTAAAACTACTGAAGCGATCGAAGAAATTTCTAAAAAGACAAAAAAATTAAATATATCGCCGGTAAATACCATACCAAATACACCTACTACTAAAAGCAATAAGAGAGAATAATATTTTTCCAGACCATCGGATTTTTTCATAAAACCTAAAGAATAAACTGCCCCTAAAAAAGAAATAACGGCAGTAATTAGACCCATAAATATGCCCATAGCATCTATTTCAAATATAATTCTGATAGGGAATTTTAAACCGGAGGGCAAAGTCAGAAAAGGAGATACTGCACCAAAGACGTAAACCTGGGGACAAACTGTTAGTATTTTAACCGCTAATATAATGGTTAAAATTAAACTTACACTTAAAGCAAGGGTGGTAAAAATCCCTATAACTTTTTTACTTATCCGACTGATAAGTGGCACTAAAAAAGCAGCCAATAGAGGTATAGCTATTATAAATATGGGGATATGATTTGATAGACTCATCCTTTCAACCTCCTATAAGGAAAATTAACTATCTCGGTTTTTTATATATATATCCCAAATACTTAATACTGATACCACTACAAAAGAAACAATAAAATATATACATACCACTAATATTACAATCTGAAAAATATCCATTAGTTTTATTCCTCGCATTTTTACCCTGCTCCCCGGAAATATACTAACCCCCAGAAATGCACTAAACCAGGAAGCAGGGCTCGGCAATTTTTGGCTGAAAAGAATAAATAAGGAAAGGCCTGGATTGCCGGTTTTTAATTTTATGGAAGTTTACTTGCTTCCTACTTAGACGCATTTAGATGTCTTCTCCGTTCATTCTCAAAACTCTTCTCCTTATTGATTCTCCTGTCTTTTTGAAAAGTCACGTAAGGAAGATCAATAATCTCTCCAGCAATTATTTTTTCCTTAACTTTTTCAAAATCAGGGAAATATAATCTTAATTGTCTCTTGTAAGATTCAAAGTTAATAGCAGAGGTTAGATTGGCAGAATTCCCAGCATTGTCTTTAAAGATCCTAACTGCTATCATTATTAAAACCTCCCTCTTTTATTTACCGGGCCCTCCGTTTAGGTCCTTGGCGAGAGCCAAAGTCTTGAGTTCCGGAAAACCCTCAGTCCAACCTTGCGGAGGCCCGGACTATTTTTTATCAGCAGTATTTTTAAGGACCGGCTCCAATTTGCCTCCGCATTTAGGGCAAATATCCTGCTTGGCCCAGCCATACCAAACCGCTCCACAGTCTTTACACCGGTATTCTGGCATTTCCTTGTTCCCCCTCTATCTTCTTCTTTAGCTCTTTCCTCCTGTCCTCGTAGAATTGACGGAGTTCTTTATTTAAAGTCTCCGGATCAAGACCTAAAATCTTAGCAATCTCCTTAGTCTGTTTCTCAGAAGGGGTGAGTCCACCGGTCTCAAACTGAGATATATACACTTGGGATACTCCTACCAGAAGGGCCAAATCTACCTGGGTTAGTCTCTTTTCCTCTCTCCTCTTCTTAATCGGATTGATTATCATTTTTTCCTTTTTGCCTCCTAAATAAATAAGGGCCTGACTTCTCTAACAGAAGCCAAGCCCCCTATTGTTTTTTTTCTATATGTGATATAATAAATTAGGAGCCAGGAGAAAACCGTAAGGACTTCGGCTCTGTTCGAGCCCGCTTATCTCGGTTCAATGTTGATAGCGGGCTTGTTCTTTTATGTATATTATACATAAAAATTAGAAGGATGTCAAGTTTTATTATTCTAAAATTGTCAATTAGCTCTCTTCAATTTCGAGAGCCAAACAAGAGGAATTTTGATATAGTCAACCACCACCTCTTTAAATAATCCTGCCCCCCGGAGAATCTTTTCAAAAGACCGGGAGGACAGGGAACGGCAACCCGGACAAGGAATTGGAATAAATCTGGATTGCCGAGATTCGATTCCATAATTTAAAATCTAATCACCTTTGCCAAGCACACTAGACTTCCACGCCTTTACAGTTGGGGAGCTCCCGTTAGATTAATATTGTTAAAATTGTGGTAAGGAGCTTATTATAACCATCGTTCATTAACTACCTTAATCTTGGTGCGAATAAAACCATGTATAATTAAAATAAAGATAGGCAGAATTGTTAGATCAGCTAATCCAATATTCGGATAAAAAAGTGCAATGAGGGAAAGCAATAAGAGAACTAATCTTATTAAGATATCAACAGATTTTATATCATTATATTTACAATGAACACTGAAAACAATTCCTAGGGTACCGACAAGAACAAGTAAAAAGGCGTGCAATTGAAGCAAACCTACATTAACGACTAAATCTGGTCTTGTAAAAACCGCAGGCATAAGTATATATAATGGTATACATAATTCTAGAGATTTAAAAATTGTATGAGTGTAATTACTGCCGGCAATTTTGGATGTAACAGCAGCTGTTAGTGATGTTGGTGGGGAAAGATGACCAGAAACACCGAGGAAAAAGGCAAAAAAATGAACTGACCAGCGGTTAAATCCTAAATTAATCAGTGTAGGGGCTATTGCTAAGGCAACCATAACATAAACAGGAGCAGGAGGCAGTCCCATCCCTAATAAATATCCAAAGGCAAAAGCAATAGCAATGGTAACAATGACATTAAAATTGGCAGCTTCTACTAATAAACTACCTACTTTAGTAGGAACTCCAGTAATCGTTAAAGCCCCTGATAAGATTCCTAATAATGATAATAATATAATCAGATCGGCACCTAGATCAACAAAAGCATCTATTGAACTCCTAAAAGGTTTAATAATTTCGTTTAAATTCCTATTTCGTTTATTTTTCAAGAATCTATAAAATAACACCAAAATCAGAAAAATAAGAAGTCCAAAAAATACCCTTACCGCAGCAACCATAGGTCCCATCCTATACCTTCCCATTAAATAAATTAAAGATATGATAATACCTATAAAAGCCAAAATATTTGCTTTGTCAATCAAATCTAATTCAGGTATTTTTATTTCGCTAGAAAAATCCTTTTTAGATGATTTTCCAATATATTTACCGGTTAATAAATAAACTGCTGCTCCTACACCTGCAAAATAGACTAAAGCAGGTCCAAAACCTCTGGCTACCACATCAAAATAACTAACACCTAAAAAATCAACCATAATAAAAGCAGCAATACCCATTACAGGAGGCATGAGTTGACCTCCTAAGGAACTGGCAGTCTCAATAGCTGCTGCATTAACTCGAGGAAAACCAGCTTGAATCAATGCAGGGATAGTAATTGAGCCAGTTGTGGCAGCATTGGCCGGCCCACTTCCACTAACGGTAGCCACAGCAAAAGATCCTATTACCGCAGATTGAGGAATCGCATATACCGATTTTGCAGAAAACTTTAAAGACCATTTAAGAATAGATTCTATACAACCAAAACCTCTTGAGATACCTAATATTATCATAAAAGGCAAAATTAGAGTTAATGATAGCTGGGGTAATCTGGAATAGATTCCGGTGGTCATTTCCACACTCATCGAGGTGAGGACTCGGACCCACCTTAAGCCTGGATGGCCAAACATACCAGGAACCATCCATCCATAAACACAATAAAAGATAAAGAAAATATTTAAAATAAAGATAGGAAAATATTTTCTTCTTGTATATTCTAAAATAAGTATGACCATAATTGTCCCAATAACGATATCTCTAGTGTTCCATATTCCCAACCTTATGAATGTTATAGCATCAAATTCCATCGTGGTATAAATTGCAGAAATTAATGAAAGAATAACATAGGTTCCACCAAGAAGATATCTAATCCTTTTATCTAAGCCCGGATAAAATTCACCTTTACGCATTGAATTAAGTGTCACTATTATATAAGCGACTGGTATCAGCAATACAGCTAATTTTGTTGGTCCACCACTACCTGTTAAATAATATCTAAATAGATATATAAGGAAAAAAAGAGCAAATCCATAAAATATAATACTGATTACATTATTGTTTTTTTTCACCTTGTTCTTAACCGGGGATATTTTTTTATTTTTATTATATGACATAATTACAAAACTTCTTTCTTAATATTTTCTTCCTATTAACCAATTTTCTATTTAATTTTCCATGGGGAAGGATTTTAATCCTTCCCCATGTGTTTCCTAATATTTAATATTTCCTATTTAGCAATCCGATCATCCCAATCGGAATTCCATACCCCTTTTTCTCGTAGATATTTAGCCAATCCTGGGTGCACTTGTACGAAATCAATAGTTGCTTTAACACCCCTTAACTGAATGTCTACCATGTTTTCTTGAATTTGACGATAAATAGGATCCTGTTTTGCCAATTCTGCAGTATTATCTTCAATAATCTTTAACATTTGATAAACATCTTCTTCAGGCATAAGCTCCGGACCTGTATGGAATCCATAGAAGAAAGGCACTCGTTTTATAACATCAACATGCATATCAGTCTCAAAAACATCAGGTTGAAGATTAACAACCTCTATCCCTGCTTTTTTCAGTAATTCAATTTCTTCTTCGCTGGGATTTAAAATAGCAATATCAGTCCCCAGTTCGGCCTCCATAAGCCAAGGAGAGATAGAAGAACCGCCTCCTGAAGTATATGCATTAATTGCAGATATATGACCAGCGCTTAATGCGCTGCTTACCATTCCTAAATCTATATCTACATATTTATGTCCCACATTCAGCACTTTTAAGGGTCTCAAAAGAGCAGCCCTAACATCCCATGCTGCGGGGCCGGTGAATACTGCTTCACCGGATAAATCTCTCCATTCCTTAAATTTTTCCATATTATTAGCATGAATAGCAAGCCCCACCTCAAGCGTATAAGCCCAAAATGATTGAACGGGATACCTTTTTATCTGGGAGCTAAAACCTTCAAACCGATCAGCATTTTTGGACAATTCATAAAATGCAACATCAGCTCCATATAGACCATCCATCTCTCCCATCGCATACTGTTTTACTGTAAATACTGCTCCTGGAGTTGGTAGTACGGTAAAATTGTAGTTTTCCATTTCTCGATTTAATAATGTAGTCAGGGTAACTAGTGCTCTGTGGCCAGATGAACCTGTAGATGAAGTACCCCATCTGAATTCCTTTACCTCAGCATAACCGATCGAAAAACAGGTCATAAAAGTTAAAATAGTAATAGTTGTTAATACTGTTAAATAAAATAATTTACTTTTTTTCATTTTTTTAATTCTCCTCTCATTTTTAATAATATTTTTAAATCAGCATACACTTAAGTTTTTCAGAATCATCTCCTCCTCTTTTACCTATAAATTTTTACTTTATACGCCTAGGTAAATTATTTGAATTTAATCACCTCCTATAATTTTTTTTACCCTGCTCCTCTGAAAATAGGGTCAAGGTAGCAGGGAACGGCAACCTCGGACCTAAAGGTAAAGAGAATCCGGACCGCCAGTTTTTTATATTAATTTATTCATATCTAGCCAATCAACAGCACCCTGAGCCAGGAGGGCTGTTCCTACCCAGAAGACATCTTCGTCAACGTCGAATTTAGAGTTATGGTGGGGGGCAACTATTCCTTTAGCTTCATTGCCTGCTCCTAGGAAAAAGAAAGTACCGGGCACTCTTTCCAGGAAATAGGCCATATCTTCGCCGCCCATAGTTGGATGAAGAATTTCAACAATTTTCTTTTCTCCGACGACTTTTTTTGCACTTTCCACAAACCCTTTTGTAAATTCTGCGTTATTTACTAAAGGGGGATAGCCGAAGTTGTATGTAAATTTATAATCTCCTCGCATACTTTTTGTAACATTAGCAATGACCTCTTCCATGCGAGAAGCTATTTTCCTCCGGACTGCCTGGTTGGTCGTTCGTGCTGTCCCTACCATTTCAACGGAATCAGGAATAATGTTGTAAGACCTTCCTCCATGAATTTCGCCTATTGTTATTACAGCGGGTTCCGTTGGTTTTACTTCTCGACTGACAATGGTTTGAAGAGCATTAATTACCTGGGCGGATATGACAATAGGATCTACTCCTATATCAGGCATAGCACCATGACAGCCTTTTCCGATTACTTTAATTTCAAACTTGTCAAGACAGGCCATTAAGTTGCCATAGGCCACACCCACTTCCCCGGTACCGACTTCTTTAAAAATGGTTCCTATATGCAGACCCAATACTGCATCTACCTTGGGGTTTTCCATAGCACCATCATCAATCATAGGTTTTGCTCCGCCTGGGCCTTCTTCACCAGCTTGGAAAATAAGTTTAATGTTGCCTTTTAGCTTGTCTTTGTTTTTGTTTAATATTTTTGCAGTTCCCAAAAGCATAGCGGTATGAGCATCATGGCCACAGGCATGCATATTCCCATTTGTGGAAGCAAAGGGAAGCCCAGTCTCTTCCACAATAGCCAGGCCATCCATATCTGCCCTGATAGCAACAGTTTTACCATCCTCTTTACCTTTAATCAAACCGATAATCCCGGAAACTCCAATATTTTCCTGATACTCGATACCCATTTCTGAAAGTTTTTCAGCAACGTAAGCAGAGGTCTTGGGCAACTCTAAGCCCACTTCAGGGATTTGATGTAGATCTCTGCGCCAGGAAATAAGCTGATCCTGCATTTTTTGTGCCGCTTCAACAGTGTTAAACAATTTAAAATCCTCCTTTATAATTATAATTAAATTCCTGTTGCTCGCAAAATTTTAACCTGAAAAAAGCAATGAAGTCATTTGGATCTCAAGACATTTTAAAATGTCTTGAGATCCAAATGATAATACCAAAAAATCTATGCTGCAATTTTAGGGTTTTTTGCACTGCTATTAAACAAAAGCTTTGCTATTGCAATAGTTCCAAACACAGATGCAACAATTAACGCCCATACAGGCAAGGGGGTAAAGAGCCTTAAGCCTACCGGGATAATAAATCCTACAACGGCAAGTTTCGGATATTTAATAGCGAACTGACCAAACACCGCACCGAAGATAGCCGGAACGGTATATGTTCTAAAGGCGTCAGCGATTATAGGCGGGAAAATCCTAATCAAAACGGTCCCGATGAAAGCCGCTAAAGTTACGCCTATAAGATTTGTGATGATTGAGCCGGCGATACCCAAAGTTGATACGACTTCAGCTTCTTTTGTCCCGGGCTCGGTATTTGTTACATCAAGAGCCATGGCAGCACAGGGCAGCCGGAGATTGGAAATGTTCCCCGACAAGAAAGACATATACGTTCCTGCGAGACCCAGAACGGCATAATAAGACACTGGTTCGACGATATAGAAGGCTCCGAATAAGAGAGCAATCATCCCCCAGGATTTTAGCATTAAAGATACAGACGGAATAATGCCATGAGCAAAGTACAGATACAGAACCGGCAGGAAAGAAAGAGCGGAAGCCATGAGTAGCGTAATCATGCCTATCTTAATTACAGGGGCTTTCCAGTCTTTTTCCATATTAAAATTTGACATAATGACACCTCCTATTTTTTATTAACCTATCATACTAACAAAAACAGCAGCAAACATACCAACTAGCATGGCAATCCCCAGAGAATACTCCTTCAGGACCGGAAGTTTTTTAATGACAAACCTAATCATGACTATCATCGATAAGCCACCCACAACGACAGCCACTAACCTGGCTCCACCGGATACCACGTCTTTGGAATTAAGATAGCCGAAAACCCCCAGCATGGCTGCACCGCTTAACATTGCCAACCATTTGGCGTTCCCGCCGCCGATTATATCTCTTAGAGAATCCAGTTTGTGACTGAATAACCCGACCAGGAGCAACCAGCCCACACCGTTAATAGCCATAGTCCACCATGAGGTTGCTAAGGCCATCAAATTATAATCCGGGGAACCAAATTGGACACCCGCAGCTTCTGAACCTACCTTGGCCGCTGTTAACTCAGTGGGTGCAGCACCGATAATTGCTAATCTCATCCAGCTCATAGGTCCGCCGATAACAGACATCATTCCCACCATAATGATAAAAATAGCGATAACTGGGCCAATTGCAGTAACCATACCAGTTCTAAAAGCAGTGTTACAAGTTTCCTTTGGCAAACCAATTTTGGTGGCAGTGGTACGGGCAAGCTTATAATACATAATAGACTGAACAGCAACCAGGCAAACAAGTATTGCAGCGATAACCCAAACACCAAAACTATTTGCAACTCTTAAAACCTCTTCTGACATAATTAACACCTCCATTTTTTGTTTTTTTTTCAGCACAAAGCATCAATCCAATTATTTTTATTATCACCTCCAATCATTTCTTATTTTTTTGTGCCATTCAGAAAACCCTAAACCCTTTTCTTCTATATCATAACCACTTTCTTTTAATTCCAGAATCTCATTCCTAACTAATTCTCTCGGTTCATCAAAAATATCGCCCATTAAAATCACTCTCCTCATTATTAAGTTTTCTAAAAAGCCTATTTAATGCTTAAGAATTCGGAATTTACTTTCTCTATTTAAATATATTAAAAATGCCTTCTCCGGTCATCTCCGCAATTTAAGCATTTATATTTAGGCACTTTCTTGTTTC
>Ga0210003_1004050_pt1 | contig 11695 bp, 10 predicted proteins | sample LantaG_FD_182804 | JGI IMG/M metagenome (GOLD analysis project Ga0210003, IMG submission 182804) | Deep subsurface microbial communities from Baltic Sea to uncover new lineages of life (NeLLi) - Landsort_02402 metaG (SPAdes) (version 2) | ecosystem: Environmental > Aquatic > Marine > Oceanic >...
ATTCCCCGCGACGGTGCCGGTGCCACTCATCGCATACGATACCGTACCGGAGGTGAGGGTGAGGGTGGCAACATTGGTAGCGGCGACTGCTGTGATTACGAAGGTGTCGCCGATATCGGCCATGGTGTAGGCACCAGCGCCGGCGGTGACCACAGTAGCCGCTGCCGTCTGGGCCCACGTGCCGTCCGCCGCAGCGGTGGACGTGATAGTGGCTACCTCACCGGCTGCGGCGAATTCGATGACAGTGCCCGAGAAGGAGCCGGTGCCACTCATCACACCCGTCACGGTACCGATGGGGATGGTAAGAGTGACGATATCGTTAGTGGTGGCTGCGGTAAAGGTCATCGTGTCATTAACATCCGGCAGGATCCAGGCGCCGGCAAGGGCGGTGACCGCGGAGCCGCCTTTGAGCTGCTTGCCCGTCTGGAAGCGGATGGTGTAGTCGGGGTCCGCCCGGCTGATGGTCGCCTCCCCCGTGACTATCGTGACCGTGGGTGCGCTGAGAGCGCTTGCCATGGGAGCAATAATTAAACTGCTGAGCATGGCCAGCGTTACGGCCACACCTATTATTTTGGAAAACTTCTTCTTCATTGTTTTGTTTCTTCTCCTTAGATTACTTGCCTCTGTAACATGAACACAATTAGCCTCCAGAAGAGACCCTGCTCTTTACGGAGACAATGATTGTTTCTCAGTATAGCCTGTGGTCATCCATTTATCTTTCCCTTTCGGGCTTTGTCAATGACACCACCTCCTTCTGTCTTCAGTGGGGGGCGAACTGCCAAGGAGGAGAGTCGGTGAGCAGGTCGATGAAACGAACTCTGCCGACCCAGGACCCCAGCCCCACCCCTGCTGGACATTAGCACAATTACTGCAATATGTCAACCCCCTTTGCCATAAGGGCAATAATTGTCACTGTTTTCCATCTAATCCGTCGCCACTACAGATCTCCTTCACAAAATGAGAGGCCACCCCAAGGGTGACCTCTCTTCTCATCTCCGTCTCAAGGATACCTAAGCTCTAGTAGGCTCTCAGCCCTCCCCTATTGCCAGATAACGGTTCCGTATTCTACTATTTATATGGTATAGCAATCCAGTCAAAAGTACCAGCAGCCGTATCGCACTGAATAGTAAACCCAGAAGCGGATTTACTAGTAACTTTAAGAGTGCCTGTTTGTCCAAGCATAAGGCCAAAAGTAGCACAGATACTATACTGGTCATTATCAAAGGCGGTACTAAATGTTACAACTAGTGGTGATGGAGCAGGAGTTAAGAGAGTGCCCGAACCTGCTCTATAATCAGCTACACCATCAGCACCATCAGCACCAGGTAGACCATCTGCCCCATCAATGCCATCAATACCGTCAGCACCAGGTAGACCAGGTGCCCCATCAATGCCATCAGTCCCGTCTACACCATCGGTGCCAGCAGGTCCTTGTGCTCCAGTGGCACCAACAGGTCCGGGGTATCCCGCACCAGGGGCACCATCAAGACCGGGTTCACCTTGAAGTCCGACTGCCCCGGCAGGCCCAGGAAGCCCATCTGCTCCATCAGCACCTTTTGAACCAGTAGTTCCCTGACCAGCAGGGCCAGTGATGCCAGGGGCTCCCTTTCCACCCTGTGGGCCAGGTTCTCCCTGAATTCCCTGCGGTCCTTCTGGGCCGGTCAGACCAGAAAGGCGTTCTATCACAAACTCGCTGATCGCCGTTTCCTGTTCTGGTGTTAGCTCACCGTCTGGCCCACATCCAGCGAGAGGTGTTACTAGCAGCGCAAGGAGCGCTGCCACCAGAAAGAAGGAAAATATCCTCTTTTTCACTTTACCTTCTCCTTTTCAATAACTGATTTCCCTGGCCAGGCACTACCTAAATCTCTCATCGCCCCCTTTCTCCTTCCAGAACTTGACCAGCTCTTGAATGAGTCCGTCATAGCTCTGACCGGCATGCTTGAGTGAATCCATGGCATCCTTGGTTGTCTGCGACAAGCTCAAACTTGCACGCTTCGTCTTTCCGGCCATGCAAACCTCCAGGGACACTTACTCATCTCTCATTGAACACAACGAGAGACATATCCACGAGTATACATACTTGTATTCTATATGTCAACCCCTCTTACCAATAGGGCACTACTTGTCACTGTTTCCATCTTCTTTAGAAATTGTTTAGAGTTCCGCCCCGAATATTTAGGTTTTGTTTCTCATCCCAGGCATACGCTGAAATTAGAAAGCCAATCCGGAGGTCGTCCAGGATGAGAAAGCTGATTTTCCTCCTCGCCACATTGCTGCTCCTGCCTTTGCCTGGCGATATCTACGAGAAGGGCACGGCCCCGCTGCTGACAGTCTCCATAGAGGTCCCTGGATTGATAATACCAGCCTCTCCGGGGGATGCCGTCTCCAGTGAGCCGGACTCAGATAGCCAGGCTGTTGAGCTTAGAAACCCGAGCTTCCAGGAGGTCAGGGACTTTATCCTCAGAGACCCCACCAGCCGCAATAGCTTTGTTCTTTATGAATATGAGTGCCGGCACTTCACCACTACCATGAACAACAATGCTGAGGCCGGGGGTCTGAGGTGCGGCTTTGTCCTGCTCTGCTTTGACCAGGGACAGCACTCCGTCATCGCCTTTGAGACTACAGACAGGGGCCTGGTCTATATCGAACCCCAGACCGATGCTGCCATCCACCCCGAAGTCGGTGGCCAGTATCAGGGAAGGGAAATAAGAGAGATCCTCATCGCCTGGTGATAGGTGTCCCTCTCCGACGATGGGTGTCATCAGGGGTTGCCTTCCCGGAACTGACCGTTGCCGGCGTGATTATGCCATCGGAAATCTCGAACCCGCACAGAAGAGTGATGAGGTACTTCATTCGGCCTCTGTCCGTCTACTCTACCTCTATCCAGCCGGCCTTCTCCAGGAAGTCCTGGTAGAATGCGGCGATGTCTTCATCCTGGATTTGAGCGCGTACTTCCAGCAGCGGCAGGGTGATTGCCATGCGGGTTATCCTCTCAATGTCGGGCACTACCCCGGGGTCGTCCGAGCCGTCGCCCGGAGCCAGCCATGAAGACGCTTCATCGAGGTCGTAGCTGTCTATCAGCTTGCCGTAGAATCTTGCCAGGTCTTCGTCCTGAAATTGGCTGGCCGCTTCCGTCAGCACCGAGGAGATACTCTGGTAGCTGTCCGTTATGTTGTCACTGAGGGTTTCCGGCTGGCTGGCATCCCCCGATGTGGCCGCCATCGGAAAGGGGGATGACAGGCATATGAAGAGCACCGTTGCCAGTATTACACCGGCCAGTAATCCGCCTATTGACTTACCCAATACACACCCTCCCCATAGTCATCGCCTGGTGAGTTAGTTATAAGCTCTCCGTCTCCAGAATAAGAACCCTAGCCACCCTACCACTACTAACCCGGCGATAATCCCACCAACCACAGGCCAATTGATGCCTGCCGGCGGGAGGATCTCCTCTACCTCTTCCTCCACTGGCGCTGGTTCCACTTCTTCTTCCACTACTGCCGGCTCTTCCTCTTCTTCAACAACCGGCTCTTCCTCTACTACCAGTACTACCGGTGGGACTTCCTCTTTCTTAACAACAACCGGCTCTTTTTTCACCACTGGAGGTTCTTCTTCCACCACTGTTGGCGGAGTGCCAATCAGGGCGAAGGTGGTGAAGTGGCTAACCAAAGCCGTGATAGTATTGGTTTCGGTATCAACCACGCATTCCAGTTCAATCCACTCACCATCTATGAAGTAGGCTATAACCAGGTCTTCTTCGGAGACGCCTTCGGGCAGGGAATCAGGGTCGTAGGTGAATGTCAGGGTTATTGCCGGGTCAAAGGTAGCCCCGTCAGGGCCGAAGTCATAGACCAGCCCGATAACATGGGCATCCGCGGGCGGCGGAGGCGGGTCATCCATTGTCACCATGGTTATCTCGGGGAGACACTCCAGGTCCTCAGTCAGGCCTACGGTTCCCTCGGGAATAGTGAGGGTGCATAATCCATCATCGGAAGTAGCAGGCACAGATTCAGTGAAGCGACATCCAGCACCAACCATTCCCCTGACATCGGTGGTGCCGAGCTGTGGCTCAGGCGGTGCAGGCGGTGGCGCCGGTGGCGCCGGTGGTGGTGTTGCTGTCGTGAAGCTCTGGTCTAAGCCGTAGCCTGTGCCATCACCCACCGCCTTGGCTCTGAAGTGGTAGGTCGTAGCCGGATTTAGGCCACTCAAGGTAGCATTAAAGGCACCTGTCTGGCTAATCAACACCACTATTGTATTGCCATAGGCTTCTGTGGTTCCCAACTCAAAAAAGACACTCACCGATAGAGCGGTGCCCAGGCTATTCAGAATACCATTCAAGGTGGCTGAGCTGGTAGTTATCGATGACGCGGCACTGGTGGATAGCGAAGGTGGAGTTGCAGGTACGCTTAGATCTAACGTGGTAGGTCCACCTCCAGCTTCAAAGGCGGCTGTCTGACCAGTAGAGACGCCGTTGACATAGAAGGTTATGGTAGCCCCACTCAGGTCATCGCCCTGAACCAGAAGCTTCGGGCTGTCAATGCCGTAACTACCCGCGACGGTGGTAACCGGGTTTTGGGTTGATACAATAGTACCGCTGTCGACCGTAGCCAATACCCGGGAGCCGTCCGGTGCCGCGGTACCGTTTATGGTGACACTACCATAGAAGGCGTGGGGAAGGGCTGGTATACCAGCATAGGCCGGAGTGGCACCAAAGGTCAGTAGGAAAGACAGAAGTATAAAGATAAGGATTTTCTTCATGATTTTTATCTCCTTTGGGGGGCTTCGGTAACCCGAAGCCCCCCAAGTAAAAGCTATTCTGGAATCACTCCAAAGCTCTTGTCAGCGTTCATGTAAACCCAGTAGCCGTCAAACGGATTCAGCGTTGTTTGCCCAAGAGCGAACCAGTCTTGCACACCAAATGTAGCCAGGGTAAAGCTCTCGGTATGCTGGTTGTAGTTCCCCTGGCTTACCAGTGTCGCCAAGCCTACTCCCTGCTCCTCGCCTACGTCAATATAGCGCAGCGGGGATAGAACTGCCCTGGCATTGCCGATGGTGGCGGTGGCACTGCTTATCAGGTTCCAGCCAGCCTTAAGGTCCTTGGAGCTTGGAGCCGGGTAGCCTCCTGAATAGATAATGCCTAGTGCGCCACCAACTTCCGTTTTCACATACAGCGCATCCACAGGCACTAAAGCAGCAGGGGTTACCTCAACCCAACCATCGTCAGGTATGTAGTTATAGGCCAGTATTACGCCTACCCCGACTGTCTTAGCAGGGTCTATCCAGTTATCAGTTGAGACTAATGTCCAGCCGATATTCAGTGTCAGTGTTTTCTCGAAAGTTGTTGGTAGCGGCGCTCCGGGGACAAGTGGCTCAAGCAGCCACGGGTTATAGAGGACATTGTCGCTAACTGGAACGCCTAAGCCTGGACTGTGGTGTGGTCCGCTGGGATGACACCAGTAGTTATTGACGGCATCTACAACTGGCCCTGCGGACCAAATTCCATACTCAGTATTGCCGCAGAGATTGTTGTAGTGAGCAACGACGCCTGTCTGGAATACCTCTATGCCTATATCATTGTTGATGATGTCGTTTTCTATGATTTCGGTGCCAAGAGAGGTGTCTACACCGATTCCACAGTGTGGATTTGTGGACGTCGCACCATCAATGGTGTTCCCAGTGATAAGCATTTCGGCACCCTGGTTGTAGATGCCCATTCTCACGTTCGTGATGGTGTTATCCTGAGCCGTTATGTCGGCACAGCCGCCGAAGAGCGTGTGAATACCAACAGTCAAGTTAGCGACTGGATCGATACCAGCACCGTCTATCGAGTTGTTAGCTATAACGACACCAGTACCGCTTGGGACATAAATAGCAGACCAGTCGGGTGTCGGGATCTGGCTGAAGTCGGTGATGGTGAACCCATCCACAGTCACTCCATTGGCATTAACCACTATCGTTCCCTCAACAACAGCATCGTGCATGGATACAGACACCAGGGTCAGGTTCGCGGTACTTACAGTCACGTCCTCAGGATAAATACCTGGCAGAACGGCAACAGTATCTCCAGCTACCGTTGCGTCAACGCCATCCTGGATGCTGCTCCAGATTATAGGAAGCAGTGAACTGCCAGGATTGTCAACGACCACAGCGCGGTCGAAGGTGTTGTTGGCGAGAACTTGCTCAAGGTCAACAACTCCGGCGGAGTTATCCACCTGGATAGTGTTGTCATGGAAGTCGTTATCGTCGATGACTACCTCGCCGTTGAGGGTTCCCACCAGCTTGACGCCAGTATCGATGTTCTCGCAGGCGCCTCCATGGCAAGCATTGTTGTGATGGATTTGGTTGCCGTCAATCCGGAGCACATCAAAAATCGAGTTATAGCTCCATATACCGTCCCCGCACTGGTCGATGTCGTTTCCCAGTATGTTGATTACGGCGCCTTCGTTGGTACACATTACTCCAACGCCACCGCCACCACCAACCTCATGCATCTCGTTGTACTCGACCGTCACTGTGCCGTCACCTGAAATCCCTAGACGTATCACATTAGGTGCGCGGTCGGCTTCGTATGCTCCTGAGAATGAGTTGCACCCCACAAAAGCTTCCGAGAGACCGTCAAGGTCGACAATCCCCGAATAGGTATATCCGCCGGTGGCCTCAACGGCATTGACTATGTTGTTGACGAACGTGACGCTCGCTAACTGTGTCCTTACACAGACGCCTGCTAATGGGCCGGCGCCGGTTCCAGTAATCGTGAAGCCATCAATGGCCACATGTTCTGCAGGGGAGACCACCTTAATACTCCCGACTATCTCGGACTCATCACCGGTTCTTCCACCAACAGCGCAAATACCGGCTTGAGCTCCCTCCAGAATCAGGTCCTTATCAACTGTGACATCCTCAGGATACGTCCCATCCCCAACACTAATGGTGTCGCCCTCAGAAGCAGCGTCAATGGCAGCCTGGATGGTGGTATAGTAGAGATCGGTATCTTGATTCTGTACTAGAGCCCAGTACTCTTGCTCGAAAATCCAATCATTCCAACCTGAGACACCTTCGCTATACGATAGGAAGTCAAATGCCAAGGGGTCTCCCGGGCCCATAGGGAACTCAGCAAGCGGAATCTGCCATTCTGCCACAAGGGTGCTTACTTCTACTATCGCGGTGGTAGACCGGGATTCTAGTCCTTCCTTAACTTTGGGATCCGGTATGTGGTGGGTCGTAAAATACGTCAATCCCACATCTTGACCTGGTGCTCCGGCAGTATATGCCCAGCACTCACCACCCCAGTCATCTCCAACATAGATGTAGATGTTGGTCATGCTGGATGCTATGGTGTAGTCGCCTCCTACCGCTTCAAAGGCGACATAGAGGTATTCAGAATCATTTAATGTAAAAACAGTATAAATACCACTACCGCTTGTAGAAGCAGTTGCACCATCCCACTCTCCATCGTCTATGATTCCATCAATTTCCGGAGCGCCAGCAACCCACCCCGGCGCCCCCGCCCCCACCGGTGCTGCCGTCACCAACCCCAGGGTTAAGAGCATCACCAGGGTCAGCAGCACACTAAATATTCTCTTTTTCACTTTGTTTACTCCTTTTCTCAGTTTTCCGCAAGTGGTATAGGGAAGAAAGCAGTCATTTGCGGGACAGCTGCTCCCCGCTATTTCTCATCCTCTCACCTCCTGAACGCCTGAACTTCATCGTCTCACCCTCAATGGACTAGCATTGTAACCCCAGGGTTCAACTTTGTCAACCACTATAGTCAAAATGTACGCCATTTGGGTCATATCTGTCAAGCCTTTTTGGTCATCTGAGCGTCATCTTGAGGGTCACTTTGGGGTCATTTTGGGGTCATCGGGGTGTTTAGAGGCTGGTGGAGTGTACATATAGGCTGGTGGAGTGTACATCAGTACTACCACATTAGGTAGGACTAAGGTACTGGTACGGAATAGTACTAAAGTGCTACCAATTTCAGGCTGGGCCCCTCGCAGTGACCACCTTGACCCCAAAGATTGGCAACTTTTAGCCATTTGGGCTCTCATTTTCAGCCCTCAAGTACCTTACCGCTAGCCTGGAGCTATGGAAGAATGAGGATGGTACATGGTACTCCTTTTCCTAATGTAATGGACCGGCGCCCTTGACGCGGGCGCCGGTCCATGGAAATGAAAGGTATGAAAGAAAATTGATCATTACCGATAACAGCAGTCAAAGCAGCATAGGGCTGGCCGCGCTAGTCCTCTACCGGGATAAGCTCACCCCGCTGGTGCAGATTGACCTGAAGGTCCAGGGCGGGCAGCAGGTTCTGGTAGTGACCGGGCCACGGGACACCTTCGTGAGCAATTCCTTCGGCTGGGGACGGCCCGATGAATGGACCACCGCCCTCTGGCAGGCGACATCCATACTGGGGTGGCCAGTACCCATTGAGGTGTTCCAGCAGATACCGCCAACCCAGGAGCGTCTCATTCGAGCTCAACCACCCCGCTTGCAGAAGTCTCCAGGGTTGCCGCTACCACCACCTCTTCCTCCTGATCTTCCTCCTCAGAAGCGGCTGCGCGGGGGCAGAATATGGGCAAACAGGAGGTTTTCTGATGTGACACTAGACAGGAATAATCCATAGTATCAAATAAAAGGAGCGTACAAATGAACGGACTAATAAGGAAACTATACCGTGGCCAGAGAGGCATGACCGGGCTGGAGACAGCCATCATACTGATTGCGTTTGTGACGGTAGCCTCGGTACTGGCCTACAGCGTCCTCTCGGCTGGTATCTTCTCGGCGGAAAGAGGTAAGGCGACCGTCTACGCGGGTCTTGAGTCGGCCCAGTCCACCATGGAAGTTGAGGGCTCGGTGCTCGGGTTGTCCACTGGCCCAGCGACACTGACCACAGGGACATCAGGCACAAACGAGATAACCTATGAAGCTGTCACGCCAGGCGTTGCAGGCAACGATATCACTATAGCATACACTGAGGATACTCCGGACTCTGCTTTGATAGTCATCTCTGTGACTGGGACAGACATCAGTGTCGAGATGGCAGATGCGGGTAGCGCCATCAGTTCTACTGCTGACGAAGTCGTAGCTGCCATAAACGCCGATGCCGACGCAAAGTTGCTGGTCACCGCTTCCGGCACTGACACCGGCCTCATGGTCACCATGGAAGCTACCAACCTCAACACGAGCCTCACGGAAGTCCAGTTCAACGTCGGCCTGACCATCCAGAGTGGTGAAAAGGTCGATATGGGATCCGTTGTTATCAACTACTTTGACAAAGATATGCATTCCGAGAATGTCACCTTTACCAAGGCCATAAGCGCTGGGAGCACGGAGCGTGGCGCGGTAGCACTCCTGGAGGAGGACGAGCTCTTTGTTGTGACCGTCACCATTCCGACAGAGGCCACAGTGGGCGCGTACGGTAGCTTCACCCTCCAGGTGATGCCACCCACCGGTGCCACTCTAACCATCCAGAGGACCCTGCCGGGGGCCATATCCGCAGTAATGGACCTGCAGTAGAAAGACAGGAGTCCATAGTATCAAATAGAAAGGAGCTAAAACATGCACAGACTAATAAGGAAACTATACCGTGGCCAGAGAGGCATGACCGGGCTGGAGACAGCCATCATACTGATTGCGTTCGTGACGGTAGCCTCGGTACTGGCCTACAGCGTCCTCTCAGCTGGTATCTTCTCGGCGGAAAGAGGTAAGGCGACTGTCTACTCGGGTCTTGAGTCGGCCCAGTCCACCATGGAAATCGAGGGCTCGGTGCTCGGACTGTCCCCCGCAGGGTCGGTTCTCCAGCATGTCCAGTTCAGCGTCGGCCTGACCATTCAGAGTGGTGAGGCAGTCGATATGGACGCCGTCACTGTCAACTATTTCGACGATACTATACATTCCGAGGGCATCGAGTTTACCAAGGAAGTTAAGAGCACGGAGCGTGGCTCGGCCGCTCTCCTGGAGGGGGACGAGATCTTCATTGTGACCGTCGACATACCATCGACCACTTTGGGCGCGTACGATAGCTTCACCCTCCAGGTGATCCCACCCACCGGTGCCACTATAACTCTCCAGAGGACCCTGCCGGGCGCCATATCCAAGGTAATGGACCTGCAGTAGCTTCATCCCGTGGGTTTTGGTGCCCTGGCCCGGGGCACCAAAACTCAGGGGTAAGAAAGACGAATGGAAACGGCACTGATATCCCTCGTTTGCATCGCCATGGTGATCATCGGAACGGTGACGCTCTGCATGAGCGCCTTCCAGGGGGCCATCAGTGTTACCGACTCAGTGAAGGCGATGGAGACCGAGGCCGGCATCATCAGGCGAACCGGTATTGCTGCCGTCCCGCCGGCGCAATACTCGGGGGGGAACATCGAGCTGATGGTAAGGAATGAGGGCCAGACCAACCTATCCCAGTTCTCCCGGTGGGACGTCATTGCCCAGTACCTGGACGACAGCGCAGTGAAGCACGTTGACTATGTCGAATACACTGCGGGGAATCCGCCGGGCCCCAACCAGTGGACGGTCGAGGGGATCTACCTCCTGAGCGGTGACCCCGAGGCGTTTGACCCGAACATTCTGGACCCGTGGGAGCAGATGAAGATCGTTATCAACCTTGACCCGGGGATCGGCACCTACGGAAGGATAACCGTGTCGACGCCGAACGGGGTGACTTCAGAGTGTCCGGTGTCCAGGAATTAGCTCGCATTCTCCGCGACACTGACTAAGGTACTGGGTGTATCCGGTACCTTCGGGCTATTGTTTGCAGGTGTGGGCGAAGCTAGAATGAAATTAGTAGAAGAGAGGAGGTGAACCATGAAGAAGGTTCTCAAGCAATTCCGTTATGGGGAAAAGGGGTTTACCCTGATCGAACTCCTGGTGGTGGTGGCTGTCCTCGGTGTACTTGCGGCAGTAGCCGTGCCCAATGTCGGCAAGTTCATCGGGCAGGGTAAGACCGAGTCCTATGAGACGGAGCTGCACAACGTCATGACCGCGACCATGGGGATGCTGGTCGACGCCGCTAGTGGTAAGCTGGATGCGGCTATAACGACTCCCACGAATAACCTGTCCACGGTCCTTGCGACCGATCAGGTGGCCGGAGACCTGAAGCTGAGCCAGTACATGGCCGGACTCAATGCAGACGGTACGGTAAAGACGCCTTGCACCTACGAGTTCACTATTGAAGGGACGGTTACTCAGACGACACCACCGTAACCGTAAACCCGTTTACGCGCTCTGCCAGGGAAAAACAAGGGCTCCAGTTTTTGTGCCTCGACTGGAGCCCTCCCCTGGCGTAATCGGGTTTCTCGGCTTCACACCAATGCAGCACATAGCTCGGCTTCAGCCCAGCCCATCGCAGTACATCTCATTTCTCGGCTTCAGATCATCCCATCACAACTCAGTTCTCGGCTCCAGAGCATTCCATGTCATTTCTCGGCTTCACATCAGACCACTTCATCTCATCCCATATCTCGGCTTCAGTACAATACAGCACATCTCATCACATTGCTCGGCTTCAGTTCAGCTCAGCACGTCTCTCGGCTTCACCACATTACACTACAACTCAACTCAATTCTTCAATACACTACATGCCATACCATCTCTCGGCTTCAAATCAGCCCATCCCATTACAGCTCTCGGCTCCAGTACAGTCCATTGCAGCACAACTCACATCTCGGCTTCAGATCATCCCATCCCA
>Ga0210003_1004051_pt1 | contig 11693 bp, 9 predicted proteins | sample LantaG_FD_182804 | JGI IMG/M metagenome (GOLD analysis project Ga0210003, IMG submission 182804) | Deep subsurface microbial communities from Baltic Sea to uncover new lineages of life (NeLLi) - Landsort_02402 metaG (SPAdes) (version 2) | ecosystem: Environmental > Aquatic > Marine > Oceanic >...
CTGGAGTGATATTCCTTGCCTTTGTTTTGCACGGGTGACTATTTCCGCCGCTTTTCTCTCAAGTTCTGTGAAAAATACAGTCATCCCGCCTTTCTTTTCATATTCGATATCCATATCGAAAACTTCATTGATTAAGATGGGGTATAGCTCCAGAGATCTCCTGGCCATTGTCAGGTCGTAGCCCGGCTGCCGGGTTTGTTCCCAGATCATTCCGTAATTTGCTCCTGAGGCTTCAGAGGCAATCCCCTTCCTCTCCAGCAGGACTACATCGCGTGTATATTTAGAAAGGAAATAAGCGGCGGTACACCCTATGATACCCCCACCGATTATGACAACATCTGCGCACCTTTTCATTTTTTGTCGTTTCTGAGTTATTTCCTCTCTACGGATTTATTACCCTCTTGCGCAAGGAGGTCTAGCTTGATGGGACGAAAAGGGGGTCGGGAGGTGGGTGGAGTAAGTTCCTCCAGAGGTTTGCCCGTTTTATCTTTCAGTATTTTTGCAACTAGTCGTTGACATGTCCTGCCCTGACAAAGCCCCATACCAGCCCGGGTGCTCCGCTTCACGTTATCCAGCGTGTCGTCCCCTTTCTCTATGGCTTTCTCGATGGTTTTCTGGGTTACCTCTTCGCATCGGCAAAGGATTATATCTTTTTCTTCGTTTATTTGGGTTCTTCTCTCCATTTCCCTAAACCTTCTTGCGTCTCTATTTTCATGTTTTTTTCTACCGGTGTGATACAGGTTCTAATATTAGGAGTTCCGTTAACTGTCATAACACAATCGGTACAAATCCCTCTGGCACAAAAAATACCTCTTGGTTCTCCCTGCTTTTTCGTTTTTCTTAGCACCTTTATGCGTGAAGCTGTCAGAGCTGCTGCTATTGGTTCGCCCTCGTAGGCAGGTATAACTTTACCATCAACTTCGATGCTGACCATGTCTTTTCTCAGGTCTCTTCCTAATATTGGGTGGTTTTTTATCCTCAATCCCATAAAACATACTCCTTGTGTTTCAAATTCAGAAGGTGAGAACTTGGATTATTGCTTTTTCTGCATACCTCAGGAAAGCCTTATATGTCTCACCTCCATGCATCTTTCTTTAGGTATGGTAAATGATACTATGGCAGTTTTATCGAATTTCTTGCTATTTCTAATTTGGACAATCTTAGCCATGCAAACCTTCTTTCCTTGTCTATCTAGAGCTTCAACTTGGTCGCCGACGTTTGGCAAAGGCAGAAACTCGTATGGAATGCTGATCAAAGCCTCTGATTTGGTATGAGTCCCATTAACTACGAAGATGGCTAACCCAGGGCAAGCAGCTATGCATAAACCGCAGCCAGTGCATTTAACTGCGTCTATAATGGGGAGGTTGTTTATGTCGTCACCAATTTTAATTGCTCCCGTAGGGCAACAAGCTTCACAAGGGTTGCAAGGAATCATTTCAGCGCATTCGATCACGGCAACCGGCCCCTTTTCGACTAATTCCATTGGTGGAACGCCTGGCAATTCCATCAATTCCTGCTCCGATAAAACCCCGCTAGAACGCAACATATTCAACATTTGTGAAATCTCTCTATGAGTTTTTCTTTACCTAACTTAGATTGTGTCGCAAATGGCCCTGCTCGTAAAGCATTAAGGCTTTCCTGACTTTCTTTCATTAATCCATTTGCCTTTCCTCTTTGCAGGTACCCCAGGGATTCAGCTGCAGCGATGCCGCTAATTTTGCCTTCTTCCATAGCCGTACTCGCTTCCTCTACTCCGCAAACATCGCCTGCTACGTAAATGCCATTGATAGTTGTTTCCATTCTTTCGTTGTGCATAGGCGTCCACCCTCCTAGCTCTGCTATATGAGTGATTTGACATCCTGCTGACTGTGCTAATTCAGCCATGGGACTGAGACCTACCGCTATACATATTGTGTCTATCTCCAGTTTTCTTTCGCTTTCTGGGATTACCTTATTATCCTGTCCCACTCTTGCTATTACAGCTCCCTTAACTTCGTTATTCCCGAATGCTTCCTTGATTGTGTGGGAGGTAAGGATGGGAATTCCCAGTCTCCGAATTTTGCTGGCATGCACACCCCAGCCTCCTATTTGGGGTAGAATATCTATTGCCGCCACCACATCAGCTCCTGCTTGAAGCAACTGGTAGGATACTATTAAGCCTACATTTCCTGTGCCAACCATCAAAACTCTTTGCCCTGGTAGAACACGATGTAAATTCATTAATGTTTGCGTGGCGCCAGCGCCAAGGACCCCTGGCAAAGTCCATCCTGGAAATGCGAGAGGATTTTCTATGGCACCTGAGGCTAAGAGCAACTTCCTGGTGTTCAATTTCTCTGTTGTGTTATTACCATGCTTCAACCCCAGTGCCTTGCCGTTGTCAAATATTGCCCAGGCCTCAGTGCTTAGAAAAATCTGGACATTCAGTTTTTCGCATTGCTCCAGTAACTCATGCCCAATATCGATTCCCCTTATCCCTGCTTTGTGCTTTTCGGAGCCGAAAAACTTGTGTATCTGTTTGAAAAGCTGACCTCCCGGCCTGGGATTTTCATCAATAATTGTTACTTTGACTCCAGTTTTAGCAGCTTCGATGGCAGCAGCTAAGCCTGCTGGCCCGCTTCCAACTATGGCTAATTCTGTTTCCATTGCCTGTCATGCCTTGCGCTATTAAGTGCCGCAGGTAAATGGCTGATTTCTTTATATTCCCCAATCATAGCTCTCTAAGTTTTTGTCTGAGGGGTATGCCTTTGCGAATGTTAAAACAACGCTCTAATTCTTGTTTCTACTATTTTCCCTCGCGCTGACGAATTATGATATCGATACTTCTTTTGAACACGTTTCGTTGAATTTAAATGGCCAGCCCATCTTGGACATCATCTTCAGGAATTTTGTTGGCTCAAGGCACTCGGCACAGATTACCCCTCTTTTTGCACTTCCTTCCATACACAACTTAGCTCCTATAATTGCAGGTAAAGCAACATAGATATTTGTAGCCCCGAATTTTCTATAAATCTCTAGCCTTTCCTCCGGAGTCGTATAGAGAGTGGGAGCAAAAGTTATCTTGTATTCCATATTTTGACCTGATTTCGCTCCGCTTATTTCCAGCGCGCCACGGGCAGCAACTTTGATTGGAAGTTTGGCGCTGTTCTCATCCTCAGTGAAGAATGTATCTACTGGGTGAGGCACCAACTTCAGCAGGACATCCCTGGGCACAATCTTGACGCCTTTCACCTCCACGGGTTCCGAACCTGCGAATCCTGTCTTAATGAAAGTGCCTGCTTGTTTGTCAACAGTATATTTAAAGTCACAGTATTTAATCCCTTTGCCTATGAAGTGTGGCAAGCTTATTGGTTCCTGATGTTGATGGTAAACAAGTGGAATGGTACCAACCGGGTCTGGGAAAGTGTAATCTTCACGCCTGGCATAAATAGGGTATTTCTTATATTCTCCACCTTCGAATATCGTGGGTTCAACTGCGTAGCCCCAAAGCGCTCGGAAAGGAGACCATGTTGGTGCCCATCCTTTAACAACCTCCGGCGAATTTATCAGGGATCTGCGGCCAAATCGAATGCGTATTGCGTCCACAGTATCCAATTTGTCGCTGATATATCTGGCCAGGACATTAAAAACTCCAGGTGATGAGCCACAGCCCAGCAGGGCGGTTAAGCCAGCCTCTCTGAATTCGTTATCGAGGCTGAGCGGCTGTTTTTCTATTATCTGAGACAGGATGTTATCTCTGGCGCGTATGTTCAAAACACTGGGTTCCCCAAAAGATGTGTCAACATAGTGAGCCCCATTTCTAAGCGCAGCTTGCATGATGTTAGAGTCGAATGCAGTTAACGTCAGATTTATAATCGCGTCTACCTCTTTGGCTGCTTTCTCAATATCTTTAAGCTTTCCTGCATCAACTTTCATAGTGCTGAGTTTACTGCTCTTTATCTTGTCTTTAATCCTGTTTGCTAGATTAATGTCTATATCGGCTAGGATTATCTCCGAGATATCTTTGTCTTTGGACAGAATTGAAGCGCATGGGCCACCTTGTGCTCCTGCTCCTATTATTAGCACTTTTTCCCCGCTCATTTTAGCTCCTCCTTTTCTTTGTTTTGTTTCTATGTCAAATTGTACTCGCCTACGTGATTAGCAGTATATCATTTACTCTTCTCGTTATTTGGAATAAAGATTTGCCCCTAAGTGTCGTGGTCATTCTACTCGAACTACTACTACCTTCATGCATGTATTTTCATGTATGGTTGTAGTGCTTCAGGTATTAAAATTGTGCCATCGGGTTGCTGGTAATTCTCTAGAACGGCGATAAGGACTCGCGGTAAAGCTAAACCAGAGCCATTAAGAGTGTGGACGAAGCATGCTTTGGCACCTGGCTCAGGGAGGTATCGGATGTTGGCTCGCCTGGCCTGGAAGTCACTGCAATTACTACAGGAGCTAACTTCAAGCCACTCAGCACAGCCTGGAACCCACATTTCAATATCATATGTTTTGCAGGCAGCAAATCCAAGGTCGCCGGTACATAGTTGCACTATGCGGTAAGGTATAGCTAGCCTCCGGCACACCTCCTCAGCGTCAACAACTAATTTTTCCAATTCCTCAGCAGATTTTTCTGGTTCGGTCAGTTTATAGAGCTCCACTTTATCGAACTGATGCCCCCTCTTTATACCTCTGGTATCCTTGCCTGCAGCCATCTTCTCGCGGCGGAAGCAAGCGGTGTGAGCGACATAATAAAGGGGCAAAACCTTGATATCCAGTACCTCATTGCGATGCAGGTTGGTCAGGGGTACCTCTGCTGTGGGTATGAACCAGAAATCATCTTCAACATCATGATATAAGTTATCACTGAATTTAGGCAGATTCCCTGAACCTATCATACATTCTTGTTTGACCATGAAGGGGGGATATATTTCTTTGTAGCCATGCTCAATGTGTAAATTAAGCATAAAGGTTATAAGCGCTCGCTGCAGGCATGCTCCCATTCCTGCAAGAACATAGAACCGTCTCCCTGATAACTTCACACCTCTGTGGAAATCTATTATGCCTAACTTTTCACCTAGCTCCCAGTGGGGTAATGGGGTGAAGGGAAATGTTTTTGGCTCTCCCCAAGTACGCACTACTATATTGTCACTCTCGTCTTTTCCTAGAATTACGCTAGGATGAGGCATGTTTGGTATCCTTAGTAACAGAGAATCAAGTTCCTTTTTAGCCTGGCTGGTTTCCTGTTGTAAGGTTGATATTTGCTCTCCCATGTCACGCATCTCAGTGATAAGCTCAGGTGGTTTCTCTTTTGCTTTTCCTAGCTGCTTGCTTGTTTCATTGTGCTTAGCGCGAAGCAACTCTACCTGCCGCAGCAAGTGACGGTAACGCTCGTCTGCTTTGAGAATGTTTTCCAGGGTGAAAGTTTCACCCCTTTTCTCCAGCGCCTGACGAACAAGTGCGGGATTCTCACGAATAACTTTAATATCGAGCATCTTTATTTCGTCTTCAATTGTGGGAAAAGTATAACTTCGCGAATAGAGTTTTGCCCAGCCAACAGCATCACCAGGCGGTCGATGCCTATTCCCAGGCCGCCACTGGGTGGCATGCCGTACTCTAAAGCCTGTAGAAAATCCTCGTCAGCAACCTCAACTTCCTCGTCACCAACTTTTTCCCTTAGTTGTTGTTGGAATCTTTCCCTTTGCTCCAATGGGTCATTTAGTTCAGTGAAGGCATTGGCAATCTCTACGCCATTAATAAAGGCCTCAAATTTCTCTACCAGGTGCTCATTGTCTTTCTTCCTTTTAGCTAGAGGCGATATTTCTATTGGGTAATCGAGAAGGAAAGTTGGTTGTATGAGGTTTGGCTCAACGAAGGCGGAGATCAATTTGTCGATGAGTTTGCCTCGTGAGAATTTATCACCAAGCTCTAGCTGTTTGCCCTCGCGTGCTGCCGCTGCTATTTTGGGTGCTGCCGCTCTTAGAAGTGACTCAGTGTCGGGGTAGTCTTCAAAATCAATACCACAGTAATTTTTAGTTACCTCACGTAAATAAAGTCTTTGCCATGGAGGAGCAAGGTCAATAGTTTTCCCACCACAAGTGATTTTGGTATCGCCTAGAACCTCCCGAGCAATATGAGACACTACTTCCTCAACTAAATTCATAATGTCATTATAATCAGCATAAGCTTTATAACATTCTAGCAAGGTGAATTCGGGGTTATGCTGGATAGAGATACCTTCATTGCGGAAGACGCGTCCTATCTCATAAACTTTATCGAAACCACCTACTATCAGCCTCTTAAGGTAAAGCTCCAGAGCGATACGTAGATAGAGGTCTTTGTCGAGTGCGTGGTGGTGGGTAATGAAGGGACGAGCCAAAGCGCCACCAGCCTGTGATTGAAGCACGGGAGTCTCCACTTCTATGAAGCCGCGGCTATTTAGGTAATTTCTCATTGTAGCGATAATCTGGCTACGTAACACGAAGGTAGTTCTGGCATCTTCATTGGAAATAAGGTCAAGGTATCTCTGGCGGTAGCGTTTTTCCACATCAGTTAGCCCATGCCACTTCTCCGGTAATGGACGAAGAGACTTGCATAACATGGTGAAATCCGATACCTCAAGCGTAGTTTCACCTGTTTTCGTTTGGAAAAGCTTACCTTCCGCTCCTATAATGTCGCCAATATCGACTTCCCGGAGAAATTCATACTTCTCCTTGCCCAGAAAGTCACGACGAAAGCAGAGCTGTATTTTACCTGAGCCATCGCGGATATCAAGGAAAGCCATCTTGCCCAGAGAGCGTTTGGACATAGCGCGGCCAGCGAGGGACATGGCTTGCGATTTCTCTTCTTGTTGTTCGAAGATAGTTATTGCTTCTTTGATGGTATGGCTGGGATGATAAGAATGAGGGTAGGGATTTATGCCGCGAGCTCGAATTCTGCTCAGGCTGTCCAATCTTTGCTGGGTTATGCGTTCTAATCTCGAAGCCATAATTTAGATTTTTATAGCCTCCCTAGTTTTTTAGACATAAAGCTCAAGGTTGTTATTCTATCAGAAACTTAATGATAAATGTTGATAAAAAGAGGCAGCGTGGTGAGCATTTGTTATAATAAGTTTGTATTTATGGATATTCTAGCTACGCTTAATCCTGCCCAGAGAAAAGCCGTGGAAACAACTGAAGGCCCTGTGCTTATCTTAGCTGGACCTGGGAGTGGCAAAACCAAGGTAGTTATCCACCGAATTGCTTATCTGATTAAAGTTTGTGGTGTTGATCCGTATCGTATTATGGCGGTTACATTTACCAATAAAGCTGCCAGGGAAATGCAGCAGAGATTAGAGTTGCTTTTAGACCATGAAATTGATGCCTTAACCATGGGTACTTTCCACGCTAGCTGTAGTCGCATTCTCCGCCGTGAAGGCGAAGCTATAGGCATTAAGCCAGGGTTTGTTATCTATGATGAGGAAGACCAATTGAACTTGATAAAACAAAGTCTCCAGGAAATAAATCTTGACCCCAAACAATATACTCCGCGCACTTTGCTGACAGCCATTAGCGCTGCTAAGAATTGTCTTATTGCTCCCAGGGATTACGCCAGCCAAACCCATAGCCATTTTGAAGAGGTGGTCTCTAGAGTTTATCAACGTTACCAGCACTTGCTTACTCAAAGTGGGGCGCTGGACTTCGATGACTTGTTAATGAAGACGGCACAGCTATTCGATAGCCATGCCGATGTTCTGATGCGGTATCAGTCAAGGTATGTTCATATTTTGGTTGATGAGTTTCAGGACACTAACGCCATCCAATATATACTGGTGAAACAACTAGGTGAAAAATATCGTAATATCTGTGTGGTTGGCGACCCAGACCAATCTATCTATTCCTGGAGATTTGCTGATTTGCGCAATATTTTAAGCTTTGAGAAGGATTACCCCGAGGCTAAAGTGGTGGTTTTAGATCAAAACTACCGTTCTACTAAGACTATTCTGCAGGTTGCTTCAGATGTTATTTCGGCGAATGTGCAGCGCAAGCCAAAAAATTTGTGGACAGAGAATGAAGTTGGCTGTCCTGTGACTATTATCGAGAGTTATAGCGAGGAAGAGGAAGCTCAATTGGTGGTCAGTGAAGTAGAAAAGCTAGTTAATCAGGGGCAGGTATCGCTCAAAGACTGCGCCGTAATGTATCGCGTTAATGCTCAGTCACGAATCTTAGAGGAAATGTTTTTGAGGTATGGGACGCCTTATAAACTTGTCGGCGGCATACGCTTTTATCAGAGGCGGGAAGTTAAGGATATTATCGCTTATCTGAGGGTTATTCATAATCCTCACGATAATGTTAGCTTTGCGCGTATTATAAACGTGCCTGGGCGTGGTATTGGGCAGGGTACCCTTGGGCGGCTTCAAGATTGGGCTAGATTTCACGATGCATCTCTATATAGCGCGTTGAAGCATGTGATGACGGAGAACTCTCTCTCCTCACGTATCGCCCAGGCTTTAACTAAAGTTGCTGCCCTTATCGATGAACTTGTTGCTAAAAATCATGAATTAAACCCTTCTGAGTTAATGGATGCGATATTGATGCGTACGGGATACAGGGAATATATTGTGGCGAAAGATGATGGGGAAGAAAAATGGGATAATGTAATGGAGTTAAAGAGTGTTGCTAAAGAGTATGATGCGCTTAATCCTGAAGAAGCTGTAACTGTTTTTTTGGAGAAAGTTAGCCTGGTGTCAGATGTGGATAAATTAGACGAAAAAGCTAACGCTGTAACTCTAATTACCTTGCATCAAGCCAAAGGCTTGGAATTCGCTGTGGTCTTCATTGTTGGTATGGAAGAGGGGATTTTACCGCACAGGAGGTCTTTCGGTGACTCGTGGGAGATGGAAGAAGAGCGTCGCCTTTGCTATGTTGGAATAACTCGAGCTGAGAAACGGCTTTATCTTTTACGCAGCCATCGGCGCAGCTTGTTTGGCGGGTCGGTAAACTTGCCATCCCGCTTTCTTCAGGATATTTCACCACATCTGGTAAACCCTAAAAGGCTAGGAGAGGAGGAGAGCCTTGGTGCGCTGGTTAATGCAGGCTCCACATTGCTGTCTCGCGCCAGTACGTTGGATTTAAGAGTGGGTGACTGTGTTCGCCATAACAAATTTGGCGACGGTATAATAACGGATTGTCTCCCTAGTAAAGGGGATCAGGTGGTGACTGTGTCTTTTGAGGAAGCTGGGATCAAAAAATTGCTGCTCAGTTTAGCGCCCTTGGAGAAAATCGAAAAAGATTTTGATTTTCCCTCCTGAGTTGTTGACAAAATACACGAAAACGTGTAAAGTTAAGCAAGTGAACATCAGGATATTAGCCCCAGAGGTAATTTCAAAAATCGCTGCAGGTGAGGTAATTGAGAGGCCAGCCTCGGTGGTGAAAGAGTTGGTGGAAAATTCCCTTGATGCTGAAGCGAATCAGATTAGTGTTGAAGTGCAGCGTGGGGGAGTAGATCTGATTAAGGTAGCTGATAATGGACTGGGTATCCCAGCATCGGAAGTAGAGCTTTCCTTTCGTAGATATGCCACCAGCAAGATTAGCAGCTTAGTTGATTTAGAAAGCATTTCCAGCCTTGGTTTTCGGGGTGAAGCTTTATTCAGCATTGCTGCTGTTGCTGGGGTAGAAATTCTCACCAAAGCAGCTTCAGATGTAGCTGGCACCTATATGCAACTAAAGAAAGGTGACGTAGCTTGCTATGAGAGTCGTAGCAGGGCTCAAGGCACCACTATAGCTGTGCGAAGATTGTTTCATTATTTCCCCGCTCGGCTCAAGTTTCTTAAGTCAGTAAACAGCGAAAATAGTTATATTGCTAATATATTGAGCCAGTATGCGCTGGCTTTCCCTGAGGTTAAATTTAAATTATTTCTTGACAAGCGTCTTAGTCTACAAACCATGGGCAATGGCGATTTACGTGACGTGGTGAACCAGATATATGGTTTAGAGATAGCTCAAAGGATGTTAGAAGTGGAAAGCGGAGATGCATTTGGTAAAACTAGCGGCCTGGTGAGTCCACCTTCCTTGAGTCGCTCTGATCGCAATCGTATTAGCTTCTTTGTCAATCGAAGGTGGATACGCTCTCCTTTGCTAATGCGGGCGACTGAAACGGCTTATCATGGCTTGCTTATGGATGGCAAACACCCTGTGGCTATAATTGACCTCTCGTTGCCAGCGGAGGAAATCGATGTAAATGTTCATCCTAGCAAAGCTCAAGTAAAATTTCGTCATGGGCAGGCTATCTTTGTTATTGTGAAAGATGCAGTTAAAAGAACATTGGCAAGAACGCCTATAGCCAGGCCTGTGTCTAAGCCTTTTCCTGCTGCTTCATGGTCACGGCCAGACCCCTGGATGATAGAGGAAAAAGAGCCGGTTCCCATTACTGCTCTACATGCTTCTGATTTACCTGTTTTGCGTGTGCTAGGGCAAATTGCCAATACTTATATCGTTGCTGAGGGCCCTGATGGATTTTACCTTATTGACCAGCATGCGGCACATGAACGCATACTGTATGAGAGAATTTCAGCGCAGTGGGCAAAAAGGGAGGTTGAAGTTCAAGGACTGCTCCAGACGATAACTATAGAACTTAGCCCTAGAGAAGAGGAAACACTGGGAGTAAATAAGGAGATTCTGGCTCAATTTGGATTTACCATCGAACCTTTTGGCGATAGAAGTTATTTAATACGCACAGTACCAGTGTTGGCGGCAAAGGCGGATGTCATTGAAATAGTAAGTACGTTGCTGGGTAGTTTTGCTGACAAGAGCACCCCTGCTCTGTGGGAAGAAAAAATAGCTGAGTCTCTGGCTTGCCATAGTGCCATCAGAGCAGGGCAACAATTACGAGATGAGGAAATGAGAGAATTGATAAGGCAGTTGGAGCAAGCTAAACAACCGCGCACTTGTCCACATGGCAGACCAACAATGATCCATTTTAGTTCACGTCAATTAGAAAAGGAATTTGGCAGGATAAGTTGATAAGAGACGGATTAGGTATATGAAATCAGTACAATATCTTTACAATAGGCATTATTTCAAACTATAATTGGGCAATGCCTCTTTCTGAACAAACTGATATAACCGCCATTTTAGACAGAGTCTCTTGTTTGTTGGCTGAACAAGGGCATCAAGGCTACATAGTTGGTGGCTTCATTCGCGATTGGCTTTTGGGCAGGCGAACGAATGATGTCGACATTGCTGTGGATGGAAATGCTTTAGATATAGGCAGGGAGATTGCTAATGGTCTTGGGGGTAAATTTGTGCTGCTTGATGAAGCGAATGAAATATCCAGAGTAGTGCTAGTTGATGAAGTGGGGTGGCACCTTGACTTTTCTTCTTTCTCCGGAGATATCGCATCTGATCTTGTACGCCGCGATTTCACTATAGACGCTATGGCTGTCAAGCTGGGACAAACGGGGGTTGATATACCACTTGAACTGATTGACCCTTTGTTGGGAAAGGATGATTTGGAAAATAGGATGGTGAGGGCGGTAAATGAGCGAGTGTTTGAGGCTGATGCAGTCAGGTTATTGCGTGCTGTGCGTCTGGCAGCGGAGCTTGATTTCGCTATAGAGCGGGAGACGGAAAGTTTGATTCGCCGTTATTGCCAGTCTATCGTTAGAATCCCTGGGGAGAGGATTAGAGAGGAATTGCTTCGATTGCTTAGCTTGCCCGGGGCTGCTCACTATTTGA
>Ga0210003_1004052_pt1 | contig 11693 bp, 10 predicted proteins | sample LantaG_FD_182804 | JGI IMG/M metagenome (GOLD analysis project Ga0210003, IMG submission 182804) | Deep subsurface microbial communities from Baltic Sea to uncover new lineages of life (NeLLi) - Landsort_02402 metaG (SPAdes) (version 2) | ecosystem: Environmental > Aquatic > Marine > Oceanic >...
TTAATAAATTTCTCCATTACTTCTACAGATAGAGGTATTATTAAATCTTCCCTTTGAGCGCCTTTTTGTGTTGCATTAATAAATGGCCCTTCTAAATGGACTCCAAGTATTTCAGCACCCTCTTCTGGAGACTGTTTACTATACTCACGAATATTATTTAGGGCTTTGACGGTGTCTTTTATTGAAGAGGTAACCGTTGTGGCTAAAAAACCTGTACAGCTATTTTTTGCCTTAAATTTACTAATTTCTTTTAATGCCTCATATGTCGAATCCATGATATCATATCCATTACCGCCATGACAGTGGATATCTATAAACCCCGGAACAATATATTCACCTCTATAAACATTGTTATATGAAGCTAAGTCCCCCTTCCCCTCTTCTCCAACATATTCAATCACGCCATCATTAACTATTATTATACCGTTTTCTATTATTTTTAAAGGAGTTATAATTTTACTACCTGAAATAATCTTTTGTTCTTTCAATTTTAATTTTACCTCTAATTTGTTTTTAAAATATTTTTCCAGGATTTAAAATTAGGTTAGGATCAAGAGCTTTTTTGATATTTTTCATCATTTCAATCTGCACAGGCTCTAATGCCATTGATATATACTTATTGCGTTTACTTCCAATGCCATGTTCGCCGCTAATTGTCCCACCGAGTTCAATTGCTGTTTTATATAACTCTAATAGCAAAGCATCTAATTTTTCATACCACTCATCCATTTTAAATTTTGGATTTTTTATAGGGGTGGGGTGCAAATTCCCATCGCCTGCATGGCCATAACATGGAATAAGTATATTATATTTCTTCGAAAGCTCTTTTATCTTTGTCAAAAATTTTGATATTTCTGATATAGGCACAACAACATCTTCAAGACTTTGATGTGGACTCATAAGTTTCCAGGCCTCTGCAATATTTCGTCTTATTTTCCATACCCTTTCTGATGTCGTGGCATTATCTGCAACATAAACTTCGATTGCCCCATTTTCCGTACATAGATTACCTATTATTTCATATTGTCCTTCCAGTTCCTTTTTGCTGTTACCATCGAGTTCTATTAAAAGCATTGCACCTGCTTTTTCAAAAGGTATTTTCTCATTTAGGTATTCACAAGATGCTTTAAATGATAATTCATCCATAAATTCTATTGAGGTAGGTATAATCCTACCAAATGTCATTATTTTTGGTACAAGCTTGATTGCACTTTCAATATCTTTAAATAAAACAAGTAAACTTATATTTGCCTGAGGAAGGGGCATCAGTTTTATATATATCTTGGTAAATATTCCAAGAGTACCTTCGGAGCCTACCATAAGATGTATAAGATCATATCCGGTTACATCTTTCGCTCTCTTGCCGCCGAGATGTACAATTTCTCCTGTCGGTATTACGACTTCAAGGCCGCATATATACCTTCCTGTCACACCGTATTTAACAGCTCTTCCACCTCCGGCATTTTCTGCAACATTCCCACCTATATAACATGTCTCAACACTCATAGGGTACCCTGCATAAAAAAGTCCATCATCTTTTGCAAGATTATTTATATCATTCGTAACAACACCTGGTTCTACAACAGCTATAAGATTTTTTTTATCTATTTCAAGGATTTTATTCATCTTTTCAAGAGATAACACAATACCACCATTTACAGGTATTGCCCCACCTGATAGGCCGCTTCCTGCCCCTCTTGGAGTTACAGGTATTTTGTATTTATTAGCAAGCTTCATAATTTTTGAGATTTCTTTTGCGGTAGATGGTTTCAATACAACCTCGGGCATATGAGCATAAGATTTTTCTGCAACTTCATCATGAGAATATTGTTCCATTGCCTCAATATCATCATAAATTACATTTTTAGCACCCAATATTTCAATAAGTTCACCAATGATTTCGGAAGTAACTTTCTTGTATATCATTTTTGAACCTCTTTTGCTTTGTATTCTTTAAGTCTTTCAATTAAGAGGGGAACTATCTCGTGTAAATCACCTACAATACCAAGATCTGCAAGTTTAAATATCTGGGCATCAGGGTCTTTATTAATAGCAATAATATTTTCTGATGTCTGTATGCCTGCAATGTGCTGAACAGATCCTGATATACCATTAGCAATATATAATAAGGGTGAAATAGTCTTACCACTTAATCCTATTTGATGAGGGTAGGTTTTCCAACCTCTATCAACAACATCACGTGATGCGCCGACAGCTCCAACTAAAGTCTTAGCTAATTCATCTATCATCTTAAATTTTTCTTTTTTTCCAATACCTCTGCCGGCAGATACAACTATCTTTGCATCCTGCACTGTTACCTGCTGTGATTCATCTTTTATAAATTTTATAAACTTTGTTCTTGATTTAAAAATCTCATTATTATATTTCTTATATATTACTTCTCCTTTTCTATTTCTATCAGGAAAAGCCGGTTTTGTTGAATGAGGCCTTACTGTTGCCATCTGTGGTCTTGTATTCGGTGTTTTTATGGTAGCAAGAATATTTCCTCCTATTGCTGGTCTTGTCTGTAAAAGGTTAGTTGAATTCTCTTCTATATCAAGAAATGTGCAATCTGCTGTAAGTCCCGTTTTTTTCTTAATTGCAATATGAGGCATTAGCGTTCGACCCAATGTTGTAGCTGCAGCTATAAATATATGAGGATTATATTCATCTAAAAGTGAAGTTAAAACCCTTGCATATGGTTCTACAAGAAAATTCTCTAAATGTTTATCATCAACTACAAATACTTTATCTGCACCTCTTGAGATAAGTTCATCTATATCCCCTTTTCTTATATGGTAACCCAGTATTACCGAAGTAAGCGGAGAATTTAACTTTTCTGCAAGTTTTTTACCTCGGTTTAATAATTCAAATGAAACCTCACTTAGTATACCATGTCTTTGCTCTGCTAATGTCCACACTTCGGCCATTTTTAATCCTCCCTATATTATGTCTTTGGAAATGAGATAATTCATTATTTTATCTATTGCTTTATCTAAATCATCTTCATCTCTAACTATAAATTTTTCTCCTTCTCTTGATATCTTCTGAGTAAATATCTTAACTACCCTTGTAGGAGAACCATTAAGGCCTAAACAATCATCTTGTGCATCAATAATTTGTGGACCCCATATTGGTATCTTTATTTCTTTTGCTTTCAATTTTCCTTTTAAAGTTGGCAATCTTGGATTGCTTATTTCTTTTACAACTGTTAATACAGCTGGCAATTTCATATCTAAAAGTTCATAACCCCCCTCTACCAGTCTTTTTACCTGAATTGAGTCTTTTTCTACTCTGACTATTTCACTTGTAAATGTTGATATTGGCAAATCAAGGAATGATGCTATACCTGGTCCTACCTGTGCCGTATCACCATCCGTAGCTCTTTCGCCACACAATACAAGATCAAAATTCCCTATCTTCTTTATACACTGTGATAACACATAAGAAGTAGCCCAAGTATCAGAGCCGGCAAATTTTCTATCTGATAAAAGTATTCCCTTATCACAACCCATAGCAATTGCTTCTTTTATGGCCTCAATTGCTTTACTTGGTCCCATAGATATGATAGTAATTTCACTACAAAATTGTTCTTTTAATCTAATTGCTGTCTCAATAGCATACAAATCAAGTGGATTTATAATACTTTCTACACCTTCTCTAATCATCGTTCCTGTTTTTTCATCCATTTTCACATTGCTTGTTTCAGGTACTTGTTTTATCGGTACGATAATTTTCATTTACTACCCACACACACTCTCTCAAGTAAAATTAATTTACCTTCTACAATTTTATCATCCATCCCTTTTCCTTCTCCTTAAAAAATAAATTTAATCCAGCCTTTAAAGCTCCGTAAAAAACTGCTCCATATACGGCTGGATAAAGGGGTTTAATTGCTTTATAGTTGCTCATTTTTTTAAGCTTATAAGAAAAAAGATTATAAAATAGAGAATTATTAAACATTCCTCCTGTAACTGCAATTTCTTTTTTTTGATAATTTAATTTTTTTGCTATAACTTTAATCATTAGAATTAGTTCATCACATCCCTTTTCAATAATTTGTTTTGCTACCTGGTCTCCGTTTACCATAGTCTCAATCACTAAAGGAGCTAAAGAAGCTATCTTTTCTCTAGGTAATTTATCTTGATAAACAAATGAAACTAATTCTTTTAAATTATTAATATTAAAACTGTTCATTAAAATATTAGATAAAGAAGTATTTATACACCGTCCTTCTTCTGTTTTTATAATTGCTTGTAATGCTTTAAGCCCAATCCAAAAACCGCTGCCTTCATCTCCTAATATTGGACCCCATCCCCCAACTTGTACAGTAACACCATTTTCTTTAAGACCATATATAATTGAGCCAGTACCTGCGATAACAACTATTCCTGATTCCCCAGCATAAGCACCTAAAACTGCAATCTCTCCATCGTTTGTTATAAAGCAATTTTTAACCTGGTTTAACGGTAAAAGATTGTTTTTAACCATCTGAATATCTTCTTTACTAACAACCCCAGCCAAACCAATTCCTAAAATATCAATCTCATTTATCCCTGCTTTTTTACAAACTACATTAAGTGCTTTTCTAATTTCTTGGATAACATTTGTAAGGCCTGTTACCTGATAATTAGCCGGGCCAGCTTTACTTTCAGCTAAAAGTTCCCCATTTTCATTCATTAAAATACACTTGGTAGTTGTGCCTCCGGCATCAATTCCGCCTATGATCATACCCTTTCACTTCCTGACATAAAAATAACAGCTATAATCAACTATTTATATTATTTTCATTCTAAATTAATAAATAATAATTTGCTTATTATTCCCCTATTTTAAGAGTTTAAAAATATTGAAACAATTAAATCATGCAAACGAGGACGAAAAGAAGTAATTTTTGTATTTTTTCTGCTTAAATGTATTCGATTAGTTAATAAAGCTACCCCTAAGTTCAATTTAGGATCAACCCAAATAGATGTTCCGGTAAAACCGGTATGTCCAAAAGCTACCTCACTAAAAAATACCCCACCAGAAGAATGAGAATTTTTAATTAACCCCCACCCCAGGCCTCGGTGATTACCTAAATTAGGGGTCCAATCCTTACTCATCATCCCTACTGACTCAGAAGATAACGCCCTGATACCTTGATATATTCCATTATTCAACAACATTTGCAAAAATTTATTCAAATCACCGATTGTAGAAAAAAGACCAGCGTGTCCACTAACTCCATCAAAAGAAAATGCATTCTCATCATGCACTTCTCCAATCATTATTCTGCCCCGCCACCCACACATCTCAGTAGCAGCATAATCCTTGCTTCCAGTATAAGGTAAATTTTTAAGAGGATTAAAAGTGGTCATTTTCATCCCTAATGGTTGGAAAATATGTTGATTAACATATTCATCTAATCTCTGATCAGTTACTCGCAAGATCAAATCTCCTAAAAGAATAAAGTTCAAATCACTATAAATGACTTTTCCCCCTACCTTAGCTTCTAAAGGATTATTTAAGATACGACTAATTTTTTCTTCATAATTAAGTCCCTGATTCCACAAACGAATAATCGCGGGAAATCCTGATGTATGAGTTAGCAGATGAAAGATAGTAATTTCTTCCTTTTGCCCAGAAGGCAATTCAGGATAATAATGTTTTAAGTAATCCCAAAGATTAATTTGCCCCCTCTCAATTAATTGCATAATAGCAGTAGTAGTAGCAATTACCTTAGTTAATGATGCAAGGTCAAAAATAATTTCTTTTCTCATCCTATTTTTAAATGGCTCTAATTGAGCAAAACCAAAACTATCTTGGTATAAAATTTTTTTATCATCTACAATGCTCAAAACAGCGCCTGGAGCAACCCCTCTATTTAACCGCTCTTCAATAAACTGAGAAATCTTTTCTTTTTTATTTTGTTTAAATACCACCCCATGATCTCCTTTGATTTTTAACTAACCTATAAAGTTTTTATTATCAATAAAAATATCTTTACTATATATTAAAACACTTACATCTATTATTTTAATACATGAAGTGTTTTCTTCGCACAGACATAAACTGCTCTTTATCTTTTTGCCAACTATTGATAATATCAATTGGCTCTTTTCCTTCATTTAACTCTTTTCTTACTTGATCAGTCCCCATAAGAAGGTCAAAGAAATATTTATCTCCTTCATCTGGTTCCAACCAAATCTTTTCATTAGGATATAAATCTAAAATTGCCCTAAGTAAAGTTAACCCCGTTAAAAAACTATTTGATCTATCCCTATCTTTAATTAATACCTGGACACCTCCACATTCAATACCTTTATGTTTAGAAAAGGTTGGAACAAAAAAAACTGGTCTGAATAAAATTCCCGCTAAAGCTTTTTCTTTTAAATATTCATTTAATTTATAGGGATCTATCCAGGGAGCGCCAATATATTCAAAAGGGTTTGTTGTTCCTCTTCCCTCTGAAATATTAGTCCCTTCAAATAAACAAGTAATGGGATAAACTACTGCTGTCCCAAAATGGGGTATATTTGGGGAAGGCGGTATCCATAAGAGCTCCTCCATTTGATCAAAATACTCACCATGCCAACCCCTTAACTTAATAACTTTTAATTCTGCTTCAATATTAAATTCACTATTCATCCATTTAGACAATTCACCTACTGTCATACCATGTCTTTGAGGAAGCGGATATAAGCCAAAAAAAGATTGAAAATTGGGTTGAACCAAATTACCTTCTACTTTTCTTCCTATAGGATTTAAACGATCTAAAACAATAAAAGAAATATTATTTTCAGCACAACTCTCCAAACAATAAAATAATGTACTAAGATAAGTATAAAATCTAACCCCAATATCCTGGATATCATAAATTAAAATATCAATATCTTTTAACATTGTAGGTGTAGGTTTTTCATATCTGCCGTATAAACTATAAATCGGTAATTTTGTATAAAAATCTATACTATTATTAATTTTAATTGCATCTTCCACATTACCACGAATCCCATGCTCAGGGCTAAATAAAGTAGTAAGGTTTATATCAGAATGATCAAAAAATAAATCAATATTGCTTTTTAAATTTCTATTTAAACCAGTATGGTTAGTTACTAGACCAACTTTATTGCCTTTGACTATAGTATATCTACCCTCTAAAAAATTATCCAGTCCTGATACATAATCCATTCTTATTACCCTCCATTCCTTTCTTGATTATTATAAATAATACTCTAAACAATCATCGTCTTTCGCTAGTGACCATAGTCAAACAAGATAAATTCAAACCTCTAATAGATAATTAATTGTCTCATTTTTTAAAAATTAAATTATATTAGTACAGTTCTACGTATGGATTTATTTATATTTTTTCTATCTCTGGAAATATTTTCCGTTCTACTTTATAGCTCCTTGAGTCATTCCAGCTATAAACTGCTTAGAGAATATCAGAAATAGCACAATACTAGGCAATATTGATAAAGTTAATCCTGCAAATAAAAGATTCCACTGATTTGAATAGTCACCAAAGAATGTAGAAACAGCAAGAGTTATCGTTGCCTTTGACCTGTCATTAATGAATAGTAGTGGGAAAAAAAAGTCATTCCACACATTAATAAAGCAAACTATCGAGACTATTGAAATGGCCGGCTTTATTAGGGGTAGTATTATTTTCCAGTATATCTGTATAGGATTTGCTCCATCTATCTGAGCTGCTTCTTCAATTTCATTTGGTACTCCATCAATAAAATTCCTCAACAAAAAGACTGAAAAAGGAATATTGACAGAAATATAGATTATTATTAAACCAAAACGGCTATTGATTAATCCAAGGTTTTTCATTAGAATAAATATCGGTATAACTGCAAGTCGTACTGGAAGCGCAAGACCAAGCATACAATATGTATAGAGAGTTTGTCTTCCTGGAAATTCATATTTAGAGATAGCATAAGCAAACATTGAAGAAATAATAATTATGCCTATGACAGAAATCACAGCTATTAAAATACTGTTTAAATAACCAGTCCCTATCCTCCCTTGATTCCAGGCATCCACGTAATTTTGAGCAACAGGTCTTACAGGAAAGGAAAAAGGTTTTAAAAAAATATCTCGCATTGATTTGAATGAGTTCATAACAATCATTAAAAGTGGGATCAAGTTTATCATACAATAAATACATAGTAGTACGCCAGCCATTATCTTTCCATATCTTCCTAATTTAAACATATGTTAGATACTCCTTTTTTTCTTTTCCAAAAGGTATACATAAAGAATAGAAACCGGCATAACAATAGAAAATATACAAACAGTTATCGCTGCGCCAAGCCCCATATCTGTTGCACTACTACCAAGCCCACCAAAAGCTGTCCTATAAAAGAGAGTTCCAAGAACATCTGTAGACCTAAACGGGCCCGCCTGAACTCCCATGAGGGAATAAATTATATCAAAAATATTGAAACTCCAGATAAAAAGCAAGATGATAAGTGTTCTAATTGTTGAAAACGTCAGTGGAAATATAATACACCATATTATCTTCCAATTATTTGCTCCATCTATATAAGCAGCTTCTATTAAATCAGGTGATACATTTAAAATTGCTGCAAAAAGTACAAGGACGTAAAATCCCAGATTTCTCCATACATTAATAAGCATTATAGTGCTGAGTGCCAAATTAGGATCACCAAGCCACGGCTGTGCTAATGAATCTAAACCAAGGGCTCTAAAAGTTTGATTTATAAGACCTACTTGGGGATTTAAGAATAATCCCCACATAAATCCCACAAGAACAATGGGAATTGCATTCGGTATATAAGTCACTACCTTAAAAACCCGAGACCCTTTGATTTCAGTTGCCAGCATAAGAGCAATAAAAAAACCAAGCCCTAATTCGAGAGTAGTTACAACTATAAAAAAATACAAATTATGAAAAAGAGCATTAAAAAATTCTTTTCGAAAAAAGCCATTAAAGATCTCTTGAAAATTCTTAAATCCGATAAAAATTTTCTCTCCAACCCCAGACCAACTATATAAACTTAAAAATAAGCTGCTTATCAATGGATAGATTATGAAAAGAGTATACAAAATCATAGCGGGCAATATAAAAATTGCAAGATGCTCTTGTTTTAACTTCATCCCTCCACCTCTATAGAGGTTCCTCCCCGTTTTTTTTAATAAAACGAGGAGGAACGTCATACTTAATTACTTTTTCATTAGTGGCACATACCACTGAGAAATTGCATCTTGGGCCATCTTTGCTAGTTCCTCAGGAGTTATTTTGTCAAGATACATAGCTTGCATACCTGGACTCAGAACATCGTCATAAAGAGACGGCTTCTGAGTAGTAAACACCGAACCAACCCAATAAACATATGGAGAAGCGTGATTATTATAAGTATCTACGGCAATTTTCAAAAGAGGATCATCTGGTGTTTCAGCTCCACTGACTGCAGGGATATTGAAAGTTACATTAGAAAAGATTGTGCCAAATTCTGGGGTAGTAACAAATTCCAAAACTTTATTTGCAAGTTCTTTATTCTTAACACTCGAAGTCATAGCAATAGCACCATCCATGTATGTATAGGCATATGGCTTTTGGTCTGCTCGAGCAGGAGGAACCATAAAGTAACCAACATTCATATCGGGATTGAAAGTTTTCCAGTTCTGATATCCCCAAATACCAAAGAAAACCATAGCCGACTGACCGAAGGCAAAAGCAGCGTCTTGATCTGGATTGGAATTTGCCATAAAGCCATCCTGATAATATTTTTTAAGGTCATTTAATTTTCTATTAAGATCAATCCATTTAGGATCAAGAAAATTAGTTTTTCCTTCAGTAAGATCCTTTATCCACTCCGGTCCAAGAATGCTAACACCACACATAGCGTGTTGCATAGTCAATATCCATGCGTCTTTACCAGGAACAAAAAATGGGGTAACGCCATTCTTTTGTAAAACTTCAGCATTGCTTACCAACTCATCCCATGTCTTTGGAATAGAGAGATTATACTTAGCATATATATCTTTATTATAGAATATTCCAACTACCTGGACAGCAAAAGGCACCCCATACGCCTTTCCATTATAGGTTATTGAATTTAATGCAGCTTGTGGAAAATTTGAGAGATCCATTTTCTCGTTAAGCGGTAAATACAACGAATTTTTGATTAAATCCTCTGTTCTACCACCAGGAAGCCTTCTGGAATAAACAAGATCTGGACCTGTCATTGTTTGAAGACTGAGGTTAACTTTAGAGTCGTACTCCGTCTGCATAATAGCCGTAAACTCAATCTTAATGTCCACTCCTTGTTTTTTCATCTCATTTTCAACTTTCTGCCATACCTCAGCATCTTGACCTCTCCAACTCCATATTGTAATCGTATTTTTCGATTCTGCTACGGCAAAAGTTGCTAACATGCTTAAAATTAATACTAAACTAATCAACAATAAAATAAATTTTTTCATTTTTTCCTCCTTATTTTAGTACTTTGGTTCTCAAAATTTTAATTCATTAAACTAATTAAACCTTAAAATAACACCTCCCTTCTTTTTAGCGTCCAAATCATAATGTATTCCTTTGTTATAAATCTTTGACATAAACTTTCTATTCTTTTACTTCTTCTTTCTTGCGACCACCTCAATCAATTATCCTAACTAAAATTCCTTCCTTTTCTTTCAATAGTTTTATTGCTTCCTTCAGAGTAACTCCCTTTTGATACATTACAATAGCCGCTTTTATATTATAACCTGCCTTTTTTAAGTATTCCTCTGCTGTTTCATAATTGGCATTGGTAATTTCCATAAAGATATTTTTAGCCCTCTCTCTTAGCTTATAATTAGAAGGATTAAGAGCAACCATTAAGTTTGAATACACTTTTCCCAGTTTAATCATCACTGTAGTAGATATCATATTTAAAACCATCTTCTGGGCTGTCCCCGCTTTCATTCTGGTGGACCCGGTAATTATTTCAGGACCTACAAAGGGAGCTATTATCACATCTACTTTTTTTTCTAAAAGTGAACCAATGATACAAACAAGTCCAATGGTAAGAGCTCCGTGTTTTTTGGCCTCTTTTACAGCCCCTAGCACATAAGGAGTATTTCCACTGGCAGCTATTCCAATTACACTATCTAAGTCATTTATACCATATTTTTTTACTTCTTTAGCCCCCATATTAAAATTATCTTCTGTATCTTCCTGAGCAACAAACATGGCTTTTTCCCCTCCAGCTAAAATCCCTACTACTTTGCCATTTTCAACGCCAAAAGTAGGTCCACACTCTATCGCATCTAATATCCCCAGTCTACCACTGGTTCCTGCCCCTACATAAAACAGCCGACCTCCTTCTTTCATTCTAGCAACAATCATATCAACTGCTTTTTTGATAGCAGGTATTTCTACCCTAACAGCCTCGGCCACTTTGGCATCTTCCTGATTAATCAAACATATTATTTCCTCTGTATCCATCAAATCAATTTTCATACTAGCAGGATTTCTTTCTTCAGTCATTATAGAAATTTTATTATTTAATGCCATATTATGCCCTCATTATTTTTTAATTTAATCTTATGTACAAATTTACAATAGTTTATTTAACAATTTACTTTCTTGCATAGCTACTCTTGTCTTTTCCAAAGCCTCTAAAGTCTTAGTATATTCAGCAGTAGCAACACCTAAAAACAATACATCTATTACTGCTAATTGAGCCATTCTT
>Ga0210003_1004053_pt1 | contig 11692 bp, 9 predicted proteins | sample LantaG_FD_182804 | JGI IMG/M metagenome (GOLD analysis project Ga0210003, IMG submission 182804) | Deep subsurface microbial communities from Baltic Sea to uncover new lineages of life (NeLLi) - Landsort_02402 metaG (SPAdes) (version 2) | ecosystem: Environmental > Aquatic > Marine > Oceanic >...
TTAAAAGGAGAAAATATCTTAAGTCAATTACCGACCGTAATGAACATCTTGCAAAAGTATTTAAAAATCGAAATGTTGAAAAAATTGCTCTGGCAATGCTATATTTAGGCGAAGGATCAAAGCATCAAAGAGGATCGTTAATGCTTGGTAATACAAATCCATTTATAATAAGTTTATATATGTGTTTATTACGAAGCTGTTATAATATTGACGAAAGAAAATTTCGTTGTACTCTTCAATGTCGAGCTGACCAAAATATTAAAAAATTAGAGAAATTTTGGTCTTATGTCACAAAAATTCCTTTATCTCAATTTTATAAAGCTAGAATTGATCCCCGAACAATAGGTAAACCTTCTCAAAAGTTAGATTATAAAGGAGTATGCCGTATAGATTATTTCTCTGCTGAATTGTTTATAGAAATAAAAAAAATTCCTAATATAATTTACAAAGGGCCCATAATCTAGTGGTAAAATACTATCATGGCATGATAGAGTCGTGGGTTCGACTCCCACTGGGTCCACTAAAAATTAGGGCAGTTAGCTCAGTTGGTTAGAGCGCTTGGTTTACATCCATGAGGCCAGAGGTTCGAGTCCTCTACTGCCCACTAATTTATTTAACTCATTCGTTTCTTTACTTTAAAAATTTATTATGATAAACTAAAAAATCTGAATTGAGCCGAGGTAGCTCAGTGGTAGAGCAGTAGTTTGAAGAACTACGTGTCCGGTGTTCGATTCACCGCCTCGGCACATAAACTTTAAAAAATTAAAACAATTAATGGATTCTTTAAAAAAAGATAATTTAATCTCCTTACCCTCAATTGGATCTTTTGTTGAGGGATTTATTTTAGAAAAAAAAGAAAGAGCTTTATATATAGACCTATCTCCTTATGGTACAGGCATTATTCAAGGTGTAAATTACTTAGAAACAAAAAGCTATATAAAAAAATTGGAAAAAGGTACAAAAGTTTTAGTAAAAATTCTTGATTGGAATAACGAAGAAGGATTAATAGAAATGGCTTTACAGAATCTAGAAAAAGAAAAAGCGTGGAAAAAAATTAAAGAAATGCAAAAAGAAGATTTAACTCTTCCTTTATTAATCTCGGAAGTTAATTCTGGAGGCTTAATGGGGAGCATAGAAAACATTAAAGGATTCCTTCCTGCTTCACAATTATCAGCAAGTCATTATCCTAAGGTAAATGAAGGTAATAAAAATAAAATCTTAGAAAAATTAAAATTCTTAATTGGAGAAAAAATACAAGTTAAGATTTTAGATTTTGATCCTTCTGCTAATAAATTAATTTTTTCTGAAAAATTAGTAGAAAAAGATAAAACAAAAGACCTTATAAGTAAATATAAAATTGGAGATAAAATACAAGTAAAAATTACCAAGATTGTAGATTTTGGCGCCTTTGTAAAATTAGAAGACACTGAAATTGACGGACTTGTACATATATCAGAAATTTCTAATAAATCAATTGATAGAATAGAGGATATTTTAAAAGAAGGCGAAACAAAAGAAGCAAAAATTATTAATATTGATGATGATAAAATTTCATTATCTTTTAAAGCTTTAGAGGAAAAAAGTCCAAAAGAAAAAAAATAAGGTAAAAAATTGATTATTAAAACCCCGGCTAATTTAGTCGGGGTTTTAAATTAAGGAATATGTTTATCTTACAGCTTCCTTAAGACCTTTTCCTGCTTTAAATTTTGGAACTGTCATAGCAGGAATTTGAATTTTTTCACCAGTTTTAGGATTTACTCCTGCTCTGGCAGCTCTAGCTCTGGCACTAAAAGTACCAAAACCTGTTATTGTTACTGAATCTCCACTTGTTAGGCTTTTAGTAATTGTTTCAATAACTGCTTCTAAAGCTCTGCCTGCATCTGCTTTAGAACAACCTACTTTGCCAACAATAGATTCAATTAAACCTTCTTTTGTCATTGTAATTAATTTTTATAATATTTTTGTCTCTTTAAGCTAATAAAAATACCTAAAGAGAGTTCGACCTTTTACCTTATTAATGCTCTAATTATACCAACATGGCTTAAATAAAGCAAATATCTCAAATATGTATTATCTAGCTATTTCAATGACTCTTGTTTCACGAATTACTGTAACCTTAACTTCACCAGGATATTTTAATGTTTCTTCTAATCGTTTAGCTAAATCTTTTGCTAATTTCATCGCTTCGAGATCATTAACTTTATCTGGATAAACAAAAACTCTAATTTCTCTTCCAGCAGAAACAGCATAAACTTTTTCTACTCCCTTAAAAGAATAAGCTATTTCTTCTAGATTAGCTAATCGTTTAAGATATGCTTCAATATTATCTTTTCTTGCCCCAGGACGAGCAGCAGAGATAGCATCAGCAGCATTTACAATAGATGCTTCTATTGACTCAACAGGATATGTATCATGATGAGACTGCATAGCCTTAATTATCTCTTCTGGTTGATGATATTTTTTTAATATCCTCCTTCCTAATTCCAAATGAGTTCCTTCAATTTCTTGATCAACAGCTTTACCGATATCATGAAGTAATCCTGCCTTTTTAGCCACTTGAACATCAGCTCCAAGCTCTGAAGCTAAAGCTGCGCTTAATAAAGAAACCTCAACTGAATGCATTAAAGCATTCTGCCCATAGCTTGTTCTAAAATTTAATCTCCCTAATAAATAGATTATCTCTGGCGGTAAATCTAATATGCCAACATCATACGCAGCATCTTCCCCTGCTTTTTTGATTGTTTCCCTTAATTCTGCCTGAGCTTCTATCATCTTTTCTTCTATTTTTGCCGGTTGAATACGGCCATCTTGAATTAACTTATCTAGAGCTATTCTAGCAACTTCTCTTCTTGCTGGATCAAAGCTCGAAAGAATAATTGTGTTCGGCGAATCATCCATTATTAATTCTACTCCGGAAAGTCTTTCAAAATGACGAATATTTCTTCCCTCACGACCTATAATTTTTCCCTTTAGATCTTCTGAAGGTAAATTCATTATCGTAGTAGTAATTTCACTTACATTTGAACGACTGTATCTTTGAATTGCTCCTACAATTATTTCTTTTGCTTTTTTTTCTACTTCTTCTTTCCTTATAGTCTCTAATTTTTTTAATGATTGCATTATGTCTTCTTTGTATTCTTTTTCTGCTCTTTCAAGAAGTTCTTCTTTTGCTTCCTCTACTGATAACCCAGCTACTTTTTCTAAGGATTCTAATTCACTTTTTTGAAGTTTTTCTAATTCTGTTTTTAAATTTTGTATTTTTTCAAAAATTCTTTTATTTTCCTTTTCCTCCTCAGCTGTTTCAATCTGCTTTTTATCAATTAACTCCTCCCGTTGGAACAATCTTTCTTCCATTTTATCAAGTTGAGTTTTCCTCTTTTTCTTTTCTTCTTCAGATTCTTCTAAAATCTTCGTAGCTTTTTCTCTAGCTTCCAAAACGACACCCCTTGCTTCATCTCGAACTTTCTCAATTCGAGTCTTTAATTTAGCTTCTATAGAATCAGCATATCTTTGAGCAATTCTTTGACGAATAATATATCCCAAAAATAAGCCTATTCCTACGGACAGAACAATGCTTGGTATATTTAATATAGCCATAATTTTAAATTTAAGGCCTATTATTCTCTATATATAGATAAATTTAAGAAACCCTTAGAAGCTGATTTGGTTCCATTAGATAAAATACACTACGATAAAAATTTCTTAAATAAAACATTCTAAAAAGTTGATTGCGAGAGAATAAATAGTACCTAGGTTAAAGTTTAAGTATTGAACAATATAATGATAGCAAAAAATCATCCCCTTTGTCAAAGAAAAAGAAATAAGATATACTATAAACAAATTTTAAATTATTTAATTGCTATATGCCTGGTCTTTGTTCAAAAATTTGTTTAATAATTTTAGATGGTTGGGGGATAGGAAAAAAGGATTTTTCCAATGCTATCCATAAAGCTGGTACCCCAAATATTGATGAGATTAAAAAATATTATCCTATGATCAGCTTACAAGCATCAGGCATTGCTGTAGGATTACCATTTAATAAAGCTGGGAACAGTGAGGTAGGTCATTTAACCTTAGGTACTGGTCAAATTTTATACCAATATTCTGTCCGTATTTCACAAAGCATACAAAATGGATCTTTCTTTCAAAATCCTGCTTTATTAGAAATTTATAATCATGTTAAAAAGAATAACAGTACATTACATCTAGCTGGTTTGTTTAGTGATAACATTGTTCATAGTTCTTATAAACATCTCATAGCACTTTTGGATTTAGCTAATGCCTTAAAGATAGAAAAAGTAAATTTACATCTCTTTACTGACGGACGGGATTCATCTCCAACAAAAGCAAAAGAATTAATAATTCAATTACAAGAAGATTTAAAAATACGAGGACGCGGTAGAATCGCTAGTTTATCAGGACGTTTTTATGCTATGGATAGAGACAACAATTTTAACAGAATAGCTAAGTGTTATAACGCTTTAGTTTTCGGCAAATGTAAGACAGAAAGTGATCCCCTATCATATTTAGAACAATCTTATAAAGAAGACATTACTGATGAATTTATTGTTCCAACTTTAATTGGCAGCCCTGAACAACAAGAATCTTCAGAAATTATAAAAGAACAGGACGGTATTGTTTTCTTCAACTTCCGCGAGGAAAGAATGAGACAATTAGTAGAAACTTTTGCTAATTCTCAATTTGATAAATTTCCTGTTAAAAAATTCAATGAATTAAAAATAGCTACCTTTACTCAGTATAAAAAAGATTTTCTTCTTCCAGTAGCATTTCCTCCACAAAAAATTTCTACCTGCTTATCTCAAATACTTTCTTCGGCTGGAAAACGACAACTGCATCTAGCAGAAACTGAAAAATATGCCCACGTTACTTATTTTTTCGATGGATTAAGAGAAAAACCATTCCCTGGTGAATATTGGGTTATTATTCCCTCTATAAAAACCTTACATGTTGAAGATTATCCAGAATTAAGAACACCAGAAATTACTACACGTCTTTTTCAAGCTTTTGATGAAAATATATATGATTTTATATTAGTTAATTATGCTAGCCCTGATTTAATAGGGCATACTGGAAATATGAAAGCAGGAATTGAATGTGCTAAGATTATTGATAAAGAAATAGCAAAAATAATTAAAAAAAGCCAAGAATCGAATTACACTATTATTATTACTGCTGATCATGGCAATCTAGAAAGAATGATGAATCCTCTAACCGGCGAAGTAGAAACAGAACATGATGCTAGCCTTGTTCCATTTTATTTAATAGATAGGAGATGGAGATTTTCTACTGCTCGTTCGATGAAAGAAGTCTCGAAAACAGAAAGATGGGCTGGAGGAATGCTTGCTGATGTCTCTCCTACAATCTTAGAATTATTTGGCATACCAATTCCCACAGAAATAACAGGACAAAGTTTAGTTCCATTACTTCAATTACCTACTAAAAACTTTTGACTTTTTGCCTTTATTAACATATAATACTTATATTAATGATGCGTTTTTTAAAGAAACTTTTTTTCGGCGTTATTCTTAATATAATTGCCATTAAATTATTAAGCTATTTATTTAATGATTTCTATTTTAATGGCACATTAGAGCAACTAATTATTTTCGCTTTCATTCTTTCGCTTCTTAATTTATTAATAAAACCTATTCTGCGACTTCTTTTCCTCCCTCTTATTTGGATAACTTTTGGTATTTTTGCTTTAATTATTAATATTATCCTCTTGAAAACAGCTTCCATCTTAATGCCTGTATTAATAATTGGAAGCCCTTTTACTTGGCTAGCTGCGTCTATTATAATCAGTATCTTCAATTCTTTTCCACAGAAGATTAAATAATAATTATGAATCAATTTAATTTAGCTATCGCTCAAATTGTTATCGGTGTTCTTCTTATAGTACTCGTACTTTTGCAACAACGAGGTGGAGGTATGGGAGTATTAGGCGGAATATCTTCTCAATTTTATGGTAGCCGAAGAGGTCTAGAAAAAACCATTTTTATATTTACCATTATATTAGGAGGTTTATTTATTGCCCTTTCAGTAATTTCATTCCTGATTTAATTTTTTCGTTTATTTATTTTAATGAAAACCATTTTTAATTCTTTGTTTAGAAAGTGGTTAAAATTACCATTAAAAGAGAAAATTCTCAGCTTTCTATTTTTATCTTTTTTACTTGCTGGCATTTTTCTTTTAAGTTTTAATTTTATCTGCAAATTTACCACGCTTGAACCACAAAAAGGCGGAATTTTACATTTAGGCGTTATTGGTCGTCCATCTTATGTTAATCCGGTATTAGCTCAATCTAATGATTATGACAAGGATTTAATAGAATTAATCTATGACGGGCTTTATTCCATTGACGGGCAAGGAAAATTAATTGCTAATCTATCAGAAAAAACAGAAATTAGTGAAGATGGTAGAACATATATCATCTTCCTTAAAGACAATGTTTATTGGCATGATGGAATGGCTTTTACAGCAGATGATGTAATTTTTACAATTGAAACAATCCAGGACCCAAGCATAAGAAGTCCATTAAGATTAAATTGGGGAGGAGTTGTTGCAGAAAAATTAGGAACTCATGTTGTACGTTTTAATCTTAAAAACCCTTACGAACCTTTTCTACAAAATCTCACATTAAAGATAATTCCAAAACATATCTGGGAAAATATTGAATCAAGAAATTTTTTATCAACAGATTATAACCTTAAACCAATTGGAACAGGACCATATCTGTTTGATAATTTAGAAAAAAATAAAGCAGGAAAAATAATTACCTATTCTTTAGCAGCTAATGAGAACTATTTCCAAAAAGAACCCTATATCTCTAAATTAATCTTTCGTTCTTACGACAATTATGATTTAGCCAAAAGCGGATTATTAAAAAAAGAGATTGATGGGCTCTCTCCAATTCTAATCGAAGATATAGATTTTTTTGAAAACAAAAAAAATATCCAGATTGTTTCTTTGTTTCTCCCTCGTTACTATGCAGTATTTTTAAATTCAAAAAATCCTTTATTCCATCAAGAAGAAATTCGTCATGCATTAGATTTAGCAATACCACATCAAGAATTAATCACAGAAATATTAAAAAACCAAGCTTTTCTTTTAGGAGGACCTTTTACACCAGGATTTCTAGGAAAAGGGTTTGACCTTTCACCAGAATATTCACCAGAAAAAGCGAAAGAAATTATTGAACAATTAGATGAAGATCAAAGAAAATTTATTCTTTCTCTTCCTGATAATTTAGAATTAATTAGAGTAGCTAATTATCTGGCAACTTATTGGGAGAAAGTAGGAATTTCTGTAGAGTTACAAATACTTCCACTAGCTACTTTGGAAAAAGAAATAATTCAAACTCGATCTTATGATGCATTGCTTTTTGGAGAAATTATTGGACAAAACCCTGACTTATTCTCTTTTTGGCATTCTTCTCAAGTAACTGACCCTGGCCTGAATCTTTCTGCTTATCAAAACAAAGATTTAGACGAACTTTTAGAAAGAATACGACAAAACTTTGATGAAGAACAACGAATAAATGATATGAAAATAATTCAAGATACGCTTTTTAAAGATAAGCCCGCTCTTTTTCTTTATAATCCATTTTATCTTTATATCCTTCCAGAAAAAGTTAAAGGTAATAATATTCAATATGCCAATATTCCATCAGAGAAATTTACTGATATTGAAAATTGGTATATAAACACCAAGCGTACAATCATAAATAAAAAGCAATAAATTTGCCGCGGTGGCGGAACTGGTAGACGCGCACGGTTCAGAACCGTGTCCTAATTTTTGGGATGTGGGTTCAAATCCCACCCGCGGCACATAAAAATAAAAAATAAAAAATTAATAAAAATGGAACGCAAAAAATTTTATAAAAGAACAAAAATGTCTTCTGGCCCATTAAAAATTATCCCATTGGGAGGATTAGAAGAAATTGGACGCAATATGATTCTTTTTGAATATAATAATCAAATTCTAATTGTTGATATTGGGCTACAGTTTCCTGATGAAGACATGCCAGGAATTGATTTTATCATTCCTAATATTGAATATCTAACTAGTCATCCTGAGAAGAAAATATTGGGAATATTAATTACTCATGCTCATTATGACCACATAGGAGCTATACCTTATTTAATTGATAAATTAAATTATCCAACTATTTATGCAGCTCCCTTAAGTCGTGGAATAATTTTAAAAAGGCAGGAAGATTTTCCTAATTTAAAAAAATTAAATATTGAAGATTTAGGACCAGATAAATCTATAACATTAGGCCCTTTTAAAATTTCTCCATTCCACTTAAATCATAATATACCTGATACATTGGGACTAGCTATTAATACGCCGCATGGATTAATTATGTACACAAGTGACTTTAAATTTGATTTTCAACCAGTCGGTGACAAACCAGCAAATTTATCACACATTGCTATGCTTGCTTCCCAAGGTGTACAACTTTTAATGTCTGACTCAACAGGTGTAGAAAATTCAGGACATTCTGTTTCTGAAAAAACAATAATGGACAATTTAGATACTCTCTTTGCACAAACTAAAGGAAGAATAATATTGGCCACATTCGCATCCTTGATTAGTCGCCTTCAACAAGCTATATGGTTATCAGAAAAGTATAATCGTAAAATTATTATTCAAGGCTATGCCATGAGGACTAATTTGGCTATTGCAGAGAAATTGAAATACGTAAGCATTAAAAAAGGGACTTTAATTGATTGGAAAGAAGCAAGTCGACTTGACCCACAGAAATTAACAATTTTATGCACTGGCGCACAAGGTGAAAGTGAGGCCACTTTAATGAAAATTGTAAATAGAGAACATAGATATTTAAGAGTACAAAAGGGAGATACCGTTATTTTCTCTTCTTCAGTTGTTCCAGGTAACGAATTAGCTGTTCAAAATTTAAAAGATAATTTAGCAAAACAAGGAGCTAATATTTACCATTATAAAATGGTTGATATTCATTCTTCTGGGCATGGCTATCAAGAAGATTTAAAGATGATGATTGGTCTTACCAAACCACGTTTCTTTATTCCTATTCATGGTCACTTTTCTATGTTAAAGCTGCATGGTGAATTAGCAGAATCTTTAGGTATTCCAAAACAAAATGTTGTAGTGGCCACAAACGGCCAAGTAATTGAATTAACAAATAATAAAATAACTGCAACTGAAAAATTCGTTCCTACGAACTACATAATGGTTGATGGATTAGGCGTAGGAGATATAAAAGAAGTAGTCCTTAGAGCCAGACAAACACTTTCTAAAGATGGGATTTTTATTGTCGTTGCTTTAGTTGATAGAAAAACAGGTTTGCTTCATAATAATCCAGAGATTATCTCTCAGGGATTTGTATATATGAAAGAATCAAAAGAATTAATAAATCAAGTTAGAAAACTAGTTAGAGAAGTTGTAAGTCATTCCACCAGCGGAAATACATTTAACGAAAGCTATATCCGTAATAATTTAAGAGAACAAATCGGTTTATTCTTGTTTAAAAAAACGCAACGCCGACCAATGGTGTTGCCAGTTGTTATTGAAATCTAAAATAATAATTAAAGTTTAATTCTAAACAGACGTAGAGTATTTTTGAATGTAGCTTCCTCTATTTCCTTTAGAGGAAGTTTTTTTATCTGAGCAATCTTTTTGGCCACCTCTTTTACATATATTGGTTCATTTCTGTCTCCTCTATAAGGAATCGGTGCTACATAAGGAGCATCTGTTTCAATTAATATTTTCTCAAGCGGTGTATCTTTAATCACTTGATCCATTGTTTCGGAATAAGTAATAATACCCGAGAAACCTAAATAAAATCCTCTTTTTAAAATCCTTTGAGCTTGATCTACGTTGCCGGTAAAAAAGTGAAATACAACTCCGTTTTTATATCCTTCGTCTTCCAAAATTATTAAAGCTTCTTTATATAAGTCACGTACATGTAAAGACAAAGGTAAATTGTATTTTTTTGCAGTCTGAATTTGTTTTCTAAATTCTTCTTCTTCCATTTTCTTGTATTTTATTTGATCATTTTCAGAAAAATCTTTTAAATAGCTATAATCCAACCCGCACTCACCTATAGCCACCACTTTTTGTTTTTCTAAAAGAGATTCAAATTCTTCATTAAAAACTTCTGCTTTTAATATATTTTCATCATTATGCATTAATAATTCATCTTTATCTATTTTCATCGGTATTACATGACTAGGATGTAGCCCTATTGTAGCCCAACAATTTTCATATTGTTTAGCAATCTCCATTGCTTTTTTTGAAGTTTCATAACAAGTTCCAATATTAATAATAAAAACACCCTGCTCTAGGGTTTTTTCTATTATTTCTTTTCTGTCTTTATCAAAAGCAGCTAAATTTAAATGTGTATGAGAATCAAAAAACATAATATTTTTTCAATAATCTTATCCCCTTTAATTATCTAATTTAGGAAACAAGGCTGATTGTTTCTCAAGCAAAACTTCTTGCGACAGCCAATCTTGTTTTGATATATCTTGTAATTTAAGAGACCTGAGTATTTTTTCAGATGTTTTAGGCATTACAGGTGAAAGCATTAAAGATATATTACCTAATATATATATTAATTCACCCAAAATCTTTTGAAACTCTTTTTCGTTATCTGTTTTTTCCCACGGTTTTGTATCACTAATATATTTGTCGCAATAAGATACTAAACTCCAGATAGTTGCTAAAGTGTCATTAAAACGAAATTCTTCCATTTGTTTATTATAATCATTCCAAGATTTAGCAATTAAATCAAGATTTGAACATTGAACCATTATCTGTTTTCCATATTGTTCTCCTAAAGCTAAAATTCGTGAAATTAAATTTCCTATTCCTTGCGCTAAATCACTATTATAACGTTCTTTTAATCTGTGCTCAGAAAAATCACCATCTTCAAAAGGAGAAATCTCTCGAAGAAGAAAATAACGAATAACATCAGAATCATACTTTTTACTTATCTCAAAAGGATCTATTGTTTCTCCTAAAGATTTAGAAATCTTTTGGCCATTAATAGTTAAGTAACCATGGACAAAAATAGTTGTAGGTAAACGTAATTTAGCAGACAGAAGCATTGCCGGCCAATAAATTGCATGAAAACGAGTAATACCTTTACCGATAAAATGAATCATTTTATCACTTTTATTCCACCACTTCTCAAATAATTCTGATTCTTCATTACAAAAATCTAATGCGGTAATATAATTTACCAATGCGTCAAACCACACGTATATAATCTGACTATCATCGCTTGGAACAGAAATTCCCCAATCTTTTGCTCTTTCTCTTGAACGGGAAATGCTAAAATCTTCTAGCCCTTGGTGAATAAAACTTAAAACTTCATTTTCTCTTTTTTCTGGCACAATTTTTAATTTTCCAGAAACAATCATTTTCTCTAATTCTTTTTGGTAATTAGAAAGCTTAAAAAAATAATTCTCTTCTTTTATTAATTCTAGTTTGGTTTTGTGTTCTGGACATAAACCATTAATTAATTCTTCGGGTTTATAAAAAGCTTCACACCCAACGCAATATAAACCTTCATATTCTTTCTTATAAATATCCCCTGAATCAAAAACCTTTTTCCATAGTTTTAGAACTCCTTTTTTATGACGTTCTTCTGTCGTGCGGATAAAATCATCGTTTGAAAGATTAA
>Ga0210003_1004054_pt1 | contig 11688 bp, 8 predicted proteins | sample LantaG_FD_182804 | JGI IMG/M metagenome (GOLD analysis project Ga0210003, IMG submission 182804) | Deep subsurface microbial communities from Baltic Sea to uncover new lineages of life (NeLLi) - Landsort_02402 metaG (SPAdes) (version 2) | ecosystem: Environmental > Aquatic > Marine > Oceanic >...
TCTCTCTCTCTCTCTCTCTCTCTCTCTCTCTCTCTCTCTCTCTCTCTCTCTCTCTCTCTCTCTCTCTCTCTCTCTCTCTCTCTCTCTCTCTCTCTCCCATCGCATAGGTGCAACGAGCACACAATGACGAGCGCCGAACCGATGGAGACGCGCGCCTCTGCCGGCGCCTCGGCCGGAACGAGCGGCAAGGATGCTTCAAAGGCATCGGCGACGGCGGCGGCGGCGGCCAGCGCCGGCGCCTCTGAAAAGCAAAACGACCAATTGCTCGCGCCGCTGCTGCCGGCCAAGCCCAAGTTCGAGGCCATGTCCGCCTTTGACGCCAACGGGCGCAAGATCGAGTTCAGGAGGGTGCGTTAGTCGTGGTGGTAGTTTTGAGCGGAGAAAAGGGAGGAGAAGAGAGGAGAAAGAGAGATTCGAGCATTGAACATCGACGACGCCGAAGCCGACGACGGCGGCTGCAGAGGTCGCTGCCCTTGACTCTTTCGACCTCAACTTTCACCCTCCGCTCTTTTTTCCTTCCGACCCCCAACCAACCCCCACCACCTCCTCCATCTCCAGGTCCCCGTCCCCCAGCACCGCCTCACCCCGCTCAAGCAGTCCTGGCTCGACCTCTACAAGCCCATCACGGGACATTTGGGGCTGGACATGCGCATGAACTTAAAATCAAAACGTGTCGAGATCCGGACGACGGCCAACACGAAAGACGCCGGGAGCCTGCAGAAGGCAGCGGATTTCGTCCACGCGTTCGTGCTGGGCTTCAATTTGAAAGATGCCGTCGCTCTTTTGCGATTAGACGACCTCTACGTCGAAGGGTTCGAGGTCAAAGACGTCAAGATGACTCTGCGAGGAGAGCACCTTGCCCGGTGCGTCGGCAGGCTGGCTGGTAAAAACGGCAAAACGAAATTCGCGATCGAGAACGCAACGAGGACTCGAATCGTGCTGGCCGACACGAGGATCCACATCCTGGGCAGCTTTCAGAACATCAGGGCAGCGAGGGACGCCGTTTGCTCGCTGATCCTGGGGAGCCCGCCCGGGAAGGTTTACGCGAAGCTGCGGTCGGTTTCGGCGAGGCTGACGTAAACGAGAAGAGAAGAGTTTTTGAGTCTCTTTTTCTTTTCGAGTCCCCACCCTGAATCAACGAACGAATTGTGCTCTCTTTTCTGTTTTTATTTTATCGCAATGTAATCAATCTGGCTTTTTTTTTTTATGAATGGCATGCAGAAGCGGGAGAGACCTCGAGAGCGGGCGGGGTGGATGTTTTTTTCTTCTTTTTTTCGTTTTCCGTCGAGCAACACCTCTCCGCCTCCGTGACTCTTCTTCGCTCGAGCGATCGAGCTTAACGAAAAAAAAATGAAGCTCTTCTCTCGCGGCTCGGCCGCCAAGCACGACTTCGAAATCACTCTGCACAGCGTCAGCCCCTGGCCCGTCGATGCCTCCGCCAGCGATGCGCTGGTCGTCAGCTGGCGTAGGGGCGCGAGGCGAGCCGGGAGCGTCGCTGCGGTGGGGCAACGGCGTCGATGGATGATCGATGGCGCAGGCGACGATTCGACCGCCGTCGCTCTCGACCTCTCTGGCGCGACCATCTCTGTCCCAGCGACGCTGTACAAGGTACGAAAGGGTAGAAGCGGACACATTCTCGGTTGAGCATTTGGTCACCGATGATCGACGTTTTTTTCTTTCTTTCTTTCGCTCGCTCGCTCGCCTCGCTCACTTCATCTCTCTCAAACAAAAAACAAGAAAACAAACAGGACGGCTCCGTCGCCAAGCCGGGCTCCGCGGGCCCCTTTGACAACAAGTGGCTCACCTTGGATCTCTCTGTCGGGGACGAAGAGAACGCGACGGGAACGGGGAGGCGAACCTCTTCTTCTTTGGGAGGGAGCAGAGTCATCGGCCGGGTCGCGGTCAACCTCGCCGACTTTGCCGAGAAGAGCTCCTCGTCTCCTTCTTCGTCACGAGTGACGCTGCCAGTCACCACGGTCTCTGGGAGCAACCTCGGGGGCTCGCCCGTGGCCTCCCTGTGCCTGAGCGTGTCCATAGGTCGAGGAGGAGGAGGTGGAACTGGGGTTGCTGCTCCTGCTGATGTTCCTGTTTCGACGACGAAGAGCGACGCGAACAAAGGAGGAGAAGAAAAGGAAGAGAAGGAAAAAGAGCCCGAGCTGCCCCTTCCTCTCAAGCCCTTCGTCTCCCGCGCCCCGCCTCCTTTCGTGCGGCTCGCCACCGAGGGAGAAGAAGAGGGAGCGAAGGGCGGCGGCGGAGGAGGTGAAGACTCCGATTCGGACGACGGCTTGCTCGCAGCGGCGGCGGCCGCAACAGAAGGGGACGAGGTCGAGGGAACTGGAAGCGAGGCCGCTGCTGCCGCTGCTGCTGCTTCCGTGCCCGCTTCTTCTCCTCCGGTCGCTGAGGTTGCGGCACCTGTTCTTCCTCCTCCTCCTATTGCTGCTGTCGTGGAAAACGACAAAGCGGTGGCAGCAAAGGAAGCTCTTGCTGCTTTTCCTCGTCGTCCTCCCTCGCCCGTCGCTGCCGTTGTTGCCGAAGTCGAAGACGACGACGACGCCGACGACGACGAAGAAGAAAAGACAAACCCTTTCCTGCTGCCTCCGGCTCCGCCCGCCCCCGTCGCCCGAGCCCCTTCTCCGCCGCCACCTTCTTCTCCTTCTCCTCCTGCTTCTCCTCCGAAACAGGATCAGGTGGAGCAAGAGCCGAGAGAGGAAGGGAAAGTCGAGGAAGAAGTCGAAGAGGACACTCAACCCCCTCCTCCTCTCCCCGCCTTTCCTCCTCCTCCTCCCCTCTCTTCTTCTGCTTCTCCTTCCCGCCGCGCCACCTCGGCCATGGGCGACGGCGGCGGCGGCCGCGCCCCCGTCTCCGACCCCCTGGCGGACGCCATCGAGATGGAGCCCCCGCTCGACGCGATCGACCTGGCCCCGGAGGACGCGGACCTCTTCGAGCAGGCGTTTGGCGAGGAAGGAGGAGGAGGAGAAGAAAGGGATGACGGAGGCGAAAAGGACGACGGCGACGACGACGAGCGTTTTGCCTCTGCTTCTTCTGCTTCCCAACTCGCCGTTGTCGTCGGTCCTTCCCCCGCCCGCACCCTGCTCGAGGAGACCAGCGCGGCGCTGACCGCCTCCAGGCTCGCTGCGGGGAGCAGCAGCAGCAGCCGAGAGGCGACAGCAGCAGCTTCGAGCAGCGCTGCTCTCTTGGCCTCGCCTCCTCCTCCGCTGCCGGTTTCATCATCTTCGATTTTGGCGGCGGCAGGAGCGACGACAGCGACGCCTTTCAAGCAGCACGCTTCCCCTTCGGCCCCGATCTCTCTCGCGCCGACACCGGGGGGTTTGTTCACTTCCTCCTCTTCTCGCCCGGGGAGCAGCAGCAGCAGCTTCCTTGGAGTCGGTGGCGGCGTTTCGACCCCCTCAAACGCTGCCGCTGCTGCCACCGCTGCCGCCTCTGCCGCCTCTGCCGCCGCGGCGAGCGAGGCCCTCGCAGCGGCGGAGGAGTCCCGCCGCGCGCTCGAGTCCGAGCTGCTTTCGGTCTCCGCGCTCGAGGCGTCGGTCTACCTCGCCGCGGCCGGTGGGAGGCCCAGGCGAGGGAGGAAGAAGAAGAAGAGCGGGAGGGCGGGCTCCTCGCGGCGGCAGTCGCAGCAGTTTGAGAGCAACGGCAATGCTGCTGCTGCTGCTTGTGCTCTCGGCGACGACGACGAAGACTTTGGTGCCGCGGGTGCCCTCGCTTCCTCTTCTTCCGCTTCGTTACCGCCTCTCGACCCGCACGCCCCGGCTCGACGCCTCACCCGCACCATCGTCTCCATGGGCCCGCAGGAGGGCAGGGCGTTTGGCGAGCGCGCGATTCGGTGAGAGAGAGAAGAGTTTTTTCTGGTTTTCATTTGTTCTTCTCTTCTCTCTCTCTCTCTCTCTCTCTCTCTCTCTCTCTCAGCTCACTCTTTTTTTTCCCTCCTAAACTTTCAAACATCCCCCCAACGACAGCGCGATCGAGGCCGCCGCCGAGGCCGCGGGAGACGGCGCCGCGACCTCCGCGTCCTGGTGGTCCAACGCGATGCAGCTGCGGTGGGCGCTGTGGGCGATGGCGATCGGGAGCTCCTCGTCGTCTAAGGAAACTGCTAGGACAAAAGCTAGTAAAAAGGCTGGCCAAAAGAAGACGAAGAAGAAGTCTTCATCTCGCGGCACCAACAGCAGAAGAAGTTTGTTCCGCAAGGGCAGCAAGAACGGCGACGAGGAGGAAGAGTCGGAGGAAGAAGAAGAGGAAAACGAAGAGGACGACGAAGAAGAACAAAGCCTCCGCTGGGCCGCAGACGCCCTTCTCCCTCGCCTCCGCACGCTCGAGTCATCGCTGCTCAACCGGGCCGTCTCGGGCCTCTGGACCCGCGCCCTGGACGCCGTCAAGGCCGAGAAAGCAGAGGGAGCGAAGGGAGAGCGCCGCCGGTCGAGCTCGGCCTTTGGCGAGGCGCAGCAGCAGCAGCAGCAGCAGCAGGAGCGGCAGGTCTCTGCGGCCGAGGAGGCCGCCGGCCGGTGGGTCGACGTCTTGAACTCCGCGGCCCGCGACGCGGCGTCCTCGGCCCGGGCCTCGGTCCCGGAGCCCCACGCGGCGCTATTCGTGGCGCGCGCCTTGGGGGCCCTGCTGGATAAGGTCGACGCGCTGCTCTGCGAGGCCGCGACGGGGGTGAAGGAAGAGGTGGAAGAGAAGAAGAAGAACCAGAGGTCGAACGACGACGACAGCAACAACAACAGAAGAGCAACAACAACCTCTCCTCTGCTCCCTCCTTCTTTCCTTCCCTTTGACCCTCGCTACCCCCTGACCTTCACTTCCGGTGTCGGGATCAAGCTCGCCATGGGGAAGATCGGGCTCTGGGCTGCCGACGCCGGGGTGATGAGTTCGAGCGCTTCGAGTGCTGCCACTCCAAACGAAAACGACGACGGCAACGACGAAGGCGACGAAACCAACAACTCCAGCTCCGCCCACCACCTCCCGCGCCTCTTCCCGCGCCTCCGCGCCGTCGCCGACCTCCTCATGATGCCCAAGGAGGCCCTCACCGACCCCGTTATGCGCCTCGAGGTCCTGCCTCATTTATCATTGAAATCGGTCTGCGGCGCTCTGGCGAGGTTCAAGCCCGACGACAACGCCCCGGACCCGCTGCCTCCCGGTCTGCTCGACGTCTTGCGAGACCAGGCGGAGGAGCAGGAATACGAAGAAGAGGAGGAAGAAGAAAAAAGCAAAGAGCAGCAGAAGAGGAGGAGCCTGGAGGGGCTCCTGAGGGCAGCGCTGGCCCCCGTGCCGGAGAGGGCGATGCTCGCGCGCGGCCTCGTGCCCGAGCCTCTGTCTCTGGAGCAGACGCCAGAGAGCGAGGGGGAGCTGGACGAGCTCGAGGAGGCCGTGGGAGGGAGTGGTGCGGGGGACGCCTGCGTGGGGTTGCGGTTTGACCTGCTGAGGGAGCTGTGGTCGAGCGCGAGGTAGAAAGAGAGAAAGAGAAAGAGAAAGAGGTCAAGTGCAAAAACGAAAGGAGAAAAAAAAACACAATTTTTGTTCGAACGCAAACGAGACTCGACGACGAAGAAAAGAAGAAGAAGAAAAAAAACCCTGCCGAAAAAAATGCCCCGTCCCTTCGCCTCCCTGCTTCTCCTCGTGCTCGCGGCTCTCGTCGCAGGTGAGTGAGGAAGGAGCTCGTGTGTGGAGAGAGAGAGAGAGAGAGAGAGAGAGAGAGAGAGAGAGAGAGAGAGAGCAGAAGAGAGAGGGAAGTGGGAGAAAGAGAGAGAATGAGGGAGAGAACCAAAACAAAACGAAAGAAACCTCGACCTCGGGGGGACAGCTCAACGACTCGACACGGAAAAAAAAACTTTTTTTTCAAAATTCAAAATAAACCTTACAGCTTCTTCGGTCACCGCGCAGCCCAGAGGAGGAAGAGGAGGAGGAGGAGGCGGCGGCATTGTGATCCCGGAGCTCGGCCTCCCCTGCGCAGGCCGCGCCAACTGCCCTCGCGCGCAGCAGTTCCTGACCGAGAGAGCGAGGGCCCCTGCTCTGTCGCTCCCGCCGCCGCCCCTGATGAGGATGAGGATGGGGATGAGGGGCCCGCCGCCGCAGCAGCAGGAGGGCCGGCGGCCCCTGCTCTTTCCGCCTGGAGAGGGACCGTGGCTGTACCCTGGGAACGAGGCTGGGCAGGCGCCCAGGCCGCAGGCGAGGCTCGGGTGAAAGAAAAAAAGAAGAAAAAAAGAAGAAAAGAGGAGAAGAAGAAAAGAGAAGAACAAGAGAGAGAAATAAACGAGCAAGAAACAATGTTTCTGAAGAACAAAGAGAGAAAGAAAATAAACCTTCCACTGCCTTGAAAATCTGAATCACTTTTTTTTAATCGTCCTTGCCCCGCGCGGAAGCAGCAGCAGCAACAGCAGCAGCAGCGGAAGGAGCGCAAGTCGAAGAAGAAGGAGCGGAAGAAGAAGCAGAAACAACAGGAACACTCGCCGCGCGCCGCCGCTCTGCGCTCGCCAGCCTGAGCGCCTCCCTCCGGTGCGCGGCCTCTGGGCCCCTCCTCTTCGCCACCCCCCCAACGATCTGTTCCTGTTCCTCTTCTTCTCTCTCTTCGGAAGAAGCGGCGGCAGAAGCGGCGATGAGGGCGCGCTCGAGCCTGGCGACCGCGGCGTCGACCTCTGCCCCCCAGCGGTGCCTTCCTCCTCCGCTTCCGCCGACGCCGACGCTGCTCATCGCCCGCAGCAGCGCCGCGGCGTCCCTCCACCTCGGCGCGGCAGCAGAGCAACTTATCTGCTCCGCATCGTCGTCGTAGCTCTCGGAGATCACCTGGGCGAGCGGAGCCGAAGAGAAAGGCGAAGAGGAGGAAGAATAGGAAGAAGAAGAAGAAGAAGAGCCTTGCTCAGCAGCGGCTGCAAACAGCGCCGAGAGCATCAGGCCTTCCAAACTTTTCTCTCGCTTGCTCGCCTCCACGACGAACTTCCCGGCGGGGGAAGCCGCGAGATACCGCGCCAGCTCGGGCGAATGAGCCGAACCCAGCACGGCTGCCTCGAGGGCTCCTCGGGGCAGAGGGAGGAAACCATCTTTCTCTCCTTCTTCGTTCTCGTTCTCGCTTCCGTCTGCTGCAGCCGCCAACAGGCAAGCGACGCTCCTCCAAGCGCCGCTGCCCAGCATCCCTCGCGCGACCTCCTCCCCCGGGGCGCCCGCGGCCCCTGCGGCCCTCAGCAGGGCGGCGAGCGCGGAGCAGGCCGCGCCGAGGAGGAGAGAAGGAGAAGAGGACGAAGAAGAAGAGTTGCTTTCGTTGTCATCGTTGCTCAGTGCCCTTTTCGCTCCTTCGAGGCTGCCTCCTCCGGTGGCACTCGAGAGCGCCGCGGCGAGGCTTCCGATGAGGTTCGTCCTCGACGTCGTCGCCGTCGCGTCCCTCCAGGCTCGGGCGAGAGCCAGACGAGACTGAGAAGAAGGAGAAGAAGCATTGCCACTACTGCTGTTCGGAAGAGGCCAGCCCGCGACGACGGCGGCAAAGAGCTCGGCCGCGTCGGCAAGGGCCGAAGGAGAAGCTTTCTCCTCGTCTTCATTCGCTCCAAGCGCCGCCAGCAGCGCCGGCAGGGCCGCGGCACCCCTCACGGGGCTCGCCACGGCGCCGTCCCTGGCCAAGAGCAGCAGCTCGGTCCCGAGGCGGCGCAGCGGCGGGCAGCTGGCAGAGTCCGAGTCCGAAGCAGAAGATGCAGCGGAAGAGGCGGAAGCGGCTGCTGCTGCTCTCTTCACCGCAGACAGGCACGCCGCCGTCAGCTCGATCCCGCCGGCCTCCGCCCACCCCTGCCCGACGCGGGACCTCGCCGCCTGCACGAGGGAGACCATGGCTCGCACGGCTGAGGGGAGGGAGGGGGCGGGGAGAGAAGAAGCGAGGGCAGCATTGGCAGCAGCAGCAGCAGCAGCAGCAGCGGAGTCGTCGCTGTGGCTTTCGACGACGACGGAAGCAAAGAGCGGATCGTCGCCCTCGCCAAAGGAGGAGAGGCCGCCGCCTGCTCCGTCCGGGTGCAGGGGCGTGTCGTAGTCGCTGTCGTCGTCGTCGTCTTCGTCGTCATCGGCAGGCGCAGGAGCAGGAGCAGAATCAGCAGCCGGAGGAGCTTCTTCTTCTTCTTCTTCTTTCTCTTTCTCTTTCTCTTCGTCTTCGTCTTCGTCTTTGTCTTGCCCCAGGAACGCCGCAAGGGCCCGCTCGGCCTCCTCTCCGCCGCCGACGCTCCCCGCTGCCGCTGCTGCTGCTGCTCGCTTCGCCGCATCCTCCTCGGCGCGCTCCCCTTCCTCGTCGAGCTCGTCCGCGAGCCTGGAAAGGAGCAGGAGCGGAGAGAGAGGAGGAGAAGAAGGGGAAGAAGGGGAAGAAGAAGGAGCAGCAACAGAAGAAGAAGAGCAGCGAGAGGAACCAAGGGACTCGAGGACGCTCAGGACTGTCCTCACTGTGTAGCTCACCGCCAGCCGGTCCCAGCAGCCCGCCGAGGCCGCCGCGGCGTCCAGGGCCCTCGCTCGGGCCCGATCCTCCTCGTGGACGATTTCGCCTCCTTCGATTTCGTTCTCGTCCTCGGTCGGAGAGACGAGCGAAGGGGGGTCGCCGGCGAGCGCCGCGACGAGCTTCCTCGTCGGGGCCAGAGAGAAGATCGTCGTCGTCGTCGTCGTCGACAACGATCGGTCCAGTTTCAGCTGCTCTCCGACTGCTCTGGAGAGCGCGTCGACGGCGCCCGCGTCGAGGGAAGGGTAGTCGAACTGGAGGCGGGCGTGCGCGGCGCGGGCGAGGAGCAGAGAGGAGGAGGTCGAAGAGGTCGAAGAGGTCGACGAAGGTCGAGATCGAGATCGAGATCGACCAACCAACAGCATCGTCGCGGAACCGCTCCCGTTCCCGCGCTTCGTCGCGGCCTCCGGATCGATCTTCTCGACGCCAGCATCGCGGAGGGCGCTCACGAGCTCCCGGAGGAACGCGTCGCGGTGGCTGGAAGCGGGTGGAGGAGGGTCCGTGGTCATTTTTTGAATTGGGCGATTCGTTTTTTTCGGCGGAAAACAAGTGGAGGCGGAATCAGATTTTTTATTTTTTTCTCTCCTCAATCGTTCCTTCTTCTTCTCTCTCTTTTTCTTTACTATCGCGCCGTCCCACCGGCTAGCGCACGCATCTGCGGTATCCCAAACACGCTCGAGAGAAAGCAGAGAAGGAAAAGGGAAGAATTGAGCGCGCGATGGCAGCAGCAGCAGCAGCGACGACGTCGAGCCCATCGGCATCAACGTCGCCGTCGACCTCTCGGCCTTCGTCCGCCGCGGCCACCACCTCCGTCGTGCAGCTCGGCGCCGAGGCAGACACTCCCCTGGCCATCGACGGGCGGTCGCATCCTTCGCTGCTGGCGATCGGCAGGCTCGTCGGGCGCAGGCTGAGGGTAAGCGAGAGAGAGAGAGAGGGATTTGGAGGGGCTTGTCGGCAAGTAGAGAGAGAGAGAACCCAAGCTCATCCTCGACCTCGACCTCGAGAAAAAAAACTTAAAATTTTAACAACAAAAAACTCCTCCAGGTCACGGTCGCCGACGGCCGCGTGCTTTCGGGCATCCTCTCGTGCCTGGACCCACAAGGGAACCTGGTGCTCTCGGACACGCTGACGCTCGGGGGGCTTGCGGGAGGAGGAGGAGGAGGAGGGAAAGACGAAGAGAAGCAGCGAGAGGAGGCAGAAGCAGCAACGACAACGACGACGTCGACGACGGCGACGACAACAGCGGAAGCCCACGCGCCGCTCTCTCTCGACGACGGCCACCATCACCCCTCCCGCGCCAGCCAGTCTCAGCAGCAGCAGCAGCAGCAGTCCCAGCAGGACCATGCCATGGGGATGGTGATCGTGCCTCGAGCGCGGCGCGTGCGGTGCTGCGTCGAGGTCGAGAGCTTCGAGGTCGAGAGGGTGAGCGCCGAGGTCGAGCGGGCGATGGAAAGTTGAAAAGAGTTTTTTTTTAGCGTTTCAACTTGTAAAATGGAACAAGAATTGATTTTTCGTCATTTGATACATCTTTTAGTTGTATTTTGTTGTTTTTTTTCTCGTTACACACGCAAGTGGGAGAGGGAGAGAAAAGTAGAAGCAGCGAGCGAGAGAGGAAGAAGAAGCGTTGTTTTCGTTCAGACGACGCCCCCTTTCCCCGGCCTGCTGCTTTTTTCCCTCTTTTTTTTCTCTTTTTTTTATTGTTATAAGCTAGTTTAACTTTCTCGCTCTCTTTGTCAAGGCAATGGTGTTGTTATTTTGTTGCCCGTGGGCGAGGAGAAAAAAAAAGCAAAGAGGGAAGGTTCGACTTTTTCCGTCGAGCGCGTGTGCCGCTCTCGAAAGAAAAAAGGGGGGGAAAAAACTCTTCCTCTCTTCCTCTCTTCCGCTCTCTTCCTAATCTACTTCAGCGCCATCAGCCTACGCCCGCAGCGCCAGCAGCCGACGCGGTTCCAGCCGTAGCCCCAGCCCCAGCGCCAGGCGTGGGTGGGGTTGGGGGCGGAGGCTGCGCGGTGGTTTTGAGTGTTTTTTGGTTTTTTTCTTTCGAGTGAGCGAGGAAAAATGGAAGAGAAACCGGGTTCTCTGTCGCGTTCCTCCGAGAATTGCGATGCTGCTCTCTCGATCGAAACTCGAAAAAACCCTTTCCCTCCGATGAACTACTACTCACCGAGCGCGATCAGGAGCATGAGCGCAAAGAGCAGCGTCGTGATGTTGGTCAGGGCCATCGTTCTTTTGATGGGTTTCGAAACTGTTTTTTGTTTGTTTTGTTTTTTTAGTCGTCGTCATCGGCGTTCGTCGAGAAGTTTCCTCGTCGTGAGAGTTTTGGCGAAGTGCCGCATGCGATCTCTCAATCGCGCCCTCCGGGCTCCAGCGCTGAAACCCGCCATCGGTTTGCCCGATTGCTCTCTGGACGGATTTCTAAGCTTATAGAGAGCGTAAATCGCGTGTGTGAGGAAGAAAAGAAAAAACAAAGACTTACCTGCGGGGGCTGCGAAGGAGAGGCGAAAGTGACAAAGTTTTTGAAGACGAAGAGAGAGTTGTGATTCGGGTTTTTTTTCCCGCGTCACTCGATTTTTTGACCCCCCCCCCCACTCTCTCTCTCTCCCCTTTTTAAGATCCTCTTTTCCCCTCTTTTCTTTTGCTTCTCTTCTCGTCATTTACAAGTCATGGAAAACAGCAAAAGATGGAATTCAACGCAAGAGAGAGAGAAAGAGGGGGAGAACAGAAGCAGCAGGAGCAAGCGAGAGAGAGAGAGAGAGCAAGCAAAGAATTTTTGTTCTTGACAATCTTTTTACTCGCTTCTCCGCCTTTTCTTTCCCCCCCGTTGTCCTCTCTCCCCTTTTATTTTAGCTAGTTTGTTTTTTCATGATAAAAAGGAGAGCCACTTATGAAGATATAATCGCGACGCTGGTAGACAAAGCAGGCAGCTGTCGGTTCGTAGTAGTTGTGGAAAAAAAGGCGAAAAGAAAAAAAACTTTTTCTCTCTTTTACTGCTCCTCGTTGCCTCCTCCGAGGAATCGCGACATCAGCTTGCGCCCGCAGCGGCAGCACCCTCCGTAGCAGCCGCCGCCGCCGTAGTAGCCGTAGCGGTAGCCGTAGCCGCCCCAGCAGCCGCGTCCCCTGCGGATTTTTGGGTTTTGGTGGTGGTGAGGAGCGTGAGTTTTCGGGGTTCTCTCTCTCTCTCTCTCTCTCTCTCTCTCTCTCTCTCTCTCTCTCTCTCTCTCTCT
>Ga0210003_1004056_pt1 | contig 11681 bp, 7 predicted proteins | sample LantaG_FD_182804 | JGI IMG/M metagenome (GOLD analysis project Ga0210003, IMG submission 182804) | Deep subsurface microbial communities from Baltic Sea to uncover new lineages of life (NeLLi) - Landsort_02402 metaG (SPAdes) (version 2) | ecosystem: Environmental > Aquatic > Marine > Oceanic >...
CCTATCCCTTTTGGATTGTAACCTTTTTTTATCCCGAGAATAGGCCTTATATTAAACGCAAGTCTTTTTAAAAGCTGAATACAGGCAATCCTTAGAAATTTCCTGTCGAGCGAAAACTTCTTTAAAAAAGGACTGTTCAAGGCATCAAAAGGATCATAACCAGTCCAGTTTTGGCCCTTACAATAAGAAAATAATTTACTTAAAGAATCTCTCGTAATATTAATCATTGATAAGTGAACGATATATTGATTCTATCTTTTTTGTAACCACTTCCGCTTTATAATTTTCTTGTGCCTTTTTCCTGTTTAACTCCTGCATTCTATTCAATAATTCCCTATCTTCCAACAGCCTCAATACTGCTTCATAAAAATCTCTCGGATCTCTGCTGTCGATAATAAATCCATTCACATTATGCTCGACTATATCTGGAATTGCTCCACGAGGAGTACTTATTACTGCCTGGCCTGCACCCATTGCTTCCATGATTACTACAGGACAACCTTCGCCATAATAAGTTGGAAAGAGAAAGATATCATTCTGTTCAAAAACATCAGTTTTTTTCTTACCTGAAATATACCCTGGAATATCCACAAAACATTCCAACCCATACCTTGAAATATATCCTTTTAAGTTTTCATATTCAGGACCATCTCCAGCAAACATAATTCTGAAGTCTTTATAACCATTGTCAACCAAGAGTCTTACAACATCAGATGCTATGTACATTCCTTTTTCTCTAAGAAACCGTGACAGAAAAAGAATGTGCAATTTTCCATCCTTTTTTTTACCTGAGTATTCTTCCTTATTTTCAATGGACTCATACATTGTAGTTGATATTTTTATCTTATGAGGCTCAATACCTATGTTAACTAACTGTGCCTTACAGTGATTATAAAGAACGAATATAATAGCTGCTTTTTTATAAACCCATCTGAAAACTCCCCTTAAGAAAAAATTGGTTCCTATTTTTGCTGCAAGGTCTTGGTTCCACCCATGGAAAAAGACTATGGTCTTCTTGCTTAACCCAAGCCAGATAATAATCAGTAAATAAATCGAATCTCTTATTAGAGAGTATTCTTTGAAGGACGGATTTAGCTGGATTAAATCATAATGACTGCTTATTAGGCTCTTTATTAATTTATATACACTAGGGATCAAATATAATGGTCTTTTAATAAAGCCTTTTTTTCCAACTTCAGTTACAATATTGAAATGATCCACGTGAAAATCAGAACTTAAATAATTAATAAGCATTCTGCAAAAATCTACTACTCCTCCTTTATATACAACCGAAGGGAAAAGTAACAGGATATTATATTTGCATTTAATTTTAGTTTTTTCGATCATTCTGTCTGCAACTCATTCTGGTCTTTTTTATTTACCCTATTTATAAGAATCCCTGCTAGACAAAAATAAAAAGCAGAAATAGCATCATGTGTAAAGAATGGAGCATAAAATAGACCTGCAACCAGCATAATAAAAGAGAATCCAGCAATTCCAAGTGTAAAAGAATGCCAGTAGGGATCTGTTTCTTTTTTTAAACAGAAAAGAGATTTTTTTAATATAAGACCCAACAAAAGAAAGAAGACAAAACATCCAAGATACCCCACCTGTAATCCAAGCCAACACAAACCATTTTCTCCATATCTTATTCCGAATTCAGTTTCCGAAACATCCTTTTTGTCATAAGCACTAAACATTGACTTCATTATAATCCCAGGGCCAAACCCAAATAAAAATCTTTCTACACCTTTATTATAAAGATTGTTAAATACAGCAATAGAGGTAGAAATTCTACCAGTTGACAGCCCGCTATCTGTAAAGTGAGTTGAATAATTTAATATGTAATTAACTGCAAAAGCTGGATCAAACGAACCTCCAATTTCTCTTTGAGGATTAAAAGTAGGAATTAACCTGAACGAAGCATAAAGCGAAATAGTCATGATTAAAATTCCCAAAACTACATATTTAAACATTACCTTAAAATTGTCTTTTAAAAACCATATAAGAAACATTAATAAAACCGGCAGATAAAAAATAAATGCCCTCTTCCCTCCTATTAATGCGAATACAATGAATCCTGCCATCAATAATATATAGATTTTCAACTTTTTATATAAGAAATAATAGGAAAGCAAGAATCCAATCGCAATTAATGGAATAATAGTCGATATAGAATGAGAGCTCAAGCCAAACGACCTTTCACCTTGTTCATAAACAGCTAATTTTATAAGAGAAAGAGGAATTTGAACAATAAATACAAATATTAAGAGATTGTTTACAAACTTCATTGATTTCTCATCAAGATCTAGATTTATAATCGCCAGGAATATTAAATAATATCTAAAGAGAACTCTAAGAAACAGAAACGCAGGTATTAAACCACTACCATTGGATATAAAAGAAATAAATACAATCAAAAGAAAGCTCAGTACAATCCAAATACCAAAAAGCTTGATCCTTTGTTTTCTGACAAACCTGCTAATTAATGCCTTTATAAAAAGCAGCAGGCTTATTAACTCAGGAATCCACATTATCTGCGGAGGAAGATAGCTATACTCGACTGCCCATTCTGTGAATGGAATTATTAGCACTACTATAGAAAGGGGAATTATATTAGATCTCACAACAATCGCTATGAAACAAAATGACATTAATAAGAAAATAATATTATAATTTTGCTTTACTATTGCATATCCCAGAATCATAGTGGGAAACAAAATAGAAATTACAATTGCAAATCTTTGGACACCTTTACTGTTGAATGGTAATAAATTCCCCATTTTTACCCGATCATGAATTCCTCAAGTTTTTCGGCCTGAGATTCCCATGTATAATTTTTAATAACAAAGTTCCTTATTTCCTGGCTCTTTTTTCTAAACTCCTTTCTTCCAGCATAAATCTCTTTAATAGCTCGGGCAAACCCCTCAGGTGATGGTTCCTTTACCCAGGAAACAAAATCCTTCCCTTGCAGCACATTGACATGTGCAGGAATTTCTGTCGCAATAACAGGTTTGCCACAAGAAAGATATTCAAACATTTTTATTGGAGAACTCGTGTTCCATCCCGGCCAACTGGGAAACGGCAGTACACCCACATCACTATTGCAAATAAACTCAGGAACTTCTCTATATAAAACTTGAGGGTAAAATAGTATTTTATCTTTTAATCCCAGTCTACGAGTAAGACTTTTCAATCCAGCTATTCCATCGCCGGAACCAAGCAAGAACAACTCAACATCATATTCTCTTAGTAAAGCTAATGCTCTTATAACATTATCAAGCCCTCTATTTTTTGTAATAGTTCCGTGGTAAATTAGACGAAATTTTTTTTTGCTCTTTTCTCTTTCTTCAGGTCTAAACAAATTTATATCCACACCCGAAGTCCAGATTTCTGATTTGTGTTCCGGCAGGTCAAATTCACTCCAACAATATTTTTTCATTTCATCTGTAATATAAGTAATGCCATCAAAGCATGTTGATGCAATTTTTAAACTCCTTTTAAAAAAAAATTTATCTATAAAGTACTTAACTTTTTCGGAATAGACAGGAATAGATCTAACATCAAGAAAAGATTTAAAGTCACATTCTTTTTTTAGTTTGCCTGCTTTTTTAATTAAGAAAAAATTATTGGAATTGAAAACCAAAATTTCCGGTTTATGAAATTCTATCAGGTTGTAAAAATATTTTATTTGATTAAAGTAATATAAAGCCCTGGTTACAAAAGGAATTTTAGGACAACTTATATAAATAATTTCATTATTTAATTCATCAAAACTGACCTTATTTTTTTTATATCCTGTAACAAGATAAACATCATTCTTTTTCTGGAGATGCTTAATAATCTCGATCCATGTTGTTTTATCAGGAGCTGTATCAAATTGTTTATCAGCAAACCAGAGTATTTTCATTTATTCATTTTTTTAAAATATAGTTTATGGAATTAATAATCTTTAATGGGTCATTATATTTTTCATACATATATCTGGAATGTTCAGCAAAACTATTTATTTTATCTCTATTATCTACAAAAAATTTCATTGCATTATAAAGATTATTAATTACATCGTCAGAATTAACGATTATTCCATTCTTATAATTCTCAACAAGTTCAAAAGCACTCGAGATTCGATCTGTTAAAATACAGGGCAATCCTGCAGATGCTGCTTCAACAACAACATTTCCCCATCCCTCACCTGAAATTCTATTATTTGACAAATACTTCCGATGAGGGTGCACAAAAACGTCGGACACATGATAATAATTTTGGACTAATGATGGGGCCACTTCACCTAAAAAAGTTATATTCTTAGACTTTTTCTCTGCCAAGTTCTTGCAATACTTATAATAATCCTCTGAATGTTCACGTTTGTATTTACTAGAAAAAGGTCCTCCAATAATTATAAGCCGAACATTTCTGCAAGATTTTTCCAGCATAGAAAAAGATTCGATTAACAGATCAAGGCCTTTCCGATAGATTATTCTTCCTACATAAAGAAAAATAATCTTGTCTTTAAGTTCTTTTTTTATGTTATTTATCAAATAGTTATCTATTTTTCTTTCACACGGCTCTTTTATCAATCGGGGGAAAAGCAATAATTTATCTGAAGAAACATGACATGAAAGGAGGAATTCTTTTTGTTTAATACCCGGATAAAACATTGCATTGGCGCGTCTCTCTATAAAAACCGTCATTGAATAATAAAGATCTCTTAATATACTTTTATTCCTAAACCAAATCTGTTTTCTAAAGGCAGTTGTTTTCTTTAGAATTCGACCTGCCAAAAACACAACTTTTGAATGCCAAGCATCCGATGTCGTACTAACAATAAGGTCAACATTTCTCCCATTTTTCATTATTAACTTAAAAAGTTTAAAACTATAGGACAGATGCCAAGGTTGAAGCCTGTTCCCCATAAAACCCAGAATAACGAATTTAAGGTTTTTTTTGATAGCCGTGGGAATTGGATCTTTTTTGTCAAAAGGACATATCCAGATGACGGTTAATTCATATTCATCTGTAATTGTCATATATTTTAAGTAATCATAACTTCTATACTGCTTATTTACATAAAGTATCTTCCTAGAATCCATTTCATTGTATATTATATGTGTATATTCTATTTTTTCAAACAGACAATACTCACATGAATGAATCTAGGGGTAAATTTCTCCCGCTTTTTCTCACCTTCAAAGGTGAAATAACAAAGGATAAATATTTTCTTGCCTTTGACATCAAATATTTCCTGTGTTACTTTTTCACTCGCAACAAATTATAAAGACCCGTTTGCGTTTTTCCCGTAAATGGAAATAAAAATTTCTAAAGAAATATTTCATCCAAGAAGAAAAGAAAAAACTGATGTCCAGTATATCCAGAGGCATTAAAAATGCTTCTTATTTAGCAATAGGAAATTCAATAACCCACCTTATTTCTTTTATTGGATTTATTTTTATTGCCAGGATGCTTGGACCTGAAAATTACGGTATCTATGTAACAGTTGGGACCTTTGTTGGGCTATTCGAAATACTGCTGCTGCTAGGACTAAACAAAACTATTATCAGAGAAGGCAGTAAAGATATCTCCTCCATGCACATATTCTTGGAAAAAACAATTGGCATGAGAAATCTCCTTATCATAACAGCTATTATTGTCTGCATAATTTCCTCTTTTTTTACCCCATATGAATTACAAACAAAGCTGTATATCACACTTTTCAGCTTCCAACTTGCATATACCGGTTTAAGAGGATTCTTAGGAACAATTTATCAGGCTACTGAAAAAATGCAGTACATCTCAATTTTCGGTATTGTTAATAGAGTTATATATGTGTCTCTCTCGATTGCTTTTTTATACTGTGGGTTTGGAGTTCTCGCTTTATTTCTAATAGCACTCTTTTCTAATTTTTTAACGATATCTGCCAACTATTTTTACTCACGCAAGTATGTCAAATTCGATATCTTTTCCAAATTACAATTTGATAAAAAATTATTAAAACCAACAATTATCTTCTCATTAATTACATTTGTTATTTTTCTAACCACTAAGATTGACCTGGTAATGATTTCTCTTCTTGGAACAGCAAAAGATGTTGGAGTCTATGGAGTAGCATTTAAAACAACACAACTCGGCATAATGCTAAGTAATGTTGTTGGAATAGCTTTTTTCCCGATATTTGTAAAACAATTCCATAAGCATAAAATGAAAGCCAAGCAGTTAATAAAATACTCATTATTTTTCCTCGGCGTCATATTTGTATTATCACTTGTATTGTCTTTCTTTGTTGAAGATATAATTGCTGTCCTATTCGGCCCCGAATACAATATTTCAGGAAAAATCTTGAGGGTTCTAATCTTTTACCTTGCTCTTTCATGGTCAACGCTTCCTTTTACAACAGCAGCTCAGGCAACCCATAACGAGAAATACATGCTGATTGTATGGTCAATTATGGCTGCCTTGAATATTCCTTTAAATTACTTACTCTTTCTAAAATACGGTTTATTTGGAATAGCCTATTCAACACTCATAGTAAGTGCTGTTGGCCTTTTTCTGGTTTCCCGTATTACTATTAGAATCATGAAAAAACAGGAGTATTTAGTATGAATCTCTTACGGGATTCAGTCATGTCAGTGTTTAATATTTTTCGATTCCACTTATATTTCTTCTGGAGTGGTCTAATTGTCAAGACCAAATTCGTCTTTTTTATTTCTTTGATAAATCAGCCTTAGCTTTTGCTCCCCATCTTCCCTTCAAGATTTTTTTTGGTTTGAATTTTGTGTAAATTGTTTTCAATAATCCTCGTCTTTTAATTTCCCTCGCTCTAATATACAATTCGACCCACCGATTGCCATTCTTCCAAATTCTATCTTTTTCTGCTTTTAATTCTAAGTATGCTTTCTCGGCTTTTTCCCATCTAGGATAATAAAAAATCTCATCCAAAAAATATTCACTTAACCTTTCTGTATCGATTATTTTATCTAATAACAAATTCACATTTTCATTAGGATCATATGTTAAATCATATAGCTCTTCGCTTTTATCATTTTTATTATAAATATATTTAAAATCTCCTTTTCTTATTGCTAATTTCCTATCTGGTTGAAGATAATACCGAGAATCAGAATAAACAAATTTTTTTGAATTAAAGTTCTCTTCCAAAATGATATTTTTTAACTGAATATTACTTAATGGAGTTTCAATTGTCTTTTTTCCAAAATGATTTGGTGTAATAAGCGGTATTTTTATCGCTCCCTCATATACATGATGCCCATAACAAGGGATAGTCTTCTCACCATTCATATGCCCGTGATCCCCTGTTAAATAAATATCCCCAATAAAAATTTTCATCAATTCTCCCACAAGAGTATCGAACAAATCTATATCCGATCCATAACCTGTCCGACCTGAGTAAACATGAGGGGAATGAATCCATAGAAATATTTGTTTAGTTTTACTTTCAAGGACTGTTTTGACTTCTTCCATTATATCCCCAAGTGGGGTTGTGTTTTGTTTAGCTACTATCCTTCCATTTTCACTCCGTTCATATTTGCAATGAGGACCTACAGGCTGCTCAATGGATAAATTATGAAAATTTGTATTCTTACTAAAAACTTGTGCTTTCTTTCGAGAACTCTTGTACCATCTTTTATCCCATATGACATGTGTCTCATATCCCATTTCTTCAAATAATTGAAATAAAGTTGGACATTGATCAAATTGATCAACATCGCGAAAATAACTCCTTTTCATCTCATGTATATTTAACCCCGAAAACATTGCAGAGTAAGCCATACCAGAGGAAACAGCTGCTGTATAAAAATTTTTGAAAAGTGTCCCTTTTCTTGCCAACATGTCAATATTGGGAGTTTTATATATTCTTCCACCATAACAACTCAAATAATCCTGTCTTAACACATCTTTAGAAATTAGCAGTTTAGATTTCATCTATTCTCTCCCACATTTTATCCTAGCATTAAAAATTCATCTTTCTTGCTTTTTTAAGATCTTCAACATTATCTATTTCCATCCACACTAATCCCTCAACATGTATCCCCCTTAGATTGATCTCTTCTGCAACTTCACTAAAAATTGTGTAACACCATTGGCTTTTATCTTCATTTGATATGTATTCATCTAATTTTTTAAATATTTTTCTTGCTCCCTTCTTTGAAAATTTAACCGGCCCAGGCGCCTCAGCACTACATTCATTTGGATTTAATTTTTTATCTAACTTTATAATTTTATTTCCATCCATCTTCACCTTGAACATATCCCCTTTAGGATTTATATTTTTGTCTATCATCATTGCATTTTCAAATTTGCTATCTAATAATTTTTTAATGATTCCTTCTTCAAAAATCAAATCAGAATTTAAATAAATAAAACCTTCATCAATAAAATCCCTTGCTAACCATAATGAATAACTACTATTGGAGTTGTGATAAATTGGATTTTCAATATAGACAACACTATCTTTTAAAATACTTTTTATCTTATTTTTTAAATAACCAACTACAACAATAATTTCATTAATGTTAACTTTCAATAAACTATCGATTTGACGTTTTATAATTTTTTTTCCATTTATTTCTATTAGGCACTTTGGAATTAGATTTGTAATTGGAGATATCCTTGAGCCAATCCCTGCTGCTAATATAATTGCTCTCATAATCCAGCTCCTATCAGTATATTGGTATTTAATGAAATGTTCTAATTGTCAAAATCAAATTTGATCTTTTTAATCATTCCCACAAATATTTTGATTAGTTATTAAATAAAAAAGTAACAAGATTTTAATATTACCATTCTGCATAAAAAAATAACAGTGAGTTGCACTCTATATTATGATGATTAGCCTCAAAGGGTGAGGAAAAAAGCAAAAATCCCCCTGTTAATCAGTCTTAAATAAACGACTAACATACGTGTGTAGAAAAATATATCTTAATTCACTCTTTTGGCTATTCTTATATATTTTCTTGAGATTTAAGAATCATGAGATCTAAGAAACTAATTTCGAGAAACATATTTGTATTTATCTTAATTTTTGTAATTACGACAGCCTATATTCTTGCCGGAAATATTTATTATATAGACAGTACAAATGGAAATGACAATAATGATGGTTTTTCCACTTCAACTTCCTGGAAAACGTTAGGAAAGGCAAATTCCTCATTACTGCCAGGAGACACAGTCTATATCAGGGCAGGTATCTATAATGAGACAATTTCTCCTAAAAATTCGGGGATTGAAGAAAATTATATTACCTACAGAAATTATGAAGAGGAAGAAGTCATTATTGATGGTCTCAGTCAAGGCGTTCTTTTAGACAATAAAGAATTTATTGCAGTAATTGGACTAAAAATATCTAATGCTGGACGTTTCGTAGTAATCCAAAATGGTTCGAAAAATAATATAATCCAAAACTGTAATATGCAAGGTTCCTCCAACTGGGGTGGAGTACGCATAGAAAATTCCAGTCATAATAAAATCCTGGATAATTATATTTATGATTGCCATGGAGACGCCGTAGAATTATATCCAAATGCTGACTATAATTTGATTCAGGGGAACGAAGTCGATGGAGGCCCAACAAATACACATTCCTGTCTTTCAATCTGGAGCACAACAGGCCAAGATTATTCATCTTACAATATAGTACGAAATAATCATATTCATGATCCATGTGACGATGGAATGAATATGCTCCAAAAAGTTGATCATAATTTAGTAGAAAATAATATATTTTACAACGTTTCGAATGGCGCCGGGCTTAAATTCTGTGGCGGACAGAATAATATTATCAGGAGAAATATCGCTGTAGATTGTAAGGCATATGGGATTGGAATATATGCAAGTCTTTATGGTGGTTATTCGTCTTACGGGGAAAATAACACATTCTATAATAATATTATTCTTGGAAGCGATAGAGGAAGCAATATGGATGCAGGCTTTAGGTTCCTCGTATATGAGGGTGGAGGGGAAATAAGAAATAACATAGTCAAAAACAATGTAATATATGAAAATAATCCACAACAAATATATATAAATGGTGACAAAGGTTATAAAGAGTACGCAGCCCCTAACTCATTTATAAATAATACGATATATAATATCAGCCCTGGCCAAAAAGTAATTAATTATATGGGTTTAAAATATTCAATACAAGAAATTGAGCTGCAGCAGCCTTCCCAATTCACTAACAATATCGATGCCTATCCTGATTTTGTTGATGCTAACAACAAAAATTTCCTCCTAAAATCTGGTTCTCCCTGCATAAACACAGGAGACTGGCTTACTGTTATTACTTCTTCGGGCTCTGGCACTCAGATTCCCGTAGAAGATGCAGGTTATTTCTGCGACGGTTTTGGAATTATTGACGGAGATTTAATCCAGCTAGAAGGACAAACCCAGACAGCAAAAATAACAAATGTAGATTACAGCAACAACATAATAACTGTGGATACTCCTTTATCCTGGTATTCAGGTCAAGGAGTAAGCATGCCGTACTATGGTTATGCCCCTGATATAGGTGCATATGAATATTATGAAACTAGCGCACCTCTTACTGCTAGTATGGATGCATCTCCTGGATCAGGATTTGTTCCTTTCTCTGTCAGTTTCACGGGTAGCGCAACTGGAGGAAGTGAACCTTACACCTACAACTGGGATTTTGGAGACGGGAATTCTTCTACGGATCAGAATCCATCTCACACATATTCAGAAGAAGGCGATTATACTGTCATATTCACTATCACAGACGACAGCAGCCAGCATGATACTGACTCCATCATAATAAACGCAAGTGAAGAGACTGATCCGCTCGAAACTTCTTGTTCGGCCTCTCCGGCTGAGGGCGAAATTCCATTCGAGGTTACCTTTACAGGAAGCGCGAGCGGAGGCACCGCGCCCTATTCATATTCATGGAACTTCGGCGACGGTGCATCCTCAACTGCTCAAAACCCATCTCATACCTACACGCAGGCTGAAACATACACCATAACTCTCACCGTAACAGACAGCAATGACAGCCAGTCCACAGCTTCAACCGCAGTAACTGCATCCACTCAGCCTCCACCGCTTTCAGTATCCTGCTCTGGCTCACCTGCATCCGGCATTGTACCGCTTGTCGTAAGCTTTACAGGAAATGCGAGTGGCGGCACCGCACCCTATTCATACTCATGGAACTTTGGCGACGGCGCATCTTCAACAGCCAAAAATCCAACTCACACTTACACAGAGGCCGGAACATACACCATAACTCTCACCGTAACCGACAGCACCGCAAGCCAAGCATCAGCTTCAACTACAGTAACTGCTCAAGCTCAGATTCCTTCTCTGGCAGCCTCCTGTACAGCTTCGCCTACCTCTGGAGACATACCACTCACAGTGAATTTCACAGGAACAGCAACAGGAGGCATATCTCCATACTCATATTCCTGGAACTTCGGTGATGGGGCATCCTCAACGGCCCAGAATCCGTCTCATACTTATACACAGGCCGGTACTTATACCGTAACTCTCACCGTAACTGACAGCACCACCACCCAGGCATCAGCTTCAACCGCAATAACAGCATCCTCCCCAGTGCATGAGGTGACAGCACCCGACACTCCCGAAGGACCTTCAACAGGAGCCCCAGGTGTTTCATATACCTATACAACAGGAGGATCATCCTGTTCCCAGGG
>Ga0210003_1004057_pt1 | contig 11681 bp, 11 predicted proteins | sample LantaG_FD_182804 | JGI IMG/M metagenome (GOLD analysis project Ga0210003, IMG submission 182804) | Deep subsurface microbial communities from Baltic Sea to uncover new lineages of life (NeLLi) - Landsort_02402 metaG (SPAdes) (version 2) | ecosystem: Environmental > Aquatic > Marine > Oceanic >...
CAACGCTCTCACTTACTACCGGCTCAATATATAGCACTCTCCTCTTCACACCAATCACTCCTTTCTTGTTTTTTTGTTTTCCAGCTTAGCAAATAGGTGGCATCGAACTATGTGTCCAGAAGAAACCTCAATCATCTCCGGGTCTACTTTCGAGCAAATGGACATTTTGTAGGGGCATCGGAGATGGAAGCTGCATCCGGGGGGAATATTAACCGGGCTTGGTATCTCCCCAGTAGAAATGACCTTTTTGGGTTTTAACTTTTTTTCTTCCTCGGTAATCACCGGGACTGAGGAGATCAACATCTGAGTATACGGATGAAGTGGCTTTTCGAAGAAGGTAACAGCCTCAGCCACTTCACAGATCTTTCCCAGATACATAATGGCGATTCTATTGGCAACATTTCTCATTAAGCTCAGGTCATGGGTGATGAATAAATAAGTCAAGTGCATCTCTTTTTGCAGATCCATTAACTTATTTATAATTTTGGCCTGTACTGATACATCCAGAGCTGAGGTTGGCTCATCGAGAACAATCAATGATGGATTCGACGCCATAGCTCTGGCAACGGCGACCATCTGTTTTTCTCCTCCACCAATTGAAGGTGGGGATTTGTAGAGGTAGTCGGCAGAGAGCTCTACCTTTTCTAACAGTTCAACCATTTTTTCCCGGAACTGTCTTTTAGGCATCTGAGTATGAATCCTGAAGGGTAAGGCCAGGATTTGTTCAATCGTTTGCCTGGGATTCAGAGAGGACCCAGGGTCCTGAAATACGATCTGAATTTCTTTTTTTATAGATAAAGGCCTCTTTGATGCCTCCATGCCTATATTTTTACCTTTAAATAAAATCTGACCAGAGGTTGGACGATACATACCCACGACAGTGTAGGCAATAGTGCTTTTCCCCGATCCGGATTCTCCTACTAATCCTAGAGTCTCACCATACTTGATGTTAAGGTCCACTCCATCTACTGCACGAACGTATATCGGGCCTTGCTTGTCCTTTCCAATGTGGAAGTATTTCTTCAATTTTTCAATTTTCAAAATCTCATTATTTGTTACTTGTTCCATTTATTCACCCCTTAGTTAAGTAGCACGCTACTAAATGATCCTTCTCAATCTCCAATAATTGCGGTGGCTCTTCTGAACAGATCGGGCTCTCTTGTTCACATCTGGGTTGAAATCGACATCCGGAAGGCGGATTCAAATAGCTCGGAAGTTTCCCAGAAATGCCCTTGGCTATCCCACCTCCGGATATTTTTGGGATAGATGCGAGTAGACCTTTGGTATAAGGATGAACAGGGTTTTTAAAGAGGACCTCAGCAGTAGCAGTTTCTATAATCGTTCCTGCATACATAACATAAATTCTATCCGTCATTTCTCTTGCTACACCCAAAGAATGGGTAATTAAAATGATGGCTGTATTCCTCTTTTCCACTAGCTCATTTAAAAGCCGATGAATCTGGTCTTGAATGGTAACATCTAGCGATGTCCCAGGCTCATCCGCTAGGAGTAAATTTCTCGGAGAAGATATGGCCATGGCGATACAAACCCTCTGTCTCATACCCCCGCTTAATTGAAAGGGGTAATTGATAAGCATCCTTTCAGGATCCGGAAGTGACACTTCCTTTAGTGCCTTTGTGGATAGCGTCTTGATTTTCTCCTGGTGCACATTCTCTTCAAAAGCAGATGAATACTTAATAACATCACCAATTTGAGTTCCGATAATAAAAACTGGGTTCAGAGCTGCGGTAGGGTCTTGGAAGATCATGGCAATCTCCCTAGAGCGAAGCCTTTGGAGCTCTTTAAAACTCATCTTTAAGACGTCCTGCCCCTTGTAAAATATCTGACCTTGAGGAATGTGGAAGTCTCCGGGCGGAAGTATTTGCAGAATTGATTTCATAGTTGTAGTTTTCCCACAACCGGCTTCTCCTACAAGGCCAACTCGCTCACCTTCTCGCACCATCAAGTAAATACCATTAAGTACTTTTAAATAACCACCATACACTCTGTACCAAACATGTAAATCTTTGATCTCAAGTAAAATTTTATTGTTCATTAACACTCCTTCCTTCAATCTATTTAACGGGAAGATTGTAACATATCTCGAATTCCATCCCCAAGAAGGTTAAAACCTAGAATTGTTATAATTATAGCCAATGCCGGGAAAACACACATCCACCAAAGCTCGGGTAAGTATCGAGATCCATTTGCCACCATCTGGCCTAACGATGGTGTAGGTTGTTGTTCTCCCAGTCCTACGAAACTCAAAGAAGCACTAATTATTAGTACCCAACCAACATCCAAGGCCATTTTTGTGAAAACAGGAGAAAGACAATTGGGTAATATTTCGCGGAAAATAATATGAAATTTACTCGCACCCGTTAAATCTGCTGCAATAACAAAATATTCGTTCCTTATAGAAGAAGCCATTCCATAAACTAATCTGGTATACCATGGCCACCACATTACCGTGACCGCAATCATAGCATTCATTAGGTTTGGCTTAAGCACCGCAGCAATAGATAAAGCAAGAACAAGAGAAGGAATAGAAAGAAATACGTCTGAAATACGCATAATAATGGTATCTATAATTTTCTTATAATAAAACCCCGCTAAAAGGCCAAGAAGAGTACCTACTGGTACAGCGATTGCTAAAACTACAATTGACATTATGAGAGCGCCACGAAAGGCAAAGATTATCCGAGTTAAGATATCTCTACCTATTTCATCAGTTCCAAGCCAATATTTAACACTAGGTGATTGATTACTATTTACAAAGTCAACAAATGGACCTGCATGTTTAGGATAAGGCGTTATATAAGGAGCAAGAATTGCAAGTACAATAACTAAACCGACAATCAACATTCCTAAGACGGAAAGTTTGTTACGAGAAAAATGATACCAATATCGGGAAATCTTATCCCAAAATCTGTATAGTTTCCCCTCTTTTTGAGACTTTTTAATAGTTGCAATCCGAAATTCTTTAATATCCATATTATTCTCCCCCTGCTCCAACCAAAGTAATACGAGGATCTAAAAACGCAACAATAACGTCCACGATGATATTGGTGAATGTAAAGGTTATCCCTATTATCATTACAGTTCCCATAATCGCGTTCAAGTCTTTAAGAAGCATGGCATTGATTCCATAACGGGAAAGCCCAGGCCAGTTAAATATCAGTTCAACCAAGAAGGCGCTACCGATCGTTGCTGCAATATCCATTCCCATTAAAGATACTGTGGGAATTAGAGAAGGCTTGAGTAGATATTTGAACATTATTACCATTTCGGGGATACCATACCCTCTTTCAGAGGAAATGAAGTCTTTGTTTAAATTATCTAACATACTGGAACGAGTAATCCGGGCTTCCTGAAATATTTTTCCTAACGATAAGGCAGCGGCAGGTAAAATTAAATGCGTAAATGCATCCCAAGCTGCATTCAAATTTCCTGCAAGTAGAGAGTCAAAAACCATAAATCCGGTGATCCTTGATATATGAAATTGTGAACTCGAGCGGCTAAGCACAGGTAAAATTGGCCAAGCATAACCAAAAATAAGAATAAAGAAAATTGCTATAACGAATGATGGCATAGAAACACCCATATAAGAAAACACTCGAATCAGATTATCTACCCAATTATCTTTATTTTTAGCCGCTATTGTACCAAGGAGAATGCCAAAAAAGACCGTTAAAATTGCAGAAAAAAAGACTAATTCTAAAGTAGCAGGAAGATATTGTTTAATATCCTCACTCACTAGTCGCCTTGACACTAAAGATCTGCCAAATTCCCCATGCAGAGCATTAGTCAAGAAAATCCAGTATTGTACTGGTAAAGATTTATCCAAGTATAATTCCTGGCGGAGTTGCTCGACTACTTCTTCCGGTGCAGTTGGTCCTAAAGCCAGTCTAGCTGGATCACCAGGAACCACACGAGCTATAATAAAAATAATCATAGACAAGCCAATAAGAACAAAAATAGTTAATAAAAGACGACGAAGAATGAAAGGTCCAAGTTTCATTGATTTTAATTATCCCCTTTCTGGTTATTAGTTAAAACTGAAATCGCATCGGTTACCAAAGAATCTAAATTCGCAACGAAAGACGCTTCTCCTTCTATGAGACTATTCTTTGTATTTTCAATGTGTTTGTGAAAAACTGGTGAAAAAGGAAATTTAATATCATTAGAACTTAATATGTCTAGTAGTCTTCCCACAACATCGATCATTCGTAAAGGTCCATATAATTTTGGTTCCTCTATCAAATTACGAGCACTAATAGTGATATAGCAAATTAATTCGAAAAGTTGTTGGTAAACCTGTTTATTCAGTTGATCCTTATTTATATTCATTAAACCAGATGACCTCCTTTTTTCGCACTGGTACCCTTGGGGAACAGTCTGGATACCCAACCGATACTATAAAAATGGGAACAATTGAACAAGGTAAACTGAGAATTGTTTGAAGTGCTTCCCGATGAAAAGAAGCAATTACACAGGTTCCAAGACCAAGAGAATAAGCATAGAGCATAATGTTCTGGGAAGCCATAGCAGCATCAGCAATAGCTAAGAATTTAGGTCCCATTGATCCACCTTTGAGTTGAGCTTCTTTTGAATCCTGGCAAACCACAATCAAAGCGGGGGGATTGCCATAAAGTCCAGGGCTAATCAATTTTACTTTATGTAGCATAGAATGATCTGTAACCACAATAAATCGCCATACTTGCTCATTACAAGCAGTCGGTGCCCACATCGCAGCCTGCTGGATAAGATCTCTTAGCTGATCCCTATCCACTGGATCTGGTCGATACGCTCTAATACTTCGGCGTCCCTGAATGACATTTAAGATTTTCATACCCTAACTTTAACCTTTCACTCTTTTTACAAGAGGAGGAAGCATAAACTTCCTCCTCTTGTAAAAATATTTCTGACTTAACCCTCTATTCCTCACCAATGAATCTCATATCCTTGAATTGCATGCGCAAACCGGGCAAAAGATTGAACTTTTCACCGGCTTCTGCCGCTTTTGCAGCTGGCCACATCAGGTACTCTGCTTGGTAAGCATGACGCTGAGGCATTTCCACAGCAACGATATCTAAAGCAAGATCTGATATTTTTCTGATGATAGCCTTATACTTCTGATAGCGCTCATTGGTATCAATAGTAGCAAAGATATCCTCAAGCATAGAGTCAATCTCTTCTTGAGTGGCATCATCTAACCAGTGAATATTGTTAAAGGTCCCTCGGAAGTTGGAATGATAGAGTATATATAGTAATGATCCAGCCTCAGGATATACAAAACTTGTTTTAACTGCTATGCCGATGTGGGGAGTGGTATCTGGATTGGCAGTAGAACCTACGAAACTAGTCCAACTACTCTTAACAATATTTAATTTAATACCAATTTCCTGGCAATTACTTTGAAGCAATAAAGAAATCTTCTCTTGATCAGGAACTACAGAATTCCACCAGAGCTCAATGGGGTATTCATTCAGCTTCGTAGCATATGGAGATTGTGCTAACTCAGCCTTTGCTTTCTCGACGTCTCTTTCCAGCAGAGGTAATGATGGATCGCCACCTGGAATAACGGGACTTACCACTCCCCGCGGACGTTCAGAAGTAGGTAGGATTTGATCCTTACATATGGCATAGTCAAAAATATTCGTTAAAGCCCGGCGAAAGTGTACATCGTCTAATGGCGGCTTAGAGGTATTGAACATGAGGAGCATGGGTGCCCCCGTCCGTAAATTAGCCACCTTTACGCCAGTCAGTTTGCTCATGGCATTAAAGTTTTCTGTAGACTGCCATTCGTCAGTGATCTCCAGTTCTTTTTTAGCCATCAGCGTGCGAACAGTAACAGGCTCAGTCACACCAATAATCTTGAAGGAATCGGGCGCATCCTTATCTATTTCTTCCCGCCAATAATTTGGATTACGAACACCAAGTATGTATTCCGTAAGCTGAACATCTTCAACCATATAAGGCCCAGACCCAGCATCGTGCGTGAGTAACCACTCCTTCCCATAATCACCGAACTCTCCATACGAGCCTTCTTTCTTGGCATTCTCCATTACCTGCTTCTCGTTGACCACGGCTACGTGTGCAAGATAAAACAAGAAAATCCCTAGTTGACGTTCAAGGGTGAGCGTTACTGTTTCCGTATCCAGTGCAGAGATGTTTTTTACCTCTCCACGGAATAAATAACCATAACCTTCTCCGACATCGATCATTCGCTTTAAACTAAACACAACATCGCTGGCTTTTAGCTCATCTCCATTATGGAACTTGATTCCCTTATTAATTTTGAAAGTGTAGGTAAGTGTATCAACATCATACTCCCAGCTCTTGGCCACTAATGGTTGGGGGGCACCGCTATCATCTATAATTAACAGCATATCATAGAAGTTATGAGCACATATTACTGCAACGTTATCAGTACCTACAGCTGGATCGATATACACTGGCCAAGATTGCACGATACGCACGATCTTTTCCCTCGGTTGAGCAGATGCCACGCTAGTTGACATTAGTAATGCCATAAACGTTAATAAAAAAATCAAACTAAGTACTAACACAAAACTCTTTTTCCAGTTAGTCATTTTAAAAACCTCCTTTTTTCTAGATTTTCCTTAAAAAATCAAACTAAGTACTAACACAAAACTCTTTTTCCAGTTAGTCATTTTAAAAACCTCCTTTTTTCTAGATTTTCCTTAACCTCTCAATTGAAACGCTTTTTGGAGGGTGGAATTGGGTAAGCTTTTTTACTCTGAGCTAAACCCATAGCAATTAAGCTTTCGCATAATTTAATTGCAGCAGCAGCAGGTACTACAATAGGAACACCTAATTCCTGAGATGCCTTTTCTTCGACTCCTAGCATGCCCCCGCAACCTAATACAATTACATCCGCACCCTTATTAAGCAGTTCGGCTCCCACTTGAATTAAGGCTTTTAGCATTTTCTCTTCTGAGCCAATTAAACTTAGGACCGGAATTCCTATATAACCAAACCCTACACACTTATGATCTAACTCATAAACCTTTAAATTATTGAGGGCGCCAGAAGAAGCAGCACCCGGAGAACATGGTTTAACAATTCCAAATTTTCTTCCAATTAAACTTGCCATATAAAAGCTTGCTTCTCCAATCCCCACGACTGGTATTTTTACTGCTTCTTTTGCTGCTTCTAAAGCCGGGTCGCTGCCACAATAGATGATCACTCCATCGTAGCTTTCCTGTTCTGCTTTTATTACTTCCTGAAGTGTGGGCAAAACGCACCAAGCTACATCAAAATTGCTTTCGATAGATTCAGAACCACTCTCAATATTAACAACATCGATTAAAGTGGAATCGTCTTTATATTTGTTTAACTCAGCAAGAGCTGGTTTATTCCATATTGAGGTTGCTACCGGAATAATTAATTTAATCCGTTTCATACCACTTTTCATCACTTCTATCCTTCCTTATTATAAAGTTTAACTTTCTACTTTTCTTTTCCTCTAACAATTAACAATTTAGTACTTATGCCTTATTATCCCCTTCGTTTCACCTCCTTTCGGTGTTATGTCAGGCAAATTGGTCAATGATATGCTGAAGAACCTGGACCACCTTCTTCATATCCTCAACGGAGACATTTTCAGAAGTTGTATGCTCGCTCTTTACTCCATTTCCTATAGGGATCGTTTCAATTCCTTTTTCGTTGTAAATTGCTGATTCCAATCCTCCAGTGATCACTATAATCTTGGGTTCAATCCCAACACTCTTCAAGGCTTTCTTTGCGACCTGAACCATAGGAGCATCTTCTGAAATACTTGTTGCCTTATAAGCCAGATTCAAATTCACCTCAGCCTTAGCTCCAATCGAGTGTGCTATTACCTCAAAGACTTCCTTGTAGGTATTGCTTAGGGATATACACTTCTCGTGATTTAAGCTACGCACCTCCGCTTTTATGGTGCATTTTTCGGGAACACCATTCCGGATCAAACCGCCCTGGATAATGCCGAAGTTTGCAGTGGTCTCAGGGTCTATCCTGCCATCTTTCAGTGTTGCTATGGCCAGGCTGGCTGCTTTAATAGCAGATATCCCCTTTTCGGGCTCCATTCCTGAATGGGCCCCCTTACCGGTGATTTCGATATCAATAAGCATTTTGGAAGGGCCGCCAATCACGATTGCATCTAGCGCATCCATGTCCACAAGGACACCACGTTTTGCGCTTATTAACGAATAGTCTAAATTTTTAGCCCCTACACAACCAATTTCCTCCTCGCGGGTGATAACAATCTCCAAAGGCGGATGCTGAGGTACACTCAAAACCGCTTCCAAAATCTCCGCGATCCCTCCCTTGCAGTCGGCCCCAAGTACGGTATCTCCGCTTGAGTAGATTACACCGTTTCTCACTACTGGTTTTACACCCTTACCCGGCTTTACTGTGTCCGCGTGAGCGGCAAGCATTAGCGGTTCTGAAGCCAGAGAGTTCTTCGGGGGTATTTTACAAATAAGGTTGCCGTAGTGGTCAACCTGGCATCGCCCGTTGAATTCCTGTTGAAGTTTAGTTTTTATAAACTCAATGAATTCCTTTTCTTCACCAGATTCGCTCGATATGCTTACCATTTCACACAAATTTCTAATCATTCTCTCACTCATAATTGTTTCCTTCACAAACATTCTCGAAGTGGGTCACTCTCTTCCTTTTTAATTTAAACTTTCCCTAATTTTTCTGCTAATTTTTTAAGTTCTGGGTCTAAGAGTTGACCCTTATCCATAATTTGGACGCCATCCAACCATACGGAGGAATTCAGGCAAATACCATCAGAATGAGAAGGACCATCAATCCCACCAGAAACCAGATGTGCTCCAACATTTCCAATACCCCATTCCGTTGCCCCCCATACACGTTCATCTTCCACAATGTTGCCGGTTAAACGCGCATTAGGATGGAGACCATAGGAAATGTGGGCAAGTTTAAACATTTGAGAATGGTTGAAGCTTTTTAACCAATTTTCATATTCTGTGGCTTCTTTACCACCCTCAATTTTAACAATCGCACCATTTTTTATGTGAAGCACCACTGGTTCTCCTAATACACTAACAAAGGGAGGAACTATTGATCCATCGAATACAATAGCTCCATTGATCGTTTCTAAGTCTGGAGCCCAAGCAACCATCCCAGGTTGCATGTGGGAACCAGGAACATCAAATTGACCACCTCTTATATTTACTGGATGTTCTGGATTATTATCAAATTTGACATCGGTCCCTGTTGGGGTAGTAACTCGTATATGCTTAGCGTTTTTAGTAAGTTTTACCAGATGAGTCAAAAATTTCTCCAAGGTGGGAAAATCTACTCTACCAATTAATCTAACCATCATACTCGCGTCCATACCGCAAGCATTTAGATACCGGAGCTTAGGATTTTTAGCTTTGGCTATATCATAAGTAGTTGAATATAAAAGCCATTGATTGTTGTATTCAATCCATACATCCGTCTCTACGAGGGCAGCTGCAAGAGCTTTCACGGGAAGCATAGGATCTGTTGCTTTTCCCACACCCAATGGTGAAGCTGTATAAATGACCATGGGTTTAGCATCGCATGCAAAAGCGGCTCTGGCCGTGGCATTGACAACCCTATCATCGGATTCCGTGTCTGCAGTAATGACAATTGTTTCTCCTGATTTTAATTTTAAGAGCTCTTCACAAAGAATTTTGGCTGCTTTTCCCAATTCATATTCATAATAATTAGGCATTTTGTGCCTCCTTTAATTTTTTTTAATCCTTTAAAAACTAGAAAAGATTTCTTTTTTTCAGATAATTTTTTTTTCTTCTTTCCCTCCCCCCTTCCCCTTTTTTCTCTTTTTTTTTAAAATTCTTTTCTTACATTATTTAAATATACCACCCCTTTTATTATTTAATACTTAACAAGTGCTGCTCTTTAGTTTGGAAATTGCAGGGTTCAGTATAGTATTCTTCGATTACTTTTTTTGGTAATAACCAGGCAAACTAACATCTACCCTTATTTCATTTATTGCTCTACCTTCAACTATTAGTTTGGTCAATTCTTTGGCATAAGCTACAGCTAACTCGCATTTTTTATTGACAAAATCATACAATATCGACTGGGCTCCTTCTTTATTTCCCTTATCTGCTAATTGTATTACCTCACTCTCTATTTCGGGTTTTTCTCTAACAGTCTGAAATTCAAAGGCCTCCCAGAATTTCTGTACGTCATCCATATAGTCCATCTTGTAGGAAACGGCATTGAAAAGTTCATTGAAAACATTTACTTCATTATCCGGACCTTGAGCAAACGTAGGTGGTATTTCAGGAAGACCGATATAAAAGGGGAGGAAGGGGCTTGTTGGAGGATAATTGAGAGTTCTCCAGTGGATACTAAGTAGCTCAGGATGTTTTGAGGGAAGCTCATTGAGCCCTGCAGACTGGGTTCCACCAGCATAGGCAAACCTGCTTATATTGCCCCTGTTATCGGATGAACGTGAATATTCCTCCTTATATTGTCGATCACGGAGAATACTAAAAGCGTACAAAGCATTAACCTGTTTATTTTTACCTTGTTCATCCCTTCTTCGGTCCAACAGTTCCTGAATTCTTTCCTGCCGGTTTAAGCTATATAAGGGGTCGGCCAAATACTTTATAAATGGCTTATATATCAACGTATTTGATTGGGCGTAAGCAATATCCGTTAGAGGTCCAAAAACATTGTAAATTTCCTTAGGTAGTCCCTCAGTTAGAAGTTTTACTGCTTCTTTTGCCGAAGTAGCGCGCTCCAAAATCCAGTTAAAACTTTTAATATTCACATCAGGATAATCTTTCACCATATAGGCGAGTTCAACAATGTAGCCCTCATCTGCATCAACAAATGCCTTTCCTTCGGCATTAGCACCGGGAATACGACCCATAGCTAACCATAATTCGGAAACCCCGTGACTGTTCACACGATATACTAAGTCGCCACTAAGTTTTCCATAATCGCCGGTACCAATGTTTTTGATCCCCGTTTCCTCATTTACCTCCATACCTACATAATGCGGCCGGGTAGTATAACTGACGTCAACGGTTTGGCCCGAAATGGTTGGACCCGCTGTTGCATCCCCTTGTGCAATAAAACCACTACAGGGAAAAACACTTAAGTTAACCAGCAAAAATATTGTCATTGCCGTTGTAATAAACAGATCCAATTTTCCTCTTCTGATAAATCTTTTCAGCATTATAATTAAACCTCCTAAAGTTTTGTTTCTTTAAATTTCAACTTACTTATTTAGACTCGCTTCATCATACTAAGTTATCACGTCTTAGCATTTATTTTAACTATTTTTGATCTCATTTTTCTTTCTTCCTTATACTCCTTATAAGGTTTCTCATAGCTTTCTTTACCTAAGATGCAATTGCCAATAATTTATTCCTTACTTTTCATCACCTCCTTTCAATTTTACTTACAAATTTTAACTTTATATATCTAGGTAATTACTTGGGTTAATCACCTCCCTGTTATTTGATGCTTAAGTGTTCGGAATTTACTTTCTCTATTTAGAGATATTAAAAATGCATTCTCCGGTCATCTCCGCAATTTAAGCATTTATATTTAGGCACTTTCTTGTTTCCCTTCTATCCTCTTCTTTAGCTCTTTCCTTCTGTCCTCGTAGAATTGGCGGAGTTCTTTATTTAAAGTCTCCG
>Ga0210003_1004058_pt1 | contig 11679 bp, 6 predicted proteins | sample LantaG_FD_182804 | JGI IMG/M metagenome (GOLD analysis project Ga0210003, IMG submission 182804) | Deep subsurface microbial communities from Baltic Sea to uncover new lineages of life (NeLLi) - Landsort_02402 metaG (SPAdes) (version 2) | ecosystem: Environmental > Aquatic > Marine > Oceanic >...
TCCAAAGTTATTACTACTTTTCCTCGCGCGTGTCCTTCTCCAAGATACCCGAGAGCTTCAGCAACCTCACTTAAGGGGTAACGTCTATCTATAACAGGTACGACCTTACCGGCTTCAAGAAGCTCTTTCATAAAAACCAAATCTTTTTGGTTTGGTCTCGCGGTCAGGGCACCCATTTTCTTACTCCAGGCCATTGAAACCCATGGTCCCAGGAGCATGGCTTGAAAAATTTGAGCCATGGAACCTCCGGTCGCGACATAAATTCCCTTGGGACTTAATACACGCTTATAATCCCAAAGAGAATGATATCCGTTAGCAGCAAGAATCAGGTCATAACGCTGCCCATTTTGGGTGAAATCTTCTTGAGTATAATCAACGACCTGGTCTGCCCCAATCGAGCGCACCATGTCCAATTTCTTCGTGCTGCACACGCCGGTTACTTCAGCCCCGAACGATTTGGCAATCTGCACTGCAAAGGTACCCACACCACCAGACGCACCATTAATCAAAACTCTTTGCCCAGACTGTATCTTTCCTTTATCGCGAAGACCCTGCAGGGCGGTGACTGCCGCCATCGGTACGGCTGCTGCTTCCTCGAATTTTATATTAGCCGGTTTCAGCGCCAATGCATTTTCAGGAACACATACATACTCGGCAAAACCGCCACTACCACACCCGGATGTGTCCCCGAATACCTCATCACCTGGCTGAAACTGCTTTACGTTTATGCCAACCGCTTCAACCCGCCCCGCTATGTCAGCTCCGAGTATCTGGTTTTTTGGTTTTAGAAGCCCCCACCCATTAGTCGGACCAAGAATATGTCAGCTGTCAGGAGATGCCAGTCATATGCATTTACGGATGCCGCATGAACTTTTACCAGTACTTCATTGTCCTTGGGAGTAGGTTTTTCTATTTCTTTTAATTCAAGAACATCAGGTGAACCATATTTGTGATAAACAATTGCTTTCATTTGTGTATCCTTCCTTTTTTGATTGATAGTAGCCATATTCGTTTCTGACTATCAGCTGGCCCCACTTGTAGCTGGTTGTTGAACCTTTACACCTTTAATCAAAAGCCAAAGGGCAAGTGACAATTCACCAATAGTCCCAGGCAAGAGAAAAACCAGGGAAATTGTCGCATGAAATAATAGGGACAGCTATTTATCAACTTTTTTCTTAGGTCTTCCTTTCGGCTTTAATTTAAAAACTCTCTTAAGCTGTCCTTCAAGCTTTTCTGTAAAATCATTAGATCCAAGAGGTCGGCCTGTTCTGGTCTTTTCCCTGAGCCCTTTCATGTCATCGGGATTATCCGAGGTCTCTATAAATTTCTTCCAGGCTTTTGGTTCTTGCTCCATATAATTAAAAAGCTGGTTTGTCCCCAAGGGATCGTATTTGTCGATCCCGCAATGTATCTTTGCACTGGAGTAAGGCCATAAGCAGGGTTTTCTAACCAGATTTGCCCTAACGGGATTTCTTTCTATGTAGCGGGCACAGGCTATCATGTGTTGCTCATCTAAGACACAGGAGAAGAAGCGGCCCTGGAATAGGTGACCGCTTACCTTCATCTTTTTATTATAATACTGGGAATACTTCATGTTGGTATATTTAAATACCTTCCCCAGGGAATCTTCTTCCTGGGGAATCGCCATAAAGTGGACATGATTGGACATGAGACAGTAAGCTAATATAGTCAGGTGATAGCGCTTACTCTCCTCTTGGAGGAGGGAAAGATATTTTCTTCGGTCGGTATCATCGGCAAATATCTTTTGCTGATAATTTCCTCTTTGGGTGATATGGTGCGGGTGACCCGCTGCAACGACTCGTGCTATTCTTGGCATGTATAGATTATAGGTCTTCGCATAAGTGATGTCAATTAAAATAGGTGTCTGTCCCTATTATTCCAAGGAGCTTTCCTAATTTTAATTTTCTATTTATAAAATCAAAATTCTTCATATAAAACACTTCTTACTCTAAAATATTCAAAAAAAATCAGGGGTCTTGTGGGGTTAGGTCTTGCAGGTCTTGCAATATCACTTTTCCTCTTCCCCCTCAATGTTTTTAATTAAAATAAGGACAACACACCTTATTTTTTCTATGGTTTAGCTTTCTATTTTACGAAGTTTCCCCTTAGAACGTTTATCTATAACAATACCTAAAGCCTCAACCATTTGGATAAGAACTCCTCAGATCCTATAGATTGTTCCGGGAAAAGCTACCGGATTATTGAGCTAGTATACCTTCCTGATTTATTTAATTTAAAAGTAAAATATTAATTATCTAAGAAAATGGGTGTCTGTCCCTATTATATTTCACTATTATATTTCATAATGTTCCAGACATAAAAAAAGTTTTTATGAAACAAAAATTTAGATGAGCTCTTAGAATAAAACTTTCATGCTGTGTTATCTAAAGCGTAATAGCAAATTTTCATCTATGCTATTTCAGATATTTCAGTTGTAATAAAATAAAAATCTTTCATTTTACTTTTATCGGTTATTTTAGCTTGGAATTTTCTACCATTTAAATCCATTTCTATAGCCAATATCTTTGCAATATCTCTTGGGATAAAACCTAATTGGGTATCTTCAAATATTAACCGTATAGCATAAATGTCATAAGGGTTTTCAAAATCCCTTTCTACCGATAATGTATCACCAAAATTAATCTCTCTGGATAATTTTTTCCTACCTTCTTCATATGGAATTCCTTTCACATCACATTTAATAGGTTTAAGAATTTCTGTAGCCCATTTCTTAATATTTAATTTCTGTGACAAATATAAGATATTTTTTCTTTCATATTTGGAAATATCAAGATCCTTAATATCTGTTATATAAAGATTTGCAAACCAAATAATAAACTCTTTTAAAATATTTTCACCTGTATATTTACTTGCTATTTCTAAGGATGCTTCTCTTGTGCTAATACCAATACTTTTAGCCATGCATGCAGGTATATTGTTAAGTCCGTACTTAATAAATGATGGTAGATTTCTAACTTTTTCAGGTAAGTCTTTAAAATCTTCGGGCATATCATTAAAATGTCTATTAAGATGAAAACTCAAAATAAGCAGGAATACCGTAACCCCCCATGGATATCTATAATTCAAAAACTGGTTTATGTACAACTGCATCTTATCTTTGATATTAGTTTCTGAAAAGGAAGTCTCCCACAAGGTTTTAAGTTCACTAATGGATTTCCCTTTTGTCCAATTCGTGACAAAATCGCTTAATATTGTGCCGTTCTCTATAAGAATAGAATTATCTAATTTTTCATCGTTCATTTCATCTATTTCATAAAAAATATCTAAATATTTTTGTAATAAAATTTCATAATCGTCATTTTCAATTATCTCTTTTAATTCATCAATATTACTTTCAATAAATTCTGAGAGCTTAACGCATGACGATAAACGAAAGCCTGTTTTTGAGTATACTTTTCTTAGGTCATTGTCTTCCACTTTTGAATAAAATTTTCTTCCAATAGATAATATGCCCTCAACCAAAGGTGCTATGTTATACCCTTCTTTTTCTGACTGGATTATAAATAAGCTGTAACCGAGAATTTCTTTTATAAACTCCTCGTCTAATGTGTCAACTGTTTCTTCTACTAATAAGTTTAGTAAAGATGGTTCGAAATAGTATTCTAAATATTTTTCGAAATCTGAAGAAGAAATCCGATTATTTACTAAATATCCTAAGAGCAGTAATAGTAAACTTACTCCTTTTTCTATATTGGCTTTATTAGTGTATTTCTTAAATAAATTCTCATCCTTTTCATTAAAAGCCAGAAATATTATCTGCCCTTCAGTTTCTCTTCCTGCTCTCCCCGCTCGTCCTGCAATATTCCAGAAATCTCTAATACTAACTTTCTTTCCAACCCTAGGATTTATTTCTAAAGAATGAATAATCGCAGTTTTTATGGGGAAATTTACGCCCTGGCCTATAGTATTCGTTGAAATCAACACTTTAAACCGTTTCTCTCTAAAATCTTTTTCCATAGACTTTCTAACAGATTCAGGTAATGAACCATAATGAATACCAACACCCCTAATCAAACATTTAGTTACAATATCATCTTCTCCAAGCCATTTTTTTGCCATCTCTAATGATTCCATATTTTCTCTATAACTAAAGTCATCCTTAATCTCCTCTTGACTTTTCTCCTTTATATTCAACAATCTTAAAAATGCTTTTCCAGTAGATTTTGCCCAATCTGGTCTGGAAGAAAATATTAAAACAGTTCCCTCATCGACGAACTTATTGGCAAGTTCTACAGCCGTCTCTGATTTTTTATTTTTATGTGGAAATGTTTCTGTATTTCTCCTCCCTGTGGTGAGATTAAGATATGAGTATTTTCTTTCACTGATGATGTTTGGTAAAAAGGGTGGTTCCTCAAGTTTTATTCTTTCGTATGGGTATATTATCTCTCCCGAAGCTTTTACTTTATACCACCGGCACATACCAATTAATTTTCTTGTTGGTTCCCATTCTTTATCATATATTTTAGGCAGAGAAATCACATTATCTTCCTCACCTGAAAGCCATTCAGAAAACTCTTTTGCATTTACTTCTGTCATTACTGCTGACATAAATAAAAATCTACTTTTCTTTTCAAGTTTTCTTCTTAACTTAATGATTAAAAATTCTAGTAAAGATGATCTTTCGCTTATATCTCCGATGATATGACCTTCATCAACAACTACTAAAGAAATATTTTCGAAGAATTCTGGTTGTAGTCTATAGAACAAGTCGATTTTTTCGGGAGTAGCAACCAAAACATCTGAATTGTCGATCCAGAATTGCTGAAATTCATCTACTTCGTAACTACCAATTGCACCAGATACAATAAAACCTAATTTCCCTAATCTGTTAGTTAAAGTTTCTTCAATTTCAGTAGTTAGCGCTCTGAATGGTGTGATGTAAATACACTTGGAATTTGGATTTTCAATAAGAGAGTTAATAATCATGATTTCTGCGATAAGGGTTTTTCCTGCACTTGTAGGCATCTGTATAACGAAATTCTTATTAGTTGATATTATCCCTTCATCTATTGCTTTTAGTTGAGATTTCCAAAATTCAAAAATTGATGTCCTTTCCTCCTCTGGTTTAATTCTATCTATATCGTATACATCCATAGAAAGTAGCTTCAAATATTTTTCCCATATAGGATTTGGTAGTTTTCCTTGATTATCCATCACATCCCATATGTTTCTTTCTTTCAGTAATCTTAATCTTGTTTTAAAAAGACCGATAATATGAGATAAAAGGACGTTACCACTATAAAGTATTTCTTTATAACTATTTGTAATAGATTCTAAAAAATTTTTATCTCTCTTTCCTATTAATATGAAAGTAGACAGAGATTGTGCTGCCGTTTGATAATCTTTAAAAGCACTCCTGTAGTGAAATGATAAGACCTTAGGGTTTCCCACATAAAAATTGTCAATTTCTCCAGAGAGAAGAAAAATCTTCTTTTGTAAGAATAATTGGATAATTTTTAAGATTTTATTTTCATATTCTGAGATAATTTCATCCTCTTTATCAACCTCTTCCAGTGAATAATATGCATGCGACTCCTTTACTAATTTATCAATTAAACACTGTGCGTTTGCTTGATAACCTGAAAGATCATAGCATAAACTAGATAATATTAAGGAGTAGGCTTTATCGTACTTCTGGCTAACATAGTATAAACTTTCATAGATTTCAGCTGCACGTTTAAGAGATTCAATTCCTATTGTATTTTGTGAATTTTCTTCCAGTAGAATAGAGCCTTTCGATGATAAATATAATGCATACCTCCATAAGTAGTTTTCATCATATCTTTCCTCAAAAACTACTTTAATTTTTTTTGCAAATATCTGATTAGTATAGCTTATTAATTTGGTATCCTTCTCTAAGATACCTTTTAACTCTTTTTCCTTTTCCATTAAATAGTCACTCTTGTTCATTATAAACAATCTCCTCAGCTACTTCTGGAACTAATGAGTAAGTTTCATTAATTAGGTCCTTTAAAGAATTTATTAAAACCACATTAAGAGTCAGATTAGGTAATTCTACTTGGAAGTTATCTAAATTCTTTAAAATATCTTCTTTCCATTTATCTTTTTCAAAGATAAGAAAAATATGAAAATCTTTAGAGTAAGATTTTGGATCTCTTATTGCCTTATCAAAGAGGCATACTAAATTATATTCGTCACGATCTTCTAGCCGCCTTGAGATGTAATTTACTATCTCAGGAACTTCGACATTATTCAAAACTAATTCCCTATATGCTTCTTCGGCAATTTCTTTTTTATAGGTAATTTTTGATTTAACCTCGGCAAAAATTATTACTGGTTTGTCTGCTGAAATCCTACAGGCTAAAACATCTGCTTTTCCTCGCATTGCTCTATCTCTCAGCTCTTTATAACGTAATTTATGTATAGGTAAAATTGCTTTCCTGATTTTTTCTAAAATATCAGCAGTTATAATTTCACTTAAAAAAGATTGTTCTGGATTAAAATGTACACCCTTTTTAGGCAAGATAAGATCCAATATATGTTTTCTTAATTTATCCTTAGGCTCATCTTTGTATATTCTTCTTAATCGCTCAGGATAATCCAAATGGATTAGAATTCGATTAGCAAGAAACTTCTTTAATTTTTTTACCTCTTCCTGCATATCATTTTCAGTTAAATCAATAACTGAAAATTTAGAATAATGAGTATTTACTCTTTTTTCTTCTTTAAGCCATTTATTAATCATTCTCTTGTCTCCGGGATACTGCTATATTTTATAACTATCAAAACTAAATCTTTATTATTATCTTATCTGTATTAATCAGAAATTTTCATCAAATACTTCATAAAAAATTATTCAATTGTTTTACTAATAGTAAATCGTATTAATCGCTATTTTTTAATTTCTTTGCATTTTTTTCTAACCAATTTTCTATTTTCTTCAGCGTAAAATATTCTGCCAGTGTTTCTGCAAGATCAGGAGTAAATAATCCAGGTATATCATTGTAAGTGGTAGACCACTTACCGCTTTTTTTAAAATAGTCGTGTTGGCTTTCAGAATCATTCCAATCTTTTTCAGTTGGAATACACCACAATAAATTAATTGGTGTGGAGAATTTTATATTTATTTTTTGTGTTACACCGTTATCAGTCATTGCGATGGAGGCATTTAACGATTTACACGCTATATGAGTAACGCTTCCATCTTCCTTAAATCTCATTTCGATTCCCCCACTAAAAATATCTCTATCATGAATTCCATATATATTTGATATTCTTTTCTTAATATCTTCTATCCCGGGAAAAGGATATCTCAAATCAAAAATCACTGTTGGATCTATAGAAGGATCAAGAACTCCATCTCTAGTATATTCTTCGAATTCTTCTTCGCTTAAACTTTCAAAAAAATCATACATGTCTTGAACTAATTTTTTTTGTTCGATATTCCATCTTATAAATCTTAATAATATGTATTCTAAAATCGTAATTTTTTCATATTCTTTTAAATGGAAATCTATGATTCTAAGAAGATATAAACCTTGCTTCATGCATATTCGATTTTTTTTAATATCACTCATTCTCTTTTTTTTATAAATATAATGCACTGGTCCATCGAATTCAATCGCTAACTGTGGGAAAGATTTTTCATTAAATATTACAAAATCAAATGTAGATTCATGAATATATCTTTTTTCTTCTCTGTTAAATTCATTATCTTTATTGTCAAAAACTGCATATAGAGGTAAGCCAGGAAAAACTTTATACTTACTATTTTTTAAAGTTTTTTCAATTATTTTTAAAGATTTAAATTCACTCGTATTTAGAAATTTTTTTAACATTCTTATTAATTTTTATAATACCTATTTGATTTTTTATTTTTATGTTTCAAAAACATGATTTCTTCTTTTTTTATTAATAACCAAATATATTATTTATTTTATATCCTTCTATTATTTCGATTTCCTCTGGGGTAAGGTTGTAAAGTTTGTAAACTATCTGGTCAAGCCCCGTTAGTAAATATATTGAAATATACTGGGATGTTTGCTTTTTCTCCTTCAAAAACTAGAACCATTCTTCGATAGATATTTGAACATTCAGAAACTTATTTTTTTCCATTCACTTTTTCTACCTATAATCTCAAGAAACTTAGACCTTGGTTTATCCATTAGGACATTACCGTATGATATATTACGAGGTCTTTTGTAAGCATGAAAGAGATATAATTTTTCTTTTGCACGAGTCATAGAAACATAAAACAAACGAGATTCTTCAACGGGATCACCATAAGGATTTGGTACTATATCATCTTCTAAACCTACTATAATTACAACATCTGCCTCAAGACCTTTAGCTTTTTTCATAGTATTCAATTGCACCCAGCCTAAACCTGTGGTACCTTGAGAATTAAGTAATTCAGTTATCTTGGTTATATCCTCCATTAATTTTGATGGATTAACCCAAATATCAGATACAACTGCCAACTGTTTGACAAACTCACCGCATTTTTCTTTTTTAAAATTAATAAATAAATCACTCAACTTCAAAAGCCCATCCCGAATTTTCATAAGAGTTTCATTAGGGTCTTTTAGATTTTTAATGACCGAAAATAGATCGTTTTCCTTATCAACTTGTTCCCATAATTTAGCAATTTCGGTTTCTTCTTCGATTCGTTTCTTAATAGTTTCGGGATTACATTTTTTGTCCTTTCTTGCTCCTGGGACTTTGGCTATGCCATTATTTATAAGTTCTTCAATAACTAATCGTGTTTTAAAACTATCAGAAGGAGTAGTTACCCAATCTATAAACAACTTTGCAGTTTTCACTCTTTCGGGTAAGAAACTTATTGGACAACTATATACTATGTTTTGTTTGGATAGTTCTTGAGTAATCAAAGGGAAGAATTCTTTTTTTGGCACGAGTATTAAAATACTCTTTTTCTTTTGAATGAATTTCCGAGCAATTATAGCAACCATTTTTGCTTCTGCTTTATCACTAGGTATTTGACATATTTGAGGTCCTTCACCGCTTGGCACTTTATATTCTAATTTTTGTTCCCCAGTCCAATTGGTGTAGTATTTTTTTAAAATTTTAACAGCATCACATATTATTTCTTCATGACACCTCCAACTATATGGTAATGGTAGAATCTCTGAACCAGGGAAATCTTCTTCAAAATGCAAGATAAATTTAGGGTCGCCACCACGGAATCCATAGATACTTTGAGCATCATCTCCGACTACGAAAAGCCTATTTCTGGACTCTCTACTAAGCAATTCTATTAGTCTAAATTGTGCTGTATTAATATCCTGATATTCATCAACTAACAAATACTTTGCCCGAAATTGATATTTTTTAAGAATAGTAGAATTTTTCTCTAATATACGACAAGCAAAAAGAATTTGATCATCAAAGTCCACATAGTTACATTTCGACATTATTTTCCAATACTGCTCACATATTTGGCATTTTTTTTCTCTGGGGCTTTCTTTGCAATCACCGTATTGCTTGCATTTAAGGGCTTCTTTACTATCGTCTTTAGTATAATTGAGTATTAAAGATGCATCCCGGTACATCAATTGTTTTACAATTTCATTTTCTTGAACCCTGAGGTTGGTTTTGAGCAAATAAACATCACGAGGTTTTTCTTTTACTATTTCCAGACCCAAAGAATGCATCGTAGAAATATGGGGTAGTTCCTTAAAAGGAATATTAAAATCTCCCGGTTTAGTAAGTTCATTAATCATATGTTGGTTTGCATCTTTTCCAAACGTAAGTACAGTTATAATACCTTTATCTGTACCTTTGTCCAAAAGACGCTTGATCCTATCAGCTAAGAGATGGGTTTTGCCAGCACCGGGTCCTGCTAGAACAAGAGTAGATGATTCAAAATTAGTAACAATTTCTTCATAATTATTCAACGCCATATAATTCATTTCCTTTTTTATTTACTTTTCACTGTCAAAATTCTCTACAATTTTTATTTCATCTTCGGTTAAGTCATAAAGTTTGTAAACTATCTGGTCAATTTGTTTTTCGTAGTCGTGGATTTTAGCTTTCTCACTAGTTTTATTTAGCCATTTTTCGCTCTCTACTATTTTTAAAATACAATCCGCAAGCCCCCTTAATTTCTTTTTCCTCTCGTCATCTATACTTGGTAGTGGGAGATTCTCTACTAATTGAGCGGTGAAATTGATACCACCACCAATACCAAGCACACCGAATGCCTCTTTTATAAAAAACGAAATCAGATTTGAATTTAATAGAGCTAATATTATTTTGATGTTTGCGTTATTTTTGCCTTTTAGTATAACTGTGGATTTGCCCGCTACCATACCGCCATCAGGATCCAGTGCACATTCAAAGTGACGCATACCACTAATAATGATTTTCGACGTACTCATCTGATCAAACCTTTTTAGAAACTTTTTCTTAAAAACATGTCTTTCAATTATTGGAGCCTGGTATTTTATCTTCAGATAAGTAGTCAGCTTTAACGACCATAAAAAATAGTATTTCTCGATCGTTCCAGTATTGACAAACTTAAAGTATTTTGAATTGTCAAAATCCCCAATAGTTTTTAGATCAATTAAAATTTTCTGAACTTCATATGCTTCCGAGACAGTAAAGGGATTTTCCGCGTAATAATCTTGACTAACTTTCTGGGGACTCCTCATTATTTTCAAAATCAAATCGAGATTTCTTGATAGTAAAAACCCCCAGTTTTCTCCGTTAAGTACGCTGTGTTGTGAAATGGCCTTTTTACTAATGTTGTAGTCGAAATCAAAATGATCTACTTGGACATCATTGTTGTGTAAGGACTTGCTGATAAATACGATTACCGGTGAATTTCCCGCCTCAAATACTTTGACTTGATCACAATTGCCAATTTTATAGACATAAGACCGCAATAATTCTCTCAGATTCTTTCCGTATCCTATTGCGAGCCATTTATTCGGCGTAATAAAAACTGAATTTCCTCCGCTATTCAAAAGTTTAACACCAAGCTCCCAAAAAGGGATGTACAGATCCCAGTTTCCTTTCGCGGTAACATAGGATTTACTGATAGTATCTCTAAATTTAGGCATTACATGCACCATCTTTTCAGAATCTATATACGGCGGATTGCCAATCACCACATTGAATCCGCCTTTGTTGTGAAACACTTCCGAAAAATACACCTCGAAATCAAAGTCCTTATGCCCGTTGGTAATCTTGCTAATCAGGTCGTCAATTTGCTTTTTATATGTGTGCCTATTTGTTGGGTTGGTTTCATTGAAAAATAGCGGTTTTAATTCTTCGAGTTTTGCAAATAATTTCCAATTTTCTAAATTACGCTCTACTCCCAAAAGAGAGTTCCCGCATACAATTTTATAATCCAAATTTGGCAGGGGTTTAATTTTATTTATATCTTCCTCGTCTACTATCAGCGAAAGCCATAATCGGAGCTTAGCAATCTCTACTGCACCGGGATCAAGATCCACACCGTAAAGACAGTTTTGGATAGCATGACGTTTGAAATCATAGATTGTACGATATTGCTTCGTCGCTTCCGCTTCTCGTAATGACAAATATGGTGTTAGCGCATTTCTTGCGCGAATAATTTCGTTCATCATCCCTACAGGAAAAGCACCGGAGCCAATGGCCGGATCACAGACACGAATATTTTTTAATGCCTCA
>Ga0210003_1004059_pt1 | contig 11679 bp, 19 predicted proteins | sample LantaG_FD_182804 | JGI IMG/M metagenome (GOLD analysis project Ga0210003, IMG submission 182804) | Deep subsurface microbial communities from Baltic Sea to uncover new lineages of life (NeLLi) - Landsort_02402 metaG (SPAdes) (version 2) | ecosystem: Environmental > Aquatic > Marine > Oceanic >...
TCTATATTGAATTCTTCACTATCAGATGATGAGAAGTTCGATAAGTTAAAAGACTTATTAAGTAATTAAAAATTGCCCATTATGGTGTCAAGAATAATAGTAGTAATACTTATGACAGCGTAATGGGCAATTTTAAAAATAAGGTGTTAAAACCTAAACAAAATATACTTAGATATATTTATAAAAAATAATTCATAAGAATGAATAAAAAAGATGCTTTAGAACAAATCAAAAACCTTTTGAAGTTCAATGAAGAAGTAGTTGAAGATACAACTGTTACTGTTGAGGAATCATTCTCAGATGCTATGTTAGTCGATGGAGAGACAATGGTTAGAGTTGATGCTGATGAGTTCGCAGAGGGTCTTCCTATTTTTATTGTAACGGAAGATGGGTCTGATGTCCTACCTGATGATACTTATACATTAGAAGATGGTAGAGTATTGGAAGTGGTAGAGGGAAAGATTTCTACTATCTCTGTTCCAGAATCTACTGATGAGTCTGATGAAACACCAGCAGTTGATACTGTTGTTGAAGAGGTTATGTCAGAAGAAGTTGTAGATACTACTATTAAAGATGAGATGATACTAAGAATCGAGAAGTTAGAAGAGACTTTAAAATCTATGGTAGATAATCAATCAAAAACTGCAACAGCTGTTGAGATGATGTCTAAACTAATTATAGATTTAGGATCAGAAGTTCCAGCTAACATTGAAGATTTAAATTTCAAATCAGAGTACTCTACTAAAATAGAGAATAAAAAGAATTCTATCACTTCTAAATTGGAAGAGATTAGAAATATAAGAAAAAAATAATTCCTTTAAGGAATAATAAAAATTAACTAAATTAAAATGAGTTTAGACGTTTCAGGATTAAGTGCTTATACAAATGAAAATGCTATGAGTCTTATTAAAGAGGCAATCCTTAAAGGGAGAACTGCAGATTTGATCACTGTTCAAGGTGGTGTAAAATCAGCAGCTACTATCAATAGATTGTCTTCTACACTAAATGCACAGGCAGGAGCTTGTGGATGGTCAGCAACTGGTTCAACAGTATTAGACCAAAGAACAATCACTGTATGTGATATAAAAATTAACGAGGCTATCTGTCTTAATACTCTAGAGGATTATTACACTCAAGTAATGATGAACCCAGGTTCTTATAACGAGTCTATTCCTTTCGAACAATTATTCGCTGAGAATAAGAGAGAAGCAGTTTCTGCACTTATCGAAGATTTGATTTGGAGAGGTGATGTTTCTGGTGGTTCTGGTAACTTAGCACTTTGTGATGGTTTCCTTGACTTGTTCAACGGTAACCAAGCTTTATTAGGAGCTTACGCTACTTACTCTGGATCTGCACTTTCTGCAGGTAACGCAGTAGCAACTGTTGATGCAATGGTAGCAGCTGTACCAGCTAACGTAATCGGAGAAGCTGATTTACACTTGTTTATGTCATATGCTGATTACAGAACATACGCAACAGCTTTGAGAAATGCTAATTTATTCGCATACAACGGAGCTGAGAATCAAGGACAAGATTTCTCTCAAATGGTACCTGGTACTAACGTAAGAGCAATCGCAGTTAGAGGTCTTAACGGAGCAGGTGGAGCATTGGTTTTAACACCAGCATCTAACCTTTACTTAGGAACAGATTTATTGAATGATGCAGAGGACTTCAAAATCTTCTACTCACAAGATAATGATGAAGTAAGATTCTTATCTAAATGGAAAATGGGTGTTCAAGTTGCATACCTTGAGAATGTTGTTTATTACATAGGAGCATAATCCAAAAATTAATTCATAAATTAGGGGGGATATATATTAACTCCCCCTTATTTATGAATATAAAAACAAATTAAAATAAAATGGCTTGTTTATTAAGTACAGGATATAGTTTAGGTTGTAGAGATAATATTGGAGGAGTTCAAGAAGTTTATATTGCTAATTTTTCAGCAACTCAGACTTACACCTTAGATGGGGATAATAATATTACAGGAGTAGCTGCTTCAGGTACTTACTACACGTTCGAACAAGAAATGGAATCTGCTGAATTTCAGCAACCTGGTACATTATCTACTGAGAATGGTACTGTTTTCTTCGAACAAAATCTAACACTAATGTTCCACAAAAATGATGCAGCTTTGAGAAATCAATTGTTGTTATTAGCACAAGGTAATCTTTCTGTGATTGTAAGAGATCAAAGAAATGAATACTGGTTAATGGGATACCAAAATGGAGTTAGAGCTACTGAAGCTTCTATGGCTACTGGTAAATCATTCGGAGATATGAACGGTGTAACTGTTACTCTTCAAGGAAAAGAACCAGTTCCAGCTTACAGAATTGATGATATTTCAATCTTTACGATTTCCTAAATCAAAAATCAATCAATAACTAAATTATTGTATGCAAAACCTACTATTTATAGTGGGTTTTTGTGTTTATACTAGTTTTTAATAAACAAAACCTAATAATATATATTTAGTAAAAATGTATATCATAATATGAGAATAGTTTTAAAAGAACAATATAGAGGATATAAAATTGGTGGTGGTAAATCTAAAATAATTCACTTAGAAGATCTTAATCAGAAACAAATGTTTGATCTATATAACAATGGATATTCAGAATTTTTTGATGTCATAAAAGAAGAAAAGGTATTTATACCAAAATCAGTAGGTAATAAATCTAAGTTTAAAGAACGTTTAGAAGAAGAGATTGAAAAATTAAAAGATATAGAGAATGATCAGGATTAATAAGGATGAGACTAAGGAAGTAATATTCACATTAACTGAGAAATCTACTTTATCCACACCATATTATTTATTTGAGATTGTTAGTAATGATACTGGTAATAAAGTATATTTTACTAATGATGATTTCTCATTTAATACTGAAAGGTTTAACTCCTTTACTTTTTCTGAGGGTGGTCCAGATCCACTAAATGGTGGTTTTACTTTAGATCCTGGTAGTTATGATTACTTTGTATGGGAAACAGAATATAGTGATAATTTAAGTGTAGCATCAGCTTCTAATGTAGTTGAGAGAGGACTATTCGAAGTTATAGGAACTGTACCATCCTCCATTTACACAGAGATCGATGGTAGTACTCAATATGTATATGACCCTAATAGTAGTATTAGTGGTGATGCTCCAGTAGCATCTTTCCAAAATATAAATGGAGTAATAACATATCCTACCTATTATACAATACCATTATTCGACACATCAACTAACACTCCTACAAGTTGGGATTGGGATGTTAATGGAGATATAAGTACTGTTCAGAATCCAACATTTGATGTTTATACTAGTGGTACATTATCTGTTAGTATGACGGCAAGTAATGATTTTGGATCTGATAATTTTACTTATGACTATTGTTTTATAATAGGTAATGAAGAACCAATTGCTTCTTTCACATATTCAGTTATATCTGGTAATACTGTTGAATTTACTAATACTTCAACAGGAACACACAGTGTTAATTATTGGAATATTAACACAGGTGATGAATATATATTTTCATCTGCTACTTTCTCTTATACATTCCTTAGTAGTAGTGGTAATACTGTACAATTAATAATAAGGGATATATGTGGTCGAGATAGATATACTACACATATTCCTATTGTTATCTAATCAAATAAATAAATATGTATATAAAAAATAATAAATCTGAATAAAAATGGATATTAGTAAATTTAAAATAATAAATCTGAGTAAGGGTACTACTAAACCTATTTTCAGAGAGAATCGAAATGGTAAGTGGGTAGATTATGGTAAGGATAATGTATATCCACAGTATTTATTAGACGTATATCACAATAGAAGTAATAAACATAAGGCTATTATCAACAAGAAAGTAGATATGGCTACTGGAAATGGTGTAGAAGAGATACTTAACCCATCACCAGAGTATAAAGTGTTTATGGATAACATATTCGGACAACATAATGTAGAAGAAATAATGCAGAAATGTAATTATGATTTGGAGATATACAATGGGTTTGCTGTTGAATGTGTTTGGAGTACAGATGGTAGTAGGATAGCAAAGATTAACTATCTTCCATTTGAAAAGATTAGATTGGCTACTGATTGTGAAATGGATGGGTATTACATATCTGCTGATTGGAGTCAGTATAGAAAACAAGGTAATGAACCAATATTTGTTCCTAAATTAGACACGAGAATAACTAAGGAAGAACCAAGACAGATATTCTATTATACTGCAGATCAACCAGGTAAAGAATGGTATCCAATTCCTTATTACTCATCTACATTAACTTGGATTGAGAGTGATTGGGAGATATCTAATTTTCATTATAACTCTTTAATAAATGGATTCTCAGCTGGTTTCATACTTAACTTCTCAACAGGTATTCCTACAATGGAAGAAATGGAAAGAGCACAAAAAGAATTTGAAAGAAACTTTACTGGAACTGATAATGCTAATAAATTCATTTTAACATTTAGTAATGGACAAGATGGTGTTCCTACTTTACTACCGATTGAATTAAATGCTAGTGATGAGAGATTCATTATTCTACATAAAGAAATTAAAGAGGAAATATTCACAGGACACTCTGTAACTTCACCTATGTTATTTGGTATTAGAGCTGAGGGACAATTAGGTGGAAGGAATGAATTACAAGAAGCTCTTGAGATATTCCAGGCAACATATATTAATCAAAGACAAAAAGTATTACAAAATCAATTCAATAAACTGGCTAAATTATCTGGTGTATTAGTTGATAAGATTGTACTAAACAAATATATTATATAATAATTATGGCAATAGTTAGATTCATATCAACAGACCTTTTAAAACAAAGGACACCTATTAATGGAAATGTAAGTGCTGATATATTACAAAATTATATCTTAAAGGCGCAAGATACCCATATTCATATGATATTAGGTACAAATTTATATAACTACCTTAAAACTCAAGTACAAGCTAATACAGTTATTGGTAATTATAAGACATTAATGGATGATTATATCATACCAGCACTTATTGAATATTCATTTTATGAGGCTCTACCTTTCATCTCTTTAAAATTAACTAACAAGAGTATAGTAAGAGGAACTTCTGAATATTCAACAGAGGCTGACTTAGATGATTTAAAGTATTTAAGATCATCAGTAAGAGATATTGCTGAATTCTATGGTGAGAGATGCGTAAGATACATTAAAGAGAACTCTTCTTTATTCCCACAATATTCTACTAATAGTGGATTAGATGAAATGCAACCAAATAAAACTACTTACTTTACAGGTGTTTATATTCCTGGATCAGGTAGATCTGATTGTTCTTTCGGACTTGGATTAGGTAAAGATTTAAACATATAACTACACATTTATGAGTGAATATAAAGAAAAGATAGAAAAAGAGAAAATAATTAAATCATCTTTAAATAAAAAGAAATTAAAGGAATATTTAATTGAATTAAGTTTAAAAAAAATAAAAGAAGATAAAGATGATGGAAATTCTAACTGAATTAGTTAAACTAAGTCCTATTATAGGGGTATTAGTGGTTGCTCTTATTTATTTCTATAAGAAAGAGAAGGCATATACTACTGAATTAAAATCTGAAAGAGAGGAATGTGATGCTAGAATAGATAATTTAAATAAGGAGCTTAGACAGAATGAGATAGATAACTTAGATATGTTAAGTAAATTAACAAACGCTTTGGATAAACTATCTGATAGTACTAAACTTGTTGTAACTGATATATCTAAAGAATTAATTGATTTGAGACATACTATTGAAATAAGGCTTAATGATTTACAGAATGATGTGAAGAATAATAGTAGTTCTAATAAATAAAAATATATAGATATAACATATGGACTCGGAGATTACAAAGGTAATAAAAAAAGATATATTACAAAATGTATCAAAAGATGTAATATCAATATCAAACAAAGAAAGATTATATAAACTAAGAGATCTCATCGATGAAAAGTTAGATGATATTATCGAATCCTGTAAAGAAAAAAAAGAAAAAGTTAAATAATGATAACAATCGATGGAGCGTTTTTAACAGCGATAGGAGTAACAGAGATATTTATTCTACAGGGTAATAATGCGGACGCTCAAAACTTATTAGCAAGCGGTGCGCCGATTGCAACAGTAAATAATACAGATGTAGATTCACAATATGAATGGCATTTCAGATTAGTAATGTCGAACGCAGTTACAGTGTATAATAGATATGATTTCTATTTGAATTCACCTGTAAATGGAGTTTATTATGATAATCAAAAAGAGTGGTATGAAGCAATTGGAGAATTATATTCCGAAAATATTTATGATCAATACTCATTTTTTCAGAATGTATCTTTTGATGGGATAACACCAATTTATAATCAATATAGTTACTATAAAGGGGTTAGTTTATTAACACCAGGGTCATCTTTTACACCATCTGGATTAGTAGCTTATTATAATATGGAAAACTTTAATGATTCTGTTAGTAGTTTTAATATGACATCGAATGGTTCAGCCACTAGTGTATCTGGTGGTATGGTTGGTAATAGAATGGCTTTTGATATAACAAATACTGATATAACATCTGCTATGGTAGCAACTGGAAGTAATTGTCCATTTACCAGTGTTAATACAACCGCTACAAATTCTTGGAGTGGATGGTTTAACTTTACATTAACCTCATCAATTAAGGTTCTATGTAGATTGATGGGAACTTTAAATAGATTGATAGATGTTCGTAGAGATTCTACAAGTTGGTATATTGTTGTTTATTCAGATTCTATTGGACAACAATCATATCAATCTATAGAAGCTTTACCATTATCAACTTGGACACACGTATGTTTTGTTCAAAATACAACATCACTTAAACTTTACATTAATAATACTTTGAAAATTGATGTGATTAACACTAATAATGGAACTGGAGGTCCTGGTGGAGTTTGGGACTTTAACTCATTTACTATCGGTAATACTGCTGATTTTAACCTATCTATTATAGGATATGCTGACGAGTTTGGATATTGGGATAGAGAACTTACACTTTCAGAGGTATCTGAATTATATAATGGTGGTGCTGGTAAATTCTACCCTTAATAACTAATATAAAATAAACATATATAATGGAACAAATTAATACAGGGGGTTATATACTTTCCTATTCAAGTCAAGAAATAAAGTTAGGTAACCTTACAATACCTATCGATCTATCTTTATCACAGAAGATATTAATAGACATTAATAACGATACTAATATACTAGTAGAGAGACAATCAAAGTGGGATATTATTGAGAGTGTAGGTGATGGAACTAATGCAGTAGCTAACTACACTAAAGATTATCTATTCGATATTAAATTAACAAATGTTGGTATATTAGTAGTGATAGAACCAGTTAGTAATTTTGATTTCCTTAATTATAATGGACCTTGGGACACAGTTTCTTTCCAAGATGGGGATTCATATTATAGTGTAAATATTTAATAATATGGATTTAACAATATGTATAACAACATTTAAGGAACGATATCACTTCGTTAGTAAATTAGTATCACAGATAAGGAGTTATAATGATATGAAGATTCTAATATCTATTAATGGTGAGAGAGATGGTAGTTTTGATAATGAATATAGAAAGAATATATTGGAATTATGTTCATCTTATGATAATGTATATCCAATTTTCTTTATAGAGATGAGAGGTCTATCTAAAATGTGGAATACTCTATTATCACATTCCCCTACACGTTATGTATTAATGTTAAATGATGATTTAGAAATAACTAAAGATATATTTAGACAAATCAATACTAATAATATAACTTTAAATAAGATCAATAATTCATACTCTCACTATCTTGTGGATAAAGAACTAATTGATAAAGTGGGTTGGTTTGATGAGAGGTTACTTGGATTTGGTGAGGAAGATGGTGATATACATTATAGAATTGGAGAGACTGGAATTAAAATTAATAATATAAGAATAGATGGGTTAATAAATATAGTATCTGATATAAGACAAGAGGAAGTTACTAAATCTAATGGTGGTAAATATACAGAATTTAATCGTAATTGGATACAAACTAAATATATAGAGGGATACTATGACGGACCTAATATGTTTTCTAATAAGTGGGTTAGAGATAAGAGTGTAGATGATACTAATTCACTACCATATGAAAGATTCTTTTGGGATAATAAAAATAAACTATATAAATAATATATGAAGTTCAAGGGTATTTTAAATAGAATTAACGAGTCTTTACTGGATAATAGTGGTAAGGTATCACATACTAAAATAAGTAGTTATATCATCTTAATATCGATTATAGTAAGTTCTATTACTTTCTTGGGTGTTGATATTGTAAATGCTTTTACTATTTGGTTTAAAGGTGGTACATATGAAGTTCCTATTTCACATATTACTATATTCGGTATGATATTAGGACATCACTTATTCTTATTAGGTATTAAGAAATCATCTGAGAATAATAAACAGATTAGTGATAAGATTAAAGAGATTGAAGATACAACGTCTTAGGACCGTTGATTACGTCCTCTAAAAATGGGCAAAGAAAAACCGGTGGATTCGCTATCACACCGGTTTTCTTTTTTATTAATAATCGACACGACTCGATATAATTCTTAATAATTTTCCAAATCTTTCTTCTCTGAATTCTTTTTTATAATATTTTGATATTATAAATTTTTCTAATTCTAATTCATTCTCAAAATATTGGTGGTGTTTTTCTAACGGATTATAATAATTATATTGAGAACCATCAAACCAAATATTAGATATATTATTCTCCACTTGTCCATTTAGTATCAGGGAATTTATCCCATTTAGGACCGCCTCCGCTTTAAAAAGTTTATTATATTTTAGTTTAAATTCCCATTTATCCATTTCTAATATTTCTATTTTTTATCTTTCTTTATCTAATTCCGTTTTTCAAATCCTCTGATGTCTTTAATAAAATATCATAATCTTCATTTGTTACGAATACTACTGTGTCCATAAATGGTATTATATTAACTCTACCTTGTTTAAAATGTTCTTCAACTATATCTTTATCAATGAATACTTCTCTATCTTCCCCTATTTCAAATCTAACTCGTTCTACTATTTCTCTTTCATCGATCTGTTCTTCTAATGGTTTGTATTGTAATACATCACCTTTATATTTTTCTGATTCTGGTATAAAACTCTGTGTCATAAATTATTTAATATTTTTTTTAATCTCTTCTCTCTTCTTCCATATTTAACCAACTGATTTATTTTCGATTCATAATAGTTTTGATTTAGAAATGAACTATTATATCCACCACCACGATTAAAGTCTATAACCACATAATCATATTCACTCTTTATCACTTTTTCATTTACATTATAATACACTGCTGTTTTAAATCCATCTAAATCTATGTACCCAACATATATAATAATCTCTAATTCTGGTCTATCTATATAAATCTTCGAAATTAAGTCTAAACTTTCATCTATTGATTTCCAATTCTCTTTTAAGTCTTTATTATTCATCTATTGTATAAACTACTGATTTATTTTCTTTTCTGTAGATATCAATTAGATCTGTTATTAATTCATTTAGAGCTATTCTATTTCCTTTCTTCATCGACTCTTCAATTGCTAACATTTTTAGTTCTTCTTTAACCGATCTATATACATTAATGTTAGTCCATCCGTTGTTGTTTAATTCTCTTTCCATTGTTTGTAGTTTTTTTTATATATATTATATATTAAAATTTCAACTCCATTTTAGTGATTTATGGATTAATTTTTAACATTTTCTATAATTATTTCTCTTATGGTAAAAATAATAAAGTTTTTCGAAAATAATTGTTAAAATACTTAAAACCATTTTTGTAACATAATATATAATATATAATTAAAAGAGGTATTAGGTAGTTCTTCGGGTTAGATTTAGCGGTCTAGCCCCCTCTTTTATAAATAAAGAACTACCACAAACAAAAAAGAAGAACTAATCAATGAACTTAAAAGTAACAACGTTCAATTCAGAACAATTGGACAAATCAATTCCAAGAGAATTAATCAACACACTTTCAGATAATAATAAGATATATTTAATACCTACTTTATATTGGGAATTAATATCAGAGAATATAATAAAGGAAAATCATTCTAATCTAAATAATGATAAAGAATTAAAACACATACTAGAAATTCTTAATTATCTAATATGTTATTCTTTCCATTCTTCTAAAATGATGCGTAAGAATATAAAGGATGATTATAAAAGATATATCGATTTCCTAACTAATATTGGTATAATTCATAATTACTCGAAAGAAGATATCGAAAAAGGTAAGTCAAGAATATACTACCTATCAGATACTGATGATAGGTTTTCTATTTTAGATTTAGGAAATTCAGAAGATAAAGATAAAGATTATGATGATGATAATGATGTCGATACTTATGTTTCTGATTATAAATTAGATGAGTTTGAAGATTATGTTATGCAGAATTGTAAAGTTAATATTCCATTAGCTATAATGTTAAACCATAACAAATCAAAAGAAAATGAAAATAGTGGTAAGGGAGTATATTCAAATATGATTGTTAATAGATTATTAGGTATATCGAGATTTATACATAATAATAGATATTATAACTTATCAGATAAATGTGGTAGATTATATTCTTCTTTTACTGAACTAACCTCAGAAACGAGGAAATCATTGTATATGGAGATAAATGGAGAGAAGAGATACTTTGATGAATTAGATATGAAGAATGCTGCTCCTTGTATATTATCAAATATATTAAAAGTGGAAGAGGAAATAGATTCTAATATGTTAAAAGATGCTTCTGATGGTATATTCTATGAAAAGTTATTAGATGAGACTGTTGGATGTAATCCTATTTACTCTTATAAAGAGAAGAGAATGTTAAAATTTAGTAAGGATAGTAGTGATAGAAAGGATATAAAGATAATGGTATGTGCAAGTATATTATATGGTTCTCAACCAAATAGAGATTTAACAACTGCTTTTAATAATTTATACCCAGAGGAAATGAGATTAATTAATTTTCTAAAAGAGAATTATGGTAAAGAGGAATTTGCTAATATGATTATGAGATATGAGGCTAAGATATTCTTAAATTTACCAGTTCCTTATTACAAATTTACTACACACGATGCTGTATATTTTATTGGAGATAAATCAATAGTAGAGAATGAATTAAGAAATAGAATGAGAGAAGTATTTGGTGATGATAAATGTAAATTTGGATATGAAAAGAATAATAATCATTTAATAGGAAATATTAAAATAGATGTAATTGATAATACTAAAATATTTATTGTTGAGCCAAGTGTTATTAAACATAAAGAACATAAAGAACATAAAAATAATAATAGTTTAATTAAAGGCTTAATGGATAAGGGAGTAACAAGTACTAAGGATATTATGTTAATGACAGGATTGAATAGAAGTACAGTGGTTAGGATAAAGAATAAATTAAGATTAGATATTTAACTATTTTTTTTTATTTATTTATTATTAAATTATATTAAATCCTTCTTATATTGGCGGAAGAAAAAAAGAGGCACTTTTACACACATAAACTTACATACATACATATATATTCGGCACAATTCAGAAAACGAATCTCCCCACCGCCTCAAAACGGTGCGGGGGAGAGAC
>Ga0210003_1004060_pt1 | contig 11674 bp, 7 predicted proteins | sample LantaG_FD_182804 | JGI IMG/M metagenome (GOLD analysis project Ga0210003, IMG submission 182804) | Deep subsurface microbial communities from Baltic Sea to uncover new lineages of life (NeLLi) - Landsort_02402 metaG (SPAdes) (version 2) | ecosystem: Environmental > Aquatic > Marine > Oceanic >...
GCTTCCCCCCCCCCTGTTTTTGTAAATCGACGAAAGGCGAGGGTCTTCCTCGCTCGAAAAAAAGAAAATTGGTGTTGTTGTTTCTTGTTGTTCTTAGATTTACAAAAAAGATTTTTTTTCTCCCTCTCTTTCCCTCGCTCGCTGCTGCCTGCTTGCTGATCAATTGTACAAAGAATAATAAAAAGAAGAAGAAAACTCTCCCTCATTCTTCTTCCTCACGAAGAAACGACGCCTCTCTCCCCCCTCCTCCTCCTCCTTTCTTCCCTTTCTTCCCTCTCCTTCCTCGCCGCCCTCGCCGTCGTCAGCGGGAAGTCGCCGAACGCTCCTTCGACCCGCGCGCCCGAAAAAAGAGCTTCGGCCTCCCTGTCGGCGCCGTCTTTGAGCTTCTTGAAGCGCTCCAGGTTCACGAGGTCGTCGCGTAAGGTGTAGGCGTGGACGGCGAGGCCCCGGGCCGAGGCCCGCGGCACCAGCGAGGAGAAAGAGGGGGCGGCGGCGTTTTCGCTTCCGTCGTCGCCGGTGTTGTTCTTCTTCTTCTTAGCTGGGAAGTCCAGCACCTGCGCCACCGAGGGCCCGATGGCGTGCGCGTACTCCGCCACCCTCTTCAGTCCCCCGTCGGTAAGCAGGTCGGCAAAGGTCAGGAGGTTTCCGTTTTCGTTCCCCTCGGCGGGGGAGGAACTCGACGCACCCCCCCAGCCCGCGGGCACGGCCATCGCCGGCTCGTCCACCAGCTGCACCAGGGGAACGCCCTCCCCGACTTTGCCCCTCCTGCCGGCCTCGCGCAGAGCGCCGGGCTCGAAGGACTGCAGGAAGGTCGGCGCGCGGAGCCAGCGGGGGTCTGTCTGGAAGGAGCTCTTCTTTGAAGACGAAATGTTCGTCCTCGAGGAAGAAGAAGAAGAACTCGACGACGAGTTGAGAAGAGGCGTCGCGAAGCCGTGCCCGCGCAGGACCGAGGCCACGGCGTCGACCATCGCGGCGGGATCCGCGGCGCAGCGCGGCAGGGTCCTGGAGTGCCACAGCGGGTGCTTGGCCTCGACGTGGACCCCGACGACGCGGCGGCGGGGCGGGAGAGGAGGAGAAGAAGGAGAGGAAGTCTCGTTCCACCTCCCTTGCCCTCCTCCTCCGTCGACAGGCACCCGGGCAGCGAAGGCGGCAAACTCGTCCAGCGTCACCAGGGGGAAAAGGCCGTCGAAGGCCTTCGTTCTGCCGAGGGAGTCCGCCTTGGCCTGCCTCGCCCGCAAGGAGCGGATCTCGCTCAGCGTAAGGTCGGCGGCGAAGACTCCTTTAGAGAAAACGACGCCGTCGATGACTTCGTTTCGAGTTTTGGAGGAAAACTTCGAGGCCGCGTCGGTGGAGCGGGAGAGGTCTGCGTCGTGGCGGCAGAGGAGGTGGCAGTCCCTGGTGAAGACGGCGTCGCACTCGATGAAGTCGGCGCCCTGGAGTTGAGAGTGTGTGTGTGTGGGGGGGGGGAGGTGGGGAGGGGAAGGAGAGGTTGAGAGGTTGGAGTTTTTGCTTTCGAGGGCGGCGGGCGGCGTTGCCAGCGGCTAGGTCAGCGCGCCTCTCGCTGCGCCGAGAGCGGCCTTCGGGCTTTTTTTTTCTTTCCCTTCCATCTCGCAACCGGAGTCGATTCTTCCATCGCGCCGCCGTTTGAAATTTGCGACTTCGAAAGCTATTCTCCCTCGGCCGATGTCGAGTGCATCTAGCAGCGTTTTGAACAAGACCGCAATTGTGACCGAAAGCGCCGGATCGCGGGCGCTAGGCCAGCGCGGAAAGGTCCCCTTTTTCAGTTTCGAGGGCGGTCGTCGGACGGAAAAAACAGAGGTGCTCCTTTTCTCTCTCTCGACCACCAGTAAAAAAAAAAAAGATGGCGCCTTCCCCCTCTCTTCCCTCTCTCTCTCCCTCTCTCACCTGTTCGACAGCCAGCGCATACGCCTGCATGGTGTGTTCCGGTAACGCCCCGCTGGAGCCTCTGTGGGCAAAAGAGTACGGAGGGTCCGGGAAGCGCGGCGGGGGAGGAAGAGCAGCTCCAGTGGTTGAGAAAGCCGAGGAAGCCGAGGAAGTCAAGGTCGGCGACGCCAAGGACAGGGGCGAAGAAGAAGAAGATTGCTCCTCCTCGACTCCCAGCACGGCAGCGAGCAGCAGAGTCAGAGCGACGAGCCGGGGCCTGAACCACCTCTTCCCGCGCTTGGAAGAAGACGCTCCCCTGAGCCGGCTGAGGGGAAGAGCCGAGGAGAAAGAGCTCTCCAGAGCGGCCGCGGAAGAGGAGGAAGTTCGAATCATTTTTTATTCTTTTTTTTGGTTTTTTCGCGAGTTTCGCTTTTAGTTTTTTGCTTTTTCGTTTTTTCCCGCGTTCAAGAGCCCGAGCTATGAGTGATCGCTCATCGTGGAAGAGACAGAGAAAGCGATAACAGTACAATGAAGTAGAGGGGGGGCTTTGTTGACAAGCGAGAAGAACAGGAAGAGAGGGATGTGGGATGCCGAGATGGAAGGCAGGGTGGGGGGCGAGAAAGGGAAAAAAGTGAAAAAAAGGTATCAACTCACGACTCTCTCACGCTCCGACTCTCTCACCTACCTCCAACCGGCCGGCAGCTCAGGAGGCGGCGTCGCCACGGAGCGCACAAACCGCCACACCGCCCTCCTTCCTTTCCGGTCGCAGTATTTCGCAGAATCCGCGACGGCCAGGAAGTCGGAAGGGGCTCGCGATCCCACCGCGTGAGCCCGGGCGAGCCGCAGAGCGCGGAGCGGGTCGACCGGCGTCTTCCATTTTTCTTCTCCTTTTTGAACTTCTTCTCTTCCTACTCCTCTTTCGCTTTCATCATCGTCGTTATCATCCCCGAGCAGCGCGTCCACCCTCCCGGCGGCGTCGTTCCTCGCGGCCCGCAGCGAGTCCCTGGCCTCGGGGGGAACCAGCGCGTCGAGCGCCGGCGGCGCGGCGGCGGCGGCGGAGGAAGAGGCCGAGGCCGCCGCCGACAGCAGCACGCCAGCGACGTTGACCCTGGCTCCGGTTCCGGCTCCGGTTCCTCCGGTTCCGTCGCGGCTCGTCGTCGTCGTCGTCGCCGTCCTGGCCGCGGCGACGACCAGCTCCTCCGCGGGCTCGTGGCCCAGGGAGGCGGCCGCGGCGACGAGGGCGGAGGCGGCGGCGGCTCTCCTCCGGGGGCGAACCGAAGAGAAGGAAGAGGCGGCGACAAAGATCTCGGAGAGCTCTCGCTGGCTCAAACCCGCACCCTCCGCCTCTCCTGCTCCAGCTGCTCCCTCTCCTCCTCCTCCTCCTCCTCCTCCTCCTCTCCCGACGCGCCACCTCCTCGCCAGGGCCGAGGCGGCAAAGGCCAGGGCCTGCGCAGCCGGGCCCGGGGCCGAGAGCAGGTCGAGGAATGCGGCGGCGGTGAGCCGCTTTCCCCTCTTCGAGCAGCGCCGGCTCGAGAAGAAGGCGACGCGCCGTGCGGCCTCGTCTGCAGGAGAATAAGAAGGAGAAAGCGACGACAGCGACAGCAGCGCGTCCGCCGCGCCCGCGGCGTCCAGGGAGACGTGCCAGGTCGAGCCCGTGGCGCGGTCCAGGAGCAGGCCGCGCGGGGTGAGCAGCCAGCAGCAAGGGGGAGGAGGACGAGGAGGAGGGGCGGCATTCGACGGAGTTGTCGTCATCGCCGCCGGGAGAGAAGAGGGCGGGCTGCTCGCCGGGAGCCCTTCTTCTTCTTCTTCTTCATCTTCGCCTTTTTCGCCTCCATCCTCAAGCAGCCACCCGGGAGGAAGCAAGCAAGAAGAACCTGAAGAGCGACGGCAAGAGATGCTCCCAGGCACGGCTCTCCTTCCTCCCGGCCCCGGGGAAGGATCGAGAACCGAGACGCCGGCGCTGCCCCGGCGCAGCCTGACGAGCAAGCCGTCGACCGAGGCGACCAGGAGCGGGTCGTCATCGTTGAAGTGTGCTGCTGCTGATGCTCCAACAGGAGGAGCGGGGAGGTCAAAGGCGCGCGAGGCGCCGTCTCGGGTGATTCGGTAAACGCCCGCCGCCGCCTCCGTTCCTCCTCCTCCTACTCCTCCGCCGCCGCTCTTCCCCGCGCCGCTGATGACGATGAAGACCTCCTTGCCCGCAGAGACGACGGCGCCCTGCGTCGGGAGTGCCGCGGAAGAAGAAGAAGAAGAAGAAACGCGGGAGGGAGAAGAAGTCGACGACGACGAAGACAAAGAAGCTTTCACTCCCGTCGCCTCTCGCGGCAAGAAAGGAGGCAGCCGCGTGAAGCCGCGAGGGGTGAAGCGGTAGGACTGGACCCAGCCAGAGGACAGAAGCAGGGACGACGAGACGTGAGCGGCAGAAGCAAAGGCTTTGGTCGAAGCTGCGGAGGCGGAGGCGGCGGCGGAAGAGGAAAAGTTGCTCCTGCTGTCGCTGTCGTCGTCGTCTTCCTCGTCGCTGTCGTCGTCTTCTTCTTCCTCATCAACCTTCTTCTTCTTGTCTTCTTCCTTCGCCTTTGCCCTCTTCCTCGACGCCACACCCACCGCCAACACCGCCGACGCCTCGTCCCAGCTCCACCACCCCACGCGAACGGAGACCGCAGCAGCGGCGGAAGCGGAAGCATTGGAAGCGGCGGAAGCATTGGAAGCAGCGGAAGCAATAGCGCCGCCGCCGGCGGCAGCGGAGGAAGTCAGGGTGAACCCGAAGACTCCTCGCCGGCAGACCAGCACCAGGTCGCCGCCGCCGCGCGCGCCCGCTCCGGGCCAGAGCAGAGCGAGCACCTCCCCTGCCTTGCGTGGAGGGGAGAGAACAATCGTCGCGGTCGTAAAAGACGAAGAAGAGATCGAGCTCGAGAGGCTTGTTGCTCCTCGCGACTGCGACCGCGGAAGGGGAAGCACCTGCACCCTCTGCGACGAAGCCCTCCCTCGCTCCCCTCGCAGAAGCGCGAGCCTCGAGCCGTCGGGGGCGACGGCGGCGGCGAGGGCGGGGGGCCCCTCTCCGGCGTCGAGGACCGTCGGGGGCTCCCTCGGGGAAGAGGAGGTGGAGGCGGAAGAAGAGGTGGAAGTCGGTGGAGAAGGAAGAGGTGGACTTTCGTTTTCGTCATTTCCGTCGTCGTCGTCAGGAGGTGGAGGCACGGCCTCGACGGCGACGAGCCCCCCCTCCCTGAACACCACGATCCTTCCCCTGCTGGCCTCTGCTTCGGACTCGTGGGGAGAGCAGCAGAGGGTGATCAGGGAGCCCTCGCTCGTCTCTTCGCCTTCTTCGTTTACGCCTCCTTCGCCGGCAAAGGAGCTCAGCAGCGGCGGCCTCGCCCCCGTCGGACGCAGCCGAAGGACGAAGGGAGGAGCTTCCATCATTTTTTCTTTCTTTCTTCTTTCTTCCTTTCAAGCAGAGAGCACGCTCGCGCGAATCGAGGTCAGGAGCTCCGCCTTGACGCTGTCCGGGACCGCGGCCTGCGCTGCCGGGGTGAGGGCGGCGGCGAGCTGCGTCGAGGTGGTAGTGGTCGACCGAGCGGAAGGGAGAGCGTCTCTTCCTTCTCCTTCTTCTTCGCTGCTCTTCTTCCTCCTCTCTTCTTCTTCGTCTTCCTCGTCTCTGGAGGCGAGGAGCGCCGCTGCTGCCGCGGTCAGCTGGTCTCTCCAGCCGCACTGCTCGAGCCGCTCGGCGAGGAGGCGCTTGAGCCTAAGAAAGAGTTTTTTTGGTTTTTTTCCTCAAAGAGGTCAGAGAGGGACGCAAAGAAGGGGAAAAGATCTTCTCTCTTTCTCTCTCTCTCTCTCTCTCTCCCCGTTTCTCTTTTGCTCTTCTCTCCGCGGCTGTCTGCAGCTCTCTCTCTCTCTCTCTCTCTCTCTCTCTCTCTCTCTCTCTCTCTCTCTCTCTCTCTCTCTCTCTCTCTCACCTTTCGCGCTCGCCGTTAGCCACGAGCTGTTTTGTGTCGTGGTTGGAAGTGGAGGTTTCGAAAGGAGGAGAGAAAGAATGAGATATTGAAAAAAGGAGGCGCCATCAATGCTCGATCGCTCGCTGGCTTGCCCCCCCCTTCCCGCGTGTCGCGAACCGAGTAAACAGCCTCCGACGAATCCAATTCTCTTCCCGATGACATCTCCTCACTCTGCTTTTGATCGTAGGGTCGAGGGCTGGGGCTGGGACCTGCTGCTGGAGGAGGTGCAGACGCTGCAAGGGATGGACGATTGTCGTCAAGTTTGCCGCCGCAGGTGCTGCTGCCGCTGCTGCTCCTGCGGCTGTTGCTGCTGCTTGATGGTGAATTCCTTCGTCGCTCCCGGGGCTCGTCGAGGACCCGGGCACGCCGCGGGAGCCGGACATGCAAAAAGAGCAAGGAAGAGAGAGCGAGAAAGAGCGAACTTTCTCTCGCGAGCCTTTTTTTTTTGGAGAGAGGAAAAAGTGGGAGCGAAATCCCTTTTTTTTAAATCACTTTTTTTTAAATTTGAGCAAGCGACGGAGCATCAACTTGCTTTTTCGCCAATCTTTCGTTCACCTCCTGCTCCTCTTCCTTCGCTTTCCCTCGTTTACTATGATCTCCGGCACTCCCCATGCGCGCGCCGCGCATCATGCGTGCCCTGGTAGCAGCGGCAGCACCGCGAGCACGTCGTCCTCGCGACCAGTCGTGGCGGCGGCGAGAACTCAACGCAAGTCTGTCGCCGCCGCTGCTTCTGCCGCCGCTTCTGCCGCCGCTGCTGGTGTTGCATCGAGGTGCGACAGTTTTCGAGCTACTGCCACCTCTCAACAACTGCCCCCTTTTTCGATATCCTCACACGGAGCCCTTCTTGACGCGACACGAAATCGAGCGTTGCAAGGATCGGAAAAGAACATGCGGAGAGGCACCGCAAATGCGATTTCCATTCGACGGTGAATTTCCGACGGTCGACGACGTACCTAGCCGCCGAGAAAAAAGACAACCCTCTCTCAACCTCCCTCCTTCCTCTTTTTCTTCTTCTCTCCAAAACCAGCAGGCCTGCTGCCGCCGTCTCGCTCCGCAGCAGTAACAGCAGGAGCAGGAACAACAGCGTCGTCGTTGCAGCCTCTTCTCCTCCTGCTGCTGCTGCCGTTCATCGCAGTGGAAGCAGCCGAAGCAGAAACAGCAACAGCAGCAGCAGCAGCCGTGCCTCTGTCGCCGCTTCCGCCTCTTCTCCCTCTTCTCCCTCCTCTTCCTCCTCTTCCTCCTCCTCGGACCCAGACGACGAGGCCCGCTTCGCCGAGGACTACGACGCGCTCACCGACGCCATCCGCGTCACGGCCGAGAGGCTCAAGGAGAAGCTGAGCGGGACCCCCATTTACTTGGTCGGGATGATGGGCAGGTGAGAGAGCGAGAGAGAAAGGGTTCGTTTCTTCCTTTTCTTCTTCCTTTCGAAAAAAAAACTCTCACCCTCACACCCCCCCTCTCTCTCTTCTCTTCTCTTCCCCTTTCTCTCCATCCCAGCGGCAAGTCCACCGTGGGAAAGCTCGTCGGGGCGGCCTTACGCTACCAGCTCTTCGACACTGACCAGCTGATCGAGGCCGCCGCCTCCGCCGAGACCGGCACTCCCACGACCGTCGCCGAGATCTTTGCTGCGGAGGGCGAGGAGGCGTTCCGCGAGGCAGAGACGGCCACGCTGCAGGCCTTGTTACCTTATACCTCGGTCGTGGTCGCGACCGGAGGCGGGGCCGTCACCAAAAGGGCGAACTGGGGCCTGATGCAGCACGGGATCGTCTGCTGGCTCGATGGCCCCGCGCCCTTGCTCGCGTCGAGGGCAGCCAAGGACGGGATTGCCAAGAGGCCTTTGTTACAGCAGCAGCAAGGGGAAGAGGCGAACACCTCTGGGGAAAACAGCGAAGATGAGCTCACCGCGAGGCTCTCGAGCTTACTGGAGAAGAGGAAGGCGCAGTACGCCAACGCCGACCTGCGGATCCCCCTGGTCTCGGCGACGGAAACCTCTTCTTCTGCTTCTTCCGCTTCGCCGGCGCTCGTCACCTTCCGCCTCCTGAGGGCTCTGGAGAAGCGCATCGATGGCGACGCCGCGGCCAGAGAGGAGGAGAGGAAGTTCGAGATCACCGGGACGACTGACGTCCCGAAGACGATGCGGGTGGTGCCTGCGAAAGGCGGAGGAAATGGTGGTGGCGGTGGTGGCGGAGGTGGAGAGAGCGGCAAGGGGAAAGGAGGGAAGGGCTTTGGGCGCAAGAGCAAAGATGGAGGTGGCGCGCCGGCGGCGTGAAAAACACAATTTTCTTTCTTTCTTTCTTCCTTCCCCCCCCCCTCTGTGTGAAACCAAACAAAAACCAATTTTCAATCATTCATGACGTTGTTTGCCGCCTGTTATTGTTGTTGTTACAAAGAATTATAAGAATGTTAAATAATTTTGACAAGAAGAATTTTTCTTCAAACCAGCTCGAGCAGCTTGACGATCCCGGCAGAGTCGGCCGCGACCAGCCTCCTCCCTCTGCCGGCCCAGGCGAGCGACGAGACGAAGAAGCTGCCCGAGGCGCGGCTGCTGCGGCGAGAAGGGTGCTGCTGCTGTTGCGCGGGAGGGAGAGCTGGAGGAGAAACGGTGGCAGCAGCAGCGGTAGAAGCGGGGAGAGCGAGAGCGTTCGGAGGAGAGGCAGGGCTCGCCGTCGTCGCTGCTGCTGCTCCTCCTTCTCCGCTTCCTCCGCCGACGAACGAGTGCCTGCACACCGGCGACGGCAGCCCCCCGCAGTACACGTAGACCGCGTCGTCCTCGGAACCCGTGGCCACGAGCCCGTCGGCGGAAGAAATGGAAAGCCCGACGAAGTTGCGCTCGTTGACGTGGCCGCGGTAGGTCGCGACGACCGGAGAGGAGGAAGCGTTTGGTAGGACCGAGGCCCCGTTGCCCATCTCCTCCCTCTGCGTCCCCGGTGCCGCGCCGCTCGAGATGCTCGCGGCAGCGGCAGCGACGTCGACGTCCCACCGCTGCAGCCTCGAGTCCGTCGAGGCAGAGACCAGCTGGCCGTCGGGGCACCACCTCACATAAGAGACAGCTCGACGGTGGCCGACGCCCTCGCTGTCGTTTCCGCTTCCGTTTCCGTTCCCTCCTCGCTGCTGCCCTCCGAGCACCGCCAGGGGCTCGGCGAGGTTGCGAATGTCGTAGACGTAGGCCCTGCGGTCCGCCGCGCCCAAGGCGAGCAGGTGCGGGCGGAGACCCGGGACGGAAGCAGAAGAAGCAGAGGAACGAGGAGCAACCCCTCCTCCTGCTCCACTTTTACTTCCTCCGCTCCCGCCACCGGCGAAGGCCACCGAGCAGACATTGGCCCTGACGTCGACGCTCGCCGCGGGAGCGCTGCACCTCCCTGCGTCCCACAGCCTTGCCACGCCGTCGTCGCCTCCGGACGCGAACAGCGCGGCGTCGCTGCCGCACCAGTCGACCGCCCAGACCCTCCGTTCCGTGCCGTCGAACGAGGCGGCGGCCTTTTCTGCGGCGGCATCCCAGAGAGTGACGCGGCCGTCGTAGCCAGAGACCAGAAGCAGAGGTTTGACGTATGGGTTCCAGGCGACGCAGGAGAGCTTGGAGGAGGCGCGGACCTCTGCGACGGGAGGAGCGCAGGGGAGGAGGAAGGGGGGAGGTCGGTTGTTGTTGGAGAGGCCGCCGGTGCGAACACTCCGGCGAGGAAGAGCACCAGCAGCAGCGGAAGCAGAAGCAACAGCTGCCGCTTCGTCACCTCCCAGAAGGGCAGACACAGAGTAAATTCTGACCCTCCGAGCGACCCCGGCGGTGGCCAGCAACTCGTCGTCCCTGTCAAAGGCGCAGGAGCAGACCATCTCCGGGGAGACCGCTCCTGGGGGCAGGGCGGAAGGGGAAGGAGAAGAAGCTGTTCCAGCGGCGTTGCCGTCGCTCGACGAAGAAAACACCGCGCCTCTGCCGACGGAAGCAGCTCCTCCAGCTCCAGAAGCAGCTCCAGCAGCAGCTCCCGCAGCCGAGGAAGGGGCGACCCCGCCCCCGCTCTCGATGCGCGCCACCTCGACCAGCTGCCCGATGCGGGAGAACCGGCCCAGGTCCGCCGCGAACGCCGCGAGCCTGTCGGACCGCTGCTGCGAAATAAGAGATTTCGTCCCTTCCTCGAGGACAGTCGTGGCAGCGGCGGAAGGAGGGAGCAGGCGGCGGTGAGCAGCAGCAGCTCCAGCTCCTCCTCCCTCGATCGAACGCTGCTGCTGCTGATTGCTCGTTCCTTCGCCTCCGCCGAAGCGAGACAGGAACGCCGCCTCGAGCGAAGGGGCCGCGGCGGAGACCCTCTCCCAGGCCGCGGCGGCCGCCGCGTCGGCCGCGGCATCGGCGGCCGCTGCCGCTTCCGGGTTGGAGAGGTGGCGGCGGGAGACGAGCGTCGTCGTCGTTCGAGGTTGTTGGACTTGGAGCTGCTTTCCTCCTTCTTCTTCTTCCTCTTCTTCGCGAGAGCGCTTCTTCTCCTTCTTCAAAGCAGCAGCAGCCTCAGCGGAGGAAGACCCGGGAAGAGGAGGAGGAGGAGGAGCGTGTTCGCCTCCTTCGCCTCCTCCCGCCGCCGCCACGGCCGTGGCTGCGACGGCGGCGTTCTCGTCGGAGTTCTCGCTGCTGCCGGGCACGGCCTGTGCGCCGCCCTCCGCCCGGTTGTTCTCCGGCGGGGACGCGTCGTCGTCGATGTCGGCATCGGGCTCGGCAGAAGATTTCCTCCGCAATCCTCCAATTCCTCCTCCTCCGCTTGCTCCTCCGCCTCCGAGAAAGCCCGCGGCGGCCTCCGTCGCCGCCTCGGCCGCGTGCTGGTCGAGCAGCGCGAGCCGCCTCTCGACCTCGGCGGCGTCCGCGTCCAGCGCCGCCAGCGCCGCGGCCTCGGCCTCGGCCTCGGAGGCCCGCGCGTCGCGGACCATGCCCAGGAACTCGATCAGCAGCGCGGCGTCGGGCAGGGCCGTGGGCGGCGGGGCGGGTCGGGCGCAGGCTTCCCCCGCGGCGGCCGACTTGGCCTTCGCCGCTCGCGCCGCAGTCGCGGCTGCCATTGCTGCTGCTTTCGAGGCTGCGGCGGCGCGGGCAGCTGCTGAAGTAGAAGGCGCGGTGCCGCGTCGAGCAGCAGGAGTGGTGCGAGCAGAAGCAGAGGCAGCAGCAGCGGAGGCAGAGCGAGTAGCAGCAGCAGCAGCTTCTGTCGTCGCCGCCGTCCCACCTTCTTCTCCACCTCCTCCCCCACGGCTCAGCATCGCCGCCGCCTCCTCCTTGGCCGCGTCCCTCAGCGCCGGGAGCCACCCGGAGGTCAGGATCGCGTCGATTGTCGGCCTCAACGCGGCGTCGGGGTGCACAAGCGCGGTGACGAAGGCCGCCTCCCGCGGGCGCGAAGCCAAAACCTGCGACGGCAAGATCCGGTGCCGCAGTGCCGCGAGCACCGACGCGCGGTCGGCCTCGTCCGGTAAGGGGCAGAAGAGCTCGAGGAAGAGCACTCCCAGGGCGTAGACGTCTGCCGGGGCACCCACGACGACAGAAGAGGAAGGATTTCCTTCAGAAGTACCGAGCAAGAGCTGTTCCGGCGCGGCGTACCCTGCTTCCTCCTCCGGAGGCACCCTCCCGTCCGCCGTCGCAGGCGCGCAGGGGCTCAGGGCGCCCCCCGCCCCGAGAACGAGCGCAGAGGGCCTGAGGCGCAGCAGGCACCCCCCGGCGGAGTGCAAGGGCCGGAGCAGCGCCAGAGCCGAGCAGAAGAGCTTGAAGGCCGCGAGAGGCGCGGGGCGGGTGCCCCTGCGGCGGAGGTACTCGCTGAGAGTCAGAGCGTTGGGCGCCGCTC
>Ga0210003_1004061_pt1 | contig 11671 bp, 18 predicted proteins | sample LantaG_FD_182804 | JGI IMG/M metagenome (GOLD analysis project Ga0210003, IMG submission 182804) | Deep subsurface microbial communities from Baltic Sea to uncover new lineages of life (NeLLi) - Landsort_02402 metaG (SPAdes) (version 2) | ecosystem: Environmental > Aquatic > Marine > Oceanic >...
ATAGTGTTGGTTTGGCGTCAACATTATCCCAATGGACATGACCGCCACCTCCAGAAGTGTTTAATTCGGTTTTTGTATAATAGATTGTATGCGTATGACCATCTAATGCAAATACGCCAGCAGCAACACTCATTTGGTGGAATCCATCGGGAAGAACAACAAGTGTCACACCATCAATTTTATCAACAAGTCTTCCTGGGGATCCATCTGAATAATCAGCCAATACCTTTTCGTCAGTCGATGATGTAAAAGCGATACCACCGGTTCCACCATATAAACTTTCATCAACAACCAAAACTTTTCCATCATTTCCAGTATAGCTAATTGGGGTGTCGAGTAAATTTTTAAAGTTGTGGCTATGACCAGTATCAGATTTTCCACCCATTTGAGTATCAATTTCGGACTTTGTATAATAAGCACCATTGTGGTTATGTAGTACTCCAGCATCAATGCCAGTAACCAAACCCGTATGTTGTGCATTTGAAAGATGATAATATTGACCAATTATTCCGCCATTCAAATTTTCTAATAATGAATGATCTATTTTCGTTGCTCCAACAGATACAATGGCTTTTTTAACACTTGCAAGTTGATTAAAAGATAAATGCCAGTGTCCAGAAGCAGCTGGATCAACATCACCAAGCAAACCACCTAAAGACTCATGGTTTCCAACACCTGGGAGTACATTCCAACTAACACCATTATAGATGTAAATTTTATCTTGATCTTCTACATATGCGGCAAATCCTTTATTTGGGGCTGTATATGCCCAAGCGGGAATTGCTGCATTGTATTGTGCTATTTGATTTGTTCTGCCAGCCCAAGCACCAGTTGCCCCGGCCGGAACAATATATCTATCTTTGTCTGTTGGTGTTGGAGGTGGGATGGTTACAGTCATGCCTAAAACAGATTGCTGCCAATCTATCTGATTCATGAAGTCAACAACAAAATCATAGATCTGTTGTGATGACCATACCACATTGTTTGAGGGACCACCAATATCATTTAGCTGTGCACTGGATAAAAATTGCGCATTGAGATTTGTAATCAGTGCTGTGCTGTTAACTACAATAGGAGCAGCTATCGTCTCCGTCAATGTCAATGTTTTCAATGACGCACTATGAGTAGTTGGATCTATTGTTGCTGGATCGTTTGTTAATGTGTCAAATCTTAATAAGACTTCCATTTCGTTAATCCTCCTATAAGATTAAATTTAATTTTGTTCTTCAAAATATTTTTTTCCAAACAATTTTATCTTGTTTAAATGCTTTATTTCCCATAAAATAAAAAACTCTAGCAAATAATGCAATTGATAATGCATCGTATAAATCAAATACTTTATCTCCCTCATCAATCCATGGGATCTTTTTTATATGAGCTATGCATTCATCCATAACTTCAAATTTCTTTGCAAACCCATTTCCAGTAACACATTTTTTAACCGTGCATGGTGTAAAAACATCATATCGAAAACCTCTTCTCAATAATTCCATCTTTATACATCCACCAAGTTCTGCAAGTTTTGTAATACTATTAGATTTGGAATGATAAGAATAACCTTCTATTCCCACAAATGCATTCTCATATTTTTCAACTAATTCTAGAATTTTTCTAGCAACAAAAATAATTTTCATTGATAAATTCACGTGATCATTTTCATGAAATCTTTCTGAAACCGTTATTTTATTTGTTTGTTTATATAATGTATTTCTAAAAAATAAATAATCTATTATGTTTTTCTTTCTATCAATAACTACAACACCTGTGTTATTGATCGATAAATCAAGCCCTATAAAATACATGTATTTTTACTCCTCTACTTCATAAAGGAATGTAAATATTTTTAATTCATCAGTATATTTTTTTTCCACATCATTCATATATCTTTGAAAATTTTTATTTTTAAGTTTATCTTTTATAACTATTTCATATTTATTCGTCTTATCATTATAATTCGCTGTGAATTTATCACATTGATGGAAGTGTTTCAAAATATTTAATGTGTCATATAATAATAATATTCCGTTATCTGTCATTTTCTCACACATTAACAAAACCATTTTTTGTTTATACTTCGGAAACTTTTCCTGGATCTTTTCCACTAACTCCATATTTCCTCCTGTTTTTAGATTTCTTGACGGCACTCTTTATATTTTTCTTCTTCCATCCATTTTATAAAAGATTTGATCTCGGATGATAATTCTTGGATGCTTTCATGTAATAACTCTTTTGTTGACATTACTTCCTCCAAATTATTTCTGGTTGTACACATTTTTAAAATATATTAACAATTCTTTAATTAAACTCGTTAGAGACATAATTTCTTTTAATACATGATCACTTTGTTCAGACTCTCTTTCATGAGTATGATACAAACCATCTTCTATATCTTTTAGTTTAGTCAACATATTATTGAATTTATCTTTTGTGAATTCATGGTGATTATCCAGATTATCTTTAGTAACGGTTGGGGATTTAGAAAAATTGATCTTTTTTACAATAGCAACTAGAACATATCCAAGAATAAAAATAACAATTATTGCTGCAGATAAACTTCCTAATTTAGCAAGATCAAATGATATCAAATTCATAATATACCCCCTCTAGTAATTTTAAATACAAAAAAATTATGAAATATTAATTCTAGATAGTGCTTGAATTATGAATTTTTTTGATTCGTATAAATAACCAACTTTAAGTGAAACGCCGGTTGTAGGTTTCAGGCTCGTGGCAGCACCATTGGTTCCCATAAAAATAGGACCAACCGCACCAAGAACTCTAGTGGATTCGAAGACTCCACATGCCTGAAATTTTACCTGCGCGCCAGCAACATAATTATCTGTTGATATTCCGACAAAATTTACTTTTGTTGGAACGTCTTTATCAGCCTTGACTAATTGTCCGGCTGGGTTGAGCGAAAGTAAATCACCCTGTAATACTGTTTCAGCAGCCACTGCAACTCCAAATAACATTGCTAGTTCCTCCTCTATCAAATTTGCTCTTTCTTCTTCCGTAATATCTCTTCCGAAAATATCGGTTTGTGCATATTGTGATGCAAGATGCGCTCTCGATAAATCTATTATTTGTGAATAGGCATCTTGTGCATAATGTATTCTCATCGATTCCTCCACAATTTAGGTTTATTATTTATTTTTGTTCTCAAAAATACATTTTTTTTTAAAGTCTGAAAAAGTATATATATTAATTTATTGTAGAGCGTAGTATATTGGATAAATTTATGCAGGAGCAACAACATTGGCTATGGTAATTTTACAGGTTCTTTTAGTCATCGCAATTGCCAAATTTCTTGCCACACTTGCCAGTCTCTCTTAAAAATAGAGAGGAGGGAAACACAAAATGATTATTGAAAGCGTGGTTTCAACCAACGCACTGCTGTTATTAATAGCAGCAAAAACACTAACAATACTATTGATTATTGCTTTATTCATAGGAATATACCTATGGTTCAAGGCAAAAGAAAAACTAGAAAGAGAGATGGGTCATATCCTTGGATATGAATTCCATCTGGAACCACATCTCGTAGAGGTCGGTGTGTGAAACCCCGACCTTTTTATTTCAACTTAAAGGTGGATTATGAAACGAAAATTTGTAATTGGTTGTGACCCAGAAATTCGATTGAATTATGACAAGTATGAAATCGAATACACATTTAGTGGTCTGCATGTGGGTGACGATCATTGCGGAAAAATCTTAGAATTCCGTCCACCTCCAGGCAAACCTATCGAAGTTACAACACATCTGGCACACTTGGTTCAATTGTTAAAACCATTTGTCAAAAAGGATAATTATGATTTATTCATAGTTGGGGGATCTGGTCATCCTTCGACTGGTGGGCATGTGCATTTCGATTATTTGGGTGAATCACACACTAAGAAACTAATCGATATTATGGCACAATGGGGCAACACATTTGGACTACTGAATCCAGAACCGGGACGCAAAGCAAGAGAGGAGCAAGGGTATGGTAACTATCTTGACACCAGATCTAATGCGCCTATCAGTTTTGAATGGAGGGCACCGTCTTCTTGGCTATCTGATCCGCGATGGACGTATTGCATTCTAACAGTATCATGGGTGGCGGAAAGAAATCTCGATGATTTTAGAGATAGCTTAAACTCATGGAAAACACATATTAAACATATAAAACAATATCTATCTAAAAAAGAATGGAAAATGTTTTATCCATATTATAATATGTGGTATTCTTTGGTTAAAACAAATAAATTTTTTCCAGATATAATTCATGTAGATGTCTGGGATAAATGGATTAAATGTGTTCCAACCAAAGTTAGAAAACAGTCAACTGATATCATAAAGGGGAATAGGATAGAATTTCACAGAATTTATGATATGAATACGGGAAAATCTGTACTGATAAAGGACAATGCATAATAACTTTTAAGCTAGTTATTATTCATATTTATTAAAGGAGTTCATGATGAACAGCAGCTAAAACGAATGTTATTATTTAGATTATATTTAGATTATATTTATATTAAATTAGAACGCAGAGCAATCTGCTCAGATCTGAGCCATTATATTCTTCGATGTGTAAGTTCCTTAAAGATATTCCCACATTATAAGAATGCAATTGGTCAGCCTTATCATCCGAAGGGTGGGCGATAGAATTAAAAACTAATTCAAATCCAGATCTAGGCCAGCATCAGCCGAGACAATGATGTGCAGCCATATAGGTTTTAGGCGAGGAACTTACTATATGGATATGATTTTTATTAACTTTAAAAAATCATATTATAATAACTGCAAGTTTTATATCTAGAAGATTTAAAAAATCATGGAATATCGTCCGACTATTATAGATGCAGACATTAGTAACCTGAATTAAATTCACGAGGTTGAGATGTCACATGCTACCTATAATCTTATTTTACGGAGAGGAATGATTCTCCCCATCTTGGAATCCTATAGGAGTAATAATAACAATGTGTAGAATTCTTTTGATAAAAAATCTCCAAGAGTGGACTATAGACAACCAGCTTCTTGAAGATTTGGATTATTCACAAGGTGGTGATGGTATTGGAATGGGTTGGTTTGAAAACAATGAACCAAGAAAAGCCGTAATCCCAATATCCACCACCCGCCACATGATAAATGCGGCAACAAAGGTTCTCACCCAATTAAAGGAAAGTGGAATCGTTCAGGTACTTTATCACACCAGAATGGTTTCGAGGGGTGCTAAGATACTTGAAAACCTGCATCCATTTCTTATGCATATTGGTGAGCCATTAAACAAAAAAGCATGGTTCTGTCATAACGGAACCATAACAGGCATTGGAAAAATTAAAGATGGAAGTGGCGATTGGAGCGACACAAGAACATTTGCAAAAATGTTAAATGGACTTTCATGGGAAACAATACAATTAAATTTCGACGACAACCAGTATGAAACTTTTGCATTGTTGACTGAAGATGGACAATTTTTTAAATTCCAAGAGAAAGCTTATGAGAATAAGAAAATTGCCGATACTGAAACTCCGATCGAACATTCACCAGTTCGAACATTCTCTGGATATAATAACATTGGTTATTATGGAGATGATTATGATTACTATCAGGATGAAATGCTTGATGCGTACTCCGGAAATGCTTTTGGAAGAGGCAACTCTCATGGTAATACACACAACTCCAGAAGCTTAAATAACAACTTTCCAAAATTGCCTCCAGCAACTACAAAAAAACCGATAGTAACAAAAGAAGAGATTGAATACGATGAATGGCGGAATCGTTTTTTTTAGAAAAAATGAAAATCCCGCACACAATGCGGACCCATGTTGGGTGGAATATGTAAAACATATCCACTCAACACCGCATATCAGAAACTAAGTAAATATAAAAGAATCAATAATTAAATATTATTGATCAATGTAAAGAGTGTAAAATAAAAAATACCCGAGGGGGAATAGTGAATATAGCTTTTGTCGACCAGAAGAATACAACGTTTCAGAGAATAATGAAGATTTGTAATGTTGCTAAATTAAATCTGAATAGAGAGAATATAGGATCGGACTGCTTGGTCACAAAAGAAGGAAATTTCGTTAAGCTTTCTTTCAATTGTTTTAATAGGTATAATGAGAATGATGAGTATTCAAGTTTATTATTTCTAACAGAATTGAGTCTTCTCGGTCTCATTGACGATGATCATCACAAAAGACTCGTTCTTTCTTTAGACAATGAAGAAAAGAAAATGGAAATGAATTTCATAGAAAAAATGGGAAATGGTATGAGTGATTTTATAGATTTCCATTTGAGACTCAACAATTTTTTTCTTGAAAACACAATAATGGATAATGATGATGATAATGATGATGAATCTTTTTCAGAAAAATATGGATTTTGTTTCAACTAACCTATAAGGGGCTGGTGTCTATATGTATCTAGAGGCGGGATTGACCCGCCTCTTTCTATTTTTTTGTTGTCAAAATTATTCATCCAGAAATTTCAATTTTTTAAATTCTTTAAATATATCTGAAATTATATTTATCCCTAGATTTTTAAAAATGTCAGCAAACTCCCCATAATATATATCACCGGGTTCTGCCATTTGTGGTATATCCTTATGGAGAAATTTTATAAAATCCATAATAAAAATTCTACTAGAAGGCAAAGCTAGATTTAAAAAGGGATAACCCATGATATCAAACAAACTAACTTCAAATTTTGCATTAAATTTATTATTTATAAAATCAAAGAAATCATCACCAACGTTCATCATTTCAGAATCCTTAGGAACAAACGATAAAAAGTGTGAAGTAAAAAGATACTTTATACAATCATATAATTCTCTTTTTGTAAGATAATCATATATAACTTCTTCGGTTGTAATTCCTAGATCATCCACTTGATCATATGTTGGGATTGGAAAGACGTCTTCATAATCTTCTATATTTTTTAATTCACTATATATCGATAACATTTATCCTCCCAGATCCTCGAAAAAAATTTTATATTCACTATTGTTAAGAATGCCTAACATTTCATTTGCCAAGTCTCTTATTTCATAGTGAGCTGCGTTGGACGTTCTCAATTTTATAAAGTGACGCATACTTCTAATATTAAATGTAACTATCATATTTAATTTATATATTCTTGGTATATGTTGATTTATAATATCGTTATCTATTTTTTTATCTGAATCATTATATATACGTCTAATTTTTTCCATGTATTCTTTTGTTGCTTCCATTAATTCTTCATTATGTGTGTCGGTTATAAAATTTTCAGCTGGTTCATCCGATTTTAAAAATCTTTTAACTAATGTATATCTTGTGCTTTGTACTGAAAATGATACACCTATTCTATGTCTTATAAGATGGACATGTGCATATTCCGACAATCCCTCAATCTCCCAGACAAATGAACAATGTTCTGAAACTGATTCATGTCCTTTACTTATAATTATTTTTTTTATTAGATGTGCATCATTTGGACCAATGATACAATCATCACTATCTATTTTATCAAAAGAATCATGACACATTCTAATTGCTTTTACAACAACCTTGGGTGGTGTTGCACTTAATAAAGTAACTAACATATAATCTCCCGTGTTTGTTTAATTATGTTCTCTATTCTTTCTTCTTTTTTCTTTCGGCCTTTTTAGCATATTTTTGTTTAAGATTGATTAGCATTTTATCTATCATTTGTGTAGATTCCCGTACCATTTTCTTAGCATTGGTTGTATGATTAACTATATTTTTTCCGTGTTTCAACAATGTTTTCTTTTTCGGTAAAGAAATAGAAATTTTACCAATTATTCTATATAAGAAAGAAATCACATTCCCAACCAATCCAACTAAATAGGATACAGGTTTTGATATAAAATTTACAAGTGTGCTGAGCATTTTCTTTATCACAACATATATCATTTTAATAATTGGCAGCATAGCAGCAGCAAATAGCAATCCAACTAATACAACCATAATATTATATATTGCAGTTGCTAACTCGGAATAACCACCCATGTATCTTGAAAGGGCGGCTTTCGATTCTCCCGATCCAGAGAATCCAGTCATCCTAGTTCTAGCAGCAACTATCACAGTATCAATCATTTTTATCGTTCTGAATTTATTTGCATGAAGAAATGTTTTTAAATTTCCTGATGCTCTTTGCCAATCCATATCTTCTATAGCTCCAACAACTTCACTAGCAATATGCTTCATGTCTCTATTAGATTCTATTCTCTGCTGCATGGCATCTTTATATGCTTCAGGAACATCCTTCAATGCAAACCTTAACCCTCTTCCTTTATCGGCCCTCCCAACAACACCCTTGGCTGGTAGTCTAACTCTGAATGGTTGAATGGCACCAATTATAGGAATTGACTGTATCTTTGCAACTAATCTAATAACATAATCATTAATTTTTTTCTCAGTTGTTATGGAAACTTTTTCAAAAGAAGAAAAGCCATCTCTGATAATTGTTTCAGATACTTCTTTATATGCATCTTGTCTGGCTGTATTTTCTTTTCCCTGTGCACTTCTTTTTGACGCAGGTTCTTCTTCGATAAAATGTTTGACAATGTCATAATCTTCTTCTTCAATGTATTTTGCTATATCTGCACTCTCAAGTAGCCCAGTATTTCTTTCAACATATTCTTCTCTGATACATTCAGCTAAGAATGAAATTTGTTGTTTTTCAAAATCAAGTTCCATCTATTTCCTCCAAACGCAAAGCAGATATTTATTTTTGTTCGCTATTTTTTCTTTTTTTATGACATAACGAACTACATATATAAATAGGTGAATGAGAGATAATGTAAAGATAAAATTATGGGGGTGTTATTATGAGTGGATTGAGAAGCGCACATGCGAGACTTATGGGCTGGGTGTCCACCATTGTAGGGTGGACGATGTTGCTCATCGGTCCCGGGATGAACATCCTGGGGACATTTTTGGCATATCAGGGATCGGCATTGGCCGTTCCATGTATCGCTGTTGGCACAATCATGTGCCTGGGATTTCAATGGACTATGGATAGGATCGATCCGCCAGCGGCACTGTCAAAGACAAGAGCATCTGCACAGAACGAATAACGGGGGAAACCCCGTTTTTTTCCGAAGGAGGTACATATGAGAAAAACAATCTTAATGCGTGCCATTCTTTTCACTCTTATTTTCACACCCATATTTGGATATATGCTCCGGACTGGATTCGGGACTTATGCGATCAAAGTCAGAAAATTTGAAAGTAGCATTGTGGGGTTGAAACGTGTAGTCACACTCTATGATATGAATGGTGATACTATTCGAAAATGGGAGGGAAGATTTAAGGTGATGGAAAAGGAAGGAATCTGCACTTTCATTCATGATGGGAAAGTGATAAAGATTTCTGGGACATATTCCATTGAGGAAATTGATTCACCATTTCTGGATGAATCAACTAAAGAAAAGACAAAGAAACTTTGGTCATATATCAAGAGAACATGTATCTATATAAAAACCAAAACATCTAAACTGTTTACTGAAATGGGTGCAATAGGAAAAGAATGGTATGGAAAGATCCAAAGATAAGTAACAATCTTTGGATTTTTTTATTCTTGTTTTAGTTGGCAGTTTTCACATTGTTCATCAGTTACTAATTTTTCCTCAGAAAAATATGAACAAATAATATATTCAAATTCATTATCACTAATTTCTTCATTCTCAATATCAAAATTGGACTTAAATATTTGACAGAACTTGCACATGTGACCTCCATCTAACAAATACTCAATACGTTTTTAGTATGGGATGTACGTTTATTTTTGTTCTGCAAAATGAAAAAAGTGGGGGTCGAATTTATATGTCCAACCCCCACAACAAAATTAATTATGCCTTCTTTTTCTTCTGAACTTTTTTCGCCAATTCCACTGATTCTTTCCTGTATTTTAGAAAAAGTCGTGCGAGTTTGCTTGTAGCTTTTCTCGCCCTTCCAGCTGCAGCTTTATTTTCTTTTTCAATAAATTTTGCATTCTGGGTTTGGAACTCTTCCCATGTTTCTGATATTTCTTTCCAGAGTTCTTCCATGATAGTTCTCCTTTGTTTTATTAATCTTTCTCGTCAACCTTTTCCACATGTTGTTCATGAAACATTATTTCCATTTCTTTATATTTATTAAGTCTCAAAAACTCAACATTCTTCATAATAGTTTCAAAGCTAACTGGTTTGTAATTTATAACTTCAACAGATACATTAACCCAAAGACAATTTTTTTCTTCTTTAATTGCATATGCTGAATTGTGTATATGTCCATGAATATTCATATATATTTTTTCTTTTTTGAGTAACTCGGCTTTCAGCGGAACATGGCTGAGTGCTATTTTTTTGTCTTCAATAACAATCGTTATAAATCTTTTCTTTATAAGTTCCATATTAAAATTATCCATAAACCATGCCGAACCAGATCTTTCATGATTACCTTGTATCAATTTAACATTTCCAATTAAATTTTCTTTTAAATATTTAATCTTGGATTCCTGTTTTCCAAACATGAAATCACCAAGATGCCAAACATTATCTTCTTCAGAAATAATATCATTCCAGTTGTCGATTATTTTTTCAAACCAATTATCAGGACGATCACAATAGAATTTGATTTTTTCGTGAAAAAAATGTGTATCTGAAATAAACCAAACTCTCATAATAATCTCCTATTATTCTTTTTCTTCCTCTTCGACAATGACCGCTTCCTCAATATTATCTTCTGACATATTTGGTGGGTCCACTGCGATCCCAACTTCTTCAGCCTCTACAGTTTCAATCTCTTCTACTTGAGTTTCTACCACTGGTGTCGATTCGTTTGCCATCTCATCTGTCTTCTCTTCTTCAGTTTCCGGTTTGCTTTCTTCATACACAGGAATTAAGATATTTTCCTTTTCACCAAGTTTTTTAACAAAATGATAATGTTTTCCTTCAACATCATATCTAAGTTTAGATCCAACAAAGATTGATGATAATTCTCTCATAATATGAACCTTATATCCATTTGCAAGATTTTTAATATCATCACTAACATTCTCATCTTTGACAAGAGTTATAAAATTGATAAGTGCATAACTCTCATTCTTATCATTCATATGGAATGTTATTTTAGCTTTAACAATTGGATGCTGTTCACCATTATTTTCATTTTCTGACATAGCTACCATTGCGATCCCAGGTTCATCGACGAATCCTATAAGCATATTTTCCTCCTAATTAATTTTATGGTTTACCCATTTATATTTTATTATGTTCTCTTTTTTTAAAAACATAAAAAAATAGGTGATTTTTTGACCTTTTTTTGCACTGTAGAAATACATATATAAGTTAGTGAATAGACCGTTTTCAATTTTTTCCGCATGTATTATGACGTAGGATCACACCCAGAATGGATTTTTAATCTGGGTTTGATGCGAATAGTTTTCTAACTATTCATGTGATCCGTTTTATTATAATATGTGGGAGGTGTATATGTTTACATGGTTCATAGCTGGCAGTAAAATCGGATGCTTTTTCTGGGGCTATGTAGGAATGAGAAAATTTAACAATCAATTTCCCGGTCCTTGGAGGAGGACAAAACAAACAGGCAGGAGATTCAAAGAATGGTTTGGAAATTTTCTATTTGGTGAGACAGCTGATGGAAAATGGAATGGGCTCATTGAAAAATGGCAC
>Ga0210003_1004063_pt1 | contig 11667 bp, 9 predicted proteins | sample LantaG_FD_182804 | JGI IMG/M metagenome (GOLD analysis project Ga0210003, IMG submission 182804) | Deep subsurface microbial communities from Baltic Sea to uncover new lineages of life (NeLLi) - Landsort_02402 metaG (SPAdes) (version 2) | ecosystem: Environmental > Aquatic > Marine > Oceanic >...
TGTCGTTGAGGGAATTTTATTGTCGCGACAACTCGAGTACCTGTTTTGTCTTTACGGCTTTTTAATCGTCACTTTTATTTTTGTGGGATTTGCGCCTTCCATTCCAAAAAGCCCTTTCTTCTCTTCCTTGAGAACCTTGATACTTACTTCCTGCCGCTTAACACATAGGACTTTAAGTGCTTCTTGGATTGCTTCCTCTAAAGAGCCTGATTCTACCTCTATGGATTTTCTCTGTTTTTTTTCGTTCATATTTTTATTCCCCAGTTCTTTTTACAATAAAAATTTGTTCCGCGGTCATTAAAACGGTGTTTGTAAGCCAGTATAAAACCAACCCTGACGGCATTTGGTAAAAAAGAAAGCCGAAAATAATGGGCATAAACATCATCATCATTTTCTGCTGTTTCGCTTGTTCCGGAGTTGTTCCTTCTGTTGTTGATCCTTGTGAAATTTTCTGCTGTATCACCATCATCCCAACCATAAGAAGCGGCAGAATGTTTATACTTGCCCCGATAACCGGTAAAGAAAACGGTAGAGGGACAGCCTCTGGCCTGGCTAAATTTTTTATCCACAAGAAATGCGCGCCTTTTAGCTCAATTGATCTCATTAACCCCTGGTAAAGCGCTATAAATATCGGCATCTGTAACAACATCGGAAGACATCCTCCGAGAGGATTTACGTTGTATTTCTTATATAACTCCATCGTTTCTTTGTTCAGCTTGTGCGGGTTATCTTTGTGCAGTTCCTTCAATTTCACCATATGAGGTTGAATTTTTTTCATTTTTTGCATTGATGAAAAACTTTTGTAAGTAAGAGGAAACAGTATGGCGTTGATTAATATAGTTAGGCATATTATCGCCACGCCCCAATTATGTACCATACTATAGAAAAAATTTAAAATCGCCAACAAGACTTTGCTTACCGAACCAAAAAATCCATAATCAACGATCCCTGACATGTCCTCGTTGCCTAAACCCGCAATCTTTTTATCATCCAAAGGTCCCGCGTATAAACAGTATTCGCTTGTTATTGTTTCACTCGGCACAATTCTATAACTTCCGCTATTTAATCTTGTTACCAATTTTTCCGTCCCTTCGGGCTGAACAATTAAAGATTTTGCCGGTTCAAGTGATTGCAGAATAAGCGAAAAATATCGATTTTTTAAAGCAACCCATGCTATTGAGCCGTTTTTTTCTATCGTTTTTTTGCCGGCTTTTGTTTTCCATATTTTCCCATCGATTAGCGCGTTTGCTTCTAAAAAATTTCTTCCGGCAACGATATCCGCTTTTTTAAGACTGGAGGGACCGGTGATCTGATAGGAAAAAAGAATATCACGAGAAGATAGATTCTTGACGTCAAGACTTAACCCTATATAATCTAAAGATTTGCGAAATACATACCTTTTCGTGACAGAAAGCAAACCATCTTCCTCCATGGTGTATTCTATAAAGTTTTCTCCTTCGGTTCTCTTGAATTTCTGCGTATCCAAATCCGGCAAGAGCGGGCTTCGCGTTGAAAAAATTTGATTATCGGGCTCGTTCTCTTCCACTAGAACTTCTTCCGGGATATCACCGTTATATCCCTTTATGGACAGTTTCTTTAAGTTGCCTCCAATATCCGAGAAAAGCATTTTATATTTTTCAGTCTCTATTTCCGTAACGTCCTCTTTTTGAAGGCTTTTGTTTTTAGCCTTTTTACCGGGAAGAAAGTCACCGGCACGGCTTTCTTCGACCGTTTGAGAAAGACCGGAGGTTCTCTCCTCTTGGCAAGGAATCTCCACCTGCCTTTTGGGAGACATTTTTTGAAATACTAATAGAACCATCAACGATAACGCAACCGCGATAATTAACCTTTTTTCCATGAATCATCCTTTTTTTTATGCTTTTCCTTAATAACGAGATCTATTCCCCCCGCGGCAAAAGGGTGGCATCTCAAAATTCTTCGCACAGCTAACACCAAACCCTTCATTACGCCATAAGTGTCAATCGCTTCTCTCGCGTATTCGGAACAAGTAGGAAAATACCTGCAACTTCTTTGTATATAGGGACTTATAAATATCTGATACCCTTTTATCGCGGCTATTAATATCTTTTTCACTCCACACCGTCTATTTGTAGCATTAAATTTGTAATGTCATTCCGTATCAGGATAGCAATTTCTTTCCGCGACAAATTATTTACGTACTTCCTCAGCCGCACGATTATACGAATATTAATGTTTTTTCGGATTGTTGTTTTTCGCAGTTCCGCGTAAATGAACCGTTTGATATAATTGCGAGTTACGGCGCGCGGCGCGTATTTTTTTGAAGTTGTCACCCCTGCCGACATGCGGGATTCGCCGGGAGTATTTGTCACATCCGCGTATAAAAAAACCGTCTCTCCCCGCAGTTTCCTGCCGTTTTCTATGAGAAAACTAAACTCTTTCGTCTTTAAAATGTGTTTTATCTTCACGCGGATAAAACTTTACGCCCTTTTTGGCGGCGTCTTTTGAGAACCTGCCGGCCGGAAGCGGAACTTGACCGTTCACGGAAGCCGTGTTTTCTTTTACGTTTTAAATTTGATTTGTTCTTTAAATTCTTCTTCATGCCAAAACTCCTATTAAACGCGGAAATCCCGCTTTCTTAAAAAGTTCCAAAAGTATCCGCCGTTCTGACCGATAATTAAGCCCCATGATTATATCATACCGCAAACCTAAGTCAAGAAAAATGAAAACTCTTCAGGGCGTAGAGAGGTATCGATGCCTCCGGAGGCGGCGAATCAAAAATCAATCCGTAAGGGCACACTCCGTGTTCCCATACCTCGCAAATTGACGTTAAAAAACTTCTTGCATTGACTTGGTCTTGCGTATATAATATTTTTCAACTTGGAACTGCCGGCTTTTCTTGTTTCTTCGTGTTCTTTCGTTTGCTAACAGCCTGTGGATAACTTGTTGATATCCGGTGTGTTTCGTGTGAATAAGCTTCTTTTTTTTGTGGATACGCTGTATAACTATTCTCTCTTCATAAACAATGGAAAATTTCTGGAAAAACGTTTCTTCTCTCATTAGATCCGAAGTAAATGATCAAGTTTTCGACGCGTGGTTTGATCCTCTTACTCTCATATCAAAGGACGCTGAATCTGTATTGATCGGCGTTCCCAATAAGTTTTTTGAAAACTGGATTCGTGAAAAATATATAAGCCTCATCAACACTGCCGTTCAACAGACGGCCGGAAAAGTTCTCACGGTTAATTTTCAAATAGTTCCTATTCCTGAGGATAAAATATCTCTCCTTTCGGAGAAAAAAGCTGTTCCTTCTCTCGCGGGCACTAAAAAAGAACCTCCGGAAGAATCCGAAAAAGATCACTCTCTCGGCTGGCTGCGCTCTGTTTTCGGTTCTTCCCGCTCAGCGCACGATTCGCGCGCTCACAATATCGGACTTAATCCGATATATACTTTCGACAATTTTGTCGTTGGCCAGAGCAACCGTTTCGCCCATGCCGCGGCACTTGCCGTTTGTGAAAAACTTTCAAAGATGTATAACCCTTTATTTCTCTACGGCGGAGTGGGCTTAGGAAAAACTCATCTTATGCAGGCGTTGGGACATGAAATATTAAAAAATCATCCGAAAGCGAAAGTGCTTTATATTTCAAGCGAAGAGTTTACAAACCAGCTCATAACCGCGATACGCACAAAAGCTACTCCTAAGTTCCGAGCTATGTACCGTAATGTTGATGTCCTCTTGATCGACGACATCCAGTTTATCGCGGGGAAAGAATCTACTCAAGAAGAATTTTTCCACACATTTAACGCTTTGCACGACGCCCATAAACAAATTGTTCTTTGCAGCGACCGCTCTCCCCGAGAAATCAAAAGTCTGGAAGAGCGCTTGATCTCCCGTTTCGCGTGGGGTTTAATCGCGGATATCAATCTTCCGGATTTCGAAACAAGAATCGCGATCATGGAAAAAAAGGGAGAAAGCACTTCTCAACAAGTTTCAAAAGATGTTTTATACTTTCTCGCGGAAAATATAAAAACGAATATACGCGAAATGGAAGGAGCTTTTATCCGCGTCGTCGCTTACGCGAAACTTACGGGAGAAGCCGTTAGTGTTCCTCTCGCGAAAGAAGTTTTAAAAAACATGATCTCTCAGGAAGAAAAAAAAATATCGATAGATCTCATACAAAAAACTGTTTCTTCTTTCTTTGATATCTCGAAAGAACATATGTTAACAAAAAAAAGAACTCGTGCCGTTTCTTATCCCAGACAGCTCGCAATGTTTCTCGCGCGAGAAATGACAGACCATTCTTTCCCCGATATCGGTACTTTTTTCGGGGGAAGAGACCATACGACAGTACTGCACGCGTGCGATAAAATAGGGAAGGAGCTTAAAACCGAAGAAAAAACTCGAGGGGTAGTAAAAAAACTCCGAGAACTGATCGTAGGGTAATGTACCATTTGTTCTTTCACATCTTTCTTTTCCCTGTGGATATCTTTTTTTACACATATTTTTATCCACAGGTTATTATTGTTGTATCTTGTTTATTGTTAAAGTGTTACAAGGTTATCCACATATTCACAACCCCTTTTATTACTACGACTATTTTTAAAATTTTTTAGAACAAAACTAAAAGTACTAATAGTTCTTAAAAAACAGGGTTATTTGAATAAAAAAAGGCAGGTATAAACTTTTTACCATCACGGTATTTTTATCAGGAGGATGAAATGGAAATAACGATCTCAAAAAACAAATTATCAGAAGGCATTCAAACTGTACAAAACGCGGTTTCCCAAAAAAGCAGTCTTCCTATATTAGGGAACGTCTTACTTGAAACAAGCAAAGACAGTTTAAAATTAACAGCTACAGATCTTGATATAGGGATATGTTCCATAGTTCCGGCTGTAATTATTGACGAAGGAGCGACAACTGTCCCGGCAAGAAAGTTTTTCGACATAATAAGGTCTTTTCCCGAAGATAGTGAGATTTCGCTTTCGATGAGGAAAAACAATTTTGTAAATATAAAAAGCGGAAAAGCGCAGTTTCGAATCATAGGTCTTCCTAAAGAAGAATTTCCTCTTCTCCCTGAATTTAAAGATAAAGATTCAATCGTTGTCGAAAACAGCACTCTCAGAGAAATGATGAATTTAACCGAATTCGCGGTAAGTAAAGACGACACTAGGTATGTTCTAAACGGAATGTTGTTTACCATAAAAGGAGAAGAAATATGCATTGCCGCGACGGACGGAAGACGTCTGGCTGTTTGCAGAAAAAAACTTCCCAAAAAGACATTAATAGACAGAGAAGTGATTATCCCGACAAAAACCGCGCAGGAAGTGAGAAGACTGCTGGCAGACGAAGGGGAAGTAGGTATTAAATTTAGTGACAATCAGGTTCTTTTTTCTTTTCCGAACAGTTTTATATTGTCAAGGTTAATAGAAGGAGAGTATCCTAATTATAAAAACGTAATTCCGGGAAAAAGTGAAAAAGAAATAAGAGTTGGGAGAGAAGATTTTTTATCGGCGACAAGACGCGCGAGTATATTTACAGATCAGGATTCTTTGGCTGTTAAACTCAGTATAAAGAAAAAAAGGCTCACAATATCTAAAAACACGCCCTATTTAGGAGAGTCTAAAGAGGAAATTTTGGCGGAATATTCGGGGTCGGATGAAATAGAGATTGGTTTTAACCCAAAATATTTGACTGATGTTCTTAAAAATTTATCGGGAGAAGAAATAATTTTTGAAGTAAACGATGCCAGTAAACCGGGAGTTATTAGAAAAGGGGAAGAATACACCTATGTAATTCTTCCTATGCAAGTGACAACGTGACGGGGAAAAGCTAAATAAAAATAGGAAAAAGAATCCCGCCGAAGGCGGAAACTATTCACCAAAAGAGAGGCGTGTGATTAAAAAACGCGGAGCCGAGGGCATTAAGGATGTTGTCGGGTCTTTTCTTAAAAAGCTTGAAGGAGGCGCGGCGAAGAAGGGAAACGCCGTGGTAGAAGCGTGGCAAAGCGTCGCGGGAGACTCAGCAAAAGATCATTCACAGCCGGTGAGTTTTAGAAGAGGAAAACTTGTAATAGTTGTAGAAAATTCCGTGTGGCTGTATAAAATGACACTTGAAAAAAGAATCCTGTTAAAAAAATTTAACGAGAAATACGAGGGAAGAAAAAAAGCGGAAGAGATTAGATTTAGAGTGGGAGTTGTTGAAGAGCAAATGTTTTAACACTGATATCGCATTAGAACATGGATGAAGAAGGCAATATCCGGGTTGAATAGAGAACGGCAGAATTTAAGTTCCGGCGGGAAATGAAAAAACGCGTCCCGTGTACCGTGAAACGCGCTACGAAAGGAAAAAATATGGTTAAAGAGAATGAAAAAGGAAATAAAAAATATGACGCGACGACTATACAGGTTCTGGAAGGGTTAGAGGCCGTACGGAAACGGCCCGCTATGTATATAGGAGACACGGGTAAAAGAGGCCTTCACCATTTAGTTTTCGAAGTGGTTGATAACTCGATAGACGAAGTGATGGGAGGATTTTGCGATAAGATAGACGTTATTATACACGCGGACGAAAGTATCACCGTAAAAGATAACGGGAGAGGTATTCCCGTAGACATACACGAGAAACTTAAAAAACCCGCGGTTGAAGTTGTTATGACTACTCTTCATGCCGGCGGAAAATTTGATCATCGTGTGTATAAAGTATCCGGCGGACTTCACGGTGTCGGGGTGAGTGTTGTTAACGGGCTTAGTGAATGGATGGAAGTCGAAGTAAAAAGAGAAGGAAATATACATCACCAGCAATATAAACAAGGGAAGACAGCTTCAAAAGTAAAAATTTTAGGTAAGACAAAAACAACCGGGACGAGTGTTACTTTTAGACCTGATGAAGAAATTTTTAAGGAAACAACGATTTTTAGTTTTGATATTTTATCGGTTCGCTTAAGGGAACTCGCGTTTTTAAATAAGGGCGTGAAGATATCGATAAAAGACGAAAGAACGGAAAAAGAAGCGGAGTTCTTCTATTCAGGCGGGATCGTTTCATTTGTTGAACATATGAGTAAAAATAAACAACCGCTTCACAGCAAAATAATTCATTTGGAAAAAGAAAAGGAAGACGTTATTCTTGAGATTGCGATGCAGTATAACGAAGGATATGCTGAAAATATATATTCTTTCGTCAACAATATCTCCACGACGGAAGGCGGGACGCATCTGACGGGTTTTAAGTCCGCGCTTACCAGAACTATAAAAAATTACGGAAAAACTCGAGGACTCGTAAAAGGGGAAGATGTTTCAGGAGATGATACCCGGGAAGGAATGACAGCGGTTATCAGCATAAAAATACCGAACCCGCAATTCGAAGGACAAACAAAAACAAAACTTGGCAATTCTGAAGTCGAAGGAATTGTCGAAGCGGCTGTTAATGAAACACTCGGGACATATTTGGAAGAGAATCCCTCGACGGCCGGAAAAATCATAAAAAAAACACTTACCGCGGCAAGGGCGAGAGAAGCGGCAAAAAAAGCGAGGGAATTAACGCGCCGAAAGGGCGCTTTAGAAAGCGGGTCTTTGCCGGGGAAATTGGCGGATTGTTCGGAAAAAGACGCTTCGCTCACGGAACTTTATCTTGTTGAGGGGGATAGCGCGGGAGGTTCGGCGAAACAGGGAAGGGATCGGAGATATCAGGCGATACTTCCTCTTAAAGGAAAAATACTCAACGTGGAAAAAGCGAGAGTGAATCAAGTTTTGAGTAACGAAGAAATAAAAACAATGATAACCGCGCTCGGAGCAGGGATCGGGGATGAATTTAATGTGGAAAAAGTTCGGTACGGCAAGGTCATCATTATGTGCGATGCCGACGTTGACGGATCTCACATCCGAACTCTTATCTTGACGTTTTTCTTCAGGCATATGAAACAGCTTTTAGACAAAGAACATATATTTATCGCTCAGCCGCCGCTTTACCGCGTAAAAAGAGGAAAGGCGGAACAATATATAAACACTGAACAGGAAATGAAAACGTTTCTTTTAAATCAGGGGATGGAAGGACTGGAATTAACCGCCCGCGCGGACGAAAAAGCTTTTACTTCGAAGAAGGCAAAAGATCTTTTAGAGCTTTTGGTAAAAATTGAGAAATTATCGCACGCAATAGAAAGGCGAGGAGTAAAATTTGGGGAATACCTTGAATCAAAACAGGAAAATACAAAAAAACTGCCGTTATACAGGATAAAAACGGGGGGAGAAGAAACATATCTGTACAGTGACGAAGAAATAGCGGCGTATAGAGGATCCGGAGATACAGAGAAAGAAATCGAAATGGAAGGTGACGCCGCGGCAAAAAGCAGAGAAAAAAATACTATAATCGTGCAGGAATTCTATGAAGCGCGGGAATTGGAAAAAATGTCGCGAGAAATAGAAAAATACGGCATGGATATCAGCGATTACGCGAAAAAATCGGTAGAAAAAAAAGATGAGAAATCGGAGAAAACAAAAAAACAAGAGAAACCGATATTTACACTGGGAGACGGAAAAGAAATTTTATCCTTGAGCGAACTTTTATCCCATGTTCTGAAAGAGGGAGAAAAAGGGATTGCGATTCAGAGGTACAAAGGGTTGGGAGAAATGAATCCCGAGCAGTTATGGGAAACGACGATGGATCCGGAGAGAAGAACGCTTCAAAAAGTAACGATTGAAGATGTTGTCGAAGCTGACGAGATGTTTACGGTGCTTATGGGAGATAACGTGGAAAGCCGCCGGGAATTTATAATGAAACATGCCAGAGACGTTACTAATCTGGATGTGTAGGAGTAAAGGCATCCGGCGCCCTGGGATTTGAGGTAAATTTGACAAGCAAATTTCCCTCAGAGGCGTACTCGGATGTTAATTCGAACTAATGATTACAGAACGCAAGCGTTCTGTAATCAAAGTCTCATTAAAAAGGAAGGCATCCGGTGCCCTGGGATTTGAGGTAAATTTGACAAGCAAATTTCCCTCAGAGGCGCACTCGGATGTTAATTCGAACTAATGATTACAGAACGCAAGCGTTCTGTAATCAAAGTCTCATTAAGGAGAATGGAATGTATACTCGGAATGAAAAGGTAATACCTATTCACATTGAAGAGGAAATGAAAAATTCTTATATAAATTACGCGATGAGCGTAATCGCGGGACGGGCTCTTCCTGATGTAAGAGACGGGCTTAAACCAGTTCACAGGCGCATTTTATACGCGATGAAAGATATGGGGATGTTTCATTCTAAACCGTTTAAAAAAAGCGCGAGAATTGTCGGAGAGGTGCTTGGTAAATATCATCCGCATGGAGATTCGGCGGTGTATGACGCGTTAGTGCGAATGGTGCAGGACTTTTCTCTCAGGTATCCGCTCATAAACGGACAGGGGAATTTCGGGTCCATAGACGGGGATCCCGCGGCGGCAATGCGTTATACGGAAGCGCGGATGCAGAACATAACGGAATGGCTGCTTAAAGATATTGAAAAAGAAACTATCGAGTGGAAACCGAATTTTGACGGCTCGCTTCTTGAGCCGGAGGTATTACCTACGGTTCTGCCCAATTTGCTCCTTAACGGATCAAGCGGGATTGCTGTCGGGATGGCGACAAATATTCCTCCGCATAACTTAAGGGAAGTCGCGAGCGCCGTATGCCACCTTGTCGAAAACCCGGAATGTGAAATCTCGGATCTTATAAAAATTATCAAAGGGCCGGATTTCCCGACAGGCGCTCTTATCTGCGGCAGAGAAAATATCATAAAAGCTTATAAAACCGGCCGGGGTGTTTTGAAAATGCACGCGAAAGCGCATGTAGAGCAGAAAAAACAGGGGAAAGAAACTATTGTGATCACGGAAATTCCGTATCAGGTGAATAAGACCAGATTGATAATGTCAATCGCCTCTTTGGTAAAAGCTAGAAAAATCGAAGGGATTTCTGATCTAAGAGACGAATCGGATCGGGACGGGATGCGTATAGTGATAGAGATCAAACGGACGAATAACGCGGAAGTTGTAATGAACCAATTATATAAACACACTCAGATGAAGGAGACTTTTGGAATAATAATGCTCGCGATCGTTGACGGACAACCGCGGGTTCTCAATCTTAAAGAAATGTTGGAACTATTTATTCTGCACCGTAAAGACGTCATCATAAAACGAACAAAATTTGAACTGGCGCGGGCGGAAGAAAGAGCGCATATTCTTGAAGGGTTAAAGATTGCTTTAAAGAATTTGGACGAAGTTATTAAATTAATCAAGAAATCAAAAGATCCCGCGGAAGCCAAACAAGGTCTTATGAAAAAATTCGGACTTTCAGAAAGACAGGCGTTGGCTATTCTGGCGATGCGTCTCCAACAGCTTACAAATCTGGAAACAGAGAAAATAGAGAATGAATATCTGGAACTTTTAAAAGTGATTGAAAAATTAAGGGGCATATTGGGAAGCGATAAAAAAGTAATGGCGATAATCGGCGAAGAAACCCGCGAAATCAAAGAAAAATTCGGAGATGAAAGACGAACGGAAATTACCGGAGCGGCGGAAGATCTTGACATTGAAGACTTGATCGCGGAAGAAGATATGGTGATTACTTTAAGCCACGAGGGATATATAAAAAGATTTCCCGTGAGCGGATATAAAAAACAAGGACGCGGCGGAAAAGGAATAACGGGAGCGGAAACAAAAGATAATGATTTTATAGAACATCTTTTCGTTGCTTCAACACATGATTATATGCTCGTTTTTACTTCCCGAGGCAAACTGCACTGGCTTAAAGTTCACGAACTTCCGCAGGTTGGCCGCAGAACTAAGGGGCGTCCGATAGTTAATCTTTTGGGTCTTTCTCAGGATGAGACCATTTCGTCCGTCGTGCCGGTCAGAGAATTTACGAAAGGGCATTTTGTTGTGATGGCGACAACCCAGGGAAAAATCAAAAAGACATCTTTAGAAGCGTTCAGCAATCCGCGCAAAGGCGGAATTCTTGCCATAGCTCTCGGCGCGGACGACAGATTGATCAGTTCCGTTCTCTCTGAAGGAGGCGACCAGCTTTGCATCGCGACCGAACAGGGAAAAGCGATCCGGTTTGAGGAAAAAGATATTCGTTCTATGGGACGCGGCGCGCAGGGAGTAAAAGGAATCACGCTTCGAAAAAATGATAGAGTTGTCGGGATGGTGAGAGTTGAGGCATCGGGAACGCTTCTTTCAGTAACCGAAAGAGGATATGGAAAAAGAACGGACTTTGAAGAATACCGTTTGCAGTCAAGGGGAGGCAGCGGGGTGATCAACCTGAAAATCGTAGAAAAAAACGGAAAAGTTGTCGGAATAAAAACCGTACGCGAAGAGAACGAAATTATGCTGGTATCCATACAAGGTATGGTGGTAAGGGTGGCCGTCAACGGAATAAGCAATATCGGAAGGGCAACGCAGGGAGTGAAACTTATAAACTTAAAACCCTCGGACAAGTTAACCTCCGTAGCGAACGTTGTAGCGAAAGAAGAATCCCTGGATGCGGAAGAAATTTTAGAAGAACCGGAACCGTAGGGGCACATTGCATGTGCCCAAAATGAGATGAAAACGAAATCTCCAAACGGATACGAGAGCCGTTCGATGATGACGTCCAAATAAAGTCCCGTAGGGGCACATTGCATGTGCCCGTTTATGTAAGTTGTCCGTAGAGGCA
>Ga0210003_1004064_pt1 | contig 11667 bp, 8 predicted proteins | sample LantaG_FD_182804 | JGI IMG/M metagenome (GOLD analysis project Ga0210003, IMG submission 182804) | Deep subsurface microbial communities from Baltic Sea to uncover new lineages of life (NeLLi) - Landsort_02402 metaG (SPAdes) (version 2) | ecosystem: Environmental > Aquatic > Marine > Oceanic >...
GTCGGATGCCGGTCGTACAGGGCGATATAGCCTGGACGCTCGGTATCGTGCTGTCGACGGTCGCACTGGTGCTGCTGGGTCTGAAGCTCTTCGCCAGACGCTGGAAAGCCAACGTCGCGGTCGCCGCCAATGACACCGACTACGCCAGGACCCTCGCGACACTCTCCGAGGGCTCCGTACGACGCCACTTCAATCCCTACATCGACATCGACTGGAACTCGCCGAAGTTCGCGGTAACACAGAACGACACACGCTGGGTACTGCCGGCTACTGATCCCATCGGACGTCACCCCTGGTATCAGGCGCAACCACTGGATAAGAAAATCGCGATCGGGATGTGGCGCCACGCCAACCTCGCGAAGATCGCTCTGCACTTCGAGAGCATTCTGATCAGCGGTCTCATGCAGTACACGTTCTGGCTGCCCAACGGATCACCCGAATATCGCTACTGCCTGCACGAAGCCGTTGAAGAGGGCAACCACTCCATGATGTTTCAGGAGATGGTGAACCGAATCGGAGTCGATGTTCCGGGAATGCCGCGGTGGCTGCGCTGGCTGTCGCCCCTGATCCAGCTTTACGCCAGCCTGTTGCCGAATACGTTCTTTGTGGGCGTCCTGGCCGGTGAGGTGCCGTTCGACCACATGCAGAAGAGTGTGTTGCGTGAACCGGCGGCGGTGCATCCCATCGTCGAGGCAGTGTTCGCGATCCACGTCGCCGAAGAGGCGCGCCATATCTCGTTTGCTCACGAGTACCTCCGCAGGCGTGTCCCACTTATGGGACGGCTGAGTCGGTTCTGCTTCTCGCTGTATGTGCCGATCATCATGCGGATGCTCTGTCAGGCGATCGTTGTGCCGACGCGTAGCTCCATCAAGCAGCTCGGTATGCCGCGTTCGGTGCGCAAAGAACTGTTTTTCTCGGCACCCGACTCCCGTCAGGCTCTACGCGACATATTCGGCGACGTCCGGATGCTGTGCCACGAGTTGGGCCTGATGAATCCCCTAGCACTGCTGATGTGGCGCATCCACAAGATTGACGGACGCCCGTCGCGATATCGCGGGGAACCGCAGCGCGGATCTATGCCGACCGCGGCCGCCTCATAGGGAACTCGCCGGCCTTCTTAAGTTGCGCCGTTCCGGCGACTAGATTGCCGAGGCGCTTCTACCCGCCCGCCTAGCTCAACCATGACGATCTCCTTGAAATCTTGCCCCCAGCTCCGACTGAGTGCGTTCACCCAGGTAGAGGTCTTATCTTGAGCTTTGCACGTTCGGGCTTTCCCGCGACCCAGCAAATTTCGCGCAATGTTGCCACGGGTCGCTGCGACTTGGTAGGTTCAGGCCTGGGTCGGGCCTGATTGAATCGGAAGGGGGACGTCATGAGTGGTTCGCGCCATCGAGCACGTCACCGTAAAGCGCGCTTCGCAAAGCCGGACGTAGCGGTGCGTGACGCGCTGCATGGCGAACGTCACGCCGCGAGGCAATCCGACGACGGGTCGCGACGCGGTCGTGCCGAAGTTCGCTCGGTGCGCCCCTATCTCACTGCGAGCGTGGCGCTAGTGGGGGCCAGCGTGATAGCCGTCAATCCGGTAGAGCCACCACCTCAAGTCCAGGCCGTCAACCGAGCCGTGAGTCTGGCCGCCGCGCCCTCTATTGCCAACATTCCGCTCAACCTGGTCCAGGACATCATCAATGTTCCCTACAACACGGTCGAGGGATTAAATACGTTCGGGCAGTCTCTTCTGTTCAGCGGGACGTGGTTCATACCCGGCTCGACCAACGTGTGGGGTACCGATCCCGGTGACCCGGCGCATTATGACGGATTGACTAGTCTGATCATCCCCTTCCCGGCAATTTCCGAGGCCGTGGCCGACCAGTGGTCAGGCTTGGCGGCAATGCTGTATCCAACCAACTCAGGTTGCGACGACATCGGCTGCCCGGGTGGCCTTGGCCTGGTATTCGGATGGATGGATTTCAACCGAATCGTGCAGCTGTTGACGACCGGCGAATACTTCTTCGATGCCACTCCCGTGACTTATTCGGATGGCACAGTACATCCGCCTGAAGGCCTCTGGAACTTTGGGGGTCCCGTCGACTGGGGTGGGACGCTATACGACCACCCTGAATGGAACACCAAGACGGGGCAGAATGGCGAACCCGTCGTGCCGTGGGCCGACACGACGTTCGAGCTGGACCTGCTGTCGCCTTTCACCAATTACTTCGCGCACTTGATGTCCGATCCCACCGACCCCGAGAACGCCATCAAGTTCCCCACGCTGCAACAGGTCGGCACGGCCGTGGTGAATGCCGTATCAGGCTTGTTTGTTGCCTTCTCCCCCTTCTTTCCGGGGAGTCCCTACTGCCTGGGGTTGTGCGGACCCGGGTCGCTATTGAAGCCCCCCTTCTACTATGACCCCCCGCCCCCGTGGGTACCGCGTATCGATTCTGTGACCGACTCGCCCGCAGCGAATGCCGTGGCGGGCCAGACAGAAATGGCCTCGTCCGCGCAGGCCAGCGACGTTGAGCAGGACGGGGACGTACAAGACGAGACTGTCGATGCGGGAACCGCTAGCGACGCGGTCGCTGACGATGATGCGGTTGCTGACGACGACGTGGTTGCTGACGACGACGTGGTTGCTGACGACGACGTGGTTGCTGACGACGACGTGGTTGCTGACGATGATGCGGTTGCTGACGATGATGCGGTTGCTGACGACGACGTGGTTGCCGACGACGATGCGGTTGCTGACGACGATGCGGTTGCTGACGACGATGCGGTTGCTGACGACGACGATGCGGTTGCCGACGATGAGGTCGGTGACGATGATGCTGACGACAGCACCGGAGACGACGACAGCGCCGTAGCGACTGACTAGGGCCGCGGCGACGGGATGAAGCGGCCCAGTATCGCTGGGACGAACCGCTGATAGCTCGAGCCGGTGGCGCGCACCAACAAATCAAGCACTTTGGTGTCGGGTCCGATCAGGACCCGGGGCCGGTTCTTGCGGACACCTTTGAGGATGACTTGTGCCGCTTTGCGCGGTGAGGTCGCCCATAGCCTCTTGTCATAGGTCTTCGCCAAGTCGACGGCACCGAGTGCCTCAGCGGCAGTCATGTTCTTGATGAACGAGGTCTTGACACCGCCGGGGTACACCGTGGTCACCCCTACGGGGTGCCCCGCCAGCGCCATCTCCTGGTACAGCGCCTCGGAAAAGCCACGAACGGCGAACTTCGCCGAGCTGTAGGCGGCCGTGCTGGGGACCGAGAACAGGCCGAACGCGCTGGAAACGTTGATCACATGCCCGTCGCCGGAAGCGATCAGATGCGGCAGGAACGCCTTGGTGCCGTTCACGACGCCCCAGAAATTGATGCCCATCACCCATTCGATCTCTTTGAACTGGCTGATTTCGACGTCTCCTACGAAGGAGATTCCGGCGTTGTTGTATATCTGGTTCACTTTGCCGAAATGGTCATTGACATTCTCGGCGTAGGCGACAAACGCCTCCTGCTCGGAGACGTCGAGCAGGTCGGCTTTGACTGGCGCACGGATGGCCCTGAGCCGTTCCTCGGTGTGCGCCAGACCTTCAGCGTCGATATCACTTATCGCGAGTTTCGCGCCGGCGTGGGCCAGTTCGATTGCGAGCGCTTGACCGATACCCGAGCCGGCGCCGGTCACGGCGGCAACCTTGCCGACGAACTCTCGCATGCATGCACTCCCGTTCAGTTCGTTATGCCCGTCAGAGCCGGAGATGCTCAGTTGCCGACCGACACACGTCGGTAGGCCTTGCTACCCGCCAGCCAGTTTCTTGTAGATTCTGCCCGCAATCGGGGCGACGATACTGCGCGGCAGGTATTGGTTGGCAACCGATGAGACTTTCGTGGGGAGACCCGGAACCACGCGCATCTTGTTTCGCGCCAACGCATCTAGCGACACGGTCGCGGCGTACTCCGCGGAGATCCAAAGAAAATCCGGTACCAGCTTGCTGACCACTGACTCGTCTACCGACTCGAGCACCCCGGTCCGCACCGGACCGGGCGCCAGCAGCGTGACGTGCACGCCCGAGCCCCGCAGTTCGCCACGCAGCGATTCACTGAAGGTGTTGACGAACGCCTTGGTAGCGGCGTAGGTCGCGTTGTTGGGGATCGGTGAATTTCCCGCGGCCGAACCGGACATCAGGATGCCGCCGGTTCTTCGCTCGACCATCCCCGGCAGCACGGCCAATGTCAGATCATGCACTCCGGCGGCGTTGAGCTGCACCAGAGACCGTTCGACGGCAGGATCGAGTGAGGCAAGTGGGCCGACGGAGGCGGCGCCGGCGTTGGCGCACAGAATCGAGATATTGCGGATCCCCAGTTCGTCGGCCAGCTTCGCCCGTTGGGCTGGATCGGCGAGATCGGCGGGCCGCACATCGACGGCCACCCGGTACCTCTCGGTCAGCCGGGTAGCTAAGTCGTTCAGAACGTCTTCGCGACGCGCGGTGATGATCAGGCTGTGGCCGCGTGCGGCCAATTCGGTGGCCAGTGCCTCGCCGATGCCTTGGGATGCTCCGGTGACCACGGCGCGAGCGTCGGGGCTGGGGGCGGGTAGCGGCACGCGGCGATCGTACAGTGCCGAGGAGGGTTGATCCGAGGTCGGGTACGCCTACATCCCAGCGATCCCAGGTGATGGCGGGGGCACCGCGTAATCCGGCTTCCACAGGCTGAAACACGATTAACGCGGTATTGCGGGCTCAGATGTTTCGCACGATCTCAGCAGAGTAATTTGGGTATCCGTAGGGAGAGGGGACGATATGGCAACGGCAACAACTGAGCCGGTACGCCTGCCGCCGGGGCCGCGGATTCCGAAAACCATCCAAGGCATTGCCTTCTTGACTGCACTGTGCGAGGTGGTTCCCGCTTTGGGCCGCCGATATGGCAGCACTTTCACCATCAATTTGCCGATTTTCGGTCGAACTGTCGTGGTCAGTGACGCGGCCCTGGCCAAGGACATCTTCGCGACCAGCAGCGACCTTATCGAGCGGCCCACCAACCTCGGGCAGGTTTTCGGCCCCGGATCGACGTTCAGCCTCAACGGCGCAACGCACCTCGAGCGCCGCAGAGTGATACTGCCGGCGTTTCACGGAAAGCAGGTGGGCGCCTACGAGCACATCATCGAAGAAGAGGTGCTTCGAGAAACCGCGAACTGGCCGGAAGGGCGCGAGTTCAAGACGAATGAGTCGATGAACCGACTGGCACTCAACGCGATATTGCGCACGATGTTCGGCGACGAGCCCTCCCTCCTGAGCGAGCTTCGCAGCGTGGTGCCCACCATGGTCACGGTTGGCTCCTTCCTGCACCAGCTGCCATCAGTGGTGGGGCGTGACTTCGGTCGTTGGAGCCCCGGGGGGCGGTTGTCGCAGTATCGGCGCCGCTTTGATGCCGTCATCGACACACTGATCGGCCAGGCGCGCGTGGACCCGGCGTTCGAGGAACGCGGCGACGTGCTCGCGCTGCTGTTGCGGGCCCGTTACGAGGACGGTGAGCCAATCCCGGACCGGCATATCGCCGACGAGTTGCTGACCTTGGTCGGTGCGGGTCATGAGACAACCGCAAATCAGTTGGCCTGGATACTTGAACAGCTGTGCCGGCATCCAGAGGTCCTGAAGCGCCTAGTCGACGAGGCGGACGCCGGAGGATCTGCCTTACGGCAGGCAACGATCTACGAAGCGCAGCGCATCCGGCCAAGTATCGAGGGTTCGTTCCGCCGAGCGAAGGAACGGATCCGATTGGGAGAGTGGGTTCTTCCGGCAGGTACCAATGTGTCGGTGAACTTCCAACTTGCTCATGAGTCGGAGGAGAACTTTCCCGACGCAGGATCGTTCAACCCGGACCGATTCCTCGACGTCAACCCGCAACCGTTCCGGTGGATGCCGTTCGGCGGCGGCGTAAACCGCTGCCCCGGTGCGTCATTCGCGAACATGGAGATGGATGTCGCGCTGCGTACGCTGCTCCGAGAGTTCCGGTTCGAACCTACCGATGCGCGAGGTGAACGGCGTTACTACCGTGGGGTCGCGATCGCGCCCGCAGGAGGCGGGCGGGCGGTGGTGTATCGGCGCAACGTCGCCGTCTCCGGTGATCGTGGCGCGGTGCCGGTGGCCGACCACTGGAGGTGACGTCCAGGACTCGAACTTTTGTTTGGCATACTCCTCTGACATGGCCATCACTCGCAGCAAGGACTACATCGCCGACCTCGGTATTCGGTCGTTCAAGGCGTTCATGAGCAAGTACTGGTATCCGTCGCTGAGCCGTCGACTCGAATCGGAGAACCTCACCTGCCTCAACTATGGCTACGAGGAGGACCCGCCGATGGGGCTGACGTTGGCGGAGTCCGACGAGCTTAATCGGTTCGGTATCCAGCTCTACCACCAGGTCGCGACCCAGATCGATCTCGACGGCAAACAGGTTCTGGAGGTTAGCTGCGGGCATGGTGGTGGTGCTTCGTACCTCATGCGCACATTGCACCCCGCCCGCTACACGGGGCTGGACTTCAACCCGGACGGCATCGCGTTCTGCCAGAAAACGCATCACGAGCCCGGCCTGGAATTCGTGCATGGCGACGCCGAAAGCCTCCCGTTCGACGATGAATCTTTCGACGCAGTGATCAATATCGAGGCCTCGCACGCTTACCCTCGGCTGCCCCGATTCCTCGCCGAAGTGGTGCGCGTACTGCGCCCCGGCGGGCACCTGCTCTATGCGGACTTCCGCGGTCAAAGCGAATTTCCCGGCTGGGACGCTGCGCTGGCCGAGACTGGGATGCGGCAGGTTTCCAAACGGGTCATCAATCCGGAGGTGCTGCGCGGGATGGACAGCAATTCGCAGCGGTCGCTGGACATGATCGGCAGACTGTTGCCTGCGCCGCTGCGTCCGTTCGGCCGCCGATTCGCCGGCGTGCCGGGCACCGGGCTGTACCGCGTCTTCGAAAACGGGACAGCCGAGTACCGGATGTACTGCTTCACTAAAGAATGAGCGGTCGGCGTTCAGGCGATCGTATAGTCCGACAGGGGAAAGTGCTCCTGCTCCTTCACAGCGCTGCGCACCGACGTCGGCCGGAAGAGCGGCGCTTCCCCCTTGCCGGTGTGGTCCCTGAACCAATATGACCGTGACGAGACACAGTCACCGAGATTGAACGCCGAATCTTCAAGCAGCTGTGTCATCCGATCCAGGAAGCGGGCGTTGGCCTGTTCGGTGACTTCGAAGGTGCGGGCATTGCGCCGCTGAAGTTCGCCGAACAACCGATTCATATGGCGCATTTGGTATTCCACAGTATTGAACCAGGACAACCCGACCCACGAATACGGGCTGGCCATAGTCAAAAAATTCGGAAACGAGGGCACCGAGATGCCCTCGTAGGCCTGGAATCGCGTTTCACGCCACCACTTTCCGAGGTTTCGGCCCTCGCGGCCGATCACTTCGATCGCCGGGAGGTTGGCCTCCCACACGTCGAATCCGGTGGCGAGGACCAAGGTATCGATGGACCGCTTGGTGCCGTCGCGCGCGACGATGCCGTCCGACTCGATCCGCTCGATACCACTGGTTTCCAGATGTACATGCGGTTTGGAGAACGCCGGGTAGTAAGAATTAGATATCGTCGGCCGTTTACAACCGAAGTCGAAATTCGGATGCAGTTTGTCCCGCAGCTCCTTGTCGCGCACCAACAGCAGCCGATGCATCTTCGACAATTGTGACGTGGCCTTGTTGACGAGCTTGAAGCGCCGGTATTTCCACATCGTGATGACCATCATGAATTCCAGGCTGGTGTCGGTCCACCACCGCACGGCGCGCTGGGCAAGCGGTACCCTGGCGAAAAGCCGTTGCACCGCGGGCGGAAATACCACATCGAGCTTGGGCATCACCCAGATCGGGGTGCGCTGATACACGGTCAGCTCGGCGACTTCCTTGGCGAGCTCGGGAACGACCTGCACCCCGGTGGAACCGGTTCCGATGACCGCCGCCCGGCGCCCTGTGAACGAGTAGCTGTCATCCCATTTGGCGGTGTGAATGACGCGTCCACCAAATGTTTCGATACCCGGGATGTCCGGGGTCTTCGGTTGGCATAAGAAGCCGGTCGCGGCGATCAGGAACTGCGCGCTCAACGTCTCACCACCGGCCAGTGCAACTCGCCACACCTGGGCTTCGTCGTCCCACCGGGCGCCTTCGACGGTGCAGTTGAACCGCATGAAGCGGCGCACGTCGTACTTGTCGGCCACATGTTCGGCGTAGCTTTTCAGTTCCGTCCCCGGCGCATACATCCGCGACCAGTATGGATTCGGCTCAAACCAGTAGGAGAATGTCGGCGACGGCTGATCGACGGACAGGCCCGGGTAGCGATTCACATGCCACGTTCCACCCAGATCGTCTTCGCGGTCGACGATCAGGATGTCGTCGTAGCCCAGGCGGTTGAGTTGGATCGCGGCGCCGATTCCGCCGAAACCTGCCCCCACGATGATGGCGTCGTAGTGCTGCACGCCCATAGACGATAGTTCATTTGTCCAGGTCTCCTGAATCGTAACCTTTGCCCCTCGTTATGGCGGCACCCCACTTGCCTGCCATACTTGCCGCCATGACGCGCCAGTCCCGATCTGAAACCTTGGACAAAATCAGCGTAGGCCTGATCTACCGCATTGGGTCCACGTCTCTGTACAAGAAGGTTTTCAAATACTGGTACCCCCTCATGACCCGACGCCTTGTCGGGAAAGAAGATGTCGTCTTCCTCAACTGGGGTTATGAGGAGGACCCGCCGATGGGTCTACCTCTCGACGAGTCCGATGAAGCCAACCGCTACTCGATTCAGCTTTATCATCAAACAGCGAACCAGGTCGACATCAGCGGCAAAGACGTGCTGGAGGTCAGCTGCGGTCATGGCGGTGGAGCCTCCTACCTCATGCGTACGTTGCGCCCCGCGTCCTACACGGCACTGGACTTTAACGGATCCGGCATCGCCTTCTGTCAAGAGCGGCACAACCTGCCCGGCCTGAAGTTCGTGCAGGGCGACGCTCAGGACCTGCCCTTTCCTGACGAATCCTTCGATGCGGTCATCAATGTCGAGGCGTCGCACATCTATCCCGACTTTGAACGATTTCTCGGCGAAGTCGCGCGCGTGCTGCGTCCCGGCGGGCATTTCCTGTACACCGATTTCCGTAACCGTGATGCCTTCACAGCCTGGGAGGCGGCGCTGACCAAACCTCCCCTGCGGCTGGTCTCCAAAAAGGTCATCGACGAGGAAGTTGTGCGCGGCCTGCAAAAGAATTCGCCACGGTCCTCTGAGATGATCAACCGCCACCTCCCATCCTTCGCCCGCCGATTCGGTCGCGAATTCGCCGTGGTAGACGGTTCGTTGTTCTACAAAGATCTGGAACGCGGCGAGATCTCCTACCGCACGTACTGTCTTATCAAGGACTGAACTACTCCCCCGTCCTACTCCGAAGCTCGATAGAACGTCCGCTCACGCCGTGGACTGTTCCCATTGATGGTTCGGGGGAAGCCGGTTCGTACCAGGGCAGTTTGCTGGGTCCGGCCCCATCCGTGTCATACTGCCCCGATGGCCACCACCAACCGCCTGGTATCCAGCCCGTTCGTCAACAGCCTGGTCACAAACCCACTCGTTTTCCGCCTGCTATTCACTTCGTTCGTTACGAAACGGTTCGCCTCCCAAACCCGCTTGCTCGGCGATGACGACTGGCTGTTTTTCAACTACGGATATGAGGAGGATCCGCCGATGGCACTGCCATTGGCGGAGTCCGACGAGCCCCACCGATTCTTCATTCAGCTCTACCACCGCGCGGCGACCCAGGTCGATCTCAGCGGCAAGCGGGTGCTGGAGGCCAGCTGCGGTCATGGTGGCGGAGCCTCGTACCTCATGCGAACCTTGCACCCGGCCTCGTATACCGGGCTGGATTTGAACCCGGCAGGAATCGAGTTCTGCCACAAGCGCCACAAATTGGCGGGCCTGGATTTTGTGCACGGCAATGCCGAGAATCTCCCGTTCCCAGACGAATCCTTCGACGCGGTGCTCAATGTCGAAGCCTCGCATCTCTACCCCCACCTTCCTCGTTTCCTCGCCGAAGTGGCGCGCGTGCTGGCCCCGGGAGGGCATTTCCTCTACACCGATTTCCGCCGACGAAACGAGGTTGCCGAGTGGGAGGCGGCGCTGGCCGACGCCCCGATGCGGTTGGTTTCGCAGGCGCTCATTGACGAAGAAGTTCTGCGCGGGAATGAGCAGAATGCACCGCGGAAGCACGACCTGATCAGTCGTCATGGGCCGGCGATGCCGCGCAGCTTCGCCCGGTATGCCAGCGACGTGACTGACTGGGCGTTCAATGGCGCATTGCAGCGCGGGGAGTTCACATACCGGGTGTACTGCTTCGCCAAGGATTGACGCGGCCCGGGTTACGGTGTCCGCCGTCATCGGCGATCGGTCGGAGGATCTTCACGAGGGAGTTTGTCCACATGACGTTTGCGCGCAGGCTCCGATTTCGCGCCCGGCTCCTGCGGATAGGTGTAGACGGCTTGGCCGGGGTCGGGCGAGACAGAGCCGCCGCGCTCGGCTCGGCCCTGACCGGCAGGAAGACCGCTCCGCTCACTGACTTCGATCCGTTCGCAGCGCAGACGAAGCGCGATCCGTACCCGGCATATCGGGCGCTGCTGACCGGTCCGGACGTGCCCAACGTCTGGTACAACCGCAAGCGCGGAATCTGGATCGTCGCTGGCTACGACGACGTACGCCGGGCCTTGCGCGACCACGAGGCCTTGTCCTCGGCCGAGAGCCAAGCCCGGTACCGCGTGCATTTGGCGACGATGAACGCGGCCGACCCGCCCGACCACACCCGGCTGCGAAAATTCGTCTCTCGCGCGTTCACCCCTCGGGCGCTGACCGCATGGCAGGCGGCCATCAATGAGGTTGCCGACGAGCTCGTCGACGGAATCATCGCCCGCGGACGCACCGAGATGGTCACCGACCTGGCCAAACCGCTGCCGAACCGACTGATCGCCATGATGCTGGGGATACCGCAGCACGATCACGCACGGTTTCTGGCTTGGTCCGATGCGATCGTGGAGGGTTCCTTCGCGCCGCTGACACCGCAGGGATTGATTCTCACAGCGCGGTCGGGCCGGGCGACCGCCGCGATGCGCCGCAACCTCGACCGCCTCATCAGAGACCGCCGCCGCGATCCCGGCGACGACCTGATTTCGATGATGACCGGTGCGGACGGTCACGATGTGTTGACCGATGATGAGGTCTTCTGGAGCGCAGCGATGCTCATTGGAGCCGGTAGCGAGACGACGACCAACCTGTTATCAGGACTGTTCCTGACCCTCGCGCAGCAGCCCGACCTCTACGCGCAGCTGCGTGCGAACCCCGAGCTGATCCCCGCCGCTATCGAGGAACAGCTGCGCATGGGCTCACCCGTGCAAGGGTTCTACCGGACCGCTACCCGTGACTACACCATCGGTTCGCAGACGATCCCCGCCGGGGCGCGCGTCTTGCTTCTGTTCGCGGCGGCCAACCGCAATCCGCGCCACTTCGATGACCCGGACACCTTCAACCTCAACCGCACGCCGTGCGACCATCTGGCCTTCGGTGGGGGCATCCACTATTGCCTGGACACACCTTTGACCCGTTTGGAAGCCAGTCGTG
>Ga0210003_1004066_pt1 | contig 11665 bp, 6 predicted proteins | sample LantaG_FD_182804 | JGI IMG/M metagenome (GOLD analysis project Ga0210003, IMG submission 182804) | Deep subsurface microbial communities from Baltic Sea to uncover new lineages of life (NeLLi) - Landsort_02402 metaG (SPAdes) (version 2) | ecosystem: Environmental > Aquatic > Marine > Oceanic >...
GGGGGTGGGGGGGGTGGGGGGGGGGGGGAAGGAAAAAGAGAGCGGGGAGGTGAGGAAGGGAAACGACGTCGGGCGCCGGGGGCGAGGGGGGGAAAAGCTGGGAGAGCTGGAGCAGCGCCCCCCGCCTTTCCTTCCCTCTCGCTCCCTCCGTCCCTCTCGTTTCCTCCTCCGCACCTCGTAATACGTGTGCCTGGGCCCGGGGGCCTCGCCCCACTCGACGCCTGGCCAGGTCCAGCCGAAGATGCTCTGTTTCGTTTTTTTTCGCGGAAACAGGGAGGGAGAGAGAGACCGCGAAGGTGAGAGGAACGGTCAGAGCTCGCAACGAGCGGGCACGAAGGGAAAAAACAGAGTGGCCGTTTTTTTCCTTTGCCTACAAGCCTCGACTGGTCTTTACCTTGAGTAGCCCGTCCTCGACGACGACGCCCGGTGGGAGCGGGGAAGGGAATGGAGGCCTCGAAGGAGAAGAAGAAGAAGAAGAAGAAGAAGGAGAAGGAGAAGCTTGAGGCTTCTCGGCCTGCGTGGCGGCAACGGCCGTCGAGGTCATTTGTTTTGAAAGTAGGAAATGAAAAACAAGAGAAAAACCTCTTTCATTTTTTTCTTTTTCGGGGGCCGCCCAACGGCCCGCGGCCTCTCTGAGAGCGGAGCTCCTTCTCTCTCTCTCTCTCTCTCTCTCTCTCTCTATTTCCTCCCACCCCTTCTTGTAACTCACCGCCACGCACAGAGGATGGAGAGCTCGCAGCGAGAGAGGCAGGCCCTCGTCCCGTGGGACGTGAGTGCGATTCTGCATTTCGGAGGTGTTTTGTTTTCTCTCTCTTTCGCCGCCGACAGGAAGGCGAACGGCCTCCTCTCCCCCTCTCTCATTTTCTTTTTTTTCTTAGACTCATCTCCTGCAAAAACAACAGTCGACGATAAGCGACCTCTCCCGGTACCGCCGAGAGAAGACGAACATGGTGAAGAGCGTGGAGAAGAGAGAAGAGCGGCAGCGGCAGCAGCAGCGCAGGCGCGCCCCGGATGAAGAGGCCGAGGAGGAAGGAGAAGAGGCTTGCAGCTGCGGCGACGACGACGGCGGGAGCGACCTCGACGACAGCTCTGCTGCTGCTGCCGCCGCACAACCTTCGCAGCCTTCCCCAAAGGCATCAACCGACGACAATACAGCAGAAGCAGAGGAAGAAGAAGTAGAAGACGAGGGGGTCCAGATCCGAGAACTGCTCCGGCGCCAAGGCAAGCAGCTGCGGGCGCTGTCGGCCATCGCCTCGGCGGTCGAGTCGCTCGCGGCGCGCGTCGCGGCCCTCGAGAAGCAGAAGAAGAGCAGCGCCTCATTCCGTTCCTCTTCTCCTTCTGCTGCCGCCTCTTCTCTGGCAGCCGCCTCCCGCGACGCCGCGGCAGCCGCCCTCGGCGAGGCCGCCGCGGCCAGGAGGTCGGTCGAGTCCCTCAGGGAAAAAGTGAGGGCGACCGCGGCCTCCCTTCGCTCGGGCGTCGCCGTCGCGAGGGGGCGCGCTGAGGAGGCGGTGGAGAGCGCTCGGAGGGCCGAGGAGGTCGCCTGGGCCCGGGCGAGGAGCCACGGAGGAGGAGGAGGAGGCGCCGTCGCCGCCTCGTGCCGCGGGCGCAAGGGCCGCGGCCTCCGCCGCCGCGAGGAGGAGGAGCAGGAGGAGGGGGACGGGAGCGGAAGGGGAATCGCCGCGCTCGCGGCCTTCGCGGACGCCCTCGCTCCTCCTCCGTGCGACAGCGAGGAAGATGACGCTTCACCTGACTGGCTGGAGTGGCTCGGGGCGCCGCATCGAGGGGCGGTAGGAGGCCACGAGGGATGAAAAGAGAAAATTCATTTCGTTTTTCAGTTTTCGTTCGTTTCTTTTTTCTTGCAACCTTTCCTCTTTTCGCCTCTATTCTTCCTCCGCCGCTCCCCTCTCCTCCTCCTCCCTCCTGGTGATCACAGGAAGATTGTAAGTGTCCAGCTGCCAGTACCGGTTGGTCACAAAGCCCCACGTCTCCGCGCTGGTCGCCGCTTTCGGCAGCGGCAGCGGCACGAAGGCGCAGTCGAGGCCCGCGGCGGCCAGCTTCCGGCGCACGACCTCGCCCGCGACGGCGTGGAAGAACGCGTTGTCGCTGCAGAGGCCGTTGAAGAAGCTCGCGACGCTGCCCTCGTTCTCGGAGAGGAGCTCCGGCAGCGCCTTGAGAAAGACGTCGATCTCGCCGTCGTCGAACGGGTCGTAGAAGACCCCGTCGAAGGGGCCGTGCGCGTCGAGGTCGCCGTCGCTCAGGGCCTCCTGCCACCTCTTGGGGACCACGATGACGGCGGCGTCGCCCTCTCCTCCTCCTCCTCCTCCTTCTCCGCCGCTGCTGCCCTTGAGCCAGCCCGTCTCCCTCATCCGAGCCAGAACGTCCGGATGCGGCTCGCAGATGACGTGCTTTCGGGGGGAGTAGCTCCGGATCGCGGCGTCGACGAGCCCGAGGCCGTGGCCGATGTTGAGGACTGTTCGTTCGAAAAAGAGTTTTGAGATTTTGAAAGTTTTTTTTTTAGTTTTTTTCACCCGAAAAGAGAAAAATCTCGGCCCTCGACCTCCTCGCCGCTCGAATAAAAACAACGCTTACCAACTCCCCCGCCGCTCCCGTCCTCGTTCCTCCGGGCTCCTTTGGCCACCGCGTGCGCAGTCGCCTTCATTATCCCGCCCTCCCACTCCATCATCACTGCGCGCCCCTGCTCGTCGGAGAGCGTGGCGTCGCCGTTGGAGGCCGAGGCGTGGAAGGTCGCTCGTTGTTTGAGGTACGGAATGCCTTCCGCGGCCGGGAGAGAAGCAGGCAATGACGAGGAAGAAGCCGCTGCTGCTGCTGCTGCTGCTGCTTCGGAGAGCGCGCCCAGCACGAGCTCCGCGCGGACGCCCGCCTCGAGCAGCGCCGCCGTGGCGTCCGAGCAGCCGGCGGCAACGGCCGCGTCGCCGGCGCAGCGCCCCTCGCGGTCTGTCGCGTTCCAGGGCGCTCCGGCCTCGAGCAGCAAGGCCAAGCACTCGACGGAGTCGGCCTCGGCCGCCGAGAAGAGGGCAGAGCGGCCCGTGGCGCGGTCCTGGTGGGAGGCGGCGTCGGGGCCCGAAGAGGCGAGGGCCGCGGTCAGCGCGGCGGCGTCGCCGGCGGCAGCGGCGGCAAAGACGTCCCCAATGGCGATCGCAACGTCGTCTCCTTCGGCCTGCGACCTCCCTTGTTCTGATTCGCTCATAGTTTACTCGTTTTCTCTTTCGAGAGCCTCGCCAGCGGAAGGAGATTAAGTGTGAAGACTGCGAGAAGAAGAGAGGGAGAGGGAAGAGAGAGAGAGTTTTGTGTGGAGATTAAAGAGCCGCGTCTGCGGGAGAGTTTTTTTCCTCACTTTTTTCCGCCTTTTTTTTCCCAAGGCCCCACTCGGACCGAAATAAACAAAAAACTCGTTCTGCGGCGTAGAGAAGAAAGAGAGAGAGTGCAGAAGAGCAAGAGAGATACCTGGTTCTTCTTCTAGGTTTCTTTGTTTCTTTTGTATCTACAATAAATAGTACTTACGCCGCGGCGGCCGTCGCCGAAGACCCGTCGCCAGCAGAGAAGGGACCCTCGAGCTTCGACTCGTCGAGCACGTCGAGGTCTGCTTGCTGCTGCTGCTGCTGCTGCTGCCGCCGCCGCAGCCGCCCGTCGTGTCCCTCCTCGCCGCCTCCTTCCCCTTCCTCGTGCTCGCCAAAGTCGTCATCGTCGCCGTCGTCTTCTCCCGTCCCAAGCGCGGCCTGCTGCAGCTGCAGCTCGCGCGAGTCGTGCTCGTAGAAGCATCCCTGTTTTTTAATGGAGATGCTCGACGTTTTTCGCGAGGCGAGCGAGAGGGGCAAGTGTGAGCGAGCGAGGAGGGGGGCCGAGCAGAAGAAAAAAGCGAAAATCGCGGGGGAAATCTCGTTCTTCCGCTCACCACGTCGCACAGCAGCCCGATGACCGTCCCCGCCATCGGGCACCTGCACAGGTCCGCCCTCGTGATGCCCTCATCGAACCCGGGCCGGTCGGGAACCACGATGTCGAACACCTCGCTCGCGACGTCCGAGCACCGCAGCGCGTCGTACTGCCCGCGCTCGACCCAGAGCCGGCGCACGGGCTCAAACAGCCGCTCGACGTCGGGCCGCGAGAGCTCGCCGAGGCCCCTGAGGTCGAGCGCGGGCCAGAGCCAGGAGACGGACTTGGGGTCGCTGCGGTCTGACCAGGCGAGGAGGAAGTCGAGGAATGAAGGGAGGGAGAGGCCTGCGGTGGCGCGGAGGGAGGGAAGGAGCCGTCGGGGCGTTTTCCGTCGCCGTCGGCGGCGGCGGCGGCGGCTCTCTTGCCCGTCGACGTTCATCTCGTCGCCTCCGTCTCCCTCTTCCTTCCCCTCCTCGTTCTCGTTCTCGTTCTCGCCGTCGCTGCCGCTGCCGCTGCTGCTGCTGCTGCCACTGCAGCTTTCTTCCGCCTCCCCCTGGTCCTCACCTTCCTCGGAGGAAGGAGAAGAAGGAGGAGCGGGAGAGAACACGGCGACGAGCGCGCGGGCGTCGCCCCTCTCCTCTACCAGCCGCGCCGCGAAGAGCGGCGACAGCGTGCCGTCGCCGAGCTCGCAGAGGGCCGCGGCGGGGATGCCCAGGGACCCGGAGGCGGCGGCCTCTGCCGCGGACGTAATGGTGGGAGCGTCGGAGTCGACCCTGCTGAAGAAGCCGACTCTGGCTTCGCCGAGGTCGAGGCCCGCGGCGGCGGCGGCCTCGACCCCGGCGGCGGCACCGCTCGCGAACGCCGCGGCGGCCGCGGCCGCCGAGGCCGCAGAGAACCAGTTCGTCGGAGGGCCCCCCGGGCAGGCCGCTGCGGCTTGCTGCTGCTGGTAGTTGTCGTCGCTCGGAGCGGAGGCTGCCGGCGCGGCGAGCTCGAGGAGCTCGGCCAGCGCCCTTCCGGCGAGCACGTCCCGGATTCGCAGCCGCTTGCCCCCCCCTCCTCCGACTCCGACTCCGCCGCCGCCGCCGCCGCCGCCGCTGTTCCTCCCGTGGAAGAAAACCAGCTTCCTCGCCGCGATCGCGGCGTGGTCCTCCAGCGACAGCTTCCCCTCGAACGCGTCGCCGCAGCCCGAGCGCGCAAGCTGCGGCAGCGTCGCGCGCACGAACGCGGCCGCGCCGGCCTCGGTCAGCCAGCCCGACCCCGCGGCGGCGTCGAAGCAGGAGAGGTGCACGTGCATCTGCAGCTGGCCGGCCCTCTGCCCCAGGTAGTCGCAGAGGGACTCGGCGTCGACGACGACGACGGAGGAGGAGGCAGAGGGGGGGGGAGGAGGAGGAGGAGGAGAGGAGGAGGCCGAGGGGGGAGGAGCCGAACGAGGAGGGGGAAAAGGAGAGAGGGAGCCCGCGAGCCGCAGAAAGGCCCTGGCCGTCAGCAGCGCCGCCGCGGCCGGACCGGCGCCGCCGCGGGCGGCCTCCTCCGCCGCCCTGCGGTAGGCTGCGTACGTCAGGACCTTTCGCCGGGGAGCAGATGAAGGAGCAGATGGATCTGCTGCTGTCGCTGTCGACGAGAGCGCGGGCCCTCGTCTCTCGCGGCAAGAGAGCGGGTCGTCGTCCGACGACGACGACGACGGCGACGAAGAACGAGCCGACGCCCCGTCCCCCTCTCCCTCCCCTCCTCGAGAGGGGGCTCCTCCAGAGGCGCCGCCTCCTCCCGCCGCCGCCGCCGCCGCCGTCGCGGGGGCGAAGGCGGTCGCCGCGGCCCGCACGGCAGCCCACAGGGCGTCGAGCTGCGACGAGGAGAGAAGGGCGGCCGAGCGGGACGGGACGCCCGCAGCCCAGGCCGAGGCCTTGGCGGCGGCGGCGGCGTCGTCCGGCGGGGGCTGTCCCGAGAGAGAAGTTTTTTTTTTGAAATCGAGTCGTGTGAGCGTCGCGCCGCCGGATGAAAAGAGAGAGAGCCCCTTTTTGCTCCCGCGCTTCCGCAGTCCAAGGTTTTGCTCTCTCGATCTCTCTCTCGGGTGCCCCAGTCGCTTCCCCGCACCCAGCACCCACTTACCACCCGACGGAACGGCGGAGGAAGAGGCAGCGCTTCTGGGGCGTCGGGAAAGCCTTCGCGCTCCCCCAACTCTGAAGCGAAACCATTCAAATCGTCGCCGCTCGAGGTCTCAAAAAACGCGGCCACCGCGGACGCCTGCGGGGGCATGCTTCGAGTGGCGTAGATGAGCTGCAAGCAGGGAGCAGCAGAAGCGCCTTCGTTCGGAGGGGCTGCTTCTAGAGAGAGAGCGAGAGCGAGAGAGAGAGAGAGCGAGGAGGAAGACAAGGGGCCAATGACGTGAGAGCAGCAATCGCAACTCCAGCTCTCTGGCTCGTCGTCAGGGGGCGTCGACGGAAGTAGAGGCCGGGCAAAGATGGTCGTGGCGATGGCACCAGTTTTCTCTCGAGAGAGCGATCTCCTCGTCTCGCTCTTTCTGTTTCCTCTCTGTCTCTCTCTCTCTTCTCTCTCTTCCACTCTCCCGCTCCTTTCTGCAGCAAGATCACGCTCTGAGCTACTCGCACTCGCAAAGGCGCATCGGCTGCTGAGGAACAAGCAGAGAGAAAGAAAATAAAGAAACGAAGAAAGAGAGAAAGCACCTCGTCGCCGTCGGACGTTTTTGGCATCAGACTTCTCCGTCGTCGCTCTCCCTCCAATGGCCACCCGCGACGCCGTGCTCCACGCCACGGCCCGCCTCGCGGGCGACTGGGACGCCCCAGCATTCGCCCGGACCACCCTCTCCGTGCCAGGAGGAAAACCCATCCTGCGGGAGCTCGCGGCGAGGTTCGCGTCGCTCGATCCGCTCGTCCGCGTGCGCCTGTTGCTGTCGGCGGCGCATATTGCTCCAAAGAGCGCCCGGGAGGCCTGCGCCTCCGAGCTCGCCGCGCTGGCCGCCGCGGCGGCGTCGGACAGGGAGGAGTGGGCCGTCGCCCTGGGCGCGGCCCTGGGCGGCGACTTCTCGAGCCCGGGGGGGCAGAGGCTGGACCTGCCCGCGGCCGCCGCGGCGGCGCCGACGCTGCGCGAGACGCGCGGCTCGCTCGACGCGGCCGCGGCCGCGGCCGTCCAGGCGGCAGTGCAGGCCGCCGCCGCGGGCCGGGAGGCGGTGGCGCCCGGGTTCTGGCCCCGCGAGGAGCGGTACCTGACCCCGAGGCTGCGGGCCGCGGCGCGCGGCGGGGCCTACGACGACGGCGAGGCGGAGGGAGGAGGAGGGGGAGGGAGCGGGGGAGCGAGAGGAGCTCTGCGAGCGAACGGCGGCGGCGGCGGCGGCGGCGGCGGCGGCGGCGGCAGCTCCTGTCACGGCCACTTTGTCCCCAGGCCCGCCGAGGAGGGGGGGGAGGACCCGCTCGCCGCCATTCTGCCGCGCTCGGTCTTGGAGATGAGGGGGAACGCGGCGGCAGGGGCGGCGGGGGCGGCAAGCGCTGCCGCGACCGCGGCCGCGGCTGCCGCCCTGGCCGCCGCTGCCGCCGCGCAGGCGCAGGCGCAGGCGCAGGCGCAGGCTCAAGCTGCCGTCCCGCATCATCAGCACCACGCTCCGGTCTCCACGAGCCTCTTCTCGCCGCAGCATCCCCCCGCTTTGGGGCTCACGGCAGCCGAGGAGGAGAAGGGGAGAGTGGAGGAAACCCAGCAGCAGCAGCAGTCGGAAACGCCGCGAGCGGGGGGAGGCGACGGCGGCGGCGACGGCACCGCCGACGCCGCCGCCGCGCGCCTCTTCCTCCCGCGCGCCTCCGGCCCCGGGCTCGCCCCCAGGGCTTCCCTCGCCGTTTCCTCCCGTGCTCCGGCGTCTGCCGCCGCCGGGAACGACGGCAGCGCCGTCGGCGACGGCGGAGGCCTCGCCAACAGCAGGCGCCCCGCGGGCGCGGCGCGCTCGGTGCGGGCCAAGGTGCTCAACGTCGACGAGGCCATCGCCCTGCAGCAGAGCAAGCCCTCGTCGCTGCTCCCGGCCTCCGCCTCCGCCGCAGCTTTTCCTCATGGAGCCGAACGGCAGCAGCCAGCAGCCGAAGAAGAAGAGGAGGCGGGGATGGAGGAAGGGGAGATCGAGGAGGGCGAGCTCGAAGAGGAAGAAGAAGCCGAGGCCGCGGCGGAAGCGAACGACGAAGGGGAGCCGAGCGCGAAGCGGCCCCGCCCGCCCCCTCCTCCTCCGCACCAGCACCAGCAGCAGCAGCAGCAGCCACAGCAGCAACAGCGGCAGCCTCAGGCATCTAGAGGGGAGTGGAGAGACTACGACGCGCCGGAGCAGTACGGAGGCGGCGCACTCGATTATGACTGAGAGGGAAAAGAGAAGGGATAAAAAACAGGTTGAAAAAGGCAAGTTTTGATTTCAGTGTAAGAAACAAACAAAAGAAGCAAGTTTTCATCTCATCATTTATCTCTCTTTCTCTCTCCCTCTTTTTCAAAACAAAAGTAAAGCAAGCTGCGGCGTGCGGGTGTTTCTATTCAGTGATTGTAAAAGAAAAAAAAGCAGGCGAGTTTATTTTCATCTCTCTCTCTCTCTCTCTCTCTCTCTCTCTCTCTCTTTCCTCCTCCTCCGCTTCCTCTCCTACTGCTGCTGCTCCGTCTGCTCCGTCTGCTGCGTCGTCACCATCCCTCTCGTCTGAGAGGAGGGAAGAAGCGGCGCGGGGCGAGGGAGGGCAAAGGCGGGGCGCACCTCGACGGCGGCGGCGGCCCGCTGGGCCCCCTCGCCGGGGGGCCGGCGCGACGCGAAGAGTTGGTCGTAAAAGTCGTCCCCGCCGGCGGGCGGCGGGGGGGGCAGCTGCTGCAGGGGGGCGCGGGCGCGCTCGACTACGGCCGCGGCGGCGGAGCCGCCCACGTCGCCTGCCGCTCGCGCTCCCGCTCCCGCTCCCGCTTGTGTCGTGGAGAAGCGATTGGTCAGGATAGCCTCCATCAGATCATCGGGAGGCGGCGGGCGGCGCCGCTGCTGCTGCTGCTGCTGCTGCCCCGCCAGCCTCGTCGCCGTCGTCGCCGCAGTGGCGGCGCCAACGATCGCTGCCCGCGCCGCCGCCGGGAACCCGGCCCCTCCGACGCCTCCGGCGAGGTCCATGATGCCTCCTCCTCCTCCGACGACGATGCCGGCACCAGAAGAAGTGGGAGCGGGAGCGGCAGAGAGGGAAGCTCCGTCCCTTGTTCGCTGCTGCCGCGGCGCTTCTGCTTCATCTGCCGCCGCCGCCGCTGCTCCCTCTTCCCCTTCCGTCTTCCGCTTCCTCCCTCGGCGAGCCGGCGCCGCGGGCCTCTCAGGCTGCTCCAAGGGCGGCCCAAGCGGCGGCGGCAGCGACGGCGGCGGAGAGGGCGGCAGCGCCGGAACAGGACCGACCGCGTAAGCGTGCCAGGGCCAGGCCTCCGGGTCCGTCGGGCAGCCCTCGGGCCAGAAGGGCGGCGGCGACGGCGAGGAAGAAGGGAGAGCAGCAGCGGCAGCAGCAGTAGCAGCACCGTTGCCTCCTTCGCCCTCGCCCTCGCCTCCTCCCCTCGTCGCCTGCGCCGCGGCCCACGCCGGCGTTGCCAGCACGCACTGCTTGCGCGTCAGCCTCGCGCGGAGATCGTTGAGGAGCGACGCGGCGGAGGAGAGCGAGGCCGGGGATGGAGCGGCAGCAGCGCCGGTGGAGGTGTTGTCGTCGCTGAGGAGGCCGCGGTCGGCAGCAGGAGCCCCAGCACCAGCACCGGCGGTATCGGCTGCTGCTGTTGCAGAGGCGGCGCGATAAACGGCGGCGGCCGAGGCCCGGAGCAGGTCGTGCCCCTCCCCGAGCACCCAAAGCGCCTCGAGCACTTTGTCGGCGCCGCCACCTTCCTCTCCCGCCGCAGCAGCGGAGCGGGAGCGAGCCGCCAGCGGTCCGTCGCGGGCGGGGACGATGACGAGGTGCGTCGCGCCCGAGAGCGTCAGGGGCGCCGGGCACGAAGGAGAAGAAGGAGAAGAATGAGAAGGAGAGGCGGAAGAAGAGGAGGCGGAAGGCGGAGAGACGATGCGCGCGCCGGCCCTGGCCGCTGCCAGCGCCAGCGCGCCGGCGCGCAGCCTCTCCAGCGCCGCCGTGCCCGCGGCGGCGGCCGCCAGGGCGCCCGCAACGGAGGAGGGCAGGGGGAAGGGTGAGCGAGGGGGCTCGAAGGCCGCGAGCGCGGAGGCGACGGCAGCGGCGGCAGGCGCGGAAGCAGAAAACCGTGACTCGACCTCGGAGCGCGGTGGCGTCGGCGGCGGCGCCGGCGGCGCCGGCGGCAGGACGAAGACGCGCTCGCCCAGCAGGGGGCCCCGGCCGGCAGCGCCAGCGGCAGCGGCAGCGGCAGCGGAAGCAGAGGCAGCAGAACCGGTTTCCACCTCGTCTGCGGCGGAGGACCCGCTGCGGCAGACGCGCGCGATCTCCGCGAAGCCCGAGGCGACGGCGCCCTCGACGACCTCCTCGGGGAGGCGGGCAAGAGCCGCGGGGGCGGCGCCCCGCCCCCTCCCCGGCCCGCCCCCTCCCCCTCGGCCTCCGCCCCCGCTCCCGCCCCCCGCGCTGGGGACGACGTCGCTCGCCGTCAACTCGACGTCGGCCATGAACCGGTCCAGCACCGCCTCGACGTCCGAGGCGGACGAGGCGGCGAAGAGGGGGTCGCCGAACCTGTCGGCGGCCTCGGGCCTTGTGGCGCGCCGCGCGCCCGCCGGCCGCCTCGCGAGCTGCGCCCTGGTGCTGCCCCGCTCGCTCGCCCCCTCCGGCAGCCCCAGGCACAGGAAGTGGCGGGGGAGCAGCGCGACGAGGCGGCCCCCGCCGCTCGCCACCTCGCGGAGCCAGTCGAGCGAGACCACGGCGTGGCCGCTGGCGGCGGCGGCGGCGGCGGGCGGGGTGCTCGACAGCGGGCGGCGGCCCAGCACGTGCGTCACGCTGGGCGTCGCCGCGGCGAACAGCTCCCCGCCGAGGAGGCGCACGGTCCGGCGTGCCCTGTCAGCCTCCCTGTTCTCCGCGGGCAGGGTGGAGTTGCCCACGGCGACGCAGAACTTGAGGCCCGAGAGGGGCCTCGCGGCGACGGCGGCGCGGGTCGTCGGGAAGCCCCGGTCGAGGTCCTCGTCAGGGAACGGCGCCGCCGCCGCCGACGGAGAAGAGGCGGAGGCAGAGGGGCCCGGAGGAGGGGGCAGGTGCCGCATCGAGGCAACGACGACCCTCGGGCCGCCGCCGCGCCTCGCGCTGGCGCCCGAAACGCGCCTCCCGCCGACGTTGCCCCCCCCCGGGACGAGGAGGGCGCCGCCGACCTCCCTGCCCATCCTCCCCTTTTGGGCGTCGAGGACCCGCCAGTACTCGACCGCCGTCGTCACGGCATCCCACGTCTTGTCGTCGCGAAGGCGCTCGACGCGCGGGAAGCGCAGGCTGAAGCCCGAGGCGTACCTGCGGGAGGGGATGGCGCGGACGTCGGCGCGTAGGGTGACGATGACGGCGGCGTCGAGGGCCGCTCCAGAGGAGGCTCGTTGGCCTCCGTCTTGGCCTCCATCTTGGGTCCCGCCGCCGCCAGTGCCGCCGCCGCCGTTTCTCTCCTCCGTCGTCGCCGACCTCCCGAGCCGCGTCGGGTCCGCGACCCACACGTCGCACCTCTCCGAGTCGGTCCCGTTGGTGATGACGCAATCGGGAGGGCCCTGGTCGAGGTCGCGCCAGCCGCCTGGGGCCTCCTTGATCCGTTTGGTGAGCGCCTTGAAGAGAGTTGGATTTTTTTTTTGGAAGGAGAGTTTTTTTTTTTTTTTTTT
>Ga0210003_1004067_pt1 | contig 11664 bp, 17 predicted proteins | sample LantaG_FD_182804 | JGI IMG/M metagenome (GOLD analysis project Ga0210003, IMG submission 182804) | Deep subsurface microbial communities from Baltic Sea to uncover new lineages of life (NeLLi) - Landsort_02402 metaG (SPAdes) (version 2) | ecosystem: Environmental > Aquatic > Marine > Oceanic >...
ACGGTAATAGTACACCTAAGTGGGCAGAGTTAGTAGTTGGAGCCGCAAGCGCCCATCTTGAATCGGACGGTACCGACGTAGCGTGGCAAGCTAATATCAAAATGGCAGACGGTGCAACTATTGGCCAAGCAGCCGGGCCTTTGCTCACTTTCGATGATACTCACAACTACTTGGAGATTATGGGTTGCAACGTCGGCATCGGCACGACGGATCCAGATAGTAATTTAGAAATATCTGGAACAGGAGAATCACAATTAAAAATTACTTCAACAGATTTCGTCTCTTCCTCGATTGTTTTAGAGCGGGCGGGTGCTGGTTACTATGATTGGAAAATAAAAAATGCGGCAGGAGATTTATTTTTTCAGTATAGTAAAACTGATGGTTCAACTTGGAATGCCCGTTTGATGATTGACTCGACTACAGGCAACGTCGGCATCGGGGTTACAGACCCAGACGTTAAACTAGAAGTCTTTGGCTCTACAGGACTAAAGATAAGTTTTGACGCTACAGATAACACTACACTGGTAACAGATACTAATGGGGATTTAACAATAACTCCTAGTGGAGATGGGATCAGACTACCAACTACCAAACAACTACAATTCAATGACGCTTCTACTTATTTTGCTTACAATAGTGGAGATTTAGATTTATACACCGCCGCCGAAAAGACTTTAGAACTTCAAACAGTAGTTTACAAAGATATAAACATGGCTGGCTATTTACTGGCCAAACCAGCTTCGTCGGCTCCTGATGTGGTTACTTTTGTAGATACTGATGGCACAGACACTACAATAGAAACTTATGGTTTTGCAGTTGATGAAAAAGTACACGGTGGTTTTGAATTACAACATGATTATAAGGAGGGGACAGATTTAACTTTCCATGTTCATTGGCAGGGTATCGCCGCACCATCGGGGACGGATAATGTCCAATGGAGGTTAAACTACATTGTTTCCAGAGATGGGGTAACTTTGGCGGCGGCTACAGTGATAGACAGTCCAGATACTGCTATAGATACACAATATAGGGCTTATAGAACAGATTTCGCCGCCATAACAGGAACTGATTTTAAGATAGGAGACCAGTTTATGTTTACTTTAACCAGAGTGTTGGCAACTGGAGATGCTTATGCTGGCGATGCTTTAATTGAAACCGCTGGAATTCATTACCAGATAGACACATTAGGTTCAAGACAGATAATAACCAAATAATTAGAGGTTAAAATAAAACTATGAACGACATAAACGAAAAGTACATTTATGAGTCAGACGAAGAGCGAGATCCGAAAGACAAAGTGATAGTTAGAACTGTTGATGTGCCTACAGAGGAGAGATTCACAATCAACAATCTTGAGGCTAAGATTGCCCGCATAGAGGCGCAGAAAGCTAGTCTTGATGAGGATATAGCAAAAATACAAGAAAAAATAGATGAAGCAACGGCGGTTCTAATAACCAAGTAAGCTATTTCTCAAGTAGGCTACGACTGAGCTAAGATACACCACAACACAAGGGGAATGAAAATGGAGCTCACACTGACAGCAGCGGAATGGATCTTGATTGCGAATATCTATGATAACGCACCAGCACCTGCGGATGCTCGTTCAAGAAGACGGCAGGACAGACTTTACGATCTACTTTGGGATTGGCGAGAAGAGCTAAAAACAGGTGATCTGTACACAGACGTTATGCACGATCTACCACAAAGTTATGTGCTTTTGATGCAGAAGTACCTATCTGATCGCTCAGAGAGAAACTACCGTCAAGCTAGTTGGAAACAATTTATTCAGCCTATACTAACAAAGTTAGGATGGGTCGATCCAGAGTCAAATACAGATGACGAAGAAGAGCTACCCTAAAGTCTAATGGAGATTAAGTAAATGAATCGTTTCAATTTAGCTATCTTTATCCTATTGCTTGCGCTTGTTGGTGCCTGCTTAGTTGTGTACCAAGTAGTAAAAGATACCTTACCAACCGTTAGCGCTCAATCTCAAGTGAACACGCTCTGCGCAGTCGAGCTAGACCCCCCTGTGCCTGGCGTGCGCATCTGTTGGCAGACTCGTTGCTTCACCACGGATGCACAGGGAGTATGGAAGCATAGCATCTCCGTAGTTGCGGGCCAATGGTACGAGTTTGTGCTTGAGAGTGGCGGGCCTATTCGCCTTGTAGGCGTGAGGGGGCCAAGTAATGCCTCCGTAACGCTCATGAGCGACCGGCGGGGCAGCTTCAAGTTTAACAGCACTCCTGGATCATCTTCAGGCCCCTTTACACTTTATGTATCCTCTCCCACACCTACCGTATCACCTCAGCCTAGCCTCCCACCGGAGCCCACAGAAACTCCGACACCAGGGCCTTCACCCACGCCAATAGTGTGGGAGCCTCCTACACCTACCTGGCCCCCTGTGCCTCAGCCACCGGCGACGTTGGATCCCAACAAGCGATTGCCGTGGGACTTGTTAGAAACGATTGAGAATCGCAGCCAAGAGGTGGAGCATACCAATCCGCCGGTAATGATAGAGATACGGAAGCACCGGCTGTACTGGGCGGCTCTCACACATAATGGTATAGCCGAGTTATGGGTTCAGGGATTCAATCCAGCTGGCCCCAAGAACTGGCGCGTTCCGGCAGGACGGCCAGAAACCGGACTCTTTCGGATACAGTATGGCGGCGACTGGGTGACGTGTCTAGCTTTCAGCAACATGATAGCCGTCGAGGTGGAATCAAGTGGGCGTATCTTTATCATACAGTATGGGGGCTACATCCTAGCGGAATGTTACCCTGGGACAGCGTGGGAGATAGTTGAATGAGTAAACTAGCTTTCCAGTCGCAGCAATACCAAAAATGGATGAAGGAGGTTTTCCTGTCCAGTGGAGCCGAATGGGATTTGATGATCGAGGCTCCTGAAGAGGATCCCTTTGATGGCCGCTTGAACATTCTCGCTCGTGCGCCCTTGCCCGGTGGAGACAGCGAGGAGCTTAAGTATATCTTACGGGGGCGCAAAGGCGCTGAGGAGTATTTCGAGCGCCTTATCGGTACCTACGATGCTAGACGGTGGGTAAAGGTCTGGCAAGGGCCAAACGAACCCCCTGTGGGCGAACGTACCTTCCGCCTCTGTCTGGTAGAGTTCTCGATACACTGGACAGAACTAATGCACGAACATGGCCTGCAGAATGGTGTGGGAGCTTTTAGTGTAGGCTGGCCTCACAATGATGTAGGCCACATTATAGAGCTGTCTCCAATGTTTCGAGATGCTGATTACATCATCACTCACGAGTACAGCGCTCCGACGATGATGGATCGAGCTGGCTCACATTGTTTGCGGTATCGTTGGCTATATAATACCCTCCGCTCAGTAGTACGCTTTGAGCTACCTCCCCTATTTCTTGGGGAGGTAGGAATCGACGGAGGTGTTGCGCCAGTTCACAGAGCTGAGACAGGTTGGAAAACCTACTGTAAGGGCAACTTTGAGAGTTACATGGAACAACTCAAGTGGTTAGACGGCGAGATACAGAAAGATAATGATGTCGTTGCTGCTTTTATCTTTGTGTTTGGTGGCCGCAAGCAGTGGTACGACTTTGACATAGATGAAGCTAATGCCCGCAAGTTGGCCGCGTACATGGCCGGTACTCAATCCGATGAGCCTCTGCCACAAGATGAAACAGCAATGGACGCGGCTACATTGGCTGAGAAGTGTAGATGGTTCACTGAGGAAGCAACACGTCAGCTTGAGCAAGGGGATGTAGGCAGGGCGCTAGAAATCCTGAAGGGCATAATCAACCTAGACAACGGGCTATTCTATCGACTTGAACGTCTACTCAAAAAGGAGCATCATGACTGACACCAAACCTAAGAATGGAGCGGTTACCTTCGCAGTGCTAAAGACTTGGATACCTATTATCATTCTCATCATTGGCTGCTTTACAGCGTTTGCGGTATTACAGGAACGTGTGGCTGTCCTGACAACCGTTGTTGAGGCGCAGATACAGCGGGTAGATGTAATGGCGGAAACTTTTGTAAAAATCCAGGTACAACTAGCAGAGATACAGAAGGATGTGTCGTTTCTTCGTCAGCAATCGGGGGACTAATAGGAGGAAAGATGGAAGACTTTTTCGTGTTTGGGGTTGCAGGATCGTTAATCGTGAAGCGAGCGGTGAACTGGCTGAAGAGGCTAGGATTGTCTACGAACTGGGCTCTCCTGGCTGCGTTTGCCATCGCCGCTATGCTGCTTGGGGCTAATGAACTTGCAGCAATGTATCCGGCGTTTCTAGTCTGGTATGAACGAGTGTGGAACGTGTTGTTCTATGCTCTAGTAGCGGCAGAGATCTACGATGCTGAGAAGGGCTTGGGAGTTGCGGGCTACAAGTGGTGGTAGGAGTACACAGAGCCTAACAAGCTCTGTTTGCTTGCGGTGATAGTGCGGTCCCCCCGCTTTCATCGCGTGAAAGCGAGGAGGTAACTCTCCTCGCTTTCCGATTAGATACTCAACTCTTTTTTCTGCTTAGGATACTTCGGTATAATCGTTCCCAGTCTGTTTCCTTTCCCGTATCATCGCCAGTTGCTTCCAAAATGTTTAAAATATCTACTAGCAAAGCGCAGTGTGAACAGTTCTCTGGGGCAGAATAGTGATGATAGCCCCAGCACTCAGCAATAAAGTCTTTTGCTTTGATAAGGGTCTCGCGCAAAAGCGTCATCTTGTGGACAGCCTCTTTGTCCGTTGGTTGCTTCATTTGTACCTCCTCTTAGAGAAAAGTTAGTGAATCTTGCAGACTCTCAAGAAAATGCCCCCGTAAGATACTATCTGCCATGCTACTTTTCGACTTAACAATTTTCTCTACAAGGTCATCTACTGTATGGGGACAATGTAGAGAGGTTATCAGGCATCGGTGTGTTTGCCCAAAGCGGTCTATACGACCAATGGCTTGCTGTTGTACTGTATAACTGTAGTGCTTCTCGATAAAGATTACCTGATGAGAAGCGGTTAGCGTGATAGACTCACCCCCGGCCTGTACAGTGGAGACGATTACCTGTATCTTCCCAGCCTGGAACTCTTTGACAATCCGGTAGCGGTCGTCTGGTGGCTGACCTCCTAAGATAGTTGCACAAGTGATACCCTTTTGCTCCAATCTATCTTGTAGACAACATACTGTAGCTCTAAAGAGAGCAAAGACAACAAATTGCTCTCCAGGGGCATCCTCGATGAGCTCTACTGCTGCATCTAGTTTGGACGAGCAATCGCTATCTTGTAAAGTGGCCGTAGTGCTGACTATTTGTCTTAGCCTAACTAGCTGAGCGCCTATATCAAAGACCTCTATTTCATCACCTGTTTCTAGGGTAGCATACATCTGCTTAGCCATAGTTTTGTACATGCGTGCCTGTACCGTAGTTAGCTGCAATGGGATAGTCTTGTTCTGAGGAGGTAGGGTACTACGGTAGCCCTCTTTGTCTCTACGTAGTAGCACTGGCGCAATCTCCCTGTGCAATAGCTCTACATTCCTAACCGGCTTAGATCTACTAACCTTTTTATACCCATTCTTATCCAAGTAGTAGTTGACATACATCTCATAGAAGCGCCAATATGAGGGATAGCGGGTAGGCTGTAACAAGTGCAGTAGTGCCCACAAATCCGCAGGATTATTAGAGATGGGGGAAGCCGTAAGGAGTACCAACCGTCTAGTCAACAATCCATTGAGATGCTTCCAGAACTTCGTTTTATGGTTCTTTACCCGATGAGCTTCATCAGCTACAATCCACTGCCAAACAACCTTCTTTAGTTGAGGAATTAACCGTAAGAGTTCCCAGTTGATAATTAGAAAGCCCTTAGTGGTTAGATAGCGCTCCAGGTCAGCTTGCCTAGTAGCAGCCTCTACTACGTTACGATTCTGACCGGGAAACCATTTTTCAATTTCATCTCTCAGCCACCATTTAGCTGAGTTAGTACAAATGATCAAGACCCTATCATTATTCCCAGACAGCTCAATTGCTTCGATAGCTTGAGCAGTCTTTCCCATCCCTACATCATCAGCTAGGATACACCGCCGTGTTTTTAGCAGATAGTTGACGCCCACCCGTTGGAATGCTTTTAGTCGAGTGTCTACACCAGGTATTCGAATATCGGATAGCTTGGTGAGTTGGATGCTTTTAGTCTCATATTCGATAGTACTCTTGTACCATGCCTTAGTATCCTCGCTTAGTTGCACAGGAGGGGGTAGATCCCTCAATAGAAGTTCTAATAGACGAGGCTCCTTCGGCACCCAGGCGACATCACCATCCGTTTTTACACCCTCCATAGAATACAGAGCAGAGATGAGAGGCTTCGGTAGCTCCCCAGTTATTCTGAGTTTGAGATTAGATCTTAGTGTTGGCCGCACTAAGCCGATTTGAATGCTAGAATCGGGTAACATTACGTCTCTGTCCTCTATAATGTCTATATTCTTTATAGAACCCTGCCTTAGCTAGGTAGCGCAAGCCGTGTTTAGTCGCATCTCTAGCATGTCGATCAAATCCTTTTATCCCTTTGAGATAAATACCTGATCTATAAGCGGGTCCCTTAGATACACAGGTAATTCCTGCTTCGTCTGCTACAAACTTGATCACCCCGATAACTTGGATGGTTGGAAAGGAACTACCAATCAGGTGCCTGGCAGCGCCTGCTCGCAAATTGAAAGACTCGAACAATACTACGGTAGGTTGATGTTTATCTATGAGCGGTTTAACTTCACTCCATAGGCTAAAAGAGCCTCCAACTATCCGTCCCTCAGCTAAAAAACTCCACCCAGTTGTCTCCCCCGGATCGAATACGAGTAGTCTCATTTCGCATCGAGGTGAACATGGGCATGTCGCTCTCGTAGAGACTTCTCTTCGATCAAGTATTTCGAGGGTATAACCCTCAGTTTACAAATTGGGCTGAACGGATCTATCAAGGCTACCTCCTTGTGCTTGCACCAGCTATAGATTGTTGAGATGTGAATAGATAATAGCCGCGCAGCTTCGTTGGGTGTCAAGTAGTTTGCTCCCTCATACTCAATCATTGGGCACCTCCTTCATTAGCCCGTCGTCGAGTGCCTTTTGAAACTCTCCCCAACTTGACCAACCCATTGTTTCCCACAAATAGCGCTCAGCGACCTGTCTAGTATCGCTCATCTCCTCTTGTTTCGTATCTGATTTACTACCCACCATTATGCGCCTTTCACCCTTGCCGCTACACCGCTCGCACCGAATTGCCGCAGTAACGGCTTGCGGCTTAGAAACCACTATCCATCCTCTGCCCTTGCAGCGCGGGCACTGCACCTTTATGATCATCTGTCCACCCTCCTACCTATTGGGCTATCCGGCGGTCTTGCGTTGTCGCGAGCCTCTTGCACTTTATCAATATCATGTTCCTCTCCCATCAGCCCGGCGGAGGCAAGAGCCTCTCTGATCGTTGCGACGGGGTAGCCGCATTCGACAAAGAAGCACCCGGCAATAGTTTTATGGCGTACCACCACCCAGTGTGGCGGCCTATCCTTTAGTTGACAGACGTGCTTCAGCTCCATATCCTCCCACACATCCACTTGGTTTAGTGCCGCCCCGATCTCTGCGAGTGGTTTGAGGCGGTCTACCTCATCTAGCACATCATCGATTGCACGACTGAGCTTATTGTAGTAGTCACTGTCGCCAGCTATATCATGTGAGCCCCGCTCTAGCATTTCTCGTGTTTCCTCACTCATTGCCTTGCGCATCAGCCCACCTCCACAAAGCCAGCCGTAGGCTCGCCCCACTCTTGCTGCCATTGGACGGGATGTACCCCCACCCACTGACAAGGCTCTCCGGCCAAAAAGTCTACCTGTCGATATAGACTCCCTCGCTCTGCCCGCAAGCGGTCTACTTCGTCCAGCAAAGCACCGACTGCATTCCAGCATACTGACACCCTACCCATCATGACAGACAACTCTCTGATTTGCTCTAGTTGCTCGTTACTCATCTTTATCCTTTTCCGGTGTCTTGTAAATAACGACCATGCCCTGAGTAGCTGCATAACGAGCTGCCAAGTGGTCACTCTCATAAACGGCGAACCAAGGCTGATCACAATAAACCCCCGGTTCACCATAGGCGACTATTCTGGTAACCCCACCCTGCCCGACACGTACACCCGAGTCGTCCTCATAAGCTAGCATGGATATTTCTCGGTCATCATCAAGTATTTTATCTACCGCCATCTTTCTCCTTTTCTACAATATACTCTTTCATGTCTTTCTTATCATAGGAATATCCTACTGCAATATCTACACCCGCTGTAAAGTCTGCGCCCAAGATATGTGTCCCTGCGTCTAGCATTTCTTGGCTTACTCTAGCTGCTACTGATGATATGTGCTCAGTAGGAAACTCTAGCAGCAAGGAGTCGTGTGTGGGAAACAGAATTGTTCCCCCATACTGTCCGATCCACTTATTGGTTTCGATTAGGCTGAGAGTACACATATCTGAGCTGGTTCCCTGCACAGGCATGTTGATTGCCTGTCTCCCGATGTCAGCCCACAGCTTAGCTAGTATCAGCGGGAAGCGTCTGCGGCGGCCTGTAGGTGTGGTAACATACTGTTGAGTCTTGACGAGCCTAAGCTGTTCTTGCTGCCACTCATCAACCCCTAAGAGATTGATAACCATAGTTCGGATTTGTTTGGCCACACCAAGGGATACTCCCAGTGCCTCGGAAATACTTTTAGCTCCTCGGTAATAGGCAACGCCAAAGTTAACCTCTTTGACCCCGGTTCTGTGCAACTCTGGGTTATACTTGTCGCTATAGATATGCTGTCCCACATAGTTATGAGGGTCCTTTCCTGCTTTGAACAACTCCAATAGATTCTTAGAGCCCGCTAGAGCGCAGAGCACTCTCAACTCGGACGCTTTGTAGTCTATAGTAAGCAGGATATTGCCTGGTTCAGGGACTATTAGGCTTCGGATCGGGCCAGTACGTGTGAGATTCATCATATTAGGTTTACTACCAGATAAACGCCCCGTAACTGTGCCAAATAGCCTCAAGCCTGGGTGAACCCGCCCATCGGATTCTGGGTAAAGGTTCGAGAGATACGTTTTGATAAGCTGATGCGCCTCTCGATATTGTACCATCTGGGTAGCAAACTTGCTACAGGGGTAGCAGGGTTGTGCTAGGCGCTTCAGTTGGTCCTTGGCTGTGGTTTTATCTTTACGCCCATAAGGTGCTGAAGCAGGCTCTGAAGACTCCACAGGGAGAGGCTTTGACCTAGAGAACGGTGGAGATTTGTAGACATCGTAGATGATATGACCAACCTGCGGATGTGAGTTTGGGTTGAACTCGGGATCTTTGAGATCTTCCTGCATCGCAGCTCTCAGGGCAGCAATTGTTTTTTCTGCTTCTGCCTGGAGCTCCCTCAAATTATCTAGGTCTATTTTCACTCCCCTAACAGACATATCAACCAGGGCGTTTGTCCCCGGGATCAATAGCTCTGTGTAGAGCCTTTCGAGATCGGGCTCGGCTGCTACTTGAGGTCTAAAGAGTTGATGCAGGTCATAGCCGTAGGCTACATCTCTCGCATTGTACTTCCAGAGAACCTCCTCAGGTATCATTGCATAGGAGCTGTTATCTTTATTGATCCACTTCTTGATACCAACTTCCCAATCGGGTACCCGCAGGAACTTCTTCGCTAGGGTCTTCAGGTCGTGAGTTCCTGGGCGCTCATCCAGAGCATAGTGCTCCAAGAGTGTGTCCTCACTGATGTAAGGGTGAGCACGATACTGTGTGATAAGCCTAGCAGCGTCGAACTGAGCATTATGCCCAGCCCACTTTAGTGAGGGAGCAGCACAAGCGAGCCTCAACGCAGCTCGAACCTCCGCATGATCAAAGACTACTTTAGGGATCACTACAACGTAGTCATGGCCACAGGCGAAAGCGATACTCAAAATGGTGGTGTCTAGTATCTTGAGATTGCTGGTCTCGATATCGAAGTAGACGAATGGCTGTTGCTTCAGCCACTTTAGGAAGCGCAAAGATCCCTCAGTAGATAGAACTGAGTAGTTGTTGAACTCAGGCGCTAGCTCTAGTCTTGGTCCACCCTCTCGCAGAGCTTCCTCCAGGTCGTCGGAAAAGTCTGGCCAGTTGCCCGGATGATATAGAATAGAGGCCGGGTGGTACGTTGGGAATACTGTAATACCCTTCCACTTCAGGGGCCTACCATGCACCTTTGATATCCCCTGTGCTCCCAAGCCAAGCCCCTGTAGAGCAGAGTTCCCAAGCGCGATAATGAGCTCGATCCCTCGCGCTTTGAACTCTTCCTCTAGGGAGGTGCTACAGAGCGATAGAGCCTCTGCATCGACAGTTTTATCCTTGGAGAGAGCACACTTACAGACGTTCGTATAGTAAAACTTGGTGGGATCTTGACCACAAGCGCGAATGGCTGCCCGTAAGAGCTGTCCACTCTCTCCTATAAACGGTCGGCCCTGACGAACTTCTGTACGCCCTGGGGCCTCGCCCAGGAAAGCTATCTTTGCCCCTTTGGGGCCAAAGGGGGGTACTCTCCCCCCTTTGGTTCGCAAAGGGCATGTATCACATTGCTTCATTGAGTCCCCCTTGCCCTTATGCTAGGATAGTCGCCGCAGTGATAGACGCCTCTTCGGCTTAGTTTCTGGTTCTGGTTCTGGTTCTGGTTCTGGTCCAGTAATATCTTCAGGGCGATCCATTATAGGCTCTGGCTTGGTTATTGCTTGCATGTTACGCCATGCTAGCCACATGCAAGAGTGCACAACTATCTCCATGATAGCATCTTGTAGAGTTTCACCAGCGTTCGGAAAGCACCCCTGAAGAAGCCCACGCGCTCTAGCGATCCACCGGGTTACCTCATGAAGATAGGATATCTCCCCGAAAGGGTATCTATGCCAAACTGGATAGTCTGCGGGGGCAATTGCACCTTTACCTTCGATTAGTCTCCCGATTTTATCTAGCTCTTCTTTACAGGCAGCCTGAAACTGCATAGCACTGGCTTCAATAACCTCTAGCTCCTCTACGAAAAATCCGGTATTCATTCTGTCTCCTTTGTGTCCTCAGGGAACTTAGTAGGCTTTCCCTGGAAGGTAATAGTCTGTTGAAAGAGGTCCAATGAGTCTGGAACATCCATCCCCAGCTCAAAACACTCCAACACACGAACGCCGTACATTCTGTGGCTTCCACCTCCTCCCCGGATGGCCTTCTGCTTTGGCCCCCAAATGTAATGGCCCTCTCCTGGTATATCCCGGGAGAGTTCTCTTAGCTGCCTTTTGAAAGCAGCGCTGTCCAAAACGGGCTCTTTCCGCACTAAGCGATCTCGCCTCCACCACTTCAGAGCGGTAGTCAGGTGAAACCACAGAACACCCACATCGTCCAGAGTATACGCAAATTGTGAACTAGCCTTCTGGGCTTCATTGATTATATCGGTAATGAGCTGATCAAGTAGAACGTAGCCTCGCTTCATATCCACATCCTGTACCTCTTGTAAGGAAGATATAATATACTTTGGATCCAAGGGCTCAGTAGACACACCCTGAGAGATCATAAAGGCTTCATATGCACGAACGCCAAACAGCGCTGTAGCTACGTTCCGGCGCATTCGTTCCTCTAATGGAAAGTCAACTAAAGTGTTGATCTCTTGGAGAGCGCTTCTCCATTGACATATTACCTCTGCCT
>Ga0210003_1004069_pt1 | contig 11662 bp, 10 predicted proteins | sample LantaG_FD_182804 | JGI IMG/M metagenome (GOLD analysis project Ga0210003, IMG submission 182804) | Deep subsurface microbial communities from Baltic Sea to uncover new lineages of life (NeLLi) - Landsort_02402 metaG (SPAdes) (version 2) | ecosystem: Environmental > Aquatic > Marine > Oceanic >...
GCCTGGAAATCGCCGGCTTCCAGTACGATTCCATCAGGAATCTTGTACTTTAGCAGGTCAGCCTCATCGTCGCTCAGATAAACATTGCTTAGATCGATCGTGGCCGGGCCCGGGTTGTAAAGCTCGATTTGGTCGGCGCCTGTGGCCGAGTCACTGTTGGCCAGAACCTCGTTGATGACCACGCGGGCGCGGGGGTCAACGGCACCCTTATGCGCCTCGATAACAGCTCTGAGAATTGGCGATCCAAGACAGTCGGAGCTGCTGGAGAGGGTTGCGTTATGAATCTGGATGGCCAGGACATTGGTGCCTGGAACCAGAAGATTTATGCGACTGGACAGGTTTACGTTAGCAACCTTGTCTTCCGAAGCCTGCCCCCCGCCCTGGTCGAATGGCGGTGGATAGCCGGAAATGTCCCCGGAGTCCGCCACGCGCACACCGTTCAAATACAATACGAAAGCATCGTCATAGTAAACCTCTGACTCCAGGTCAGACATGCCGCCAATCTGCCCCGCTGTCAGCGTGAATCGCAGACGGGCATAAATGGAAATATAGTTTCCCTGCATGTCGTTTAGTTGCGTCCCGATTAATTGCAGCTCGCCGGATTCGTTGCTGTATCCGTACCCGCTGGGACCATCGAGCCACCCGGTTCTAACGGAATCGTCATTGTATAAAATTTCCGTCCAGATCGTAGCGGGCTGGCCGCCGGGTCCCAGCGATGGTTCCTGCGTGCCCTTGAAATATCGCCCGGGGTGGCCCACGTCCACAAGTGTCACCTGCGTCGGACTATCGGAGCCGCTTGCCTGTACCTCCTCAGGCCCTCCCGGAGTGCCGCCGATAATCATGCTTGACGACCAGGTTGACGCCTCCTGCGGATCGCCGCTCTGCCTGGCGAGAATCAGCGAGTGCCCTGCCCCATCGGGCGAGACCGGCCAGGGTCTTTCGTCGTCATACCGCAGCGAGATAATAATCTCGCCGTTGTTGTTGGACAAATCGATACGTTCACCGTCATTGCCAAGCCGGCCGGTAAAAGGACCCAGAACATTGCTGATTGGGTATGCCGCCTCCAGAGCAGCAGGATCGCGAGCTACAACCAGGTACTGCCCGGAATTAATAACCGTCCCAGGTTCGAATACATACTGAATACCGTTTGTGAATGCATAACCGGTGATATCTTCGAAAACCGGCCGGTTGTTGTACAATTCAATGAACTCAAGCGTTTCTCCCGCATCGGCTGAGTGATACATGATCTCGCTGATTACCAATCCCATGCTGGATTGCGTAGTCCCAAAGACAACCATACAAGTCACCATTAAAAAACAGCACCAACGCTGCTGAATGTCTTTCATGTTTATCCGATCCTTTCTCCAAAGATGATAGTTAGATCCCCATAACTAATCGCATTTGATTTCTCCATGTGCCCCACCGCAGCATTCAGGACCTATACGGTCTATATTCCCGATCTCCTCAGCCACTCGCACGGCTAATATGACGTGAAACGGCCCATTTGAATTGCCTGATAACACTCCTAAATCCCTTAAATATTCTATATTAACAAATCCATCCTGCATTTTCTATCTTTTTCCTCTTTTCGGCTACTTTACCCCCCATAGCAAATTATAAAACAGGAATCTCCCGGCAAAACCGCTTCTTAACTCGCCGAAGACTTGCACCTCAATCCTCACCATTGGCAGTTCGGTAACATATAAGAAAACACTAACGACCTGCCTGGAACGTGCGCATTATACCAGGACATTGGTTTTCTAACCCTGAAAAGCAGTAAAACCGGGTTTTGCTCAGTATTTATAGGGCGCTATAGATGTGTATATAGACATTATGAAGCCGATCCACCGCTTGAGATTGATGATGTCCGGATAACCGGCTTGCAGACGCCAAGATTCATAGTCCAGAATAATTATACAGACCTATCCTTCGACTGCTGCGAAGAACGATCCACATTATCAATATTATTGACGATTGACGGGTGACAATCTCACCCTTCGACTCCGCTCAGGGTGAAGTGTTTCTTCTTGCCGAGCGGAGACAAGGCACAAAACCGCAAATCGAAAAAATGACTTTTATCTTCAGCTTTTATACTTTTCCCAATAGTCCGGGTAGAGCTCTTCAGCTTTAACCTCAAGCTCCTGGTCGCTGATGGCTGTCAGCCGGCCTTCCACATCGTACTGGTCGATGACCCAGCGGGCTAATTTGTGAACCCTGATTTTGCTTATCCGGTCGTCGGCCTTCAGGCCAAAGAACTCGTTGAGCCAGTGAGCCACACCGTCTGCACCGCTCTTGTCGGTAATCGCTACTCGCGGCGGCCGACCCAGCAGTGCTGCCGTATCGAAAATATTGTATATCTGCTCGTCCTGACGAAGGCCGCCGGCATGAATTCCAGCCCGGGTTGTGTTGAAAGCCCGGCCTGCAAACGGGAAATTATCCGGAATGGGCAGTCCGATCGACCGCATGTAGTCGGCCAGTTCGGTAATTGCCATCGTATCGATTCCGCAGAGGTCGCCTTTCAGGGCGATATACTCGAATATGGCTCCTTCCAGCGGAGGATTGCCGGTCCGCTCGCCGAATCCGAAGAGCGTCGTATTGATAAAGTCACAGCCGTAAAGCCATGCCGTTGCCGCATTGACATGAACCTTGTGGAAGTCATTGTGCCCGTGCCATTCCAGCCGGTCGCTCGGCACGCCGCACTCGCGGTTGAGCTTGTAAATCAGCTTTGGAATACTTCGCGGCAGCTCGGCGTTCGGATAACTGACGCCATAGCCCATCGTATCACACAGACGGATTTTGACGGACAGCTCTTCCGGCACCTGCCGGCTCATCTCCATCAGCCTGTCCACGAACGGCAGCACGAATCCTTCGATATCGGCACGAGTCAAATCTTCCAGATGACAACGTGGGCGCACACCAGCCTCAAAAGCCGCTTCGACGACCTCGCAATAGCTGTCGATACACTCTTTCCGGCTGCGGAATTTCAACTTATGAAAGATATGATAATCCGAGCAGCTCGTCAGCATACCTGTCTCTTTGAGGCCGGCCTCTTTCACGAGCCGAAAGTCGCCCTTGACGGCACGAATCCAACCGGTGCATTCGGGGTACATGTGCCCCAATGCCTGGCAGCGCTCCAGCGTTTCGCGGTCGTTCTTCGTATACAGGAAGAACTCCGTCTGCCGGATCACGCCATTTGGCCCGCTCAGTTTCGACATCAAATCATAAATTTTGACCATCTGTTCGATTGTATATGGTGGCCGGGCCTGCTGACCATCGCGAAATGTCGTATCGCTGATCAGGATAGGTCTGCCCTTGACTGCACCAAAGTCGAACTCCACAGGCTCGCCGTCGATATACTCGATCGCCGATCCTTCCAGACGAATCCGCGGGGGCATACTATATGGAAAGATATCTTCCAACAAATTCGGCCTCTTCGCATCAACGAGAGGATGTTTCTTTTTAACTTTGCCCATTGAAAGTCCTTTCTTCTTTTGTGTTATAGCCTGCTATTCTTCAATGTCGACACCCTGCTCCTTGCAAACGGCGGTAATGAACTCAACCGCATCGCCAACCGTTTCAACGGAAAGTGCGGCATCCTCGTCCATCTCGATGTTGAACTCTTCTTCAAACATCGCGACAAGTTCAATCGACTGCACGCTCTCGGCGCCTAAATCGGCTGTGAAATTGTCATCAATCTTGATTTCATCAATATTCAGTTTTAAGATATTGGCGGTAACCGCCTTGACCCGTTCTTCTACTGTCGCCATAGATTATTCTCCTGTCTTATATTTTAGTCTACCTTACAGCGTTCTGCGGCCCTTTTTAATGGCCTTTTTCCGCACAGGCGATGTCATTTCAAAAACCACATTCCACATTGCTTCCATTGCAGGGGTCCATTCGCATTTGCGGCGGCTCATAGCCGTTTTAGCTGTTTCGTACAATCTGCCTTTGCCGAAACCCTTGGTCACAATTCCCTCTATGAACCAGGCGAATGACGGTATGTACTTTGGCAGCGGTTTGCCCGTCGCCATGATAAGCGCCATCGCCCCAAGATATGAACCCGTATTCAAAAGAGTGCCGATCGACGTTTTCACATGGTCGCCAATCAACGAACCGACTTTGGTCGAGCCGGTATCAATGGGCCGCTGCCCATCCAGCATGACCGAGACGTTCGAGTAGTCGTTCTTAAGATCGCTGTTTGTTGTCAGGGCTCCCAGATTCACCCACTCACCAACGTAGCTGTGGCCGAGAAATCCATCATGGTACTTATTGGAATGTCCGTGTATGATTGATTCTTCGACCTCGCCGCCGATTCGGCAGCAAGGTCCTATCGAATTGCCCTCACGACAGTTCGCGCCTAAGAGAATTGAATCTTTCCCGATGTAGCAAGGGCCCTCAATTCGTGTAAAAGGCAGTATTTCCGCACCCTGGTCGATATAAACCGGGCCGTGCTCGGCATCGATGGTCACCATCGGATGCACCTTTACACCAGGCGCCACATAGACATCTTTCTTACTGCCCCGAACAGCTACCGGCTCTTCCAGCGATCCTTCAAATCCGTTCCGCCCCGCCGCTGCAAACTCGGCCGTTATCTGCTCACCATTGGCTAAAACGAGGTCCCAAATATAATTCCATATCTGGAGTTTGGACGAAACATTCGGCAATTTCGCCTTGGCCGAGGCAATAAATGTCTCGATATCATCAGAGGCAAGCCGTTTGACATCGCCTTTGCTTATCCGGGCATAGATAACCATCCCCTGCTCATCCAGGCCAATCTCACTGTCGCCTTTTGCCGGAACCTTAAAACTCTCTGCCTTAACGACGGGATTGACAAGAATTAGATCATCTCCGGCCAGAGCGGCCATATCATTTACAGGTTTACCTACTTGCGCTTGATAAACATCTGCCATATAATCAGGAACAAAGTACGCAGTATCATCCGGCTGGATCTTTGCAACCAGCTTGTCTGCAAGCGAACTCATACCGACACGAAGCTCCCAAAGAGGACGCCCCAGCACCAGAGGAAAAAAGTTGCTTCTTACTTCAAATAAGCTATCGACCAAAACCAATCGCATAAAGACTCCTTAATCCTTTCCAGATACTGACCTAAACAAACAGGGCTTATCATGTGATTACAGCAAATCCGTTGACATTCTATCAGATAACCAACATCACGTCTACTCCGAATACCATTCAAAATCAAAGATTTCTTTGGCTGGATATGTACAAGTCCAACTACGACCGATAATATATTATGGCAATTTCCCGTTCAATTGAAAAAATAGTCTCGTGTCCGCCGGTCGTCACGAAGTGTCCGTAAGGCATTGTGAAGCCTTGACTTAACCGTCCCAACAGGAATAGCAAGGGCGGCAGCGATCTCCTGAAGGCTCATATCCTCCACAAATCGCATTAATAGAACTTCACGCTGCTCATCAGGCAATACAATCAATACAGCGGCAAGTTCCGAACGGTAATGTTCACTTTTCTCGGATTGGGGGGCGGCCAGTCCGTCAAGGACTTCCTCTTCGGATGCAAATCGGCTGCTCTTACTGCGGATAGTGGATGAAACATGCCTGACCACAGGGTAGAGAAAGGTCGTCATAGCAGCGGTAAGCTCAAAACCGGGGAACTTGCCCAGCAGATAGGTAAATGTATCCTGAAGGACATCCAGCGCATCGGCCCTGTTGTGAGTAAATCGCCAGGCCAATCGGTAAACCCAATCCCGGTATCGGAGGTAGAGGGCCTCGAAGGCGGCCGTATCGCCCTTGTTTGCCAATTCAATCAATTCCTGGTCGGATTCCATAAAGAAGCTTCTTTGCCCCTGAGAAAAGACCAAATCCGGATATTCATCAGACTAAAAGATCATCGCCATTTCATGTCAAGTTTACCCTTTTGGGCAGTTCCATGGCAAGCAGTAATCTGCAGGGAGCATTGAACAAAAAGCGATTTTACATTCCAAACTCCTTATCAACGCATTCTGATGGTCGGACTGGAACGTTTTATGGTCTCTCTCCTATATCAACGTTTACCCGCCGATAATGTTTGTTATCCGTCTCTATTGCCTTTTCCAGATTGCAAATCACGCCGGGATGAAATATGCATTTCAGACAAAAAATACCGAACTTCTAACAGCTTTGAGCGTAAAAAAAACAGAGGCAACCTAAAAATAGAATATTTTTTAAGAAATAAATCTGTTGATTTTTAGTTCAAGTGCAATTATGCCGTTGCCGATAACAAAGACAGGAAATTGATAAAACGATTTTTTCTCCCCTCCGGAAAACATCGGGTAGCAGACTGTTGCTCGATGTTTTCTTTTTTTTTATCCGCAATTATCGACTACATCCAGCCCTTAGTAAAATTACCACTGAGCCTCAATATATGGGCCGATGGGACCTTTCGGCATTAATTTCGGCCGAGACTTCAGGATTGCTTCGGCAACAGCAATATCACTTTGGCGGGTAATTTTAATATTCAAAGAGTCCGTCTCAACAATTGTTACTTTGTGACCCAACGCTTCAATTAATTGCGAATCATCGCTGATTTTGCTCTTATCGAGTTTGTCGAGGTTTTCGTATGCCTTTTTGAGCAGGGAAGCGGAGAATATCTGCGGCGTCTGAGCTTCGTAGAGACCGGTTCTGTCGACGGTTTGCGTAATAATATTATCCTTCGCCTGTTTAATCGTTGCCGTAACCGGACAGGCAGGTATCGCTGCGCCACTCCTGGCAGCAGCGGCGATAGTGGAGTCTATGATTTCTTCCGTCACACAGCACCGGCAGGCATCGTGAACGGCAATAAGATCGACATCGTCCTTAATAAGCTCAATCCCTTTTTTGATAGTATCGAAACGCTCGGCGCCGCCTATGAAGATTGACACACCAAAAAACTTCAGGTTTGGTCCCCATTTGACGCTCACGAGTTCTTCATCCTCGGAAGCTATGCCTAACAAAACCTGTTTCACATCGTCGCGATTGGAGAAAAGCTCTGCACTGCGCAGAAAAACCGCCCTGCCGGCTACATCAACAAATGCCTTCTTCCTGTTTCCCCCGAATCGGCTGCTGGCTCCGGCAGCACAAATAATCGCAGCGACATTTTGACTCATAGCAAAGGTTCCTTATAAGTTCATCGTTATGCTTTCAATATTAATATTCAATTCCACGTCTTGCCGGCTGACCTTTATCGAACGGATGCTTGATATTTTTCATTTCCGTCACCAAATCCGCTAATTCCATCAACTCAGCGGTTGCACCCCGGCCGGTCAAAATTATTTCCACTGCCGAATCCTTCTTATCTATGAGATTTTTGACATCTTCAAATTTGGCCAGGCCTTCCGAAAGGCAAAATACGATCTCATCAAGGATCAGCACATCGTAAAATCTTTTTTCCGCCGTCTGCGTGATTCTTTTAATAGCATCGCTGATTGCGGCCTGTATCTTAGTAACGGCTCTTTCGTCCTCTAAAGACCCGGACATATCCCACGGCACATCGAGCGTTTCGACTCTTATTCTCACAGCCCCCAACTGAAGTGCGAAACGTTCCCCGATATCGAGGGATGCCGGCTTCAAGAATTGATAGATCAGCACCTTGTTGCCCTGGCCGGCGGCACGCAGTGCCGAGCCGAACGCAGCGGTCGTTTTGCCTTTGCCGTTACCGGTATAAATCTGCACAAGTCCTTTTCCCAGCATAGCGGCATTATACGCATATCCGTCACAAAATAAAGCGATAAATCAAGCAAGGAAGGATTGCTATGTCGAGGACTTTGACTTCAGAGTTCCATTATTTGCCGGAATCGGAATCCTTATCTTCAGAGGCCGAGCCTGCGGGAAGCTCACCGGCTATTGGGGAAATGGATTCGGCCATAATTGATATATCCGTGGAGTATTCCGGATAGGAAAGCGAAAATATCTTCTTGAATGCAAGTTTGGTTTTATCCCGAAGAAGGTCCAGGACGTAAAATTCATTCACATTTTTCAGGGCATTATTTCTCGCTTCATCGTCAAGAGCAAGCACCTCATCTGAACTGAAATCTTCTATGATATCATACTTCCAGGGTACATTTTCGGCCTTCTCCAGAGGCAGTTTATAGAACTTCCGATTATAAATCTCACAGCTCAGGATTCTCGGGCTTGGCAGCGTTATGCGAATCAGATGCTGAGAATCATCGATAGTATAATTCAGTTTGTCCAAATCAAAACCGAGCTTCAATTTGGCTGTATACCGCAGCAGCCCTCTTTTCCAGCGAACGGTTATCAGGCTGGTCTTCTTTTGCTTGATCTCGGCGACACCTTCGGTGATATACTCCAGAACCGCCAATTCTGCAATCGCCTGAATGGATTTAATAAGAAAAGTGTTAGTCTTTGATTCCGTCGGCGCCTGGCTGGCCAGCTTCCTGCCTATAAAAAAAGCCAGAATCCCTATTATTACTACGCTGGTTATGTAGACAGCATACCACATATCAGTCATCTCCGTTAAAACTGAAGAACTCTTCGGGTAGAAAACCATCAAACTTGCCTGTTTTATCACTATTTAGCCGAATTTGCCGGTTTTCAAACAATCCGATAATGTAAAAGGCAGGTATTGCCTATCATGGAACAACATAACGATAAGCGAAAGCAACGTCAAAATAAAAATGCTAAGCTGTAAAATGACCGATGCACAATCCAGAGATTTTTCTTGAAGAATGGGTCTTTAATCTGGTATAAATAAGATTGCAGGATGCTTTGGATTATCGGTCGGCCTGTAGTGTGATTTTCTATAGAGTCTTTTGGCTTTATTTTCAATAAGCGAATTGTATCAGGCTTTTGAAAAAAGGAGGTGATGTAAAATCACAAATCATTGTCCCGCCTAAAGTTAAATAGAATATCGTGTAAGTAAAAAGCATTTGAATCGCTTCATATAAACTTATTTTTGAAGGAGGATTATTATGTATAGAAAACTGATCTATTCATTTTCTTTAATTTTAATACTGGGCTTAACCGGTATAAGCACCGCCCAGAATGTTGATCCAAGCCTTGTCGGTTGGTGGACATTCGAGGATAGTTTCGGCTCGGTCGCCAAGGACCTCACTGGAAAAAGCGTCGATGCGGATATTACCGGTGATGTCTCGTGGGGGCAGGACAAACAATACGGAGGGATTCTCTTGTTCGACGGAACCCTGGACGCATGGGAATACGTTTTCATCGATGGAGACTTTAACCTTCCGTTCTATACAATCACTATGTGGTTAAGAGTAGACGGCGATACGGGGGCTCCCCAGGACATACTGTCGGCCTATGCGCCCGGCGTAGATCACGGGATTCTGCTGGAGCTTAGGCCAGAAGGCACCCTACGATATTTGCATAGATATCCGCTGGGACTCGGTGGAGGAAGCAACATCTACACTACTACAACTTACAACGACGGTCTGTGGTATCATGTTGCGATGGTAAAAGCCGAAGGTCAGATCAGGCTGTATATTGATGGCCAGGAAGTGGGAACTGCCACTGACAACAGCGTATTCAATCCAGGTGATACATTTGGGATAGCCCTGGGGATCCTTGACCATGAGAGAACTGGTGATGACAAACGGCTATTATTGGGCGCAATTGATGACGTTCGCGTTTACAGTCAGCCAAAGGCTCAGGATGAGATTCAGGCGATAATGGAAACCGAGCCGTGGCCGTATGCCTGGGGTCCCAGTCCGGCCAATGGTGTTCTCTATCCAGATACATGGGTAACTTTAGGCTGGACGCCGGGAGCTTTTGCGGTTTCACACGATGTATATATGGGTGACAATTTCGATGATGTGAACGAAGGTACAGGCGATACGTTCAGAGGCAACCAGACCGACTTTTTCTATATTGCCGGCTTCCCGGGATTTGCATTTCCTGACGGTTTAATTCCGGGATCAACATACTATTGGCGAATCGACGAAGTCAACGATCTGCATCCGGATAGTCCGTGGAAGGGCGATGTCTGGAACTTCACGGTTCCCAGCAAGAAAGCCTACAAACCCGATCCCGCTATTGGGGCTAAGTTCATCGAGACGAACGTGACCCTTAGCTGGACGCCAGGTTTCGGCTCCAAATTACACTTTGTGTATTTTGGTGATAACTATGACGAAATCAGCAACGCAGTCGGAGGAGCTTCGCAGTTACCAACAACCTACACTCCGGAACCTCTCGAACCAGGGAAGAACTATTACTGGCGGGTTGATGAGTTTGACGGTTCGGCCACGCATACGGGGGGTGTCTGGAGCTTCACTACGTCTGTTACCGGTGGTGGTGTAAGGGCAGAGTACTTCAGGGGTACGGATTTAAACAATCACGTTCTGAACCGGATAGATTCTCAGATTAATTTCAACTGGCCTGAAGGCACGGCGCCGGATGATGCGCTTGGCGCAGGTGCATTTTCGGTCAGATGGACAGGTGAAATCGAGGTGGCATTTACCGAAAGCTATACCTTCTACACAAACAGCGCCGATGGTGTGCGCCTGTGGGTGGATGGCCGGCAGCTTGTTGATAACTGGACCGACCACGATACCACCGAGAACAGCGGCAGGATCGACCTTATGGCCGGTAATGTTTACAGCCTTCAAATGGAGTACTATGAAAGTGGCAATGGTGCAGTGGCAGAACTGCTCTGGTCGAGTCCTTCGACGCCGGAACAATATGTTCCCCAGGCCGCATTATCGCCGCCAATCCGAGCCAGCAGCCCAAGCCCGGCCAACAGAGCTACCGGGACAAAAATGACGCCGATTCTCGCCTGGAACACGGGAGATTATGCCGCTTCGCACGAATTGTTTTTCGGCACGGAGGCGGACGCCGTGAAGAATGCCACCAAAACCTCACCGGAGTACAAAGGCGTTAAGGCAATTGGTGACGAAAGCTATGATCCGGGCAAACTCGCCTGGGCGACGACGTATTACTGGCGTGTGGATGAGGTCAACAGTGTAAATCCCGATAGTCCTTGGGCCGGCACCCTCTGGAGCTTTACGACAGGCGATTTCCTTCTTATAGATAACTTTGAGGATTACAACGCCGATGAGAACCAGATATGGTACTCGTGGCACGATGGGCTTGGATACGGCACTCCCGGCACTCCGGATTTCTTCGCCGGCAACGGCACCGGCGCTGCCGTCGGTGACGAAACAACTGCTTCCTATACCGAGGAAACCATCGTCCACAGCGACCGTCAGTCAATACCTGTTGTCTATAACAACAACAAGCAGGGCTACGCTAATTATTCCGAAACGGAACTGACCCTGACTGACGTACGTAACTGGACAGAGGAAGGCGTTGAGGAATTATCGCTATGGTTCAGAGGACAACCGGGATCCGTCGGCAGCTTTACCGAAGGCCCCGTTGGCACCTATACGATCACCGCAACTGGCGCAGATATTGCCGGCACCGCGGATCAGTTCCATTACGCCTATAAGACTCTCGCCGGCGTCGGGTCGATCGAAGCCCGGGTGCTCAGCGTAAGCAATACCGATCCGTGGGCCAAGGCCGGCGTGATGATCCGCGAAACACTGGATGCAGGCTCGAAGTTTGCCGCTGTGTATATCACCCCCGGCAACGGATGCAGGTTCCAGATGCGAAGTAATACCGACATAAGCGTCACGAGCGACACCTCGATAGCGACGGATGAACAAATGGCGATTACGGCTCCATATTGGGTAAGGATA
>Ga0210003_1004070_pt1 | contig 11658 bp, 7 predicted proteins | sample LantaG_FD_182804 | JGI IMG/M metagenome (GOLD analysis project Ga0210003, IMG submission 182804) | Deep subsurface microbial communities from Baltic Sea to uncover new lineages of life (NeLLi) - Landsort_02402 metaG (SPAdes) (version 2) | ecosystem: Environmental > Aquatic > Marine > Oceanic >...
CCCTCAGGCGGCAATCAACGGAGGCATTCTGGATCAGGGGGAATCGCAACTGTCGGGGGTGGCTTTGTGCTATACCTACGCTTGCTTCTTTTTTGTTCGATTGATTGCCTGCCTGGGCCCCCCTCGGACATCGCTCGTCCCCCACTCTAAGGACCTCATCATTCCGATGGCAAAGACTTCCGGCCGCACCGCCACCACCACCACCGCACGTTCGACCACCGCCTGGCTCACTGCCGCCGAACAGCGGGTTCTCGACAGCACGGTGGGCACGTCGCTCGCCACCGCCACCCACAAGCAGATTGTGGCTATGAGGCAGCAGGCGCGGTCGCTTCGCGACAAGTGGCGGGACCTCTTCAACCGGCAAACAATCGCGACCAAGAAAGGTCCCGCTCGTAAGAATGACCCGGCCAACACACGGTCGCTCGAGAAAGCAGATCTCTTCGGGGCCGCTGTGAAGCGACTCGAGGCGCGGATGGAGGAACTCGCTGCGGGCATTGCGGTCGCAGTGGAAGGTACTGCTCGCGGCAAGAAGCCAGCCCGTCCGACGGCTGCCAAGAGCGTGAGCAAGAGCATCAAGAAGCCGGCTCGGCAGGCCGACCACCGCGCCGCCCGGGCCAGCATTCGGGAGACTCTCTCCGAGGCCGTCGCCGGCATCAACGCGGCCGCCCGGCGACTCGTCGGCGTTGCCGAACCTGCGGCGAAGCGGGGGGGCCCTAAGAAGGCCAAGGCCCGCGGCAAGGCATCACCGCCGACGTCGGCAGCGGGTCAGACGGGGACGGCCGGCAAGCCCGCCGCTCGCACCCCAAAGCTGGCCAAGGCTCTGACGTCAAAGAAGGCGCGGCAGGCTGGAAAGCGCCGGACGCTTGCCGCCTCGGGCAAGGACCAGGCCGTTCACTTCGATCCTAAGAGGCAGCGGTCGGCCAAGGCAAAAGCCACGGCCACCCGGATCAAGCTCGACGGCCTCTCGACCCGCCGCCGTGGCCACACGCTCGTGTCTGGCAAGCGGAAGCAGGCCCGCCGCGACGGTCGTTGAACGTGGCAAGGCAATCGTGGCGGAATGATACTCGCGCTTGATATGCCGGGCTCTTGCTCGCGGACGCGAGCAAGAGCCCCGCAGTGAAACCGGCTGCCGCCCGCTGCCCGCCGACCCTGACCCTCACTCTCTGAGCTGAAACAGCCGCCGGAGCGCGTCGAGGAGGCCCAGCGGCGGGCCCGACTGGCTTTCGCTACGAAGCGACACCAGCGGCGGGTGAAGGAGCTTGGCCGCGTACCGCTCGAAGGCCTGGCGAATCTCGACCCGCTCGGCCTCGGCAAGATCGGGCAGCCGGCGGAAGAGCCGCTCGAGTTCCAGGTCGCCCGTTTCGCTCCAGCCGGCCCGCAGCTGCTCGATCACCGGTGCCGTCGCCCGATGGTGCACGTCGGTCATGAACCGCAGCGTCTCCTCCTCGATGATCGCCAGCGCCGCCGGCATCTCACGCGTGCGGCTGTGGCGATTGGCGTTGCAGGCGGCCGCGAGATCGTCGACCGAATAGAGCCAGACGCCGGGCCGCTCGCCGATGGCCGGGTCGAAATCCCGGGGAACCGCCAGGTCGAGCACCACCAGTGGCCGACCCCCCCTGGCCCGCTCGATCCGTTCAAAGAGCGAGAGCGGCACGACCAGCTCAGAGGCCCCTGTTGTGCTTACCACGAGGTCGGCGGCCACGAGCTCCGCGGCGAGCTCCGCGAACGAGCCCGGCCGGGCGCCCAATCGGGCGGCGAGCTCGACGGCGCGGCTGGCGGTGCGGTTGACGACAGTCACGTCTCGCGCTCCCCCCGCGCGGAGATACCGCAGCGTCTCGGCCGCCATCTTGCCCGCCCCGATCAGCAGGATCCGCTTGTCATCGAACTGTTCGAACACAGCGGCTGCGAAGTCGGCCACCGCCACGCTCGGGATGCTTGTCCGCTCGCGGCCGATCGCGGTCTCGCTGGCCACCCGCTTCGCCGTGCGCAGGGCCGCCTGAAACATCCCACCGGTGAGCGGGCCGCTGGTGCCACTGTCGCGGGCGAGCGACCAGGCCTGCTTCACCTGGCCGAGGATCTGCGGCTCCCCGAGCACCATGCTGTCGAGGCCCGAGGCCACGGAGAAGAGGTGTTTCACGACCGCCTCGTCGGCCTGCCGGGTGAGCACGCCTGCGAGTCGGCCGGGGTCGAGCCCACGGCACTCGGCGAGAAACGCCACGAGTTCTTCGGCCGGCGGCGCGGCAGCCTCATGCTCGCCGGCGGCGTAAAACTCGACCCGATTGCAGGTCGAGAGCAGCACCCCTTCCCGCCCCGGAAACCGCTCCCGAAAAGCGACCAAGGCCGCGGCCGCCTGCTCGGCCGAGAAGGCGAGCCGCTCCCGCAGTTCGAGCGGCACCGTCCGGTGCGTTCCCCCCACGAGCGACAGCGTGGTCGCGGCTTTGGTCGCGGTCGCGGTCATGGCGATACCTCCGGCATCCCTGCCTGGATCGCTGCGGCCGGAACGCCGTGCCGGGTCGGGGCGATGAGTCCCCAGGTGATCGACCCTGCCAACACCATGAGGCTCGCCACCGAGAGCCAGGCCGCGATCCGGTCTCCCCCCGGCCGCCGTCGCGTGGCGAGCGTCACGCCGTCGGCCACCACCAGCCAGGCCACGACCATTCCCATCCGCATCACGACCGGATCGGTCCAGGGGACCGACTCCGGCAGCTTGACGGCGTTGAGCACGATGCCTGATACGAAGCCCGCCACCGCCGTCCAGGCGGCGACGCCGAGCGTGCGGTGGGTCACGAGCGCGAGCCGCTCGAGGCTCGGCATCCGAAAGCCCTTGAGCGGGGGCTGCTTGCGAGTGAGCCGACCGGCCTGGATAAGCCACATCATCCCGGCCACCGCCCCGAGCGCCACGCTCACGCTGAAGGCAAGATTGAAGCTGCCGTGGATCCGCGCCCAGACCTGTGCGGCCGGGCTCTGCAGAAACGGCTCCCGACTGGCGAGCACCGCCGCCCCGACCAGTGCCAGCACCACCGGCAGGAGAAACAGGCCCACGGGCGTGCGCGGGTTGGTCAGGGCGAGCCAGAGGTAGCCGGCCGCCAACAGCCAGGCCGCCAGCAGGTACCAGTCGAACGGGCTCGACAGGGGCACAGTCGACTCGCTCACGGCCCGCCAGCCGAGAAAGAGCGTGTGGGCAACGAGCCCCGCGGCCGCGAAGCCCACCATCACCATGCCCCGCACGCCAGAGCGAAAGACCAGCCGGGACGCCTCGCAGCCGAGGGCCACGGCATAACTGGCCACGAAGCAGACGATCGAGATGCCTGAGAGAAAGGTGGTCATCGAGATCCGGACACGAGGTGGAGCGGACGGGAGGCAGCGGCAGCCTCGCTTCCTATTCTAGTTCCCTGCCGCCCTCCGCCGACGGCCGCCGCAGCCTATACTCGCTCTTTCGATGTTGCCCCTCCCTCTCCCGCCCACCGATCCCCGCAATCACTCGCTCATGATGCGGGCCTGCCGCCGCGAGCCGGTGGAACGCACGCCCGTGTGGCTCATGCGGCAGGCGGGCCGCTACCTGCCGGAATACCGGGCCATCCGCGACAAGGTCGGCTTTCTCGAGCTCTGCAAGACGCCCCGGCTCTCGGCGGAGGTGATGATCGCGACCGTTGATCGCCTCGGGGTCGACGCCGCGATCATCTTCAGCGACCTGTTGCCGATCCTCGAGCCGCTCGGGCTCGAGCTCGAGTTCACCGCCGGTGAGGGGCCGGTCATCCACAATCCGCTCCGCACGGCCGCCGACGTAGACCGGGTTCGGGAGCTCGACGACGTCGACCGGCTTGGCTTCGTGATGGATACGGTCGCCGCCACCCGCGCCGGCCTCGCCGACTCGATTCCGGTGATCGGTTTTGCCGGCGCGCCCTTCACGCTCGCCGGGTACTGCATCGAGGGGGGCACGAGCAAGGCCTGGACGCTCACGAAGAGCTTCATGTACCGCCACGAGTCGGCCTGGCATGACCTGTGCGACAGACTAGCCCGGGCGGTGAGCCTCTATCTCATGGCTCAGCTCGACGCGGGTGCCCAGATCGTGCAGCTCTTCGATAGCTGGGTGGGCTGCCTGGGGCCCGACGACTACCGCCGCTATGTGCTGCCCCACTCCCGCACGGCGATCGCCGCGGCTGCAACGCGGGCGCCGGTGATCCACTTCGCCACCGGGAATCCCCAGCTCCTGCCGCTGTTACGGGAAGCCGGGGGCAGCGTCATCGGCATCGACTGGCGGATCGACCTCGACCGCGGCTGGGACCTTGTTGGCCACGATCGTGCCGTGCAGGGCAACCTCGAGCCGGTCGTGCTCATGGCCGACCGTGACACCGTTCGCCGCCGGACCCGCGAAGTGCTCGATCGGGCCCGCGGCCGGCCCGGCCACATCTTCAATCTCGGCCACGGGATTCTCCCGGGCACGCCGGTGGAAAACGTGCTTGAACTCGTGGCCGCGGTCAAGGAAGGCTGACCGGGGCCGGCGGGACACGGCTCTTTAGGTTCTGGCCGCCGGGCCGCGTTATGATGACCTGTTTCGCGGCGACCAACTCCGGGGGGTCGCCGCCCGCGCTATCCGCTCCTCAGGCTCCATGAAGACCCTCGAAAAACGCCTCTTTCACCTGTTCGAGCCGGCCGATGTGGCCCGCGCTCGCGAGATCACCCTGGCGAAGGTCTCCTGCCCGCGTGTCGGCCAGGTCCGGGCCATGGTCTCCGTCGGCGACGGCGAGGATCACGAGGTGTTCCTCGAACTCTCGGCCCACCGCCGCGGCGGGATGACGCTCGAGAGCCGCTGCTCGACAATCGCGGGCCGGGCCGGCAGGCCCTGCGCGATCCTCGCAGCGGTCATCCTCGAGGTGGACCGGCGCGGACTGCTCTCGGGCATCCACGAGCAAACGCCGGTGGAGCTCGATGTGATCGGCACGATCATCGAGGCGGCCGATGAGCCCGGCTTCGAGGATGATGAGGTGGCAGAGGAGCCGCCCCGACCCGCTCTCGTCGCCCCACTGGAGGCACCGGCAGCGAGCCTCCGATCCGCTGGCCGCGGCGGTGCTCGCCTGCCTCCGTGGGCGGCGGAGCTCGAGGAGCGGCGGCGACTCGTTGAACCGACCGTGCGGTCGCAGGGCGTGCACATTCCGGACTCCCGACGGGCTGGCGGCGCGCTACTCTTTCTGCTCGATGCCGCGGCATCGGCCGAGGCCCGGGCGGCCGTTCTCGCCCCCTGCCGGATGCAGTTGGATGTGGCGGGCAACGCCACCGGCCGGCCCCGGACGATTGTGATCGGACCGGGCGAGGTCGAGTTTGCCGATCTCGATCTGCTCGAGCGCGACCTGCTGGCGAGATTGCTCGGTGCCTCCGCCAGCGCAGACGGCATCCTGCCGCCGCCGCTCGAGCGACGGGTGATCTCAAAGCTCATCATCAGCCCCCGCTCGGCCGCCACCCACCTGGCCATGCTCTGCGAGGCGGGTCGGCTCGTCATGCAGCCGGAGCCACGGCGGGCCCCGGAACAGGTCGTGTCACTGACCTGGGACGAGGGCCGCCCCTGGGAGTTCGCCTTTCTCGTCGGGCCCGATGACGACGAGCTGCCCCGCGGTCGCCGCGACGACGACGAAACCATCCGGCGGCCGTCCAAGGCGACGCTCACCGCGGCCCTCGTCCGCGGCAGCCAGCGGAAGGGGCTCGATGAGCCACGGGCCATTCTCAAGTCGGGCATCGTGGTGTTTGCTGATCGGATCGCCCGGTTGGAGGCGGCGGGTGCCGCCGCCTGGATCGACCAGTTCGAGCGGCGGGGGGCCATCGAGCTTGCCGCAACACAGTGCGACGGGCTGATCGAGCGGCTCGCGGCGCTTGCCAACGTGCCCCGGGTCGTGCTCCCGGCCTGGACGGGCTGGCGGATCGAATCAGGTCCGCCGCGACCCAAGCTCGTGCTCGACGACTCCCCCGCGGTCTCCGGCGAGGAACCTGCCGCGACCGGCCGCCGGCGGACGCAGTCCCGCGTGCAGCTGGCCGGCAGAATCTGGTTTGACTACGGGGGCATCCTCATTGCCGCCGATGATCCCGCCGGCGGAGCGGCCGACACCGAGCGCCGGGTATTCGTGCGTCGTGACCGGGCCGCGGAGCAGGAGTCTCTCTCCGTGCTGCCGCGGCACGGCTTCTCCCCCCCACGGGGCGCGGCGGTCGATGGAGCCGAACTGACCCATCATGTGGAGGTGGCCCGCAACCGCCTCGACGGCTCGGTCTCGCAGCTGGCGGCGACCGGCTGGACGGTCGAGGTTGCCGGCCGCCGCTACCGGCCGGCTGGCAGCGTCGCCTGGAATGTCACTAGCGGGATCGATTGGTTCGAGCTGTCGGCCGAGGTCGATTTTGGGGGCGTGCGGGCGGAACTGCCGGCCCTGCTCGAGGCGCTCGCCTCGGGCACGCGGTCGGTGGAGCTGTCCGACGGGTCGATGGGCATCCTGCCCGACTCGTTCGCGGCCGAGTTTGCCCCCTTTGCGGCGCTTGCGCAGAAGCAGGACGGACGGCTCCGGTATGGCCGGATTCAGGTGGCCCTGCTCGACGCACTCCTGGCCGGCCAGCCCCGGGCCCACTTCGACGAGGCGTTTGAGCGGCTGCGAGAGCAGCTCGCGTCCGGCGAACGGCCCGAAGCTGAACCAGAGCCTGCGGGATTCCAGGGCACGCTGCGACAGTACCAGCGGGAGGGGCTGGGGTGGCTTGTGTTCCTCGAGGGGCTGGGTCTGGGTGGCTGCCTGGCCGACGACATGGGACTCGGCAAGACCATTCAGGTGCTCGCGCTGCTCGCTCGCCGTAAGGCGGCGAGTGCTGCCGGTGGCACTCCCCACCGGCCGAGCCTCGTCGTGGTGCCCAAGAGCCTCGTCTTCAACTGGATCGAAGAGGCGCGGAAGTTCGCGCCTGCGCTCGTGGTGGCGAACCATACGGGCAACACCCGGACCGAGGGGTCGACCGACCTCACCGAGCACGACGTCGTGATCACCACCTACGGCACGCTGCGGCGTGACATCATCCGCCACCGGGAGACTGAGTTCGATTACGTCATCCTCGACGAGGCCCAGTCGATCAAGAACGCCGCCAGCCAAGCCGCCAAGGCCTGCCGCCTCCTGCGGGCCCGACACCGCCTGGCGCTCACCGGCACCCCGGTCGAGAATCATATTGGCGAGCTGTGGAGCATCTTCGAGTTCTTGAACCCCGGCCAGTTGGGCAGCGCCGCCCGGCTGCGGAAGTTTCTGGCCGACGGCCGGGGCAGTGCCGATGTGGTGGCTCGGGCGGTGCGGCCTTACCTCCTGCGGCGGACGAAGGCCGAGGTGCTCTCGGATCTGCCCGAGAAGACCGAGCAGACGCTGTACGTTGAACTCGGGGAGACGCAGCGCAAGGCCTACGACGAACTTCGCGACCACTTCCGGGCCGAGCTCTCCGGCAAGATTGGCCGCCTCGGCATCGGCCGCTCGCGGATCGCGGTGCTCGAGGCACTCCTGCGGCTGCGGCAGACGGCCTGCCATCCGGGGCTTGTCGATCCGGGCCGGATCGACGAGCCCTCGGCGAAGCTCGACACGCTCTTGGAGCAACTCGAGGAGGTGATCGACGAGGGGCACAAGGTGCTTGTGTTCAGTCAGTTCACGAGTTTTCTGGCGATCCTGCGGCGGCGGCTCGACGCCAAGGCAGTCACCTACGAGTACCTTGACGGCCGCACGACAGACCGCCAGGCCCGGGTGGCCCGCTTTCAGGAGGACGCCGAATGCCGGCTGTTTCTCGTGAGCCTCAAGGCTGGCGGCCAGGGCCTGAACCTCACCGCCGCGGACTATATTTACATCCTCGATCCCTGGTGGAACCCGGCGGTCGAGGCTCAGGCTGTCGACCGGGCGCACCGGATCGGCCAGACCCGCCGCGTGTTCGCCTACCGGCTCATCGCCCGAGACACGGTCGAGGAGAAGATCCTGGCACTCCAAGACAAAAAGCGGGAACTCGCCGATTCAATCGTGCGTGCCGACGCCGGGGTGATCGGCAACCTGACGTCCGAGGACGTCGAGTTGCTGCTGTCCTGACCTGCCGGGGCGGGCCGAACGGCCTTCATCGAATTCTCACGGTGTGTGGCGGCAACCCGCCGGGCATACTCATTCCCTCGAGTCAATGCGACCGCTCACCCGTCCCGCCATCCCACGTTCAAAACCGCATCCATTCCCGATGACTGCCGCCCCCCCTATCGTGCAGGAATACCTCGTGAAGCAAGCGCCGTCGAAGACACAGGGTGGTCCGACCCGCACCTACCACATTCTCGTGGTCGACGATGAGGACGACCTGCTCGAACTCGTTCGCTACAACCTGGCCAAGGAAGGCTTTGAAGTGGTCTGCGTCTCGAGCGGCGAGGAGGCGCTCAAGGCCGCCCGTAAGGATCCCCCCGACCTGATCGTGCTCGACCTCATGCTGCCGGCCGTCGACGGCCTCGAGGTCTGCCGGCGACTCAAAGCCGACGCCCGCACCCGAGACGTGCCGATCGTCATGCTCACCGCCAAGAGCGAAGAGGCGGACATGATCGCCGGCCTCGACCGTGGGGCCGACGACTACATCGGTAAGCCATTCAGCCCGCGGGTGCTGACCGCCCGAATCAAGGCGCTCCTGCGGCGACAGGAAGCCAAGCGGCAGACCGAGGCTGACGTGACGATCGACGTCCACGAACTGTCGATCCACCCGGGCCGGCACGAGGTGACGCTCGCCGGCCGGCTGCTGGAGCTGACCTACACGGAGTTTGCGTTGCTCCAGTTTCTCGCCCGGCGGCCCGGCTGGGCCTACACCCGCACGCAGATTGTCGACGCGGTGAAGGGGGAGGATTATCCTGTCACGGAGCGGTCGGTCGACGTTCAGGTCGCCGGTCTGCGAAAGAAGCTCGGAAGCTTTGGCTCCTACATCGAAACCGTTCGGGGCGTGGGCTACCGGTTCCGGGCGTGACACACGTCCTCCCGGGCCACCCCTCCATGCCCCGCACACGGCTCGTCTGGCATTTATTTGGGGGCTGGTGTGTGCTCGTGTTGGCTGTGTTGGTCGGCTGCGCGTGGCTTGGCAGCGTGCAGTTGGCCATGCTCGCGGCGGATAGTCAGGAGCAGCGGCTGATCGAGTTGGGCAGCGGACTGGCGGCGACGCTCGCCCACGAGTCGCCGGCGATCGGCCCGGCCAGTCATGCCGCCCGGCTCCGCGGGTTCATGAAGGACAGCGGACTCGAGGTGGAACTGCTCGGCCCCGATGGCACGCCGCTGGAGGGCTCGCCCGGACCGGCCGACGGGGGCCGCCTCGACGGGCCGCTCTTGGCCCGGGCCAAGAGCGGCAGCATCGCGACCGGTGGCTGGTACGACGTGGCCACGGGCCGCCGCTGGCTCGTCGTGGCCGTACCGAGCGGGCCGCCGGGGGGGCCGCCCACGATCATCGTGCGGCTGGCGGCCGATGTGACCGCACGTGACCTGGGGCTCAAGCGGTCGCAGGCCTGGCTGGCTGGCGGCGCCGCTGCGATCGCGGCACTGGCGATCGCGGCCGGGTGGCTGCTGGCCGGCCAGGCGGCTCGACCGATCGAGGAACTCTGCCTCGCGGCAACAAGGCTGGCGGCAGGCGATGTCGGATCCCCGCTGCCCTCGACCGAACTGGCAGAGGTGGCAGAACTGACCGCCGCCTTCGGCCTGCTGCGGGAGCAGCTCGTCGAGCGGGGCCTCACCATCGGCCGGCAGGGTACGCAGCAGGAGGCTGTGCTCGGCAGCATGATCGAGGGGGTGCTGGCGATCGACGCCCGGCAACGGATCGTGGGGATGAATCGGGCCGCCGCCGACCTGCTCAGCGTGGATCTCGACGACGTGCTCCGCCGGCCGCTTCAGGATGTGGTCCGCAATCCCGATCTGCGGCGGTTTGCCCTGTTGGCCATCGATTGCCGGGGGCCGGTCGAGGATGACCTCGTGCTCAGGGGTACACGCGATCGGACGATCCGGCTGCGGGGCACGGCCCTGCGGGATGTGTCGGGTGAGGGGGGGGCGGTGATCGTGCTCAACGACGTCACCGATATCGAGCGGCTGGAGAGCGTTCGGCGAGACTTCGTGGCCAATGTCTCGCACGAACTCAAGACACCGGTGGCCTCGATCAAGGGGTTCGTCGAGACGCTCCTCGACGGCGCGGTAGACGACCCCGGCAACAGCCGCCGATTTCTCGAGATCGTGGGCCGGCAGGCCGACCGGCTGGCATCGATCATCGAGGACCTGCTGGCCCTGTCGCGGATCGAGCAGAGCGAGGGGGCCGGGAACCTGCCGCTGGAGCCGACCCGGATCGCCGACGTGTTCGCTGCCGCCCTGGCCGACTGCGGGCCGCGGGCCGCCGAACGGTCGATCCTCCTCGAGACGAACTGCCCCGAGGCGATCATGACGGAGGTCAATCCGCCGCTCCTGGAGCAGGCGGTGATCAACCTGATCGACAATGCCATCAAGTACAGCGGTCCGGGCAGCACGGTTCGGCTGACGGCGGGGATCGAGGGGGACCTGACGGGCGGCGGGCTCGTGATCCGGGTCGCGGACGAGGGGGCGGGGATCGATCCCGAGCACCTGCCCCGGCTGTTTGAGCGGTTCTACCGGGTGGACAAGGCGCGGAGTCGCAAGCTCGGCGGTACGGGGCTCGGGCTCTCGATCGTCAAGCACATCGTGCAGGCCCACCGTGGCGGCATCACCGTCGAGAGCACGCCCGGCGTCGGCAGCACGTTCACGATCCGAGTGCCGCTGGCTCGCTGAGCCGCTCCCCGGCAGCCCGTTCTTCATCCAAGCCCGAGGCGTGAGTCGGAGGGAGCCTGTGGCAGAGCTACCCCTCCGCGGGCAGATCACCCTGGCCACGCAGGTCGTCGATTCGCGAGATGACGACCGCGGTGATGTCGGCGGGCGGGGGGGGCGGGTCCGGCACGATCAGGCACGCCGCCCGCACCCTCGGGTTGCGGGCTTTGCACTCGGTGTCGAGTGACCGCATGAGCGCGGGAATCGCGGCCTGACTGGCGGCGTAGGGAAGTTCGCCTGGCCGGGGCTCACCGCCATCGGCGAGCGCCACAATCACGCCCCCCTCCTCCTGTCGCAGCATGACCGCGGCAGCCTCCTGGGCCACGACGAACGTGCCAACCACGTTGACCTCGTAGTGGCCCATGAGATCGGCACCGGCGAGTTCCTCGAGCTGTCCTGGCCGCCGCAGCCGTGCGCAGGCCACCACCACGTCGATCCGCCCGAACTGGTCGGCGACCCGGTGCACAAGCACCCGCACGGCCCCCTCCTCGCGAAGATTGGCTGTCAGCGCAAGCGATCCCTTGCCGGCTGGCGACAGCTCGCCCAGCGTCAACTCGGCGGCCAGCGCCCGGGCCTCACGGAGCGACGCATGGCAGTGGATCGCCACCGCATACCCACAGGCGGCGAGCCCCCGTGCAACGTCGGCCCCGACGCCCCGAGCCCCACCGATCACAAGCGCTACGCCGGAAGAAGATTGCATGTCGATTCCTGTGAGTCCCCAAAGTATGGTCGATCCGGATTTTTCATGGGCCATCTCGCCGGCCAGGCCGGCGCGAGATAGCACACCGCAATCCTTCCCCGACCCATACAAGCCCCGGGCGCGAGCCCGGGGACTGCG